>Ga0307990_1003432_pt1 | contig 12083 bp, 14 predicted proteins | sample EllFjometagen129_FD_203168 | JGI IMG/M metagenome (GOLD analysis project Ga0307990, IMG submission 203168) | Marine microbial communities from Ellis Fjord, Antarctic Ocean - #129 | ecosystem: Environmental > Aquatic > Marine > Unclassified | place: Southern Ocean | collected 2014-10-08
CTCCGGATTTCTTAGTTTAAAAGAGTCCAGATAGGCTTCAAACCAAGATGCAAGATCCTCACCTTCTTTTCTTTCTGGTATATATTTGGCAAATTTAACCTTATCAGATTCTGTGAGAAGCTTCAGTATGTCACCTTTTTCTCGAGAGTCTTCTAATTTCAGGTTGTATCTGATCTCACTGGTTGTCATTTCCAGAGTATTTATTTTATAATATCTTTCAATGAAGTATCTCAAAATTAAGGATAGCTGGTAATAATACTCAATGTTTTCACCTTTATCCAATAGTTTTTTATTTAGTAATTCCATAAGCATTTCATGAGCGATTTTCCAGATTGGGCGATTATCAGTGAATTTTGGTATTTCTGCTGGTTGTTCTGGTTTAGTGAAGAATTTCTTAAGAAAAATAATAAAAGCAATAATAATGATAATACCCGCAATAGGTATAAAGAAGTCCCAGAATCCAAGTTTTAATGATAATGGACGGGCAATATCTTTGATTACATTAGCAGAATCGGGCAATACTGAATTAATGATCACAACAAAATCTCGAGTAGTAAGTATTGTATCGCGTGAATCACTTTTTACCAGAAATTCCAGAGAGGGAAATGTGTAGTCACCAGTGTCAAATGCTTGAAAAGTCATTTTGATGATATTCTTTTTAACATCATCCTGGATAATTTCCTGCTGCTGAGGCTCTCCCAATGGAAAGAATACATCAATACTATCAAGTTGGGGAGCGTAAATACTATCTGAAATTGCAGAAGTTATTTCCACGTAAAGGCTGAAGGGAGTACCCACAAATAATTTGCTTGGTTTCTCAATTTTCTGATCAAGAACTTGTGCAAAAAGAATCATTGTCAGCATCAGGACGATTAGGATTAATACAGTTTTCTTCATATCAGCGTCTATGTTTCCGTGCCCGGAATAGCTCCATAAGTTTCTTTGTGTAAGGTTCATCAGTAGTAAAAGTTCGGTTTTCCACTTTTATTTTCTTCAAGGTTTCATTGAATTCGAAACTTTCTTTGTCAGTAGCTTCTTTATATCTTTTTCTTAGTCTGCGGTTTCCAGTATTAATTGTAAAGCGCTTTCCAGTTTCTGGATCAGCAAGATGGATCAATCCGCAATCAGGAAGTTCGATATCTGCTTTATCCAAAATTCTCAAGGCTATTACGTCATGTTTCCCAGCTAGTATTCTCAAGCTATCCTGATAATCCTGGTCCAGGAAATCAGAAATTATGAATATAATAGAGCGTTTGGGGATTATCTGGTAGGCATACTCGATGGCTGCTTTGAGATTAGTTCCATTACTTTTAGGAACATGATAAAGTATATCTCTCAGGATACGAAGAGCACTTTTTTTACCTTTTCGAGGTGGAGAATATTTTTCTACCTGATCAGAAAACAACAGTAAACCTACCTTATCATTATTAGATAAAGCAGAAAAAGATAGCACGGCAGTAATTTCTGTGATATATTCTGATTTAAGATAACTTCTTGTACCTGTAGATGTTGAACCACTTATATCAATCAAAAAGATCACATTCAATTCACGTGTTTCTTCAAATTTTTTGATATAGGGATGACCCATTCTGGCAGAAACATTCCAGTCTATCTGCCGAAAGCTGTCTCCATCCTGATATTCACGTACTTCAGAAAATTCCAGTCCCTGTCCTTTGAACATGCTGTGATACTCACCAGAAAAAAGTTCTGAAACCAGATTCCTCGTAGTGATCTCAATTTTCTTGATCTTGGTTATGATCTCAGAAACTTCCATAGATTATGGTACCTCTATTTCATCAAACAGCCTGTTTACTAGATCTTCCTGAGTTATTTGTTCAGCTTCAGCTTCATAAGTAAGTATTACACGATGACGCAGGATATCCTTTCCTATTGCCTTAATATCATCTGGGATCACATAACCTCTGTGTTCGAGGAATGCATGAGCTTTTGCTGCCTGAGCCAGATAGATCGTGGCTCTTGGAGATGCACCACATTCAATGAGGAATTTCATATCTTTTATATTTGCAAATTTATCCGGTTGACGAGTGGCAAACACCAGATCAAGAATATATTCTTTGATCTTGTCCTCCATATAGATATCTTTCACAATCTGACGCAATTCAATAATATCCTGAGGAGTAACGACCTGAGATACTTCGATCTTTTCGTCATTTACCATTCTATCGAGGATGATCTTTTCTTCATCTCGAGATGGATAACCCACATTGAGTTTTAGCATGAAACGATCTATCTGGGCTTCTGGAAGAGGATATGTACCTTCCTGCTCCAGAGGATTTTGAGTAGCCATCACCAGAAAAGGTTTTGGCAGGGGATAGGTAGTATCGCCAATAGATACCTGACGTTCCTGCATTGATTCCAGAAGTGCTGATTGTACCTTTGCCGGAGCACGGTTTATTTCATCAGCAAGGATAAAGTTTGCAAATACTGGTCCTTTCTTGGGTACAAATTCTGAGGTTTGCTGGTTATAAATGAGAGTTCCCACCAGGTCAGCTGGTAGAAGGTCAGGGGTAAATTGAAGACGGTTGAATGAAGCATTGATCGTTCCTGCTACTGTGCTAACTGTAAGTGTCTTTGCCAGTCCGGGAACACCTTCCAGAAGGATATGCCCATTGGCTAATAATCCCACCAATATTCGACTGACCATATATTGCTGTCCAACAATAACTTTGCCGACTTCATCTGATATTTGGTCAATAATTGGACTTTTTTCTATTACTTTCTGATTAATCTGTTCTATAGTCATCTGTCCTCCAGATATTTTTATTTAGTAAACGTGTGGTCCTCTTTAAGGTTACAATTGATTTGCTTGATTTTTACATTAATTGTCTCATCGGATATTTCAAGAATGGCATAAGATGCCATATTTCCTCTGTCAATAAGGTTTTTGATATGACCAGGATTAATATAAAGGCAATTGTTACTTTTTTCTACTTTTGGAGAATGTGTATGTCCTGAAAGTATTACATCAAATTTTCCGGGGAGTTTTGCAATATCCTGTGGAGCATGAACTCCTCCAATTCTCCAATTATTTATCTCAAATACGCAGATAGGTGATAATTTACCAGAGAAATACCCACTATTGAATATGCCAGGAACTCTGAAAATAGTTTTACCGTCAGTAAGATCATAATTATCTTCAAGATCATTATAATAATCACCTAAATGAACAATGATCTCAGCATCATGCTCAGATTGTAAAACCTGTCTTAAGAATTTCTGATTACCATGAGAATCAGAAATGACCAATACTTTAATCATACAATACTAAGAAATTTCTATTTCTTTTTTCTTTTCATGGAAGTGGGAGCAGAAATCCCCATCAAATCCAGAGCAATCGCCAGTACATTTTTAATGGCAGATATCAGGAACAACCGACAACGTGACAGATCTTTATAACGTGGATTGATTATTGTATAAGCAGCATAATACTTATGGAACATCCCTGCTAGCTCTAAGGTATATGTGGCTAAGCGATGCGGTTCTCTTTTATCAGTTATCTGGTTAAGAACTTCCGGGAATGAAAGCATCTTCTTCATTAGTCTTATCTCTTCAACTTTATCAAGCCTTTTAAGCTGTTTAAGATCAAAATTATCCAGAGTCAATTTCGCTTTCTTCGCTTTCTTAAGAATTGAACATATCCTGGCATGTGCATATTGAATATAGAATACTGGGTTTTCATTGGAAGCTTTCTTCGCTAATTCCAGATCAAAATTAAGGTGTGAATTAGGTCTTCTATCTAAAAAGAAATAGCGAGTTGCATCTTTACCTACCTCATCTATGAGATCATTCATGGTAACAATCTTACCTGCTCTTTTAGACATTTTAACCAATTCTCCATTTGAAAATAGATTAATATGCTGCAGAAATACAACTTCCAGTTTGTCAAAATCATATTTGAGTGCTTCCAGAGCCGCTTTTAAGCGAGGTACATATCCGTGATGATCTGGTCCCAGTACATCTATTATTATATCAAAACCTCTTTGATATTTTGTTAGATGATAGGCAATATCAGGAACGATGTAAGTGATAGTTCCATCAGCTCTCATCAGCACCCTGTCCTTTTCATCACCAAACTTGGTTGATTCAAACCAGATTGCATCATCCTTTTCAAAGGTTACATTCGCCTCAGAAAGCCAGCTGAGAACTTCTTCTATGGAACCTTCCTGGCGAAGTTTCTTTTCACTCATCCAATTCTCAAATTCTACTCCGAATTTCTCCAGGCTAAATACCTGCATTCTATGAATTTCATCCAGAGCAAAATCTTTCATTCTATCTAATCGATCCTTCTCGGAATAATGTAGAAGTTTAGAGCCTTCAATGGAATTTAGCTTTGCAGCTATATCTTTGATATAATCTCCATTATATGCTTCTGCTGGAAATTCGGATATTATTTCTCCGTGTAATTCTCGATAACGTAGTTCCACGGATTCTGCCAGGATATCAACCTGGTTACCAGCATCATTTACATAGAATTCTCTAAAAGGTTCATACCCGACATATTTAAATATCCTGTAAAGGCTATCTCCATAAGCAGAAGCTCTGGCGGAAACCACATTAAGAGGACCAGTAGGATTTGCTGATACGAATTCCAAGATTACTTTTCGCCTTTTACCGTAATTACTGGAGCCATAATCATTGAACATGATCATGGGCATCATATGATGATAAACGTAATTACTCAAAGTAAAATTAATGAATCCTGCCCCAGCAAGAGAAACACTTTTATAATCTCTTTTTTTCTCCATTTCAGCAACGATCTTTTTTGCCAGATTGAGTGGTTTCATCTTATTCAATTTGCTGCACACCATTGCTATATTAGTTGAAAACCCACCGTGTTCAAGGTTTTTGGGTACTTCAACAGAATAATTATCATGGTACTTATAACCCAGGGTTTCCATTGCCTGGGCAATATCACCACGAATTTTAGTTTTAAGCATTTTGCTCTCCTCTAATTCTCTTTCCCAGTCTGATCTTCAACTGCTTTTTGCTTACGAACACGATCAGATACTTCCCACAATTCCTCTAAATCATAATATTTTCTGGTTTCATGATCAAATACATGAACCACGATTGTAATTATATCAATCAAAATCCAGGTTCCATTATCCATTCCTTCTTTGCCCAGAACATAGATAGATTCTTCTTTAGCTCTATCCAGTACATTTTGGGCTATAGCTCTATTATGAAGTTCTCCAGAACCTTCACAAACCATGATCATATCAGTATAATCACTCTTGCTTCTCACATCATATACTTTGATCTTTTCAGCTTTTTTCTCTTCCAACCATTCAGTGATCTTTTTTACAGTGTCTTCGATCTTAATTTCCATAATACCTCTATTTATTCTTATTTTTATTATTAAAAGTAAAGCATATAATCTTTACCCAGTATCAACTCAAATTCAGCTTTTGCATTATCTTTCACAGCCCGGGTTATATTTTTTAGCCCGGTTTTGCTCTTAAGATAATTTAGCTTTTTCTCAATTTCTTCACCTTCCTGACGCACTACCAGCATGGTCTCTTCGTATTCACATTGCGTATTAGAAATATTTTCCCAGTCAATCACTGTGATGCCATTATAAAGAAGCGCTTGAGATACTCTTTGTGCCAGACCACTCACGCCACAGCCATTTCTTACCAGGATATTAATATTCGGTCTATCCTCATTTTCTGTTTCCACAATTTCGCTGCTTCCCGGAAATAATATATATATCATCACAATTACCAGGGCAACCATAAAGAATATGGATACAGTAACTGCTCCTTTTCTATTATCTTTCTTTTCTTTAGACAATTTTTTTTCAGTCATGTAGCTTGTCAAATTGTTCCTTTAATCGTTGGTACGCATTTTCAAATTTTTCTGGTATTACTCGCACTTCACCAATGCTGGTCATAAAATTAACATCGCCTGACCAACGAGGAACAATGTGCACATGGATATGTTCATCAATACCAGCACCGGCTGCCTTGCCAATATTCATCCCGATATTTATTCCATCAGGATGATAATATTCTTCTATGATACCTGTAGTCTTCTGCACAAGTGCAAATAGATCATTTCTCTCATCATCATTTAAACACAGCAAGCTTGAGATGTGGCGCTTTGGAATTACCATCAGATGACCATTATTATAGGGATACATATTCATAATCACAAAGGAATATTCACTTCTATACAGGATCAGGTGCTTTTCATCTTCTTTCTCAGGATGTTCAAGACAGAATATGCAACCGTCTTCCTTTTGAGAATTTATATATTCCATACGCCAGGGTGAATATAATATTTCAGTCATTTTCCTATTTCTGCTCCATTATTTTAAGCTCTTTCTCAAGCTCTTTCAATTGCTCAGGAGAATTCACTCCACTTGCTTCCACATTGTCATCAAGGATGACTGTAGATACGTGTTTTCCCTGATTCTTTAAGATTTCCAGAGTATCTGTTAAATAATACTCTCCTTGACTATTATCATTCTTAAGTTGTGAGATGCTCCACATAAGATCCTGAGAATTATAGCAATATATCCCAGTATTGATCTCTTTCACTTTGCGATCATCATTTGTAGCATCTTTATGCTCTACTATTTTATTAAAGTCACCGTTTTCATCTCGGAGTATTCTTCCATACTGCAGAGGATCATCCATAATAGCAGTAAGTACAGTGCAGGCGGATTGTTCTCTTTGGTGTACTTCATACATCTTTTGTAAAGTTGCTGATGTCAATAAGGGTACATCACCGTAAAGAATGAATATCAGCCCCTCAAAATCCTGAATTTGATCTTGGCATACCATGATCGCATGACCAGTGCCATTTTGAGGATCTTGTACTGCAAATCTTATGCTGTCATCTTTTGGGACCACTGCTTTAACTACTTCTTTTTTATAACCTATCACTACTATAATGCGTTCACTTTCCATTTCCTTAGCAGTGTTGATCACACGGTTGACCATGGGTACTCCATCTATCTCAAATACAACTTTGGGTAGATCACTACGCATTCTTGTGCCTTTTCCTGCTGCCAGAATGATTGACGCTGTTCTCATATTAATTCTCACTTTCTAATTTATTATAAATTGCCTGAATACTTTTCCCCAATACTGGATGCATAAACTCTGGTGCAAGCTCAAGCATTGATCTCAAGGCAAATTCCCGATTATGAATATCGGCATGAGGGATTTTCAGATCTTTAGTATCTATAATCTGATCTTCATAAAATAATATATCAATATCTAATGTCCGAGGTCCCCATTTTTTGGTTCTCACTCTTCCTGATTTATTCTCCACTTCCTGGCAAACCGCAAAGAGGTCTTTGGCAGATAGCTCAGTTTCAATAAAAATTACCTGATTCAGGAAATCTGCCTGATCCATATTGCCATAAGGAGCAGTCTCCAATATTTCACTTTCTTTCAAAATATTGATCTCATCATGAGCTATCAGCATATCTTTTGCTTTTGCAAGATAGCCTTCACGATCACCCATGTTACTGCCTAAACCTAAATACACTTTCATCGCGTCCTATTCATGATAATTTCTGCTGAATCCAGAGAGCCATTGATGGGAACTGATGGCTTTTTGATTTTGATCTCTGAATATATAATGCTTTCAAAACTGCTCATTACCGAATCTAAAACGTGCTTAGCACAATTTTCCATCAAGTGATAGGAATGCTCTTCCATCACATTTTTGATCAGATCATATACTCTGGTATAATCAATTGTATCCTCTATATGGCGGATATTAGCATCATTATCACTGGATGTTTCCAGCTCAAAATCTACTATATAACGTTGTCCCAGCTTACGCTCTTCGGGCTGAGTGCCATGATAACCATAAAACACCATCTTATTCAAGCGTATTTTCATCAGAAATCTCCTGTTGATATTCTTCTTCGGATACTCTCTCAAGTATCTCAAAACGAAGTTTCTTACTCCATTTCTTATCTATTGCATAGATGATAAGTCCACTTAGTCCCAGAGACAATACAGAGCCAACAATAGATGCATTCTCTGAAGCGCCAACCAGATACTTGATAAGCAGATATACAACTATCATCATGATCACTGGCAGTAAAAATACGATAAATGATGACATTATCTTCAAAGCAGGGGAGATGAATATCTTTACTTTGTCTCCAACCTGCAGTCCAAGGTCAGTTTCTATCCAGTAACTGCTGGTATTATCGCCAACCTGACATATTCCATGTAAAGCACAACTGGCACAGCTATCCGATTCAGGTAATTTCACCAGAACCTTATTATCTTTCACTTCTGCAACAATCGCAATATCTTCTATTATTTCCATTATTTATTTTCCATTTTATCTATCATTTTACTAGTTGAATAACCCTTAACAAAGTCAAGACTAAGTACTTTTCCACCTCTCTGTAGTACTATATCGCTACCCACTATATCTTCAGGCTTCCAGTCACCACCTTTCACCAGAATATCAGGTTTAATTGTATTGATCAATTCATAAGGAGTATTCTCACTAAATATCACCACATGATCAACATCCTGCAGGGCAGAAAGGACAATTGCACGGTCTATTTCATTATTTACTGGTCGATGTTTTCCTTTAAGTCTTTTCACACTATCATCATTATTAAGTCCCACTATCAATATATCACCCAGCTCTCTGGCAGCCAGCAGATATTGCACATGACCACGATGTAGTATATCAAAGCAACCATTGGTAAAGACTACTTTCTTATTATCTGACTTTAATTCTTCTCGAATTGCAGATATTTCCTGCCAGGTTCTTAATTTATTTCTCATAACACATGATCATTAAAATCCCAGTTTTTATACTCAATATTCTTAAAAACTTCTTTCTCCAGCTTTATAGGATAATCTCCATTAAAGCAGGCATAACAGTGATTCTCAGGATCCGGAACCACTCTCTGCATCATTTCCATATTCATATACATAAGAGAATCTACTTCCAGAAAATCAACTATCTCCTGATGCGATTTCTGATGAGCGATCAATTCACTCTGGGTAGGAGTGTCAATACCATAAAAGCAGGAAAATCTAACCGGAGGTGAACCAATTCTGAGATGAATCTCTTTTGCTCCCTTTTTCCTGACTAATTTAACTATTTTCTTTAATGTGGTTCCCCGAACTATTGAGTCATCCACAAGTACAACTATTTTGTCTTTAAAGAAGTTGGGGAGAGGGTTAAATTTCTGATATACACTCTCATCTCTGATAGTCTGATCTGGTTTGATAAATGTTCTGCCCACATAATGGTTTCTGATCAAGCCCATTTCATAAGGTATTTTCTTTTTCTCAGCATAACCCAATGCAATAAAATTTGCAGAATCTGGTACAGGCACTACTGCATCTGGTTTTATCTTATCATTATCTGCCAGCACGCCACCAATTTTTTTTCTCACTTCATACACGTTTTGACCAAACTCAAAACTATCTGGTCTGGAAAAATATATGTGTTCAAAGATGCAATGATGATCATGCTCTCCTGATCTATATTCTCTCGCATCATTTTCAAATACTTCCATTCCTTTATCACTGATACGGATAATTTCTGCTGGTTTCACTTCCCGTTTCCATTCCACACCCAGGAGGTCAAGTGCACAGCTTTCACTCGCTGCCACATATGTGCCATCAGTAAGTTTTGCTATGCTCAACGGTCTGATCCCATTAGGGTCCCGGAAGATATATAATTCTTTCTGCATCATAAAAACTGTGGAATAAGCACCTTTAATGTCTTTCATCAAGTCCCTGATCGCTGCTGCTATTGTCTGCTTTTTATATACCAGTTTATTTACTATATAACGAATCAGGAGCTCTCCATCATTAAAGCTGTGAAAAAATACCCCTTCATCTTCCAGATATTTCCTGATCTGATTATAATTGGTTATATCACCATTACTGGCTAAAGAAAATACCGGACCATAAAGTGTCTCCACTAAATGGGGCTGCGAATTATACTCATTGGAGTTGCCACAGGTTGGATAGCGAACATGTCCGATAGCTATCTCGCCCGGAAAATCTTCCAGAACTTCTGGTGTAAATACATCTTTTACCAGTCCCATACGCTTATGAAGCTTGATATATGAACCATTGGAGACTGCCAGTCCGCAACTCTCCTGTCCCCGGTGCTGCTCAGCAAATAATGCCAGAGTAGCCAGATCAGCAGCATTCTTATTCCCAAATACTCCTACAATTCCGCACATAATTTATCTATTCCTTTTTCTTAAAAGATAACTTATTCTCTTTCCCAGACAATAATCTTGATATATTTGCCTTGTGCCTGATTATTATGAAACCAGCTACCAGTGTGACAACGCCCAGATAATACCATTCTCCAAAGTTGTTGATGATATTCTCTATCAGTACATAAATAAATAGAAATAAAGCTGCTGTGATTGAACCCAGCGAGACATATTTACTAAAAGCTACCACAATAACAAACACAAGCAGGGTTAAAAGGCAGGGAAGAGGTAAAAGGTTAATAAAGACTCCAGCTGAAGTTGCCACACCTTTTCCGCCTTTAAATCTTAAGAACAAAGTGAAAATATGACCCGTTATTGCCACAAGTGCAATTATTACATAATATCCTTCAAATACACCTGGCATTAATACTCTGGCAAGTTGTACTGCCACAAATCCTTTTCCCATATCAAGTAAAAGGGTGATCACACCAATTTTCGTACCCAGTACGCGTAAGGCATTAGTTGCTCCCACATTACCACTGCCATGCTGACGGATATCTATTCCCTGTAGTTTTCCAAAGATATAACTGAAAGGGATACTGCCTAATAAATAGGCTGCAACAATTGAGATTATGAAATTTATCCAGTTCATTTATCCTGAGGTTCCTCTTCACCTTTTCTACCTCTGAAATGCATCCTGAATGATACCCCTTCCAAAGGAAATCTTTCCCGTAATTGATTATATAGATACCGGCTGTAATGCTTGGTTATCAATTTGGGATTATTGCAAAAGAACACAAATGTTGGAGGATTCGCCTCCGTCTGGGTGCAATAATAGATCTTGGAATGTTTCCCTGATGAGTGAGAAGGAGGAAAATTGGAAATGACATCTGCTAAAAATTTATTTAATTGCGCTGTGGGAATTCTTTTCTTGCTGGTATTCTTGATTTCCACCACTTTTTTTAATACGCTACTCACTCTCTGACCCGTGAGAGACGAAATAAATATTATTGGAGCATAATTAATAAAGGGAAGCTGTTCCCTTACTTTCAGGATAAATTCCCCGGGTGTCTTATTATTTTTTTTCACAAGATCCCATTTATTCACCAGTATCAAAATATCACGATGATGTCGGGCAGCAAAAGAGGCTATCTTTTGATCCTGAGTGGCTACTTCTCTTTCTGCATCGAGCATCAATATCACCATATTGCTCTGATGTATTGCCTCAATAGTACGCATGGAGCTAAAATACTCCACTCCATATTTTACTTTCACCTTTTTTCGCAAACCGGCTGTATCTATAATAGTTATCTCTTCGCCAAAATATTTCACTTTCATATCAATACTGTCACGCGTGGTTCCCGGTATATCAGTTACTATATTAATATCCGAGCCATGTAGCTTATTTACAAGAGATGATTTTCCCACGTTTGGCCTGCCCACGATAGCCAACTTGATCTTTTCTTTGTCATAACTCAAATCTACATCTTTCACTGGATTCACTAAATTGATAAGTTCATCCAAAAAGTTACCGCAATTGCGACCTTGAACTGCTGCCATGGGAAAGGCTTCGCCCAATCCTAATTGCAGAAATTCATATAGATCAAAGGCATCCTTTTCTGAATCAACTTTATTTACTACCAGAAGCACTCTTTCCCGCACAGGACTTAGCAAAGTTGCTATTTCAAGATCAAAATCAGTTGTTCCAGTTTTAGCATCAACCATAAAAACGATCACATCAGCTTCTGTTATAGCTACTTCTGCCTGTTCTCGGATCGCCCGGTTCATTTTATCTTCTGTGCGGGGGATAATACCACCTGTATCTACCAGGGTAAAATATATCCCACTCCATTCTGCATCCTGATATTTCCTGTCCCGCGTTATACCTTCT
>Ga0307990_1003433_pt1 | contig 12081 bp, 3 predicted proteins | sample EllFjometagen129_FD_203168 | JGI IMG/M metagenome (GOLD analysis project Ga0307990, IMG submission 203168) | Marine microbial communities from Ellis Fjord, Antarctic Ocean - #129 | ecosystem: Environmental > Aquatic > Marine > Unclassified | place: Southern Ocean | collected 2014-10-08
AGTCAGCCACATCAATGCCGGAAGTCTCATCAAATTTGTACCATGCAACAGGATCATCGATCTTTGGCATTGTGCCAATCTCAAAGCTCCAAACATCACCCTTCCATGTATCAACGCCATTAACTTCGTCAATACGCCAGAAGTATGTTGTTCCTATAATAAGTGTTTCAGTTTCATAACTTACAGCAATCTGATTGACCATAAATTCGTCTGATGAAGCATTTGCATCATCAACATCATTAAAATCAGTTCCGAAGTAAACATCATGGCTTGCTGCAAGGGAACCCGCTGTCCAGCTTAATGTAATATCATTAACATCTGCCCATGAGAGCACCTGTCCAATCCCAGGCTGTGGATCTTCAGCAATAGTAATATCTGGAATCGATTTTACTATTATATCATCAACTCCCATAGCACCCACCAGACCATTTGCAGGGAAGCAGCCAAACTTGGTTGCGATCACAACTTCACCCTGACTGATAAACTGGTTGCCGTCGACTGGACACGCTGCTGGTGCATCTTCCCAGTCCCATGATTGATCGCCCTTAGAATTTAGCCCATAGGTATCTGTCTTGGCTACATAAAGCCACTCGCCTGTATAAGCACCGCCCATATCACTTTCATCTAAGTTATAAGAGGCACCCGGAGCATGAGTCAGGGCTTTAAGCTCTGCCCAGCCGTTACCACCAACAGTAAAAGTGCCCGCCCAAAGTGCGTCCACTTGCACAAGAGTACCTGCGGGGACAAAAACTGTCTGAGTGATACCATACTGATAACCTCCATCGATAAAGCATGAATAGTTACCACCAGCTGCATCGAGTGTTTCAATCACAGTCGGATAAACTTCAACAGATTTGGAGCTGACAACATCCACAGTACCTGCTGTGTTTGCATCCCACTCGGTCCAGCCGGTGATATCACCAGTCTCGAAACCGCCGTTGGCAAGCCAGGTTGGTGACGCCAATGTTGCAATCTCAGCCGGTGTCAAAGCTCTGTTGAACAAATAGAATTCATCCATTTGACCTTCATAAGGCCTGGCGTTATTAGCTGTACAACCAATTGCGGCACCATATTCCCACCCAGTTCCAATGTTCACGTCACCAACACCAGTATCTGCTGCCATACCGGCAACATATATGCCATTGACATACATCTTTAAATTGTTAACATCTGTTGCATTTTTGTCATATGTACATGCGAAATGGAACCATTCATCTGTGGGGATGTCATCTGGGGGATAATAATAAAAACTTCCAATAGTGCCTTGCGCCTGGTTCCTTACAACCCAGCGAAGTCCTTCCTGGCCATCATTGGGACGTACTTCCATATGATAGATGTTCGCAATAGCACATGGATCCGTAGACCTGACTCCATTAACATTGAATACTGACATGTCTGCTTGACTGTCAGCAATTTTGCACCAAGCTGCGGCTGTAACAGCTGTTTTTGGTCTGTCTGCTTCTGCTGCAGTAAAGGTAAGAAGGTCCGTTGCTGCGACGTCTCCGCCAAAGTCTGCATCAGGGCCGCTTCGGCCAAATTGATAACCGGTTACGTCACCAAGAACCGTAGCATCGTTACCGTTGCCTGAGCTGTCAGCAACCGTGGCACCAACGCTGTCAAAGGCATAATGTATGACTGTTGTTCCTGTAGTATCTACAAACGCACCAGCCACACCAAGAGTTGTTGCCTCTGCTGCTGAAAGCTCCCTGGTCCAGAAAGCAACAGTGCTAACATATACATTGGGGTCTTCGTCATCATTGTCAGCAAAAAGATGCATTATGTTTTGCAAAAGCCAACGGTCCTCATTGTCATCACCCGGCTGCTCAAAAGTGTCACGCCAATTTACCCCATCTATATACAGGTTGTAGCTAATAGTAGCATAGTCAAAAGTAACAAGCATACGATACCATGTGTCAGCAACCACTGAATTAGTAGTATAACCACTATTGCCACAGCCAAGAGTTTGATCATCATTCTTGATGAAGCACTCACCATCATTGTCATTGTTAGGATCTGTCTGATACAATGACTGATAGCTACCAATGGTGCTTGGAGGAACTGAAAAATCTATCAGCAGCGACCAAGTTCCAGTATTGCTGCCCATGCCAGTAAAGGTAAGATAATCGCCTTGACTTACTAAAGCAGCTCCGTCATTAGAGTCTACCCCGGCAGCGGCAGTAATTGAACCGGTAACTGTCAGATCACTACCAACTGTGGCCTGAGTCAGGTTACCAGCATTAAATTCCCAGAGCCCAAATGGAGCTGCGGAAACGCTGGATAAAAACACCAGCAGGGAAACAAAAGAGATGAACAATAACTTTTTACACATGAGGTGCTTCTCCAAAAAAAAAAATTAACAAAAAAAACTACATCATTCCAGCCACTCACCGAAACAACAATTCTTAACTTGAGAATACTTTTTTTTAACGCGTGCTTAGAAAACAAGTCTGCTACCAGACTACATCTCCCAAAGAATCTGGAATTGCGAAAATATCACCACACCGCATAGTTAACTTTCATTAACCCTTAACATACACAATAAAAAGTCCTGTGTCAAGCCCAAAATAACCAAAAACCACCATTAAGTCTATTTGTCGCAACATTTTATAGGCCGTACGGTGTAAATATTCATCGAAGCTTAAATCTTTGCTTTTTCTTTAGTTAATATTGAAAAAGTCGTCGGTGAAATTAGAAAATATGTGATAAGTGATACATTACAGAATCTCACAGGACCGCTCTCAGGGGTGTTTTCAGCTCATAGGATCAACGATCTATCCTTGTGAGCATCAATAATAGCCCATTATTATAATTCGGGCTTAAAATTTGCTAAAACACAGCTAAGAGAAGACAATGCCTTTAGCCATATAGATATGTGATGAGCGTGATCCATAATTTCTGTTTCATAGTAAAATAATACTAACAAATCAGTAAAAACTTGCAATGACGTTCGTCCGATTGTTTTTTAAGTATATGTTTTCAAAGAGTTTATGACAATTTAATATTTGTACCCCGCGGGGTAAAAAGACAGCCTGTACATGTCAAGCGGTCGCAGGGCCGCCTTGAGGTCTCATTCTTTCGGTCTCCTGTTATCAAAAGGACACTTTACTTCCCAAATCAAATATCAATTTAATCAGTCACACTACACCATTTCTTGCCGATATTAAGGAACCGACAGTTTCGTGGCACAGTCCAACTCATTCCCAAAAATATCAAGCCCAAAGTCTAACTGGCCGCTGTCTTGAATCGTTGTGTTTTTTACCGTAATATTGTACTTGCATTTGGCAAAATCCAATTTGACTTTGACGTCGCCTCCCTCAAGACATTCGGCTTTACATCTCTCAGTGGAACCTTTCGATGCAAATTGGTTACCCGAAACCGTAAATGTCTGACCGCCCAATGTCATGACCATCGGGTTGGACTTGTTAATGTCATCGGGAATGGTAAAGAAACCAGAAACCGTCACGGAATCCGTATTAGGTTTTTTACCACGTTTGATCTTGTATTTGTCAATACTGATAGAATCAGCGATCCCCATCATCAATTCGGGCGGACAGGGCTTCGAACCGTTGACAATGTCCTCGTTAACTTCGATTTCCGTTATTTGATCACCAACCGTAATCGTCACCTTAATCGGACAACTCAATCCTGTCATATCCACGTTCTTGGCAGAAAAAACCATCTTGCCTTTTTTAGGATCAAATTTGAACGTTTGCTTAGATGCATTAATCATTCGTGAACAATTGTACTTGCCCTTTTTGTATGAATTACCATTGATCGGAAAGACAAATTCCTGCTCATCCATATGTGCTGATTCTAAGCTTACCACGATCTCAGAAGCCGAATCTAAATCATTTGAACTTAAATTCAGGAAACCGGAAAACTGAATACTATCGGCAGAGTTAGTTTTCCCAGCTTTGGCTTTTAACTGTGTCATACCCACAATATTAGTAATTGTACCGAATTCAATATTGGATACTGATACACTGGCCTGTCCCTCATCTATGGGGTCCAGCCTGAGAGCCAATCGGTTTGTTTCTTCTAACAAGTCGCTAATGATAATCCTGCCTGATTCGTGTAAGCTGTCTCCTTCAAATCTCTGATCACCTATTAGGATAAGGTTTCCGTTGAGATAGGCAGTAAGATACCCTTCGTCGGCGTTTATGAATTGAAATGAAAAGCTGATGTAGTTGGAGTCTTCCGGTATGTCAATATCAAATTCCGACCAGACTGGCGAGCCTGTCATTAAATTAAGAATATTTAAATACATCGTAATAACACCGGTAATACTATTTATCGGGTTAATTTGTGATAAATCTACAACCATATTCGTGACAGTTTTTGGTTTCACAAAACTAACGCCCATACCGTCCTTTAGAGATAAACTATTCTCCCAGTTTTGCAAGCCAGCTTCAAGACCTCGCCCAAAGCCGTATTCTAGATCACCTATCATGTATTCAATGTCATCCATCGAAGATTTATTGTCTATGGTGTTACCATACCACTGATAGGGATATGCATGGCCTCCTATGGGATCGTTGAAAATAAGCTTCAGCAGCACATTTCTCGCATTGGGCAGGATTCCCGAAGTGAGTGATTGTGGATGGTCTATATTTTGATTATCCATGTAAACCGTCATATCATCAACCTTATCAAATAACGGATTGACAATTGTTATAAGTGCCAGATCAGTTAAATCGATAGTGAAATAATTGTCTGCCCAGTCAATACCTGCTTCTAGGCTACTGCCATAATCTTGGAATTTATCTAGCTCAACAAATGGATCCAAAAATGTCAGGTGAATACTTGCCGAGAAGTCATTTAGCTGAGATGAATTTCTCTTACCCACTAAAAATTCAGATGCCTGATTAATTAACGCGGCCCCTGCGGAATGACCTATCAAATGCACATGTTCCCATTCGTTAACAGCATTTGTTTTATTTATCTGGTCGCCCAGTATATTTCCCTGTTCTTTCCCGTTTGCTCTTACGTCTTTCAAACCTTTTGCCTTCTCCTGCCAATCCAAGGCCATTACATGCCATGAAGCGTCAAGCAATAGATCCAGCTTAACTTTCATAGCGTCAGCCCATGCAGATGGGTTACTACCACAACCGTGAACCAGAACAATAAGTTTATTTGCAGCTGGATCAGCGTCTATCGTGGTATCAACATCAGGAATGTCAATATCTCGACAGACACGAAACCCGAAGTAGGAGCTCCCGAAGACCGGGTGGAAGTAGTGCCGGAACGAGACCTCGCAGTGGTAGACGTAGTAGTACCAGCCGCCACCGCGGAGAACGCGAGAGCTACCAGAATAAATACTGTCCGTCCATTCCCATGCATTGCCCGCCATATCAGCCATGCCGTAGCCGTAAGTTCCAAATGCACCAACAACAGTTGTACCATAAGGATGCATTGAGGCATTTGAGCCATCATAGTTAGCTTTATAGTTGGCTTTATAGTCAATTGTAGTTCCGCAACCGTAGGTAAACTCACCATAATGGTCCGCTACTGCCTGCCATTCCCACTCAGTTGGCAATCGCCAGCCGTAATAGCTCGCAAAGGCTGTTGAACCATACCAGCTTACATAAGTTACGGGATGATTGTCAAAACCACTGTCAACTGTAAAGAAACTGCCAGTCCAGTTAATCCGTGCCGCTCCGCCGTTAGAGGCTCTCCAGTAAGTATCGCCCGTACCTGCAAGGTCGTAGTAGTACTGCCCTGAATAAGGACCGCTGAGACCTACGACGTGACTACCGATGACGATAATATCACCAGAGGCTTTGGCAGCGTTGAGATATTGAGCATATTGGGCGTTGGTAGTTTCGTATTTGCTCATATAGCCGGTAAAGCCGCCGTGACTTATTGGGTTACCATCATCATCTTTCATTCCCGAACCATTATCGTTAATATATCTCCAGGTTATATCAGGGCCAAGTGCTGAATTGGCAAACAGTATGCCCGAAAAAGACAGCAAAATGATTAATACAGAGAAAATAACGCATTTTTTCATAGCAAAACCTCCTACAAGACTACACTAAAAAATACATAAAAAATTAAGGGAAAGTATGAATCAATTTCCCCTCTGCTCAAAACACTACAATTGTACCATATTTACCATTAGAAGTCTATATTTTACACAATACTCATAAAGAAATATCAAGCCAATATAGTATTTCTATGGCAAAGAATTTAGATATTTTGAGCAATTTCATGGCCTTCACTCGCCTTGGCATAACATATAGTAATTAGACTGCATATTCGGCCTGATCCTGAACAAATATGAGGCTATTTTAACGCTGTATAACCCTCCGCCTAATACAGATTACACTATGTACCAATATACACTAACTTCTATGCCTTATCCACTATGAAAAACTAACCGTTATTAGGGTAAACTCTGCAGTACTAACATCAAAGAACCTGCAAAAAAAGGTTTAGAGGTATTGCGCGTAGCGTTACACTGTACACTACATTCCATTATATAGACAGTTTTTGTGATATATGCGGTTTTTGTTTATTTAAGGGGGGTTTATGGTTTCATATCCTATAATTCTATTTGTTTTTTTGTATAACCTTTATGTGCTAAACGTGAAACCCATTTTGTGAACCAAAAAGAAAAATGTGGGGGTAATTACTGCAGCACGGATAATGTTAGTTGGCCCAGGGTGGAAAGGAACATAATAACCCGCTCGCAGAGTCTCCAAAACACTGGTTAAATGAGCACTTTAAGCCCGTAGGATCGACGATCTCCCTTCACCCCGTATGAAACACTACCTATCATAAGATCGAGCCTTAAAATTTGCTAAAATGGTATTAGCTTTTTCATTTCTTATAAACCTCCGATTTTGAAGGCGGCTTCGAAAAAACCGTTTTTGATGGATGAACTTTTAATTCCTGTACCAATTCTTTGAGCATTACAGAAGCTGTCTTAATATTGCTGATGATTTCAGCAATGTCTGGTTTTTCTGTAGTAATAAGGCCGTCAATATTTGAAATGGTTTTATCGAGTCGACCTATAGCTAGTTTTATCGTAGCACCCCCGGGCTTTGCACCAGCTACGCCTATTAATTTTCTGATATCAGAATTAGTCTGACGTATTTCAGCAAAAAAATCCCTGACCTGCTCGCTTAACTGCGGAATGTTCGCGTCTTTAACATTTGTATTTAAAGTAATTGCAGATAAATCTTGTTAGATACAAATGTTATTCATATAAACGAGTCGCCTCAGTTTCTTCAACTGGACGCTGAAGTTGTTCAGTATTCATCGTTACCTTGAAACGGACGTCTCCTTCCTTTACTGCTTTTACAACAACATTCCAGGTTGCCTTAGCTTTTGGATTAAGGTTTTTTAAAGCAGCAAATCTGATAGTATCACCCTCAAGTGTACCTATTGTTGCACCGCTTGACGAGACATATTCCATATTGTTTTCGAGCATACATTCAATTTTAATATTCGTACCTATCGCAGAGCCTTGATTTGTTGCTGCAATCACATAAGTTGTTTCTTTGCCGATCTGGACCGGATCCTTGATATCAATAACTTCAAGCAAAATAGCTGGAATTCCGATGATATTTGTCGATGCCGAAGATTTTACACCCTCAGCACAGACCGCCGAAGCAGTTGCAGTATTACGAACAATTCCCGAAGAGGCGGGCATTACGGTCATACTGACAGTATTTTTAAAATCGGCTTTGAGAGTACCAAGATTCCAGATAACCTTGTCAGCTGATAATTTACCGCCGTTTGTTGCAGAAACGAAACGTGTTCCTTCAGGGACAGTATCTTTAACAACAAGCAGGTTAGCGGGAGCATCACCGGTATTTGTTACTGTAATATTATAAGTAATGCTATTTCCAACATAACGCTTTTCTGGAGCAGACTTGGTAATCGTTAATACTGGCTGATTCACAACAGTCGTAGTCGAAGCATTAGCTGTTAGATTTCCAGCAGTTGCTACCACTTTATTGATATATTGACCAGTCTTTTCAGCTCTCAATGTTGCTTTGAATTGTTTAGATTGACCGGCATTCAGCTTGCCTGCATTTATAACGATTTCTTTTTTCCCATCTGTTGTTGTGAGGCCTTGTGGAAGCTTGTCAACAATCCTCACATCATCCGTTGTCCCACTGCCATTGTTTGAGACAATAAGCTGAATATCAATCGGGTCGCAGAGAAGTACTTCAGCCGGTGCTGTCTTTCTAAGTTGCAATTTAGGATTTACAACTTTTACATTGGCACATAGTGACATCTTTTTGTTGAAAGTTACAGTCGCACAGTTCGTGAGACATTTTGCTTCCTTTGCTACCCCAGTCACGGTAATAATACCATTGGCCTTTTTCTTAAGTTCAGATGTCGTCCATATAAGAGTATTACCTTCGATTTTAGCAGATGGTGTGGAACTGATATAACTATAGTTTTCATCAAATTGCTCTCTAACCACGATATTAGTAATTGCCGAATCGGTCGTATTTGTAATCTTTATTTCATAAGTAAATGGCGTATTTAATCTTACTTCTGCTGGCATTTTCTTATCTAGCCTAATTACACCTGAATTGGGAAAAACACTCGTAACCTCCGAAGGACCACATTCACTTTTTTGATAATTTTCTTTTGCCCCATCCGCCCAGCATAGATTCGTCAACAATAGAAATACTAAAATGCTCATTATTTTTTTCATAGCTTCTTCTCCTTAAAAATATTTTGAACAATTTTATATTTACGTTAAGCCTTTTCCAAAGGACCAGTATTATAACTTACTAAACTCCTATTGCATAGCTTATAAATTTCATCGATTTTTGTACAGCAAAAGCAGAATAAAAGGATTTTATTAGCCAACAGCCAGAGAAGAAGAATTCTTGCCGAAAATTCCTGATATGGGTATTATACCCAACAACAGGGGATACGCTTTCATAAAATCATTCCCGCGCAGGCCCAAATCCACATCCTTATTTAAAACTTTTTAATCTTGCATATCCTGACAACAATTATATACTTACCCCTATGGGACACACATACAAAAAGACTACCAAAAAGCTTTTATGTATTATTTCAATAGTAATAATCTGGGATTTCCCATATAATATTATATACCTCAGCCCAGCTACACCGCCTAGGCATCTTTTCTGATAGAATATCACATTGCTCTCAACAATTCAAGGTTTCCAACTTCATTTTGAAAATATTTCAGCCACAATAATAGCAAAAACACGAATTGTACGTCTTCAGCAAAAATGAAACAAATAGCCAGAAACCTTACTGATCCAGTTAACGGCTTTCTTAAAGGCAAAAAGTTTCTGGTCCATGACAGAGACCCTTTATTTACAAAAGACTTTAGAGAGATACTCAGATCATCAGGAGTTAAGTGTGTTAAAACCACAGTTGCTTCTCCTAACTTGAATCCTTATGCGGAAAGGTTTATTCGCAGTATAAAATCAGAGTGTCTCAATAAGATGCTGATCTTTGGTGAGTCTCATCTTAGATATGTTATTAATGAGTATATGCAGCATTACCATACCGAAAGACCTCATCAGGGACTTAATCGCAATATGATAGAATCACCGCCATTAGGAACTGGTGAAATCATCCGCCAGGAACGGCTTGGTAGTCTCCTGAAGAGTTATAAGAGAGTAGCATAACGAATATGATCACAACTTGGTTTAATTTAAGGAGTAACCACAAGGCGGAAGGTCTGTAGTTATAAAGGAAAACCTATGCTTGCAGAGTTCGTGTTAATTGCTCTGACAATACACTTGCTTCTTTGTGGGTACAGAGAAGATCGTTCAGCATATGGGATGAGTTTTGAGACACTTCTAATAGCAACGATATCAGCAATTCTACTGACATTACCAAATAGATATTTTTGCATTATTCAAGATGTTACTTACTTTCAGATTATCAGGCCAAACTTGTTCAATTATAGATTACGTGAACTACCTATCTGCACCAAAATCTGCACCAAAGCTGCTTCTTTTGTTCTGCTACCGTTCTGCCTTGGTTCTGCTTTCATCTCATAAGTTTTTTATTGACAATTATTAATCGTTTTGTTACAAGCACTTATAAATACCCTATTTGAACTGGGGGTCATGAGGTCGGAGGTTCAAGTCCTCTCGCCCCGATTCTCTTGTTCAAAGCTAACGCATATTTAACTATAATTATTTTAAGATGAAAGCATTGAGAATGAAGCTTACGCAATGGGTTTTTGGCCTGATTGTTTTTTTAGCTCTGCCATTTACGCCAATCATGGCTAATGAGAACAATTCTTTTATTGTTGATGTATTTGGCGATATGCTGGATTGTCGGGATTTGATAGGCCTTGATGGAAAATGGGAGTTCAAAATAGATGAAAATAATAACGGCCAGGATTTAAACTGGCAAAACGGACAAGGTGATTTTAATAAAACAATTCAAATCCCAGGTGTCCCACAGGCACAAGGAATCGGAGAGGAAAATGCAAGACAGAAAAATTATTTCTGGAAGCCCTATTGGGTTAGGAGACAGTTTGATCTAAAAAAGATTCAGCCTAATGAGAGAGTATGGCTTAAAATTGGGGGAATATTTCCCGCGGGAGAAATATATATTAATGGCAAAATGGCTGGCTATACTAAAAGCAACAGAACCCCTTTGCGAATAGATGTCACTGGCCTTGTTATCAGCGGAAGTGAAAACCTGATCGCGATTAAGATATGCGATCTGCCTGAGATCAGACTTGATGGTTTATGGGAGAGCCCTAGTTTTGGTAAAAACTGGAGCGGGCTTTACAGAAGTGTTTCGCTTGAGATAACTGATCGTGTTTGTGTTACTGATATTCATATTACGCCGATGCTGGATGAAAAAGCTGTTGAGGTTGAACTTAGTTTGTCGGAACAGGTTAGTGAGGCAATTGAGATTGATCTGGTAATCAAAGATGGTTGGCGGAAAGTTGCTGAGGAAAAAGTTGAAATCGGGGCTGGCGAAAGTAGTTTAAAAACCAGAATAGCTTTTGAAAAATTTGTAGCCTGGTCGATTGACAGACCAAAGCTTTATACTCTTTATGGCAGTGTTGGTGAAAAAGATAAATTCAAACTGAGATTCGGCATGCGCAAGCTGGCTATCAAGGGGACAAAATTTTATCTTAATAATGAGCCTGTATTTTTGAAAGCTTTTGGGGACGACCACTATTATCTTGATACGCTTATGCCACCTGCGAATAAGCAATGGTATGTTGAAAGGCTTAAGCGGGCAAAAGAATATGGCTTTAATGCGGTTAAAAGCTGCTCGGATGTTATCACGGAAGAATATATGCAGGCAGCGGATGAGGTTGGTTTGATGGTGATTCAGGAGATGCCATTTGGGGTTGAAACGCTTCGAGAGAATAAAAATAATATTAACGAAGAATTCCAACAGTATTATACAAAAGAGCTTGAGAATATTGTGCGGATGAGCAGAAACCATGCTTGTGTTGTTTCTTACAGCATGACGAGTGAGCTGAACTTCTGGAGGCAGAGTAAGGAATCATTTGAATTTTTTAATCAGTTTCTTGTTGGTCGGACAAGACAGCTTGACAGAGATGCTATTGTCACTGACGGGACAGGGTATATCATACCTAAGCAAACTAAATTTGGGCTTAGAGATACGGACTGGGTATCTAAGGGACATTTGTTTCGCGATGTTTTTGATAAGCTGGATATTGAGAAAGACAAGCAGCACCCCTGCCCTGTTGTTTTGCATGAATATAACTGGTGGAGCAGTTATCCCGACCCATCGTTGCAAGACGAATATCTTAAAACGCAATACAAGCCTTTCTGGTATGGGCAACTTTATGAGAGTGCGAAAAAAAACGGACAGGAAGATTTGATCGAAATTTATCACGAAAATTCTGTATGGCTTCAGAGACTTTGCCGAAAGGAAGCTATAGAATACGCAAGGCGAGCAGGATTTGAAGGATATATACTTTGGCTTTTGATCGACCTGTATGAATACAGCGAGGGACTTTTTGACGATTGGTGGAGGCCTAAAAATGTCACTGCGGAAGAATTTTTGCAATCCAACGGCGATACGGTAATTATACTTGGGAAAGACAAAAGCAGATGTTTTGAAATGGGT
>Ga0307990_1003434_pt1 | contig 12081 bp, 7 predicted proteins | sample EllFjometagen129_FD_203168 | JGI IMG/M metagenome (GOLD analysis project Ga0307990, IMG submission 203168) | Marine microbial communities from Ellis Fjord, Antarctic Ocean - #129 | ecosystem: Environmental > Aquatic > Marine > Unclassified | place: Southern Ocean | collected 2014-10-08
CGTACGGGTCAAGGCCAGAGCGACTGGCTAACTCTTCTCTGTAGGACTCTTTCATTCCTTATCCCAAGCCGGTTTATCCCGGCGCTTTCGCTGACCCCAATGTCGTCCTTCGGATGCGAATGCGCCGAGTGCCGAACAGGATTGTTAGCGTCCCTATTTTTCACTATTTCTCGGGAAGCCAGCCAGGCAAGGCATACAGGACACGCCTACTGAGCAAGTCAACCGCAAACATTACGTGGTCGGCCTCTGCCGGAGAGCCGGGCTTCACTCGGACGCAGAACGTGAACACTGAATTGCCGGCGAACTCCGTACCCACAATATTAGCCACATCTGCGCCATGTATTATCAAGACATAGCCGTCAGTCGTCCTTGACAGGTACAACCCATCTTCGCCCTGCTCCGCATTCGATACATGACCAATAAACGCTTCCCACTTGCCATCGTCACTCCGGGCTAGTCTACTTGTCACCTGTGAACGGGCACTATTGACCGCAGCAACTCGAACTGATCGGAGCAACTCGGGGGGGCCTGGCTGCCCATCATACAGCGAGATGAATTCACTCATATTGACCTCTCCAGTATCATTCCTCTGTGGCCGTCCATCGCGGTCGCATGACAGCCCGCCGAGCACAAATACGCTAACCAGACAATTCCATGCGACCTTTCGCCAGCTCAAATGATAGGTAACAGCCATCGCCTCGTCTCCACACTAAGATAGCAACTCGAATTACTACTTCTTGGCCGCGTCGTCCCAACAATAGCAACTCTCCTGTATGTCAGTACGCACTTTGAACACCTCGTACTCCACTTTGCCGCTTGTGACCTTGCGAACCAGTTCCCTGTCGGGCAGTCGGTGATTCTTCGCATAGTCCGGCCCCTTCAGCGGACCACCCCCATTCTTACTGTATACATTTGGTAGATCCCGACCATCAAGACAGCTGACACGCCCTCCCACAATGTGAAAATCCTTATGCCGTTTGCCCCGCTGAACGACATCGGTTGTTCCAGACACATACACATCTCCCCCCAGTTTATACTCCCAAAACCACAGTTTGATTTCGCAACCCGTACACTTGTGACTACAGTCTGTCAGTTTTTTATACTGCTTGAGCCTAGCCTTGGTAGCTGCAAGTCCAAGATACTCGTAGGTCCGCAGGGCTAGTCCAGCGCAGTTGTATGCGAGAACAGGCTTTACCGTAGCCACAGGACGGATTCCAGTTACAACCGCATGGAGTAACGTCTCTGCCTCATCTAGTTGTGTCTGTATTTCATCTAGCTCTTTCAGTATCTCATCTGCTTGTTCCTTTACCGAGGGCTGCGTAGTCGGCCGAGTCGAAGCCGGTCGTGTCGTCGAGGCGGCGGCCATGCCGTTCCAGTCCACATAGTCCATCGGGGAGCTTCTAACATACTCATACAGATTCATCCCATCTCGATACCCGCTCGGATCCCTCGTCGCCCACCTTCCCAGCGTCGGGTGGTAGTAGCGGTTCCGCACGTGGTACAGGCCCGTCTGCGGGTCGTGGCGGTAGCCGCAGTAGAGGACTTCGTTGTCGTAGTCGCTGCCGCCGGTATCGGCCGACCATTCCAGGACCCCGCCAGTGACGTCCGGGTCTGTCCCGGCGGCGCCGTTGAGCACCGTCACCTGGCCGTACGGGTCGTACATGTATCGCTCGGCCACCGCGCCGGCGGGGGTCACCAGGGCTGTCGTGTTGAACTGGGCGTCGTGGGTGTAGTAGAGGGTCTCGTTAAGGACGCCGTCGGGGGTCTCGTTCGAGTCGCGGAAGCGGACCACGGCTGAGTCGATGTAGTCGGCGCCCCAGATGTACTGTTTGTGGAGCGTGTCGGCCAGGGCGGGCTCGGCACCGCCGGTGCGGGTCTTCGTGGCCTTGCGGACCTCCAGGACCTGCCAGGACTCGTTGTAGTAATACTCGCGGACCGTCCAGTCGTCGCCGCTGGGGGCGGTGTACTTGCGAATCCGCCGGTGCTGGCCATCGTAGCGGTACTCGGCCGTCGTGGTCTCGCCGTCGGCGACCTTCACCAGGCGGTTCCAGGCATCGTAGGTGTAGTTGCTTGTGGTCGCGGTCTCGGCGCCGGGCTTGGGGCCGGCGGTCATGTTGCCGGCGTTGTCGTAGGCCGGGTCGATCCAGTTGGGATTGCCCTGCACCTCGGTGATCGCGTCGTCATCGTCGGTAGTGTCGGCGATCTCGTTGGCCGGGTTGTGCTCGCGTGTCTGTTCTAGGTCCCACCCGGTGCCGTCGGCGTCCTGCTTGTACGTCGACCAGTTGCCGACCGGGTCCAGCGTCCAGGCCTGGATGCGGCTGACGGTGGCAACCGTGTCGAGGGACCCGTCTTGCACGGAGGCCGACAACGTTCCGCGGCGGAAGTCGGTCAGGCGGTCGAGCCCGTCGTAGGCGCCGGTCGACCCGTTTGCATGGTAGAGCTCGCTGAGTTCGGCCTTCAACTCGTTCTTGCGGTACAGCCGATTGCTCGTGCGGTCGTAGGCGTACGTGTAGCGGTCCTTGACGTCGGGCGTGCCGCTCTGGATTTGCCACTTGTGGTCCACGACCCGGCCGAAGCGGTCGAAGCCGGCGTAGCTGTCGGCGCTGGTGCCGTAAGTCAGCGCCAGCGAGTCGGTGCTGACCGTCACGGCAGGATATTCGACCTTCACCACCGTCGATGCTCCCAGGTACGTGTAGCTCGCGTAAGTATCGGTCGGCGATGTGTCATCGTCAGCGATGTTGGCAAGCCGACCAAGCGGGGCACCCACCCCGCTGCTCGCGTAATTATAGTGTACCACCCGCCGAGTGGAAGGCCCAGGATAAGTTACCGAGGTCGGCCGGACGTAGTTGGCGTCCAGGTCCGCCCCGGAAGCGCCATCCTCGTAGGCGTACTGAACGTTCGGGTCGGTGGTGGCCGTGCTGGTATGGTCCTGCATGCTCTTGGCGACCACGCCGCAGCTTTAATCTGTATGGTGTCCCCAGATATTCGCCGCAGCTTTAATCTGTATGGTGTCCCCAGATATTGGATTGGTGTCCCCAGATATCGTGAATGCGCGCCGCCGACCCGAGGACGTGTCTATTCGGGTGGTGATGGGCCGAAACACGCCCTGTCCGCATTAACCCCTATTGACCCTTTGGTCGAGGCATGAGGATGCATTGATCCGATGATGATTTGCGCGCCGAGGGTGATGTATGAGCCCGTGAAGAACATCGACGGCTCGGCGGTCTCTGGCTTGGGGTGCTCATCGCAATACTTGGAAAGCTGCTTCTCGGCCGACCAGAAACTGACTTTCCTGAGAAACTCATCCCATTGCCGCGACTCGTCGGCAGTCAGGCCTTTCTGCCAGAGGCAGTAGAGGGCAAGTTCCTGGCCGTCCAGAACTGACCGGCCGAAGCGCTTGCTTTGGAAGCCCTTATCCGGCGAGGCCCACACCGCGTAGCATATGTGCGACAGCGGCTTTCCATCATGATCGAACGACCATGTAAGCCCGCGCGGCCTCTCGTTCCAATTGCCGTTGGACATCAGCGGCTTGGCGGGCAGCTTGAGCGTAACGCTCACGGGGCGGTGATGCCGTGAGAATAAAGTGAGGAGCGGATAGAAAGCCTTGAGGGTCTCAATGTCCACCAGGTTGTTGACCAGCGCGCCGGTGGCATGTGAGAAGACCTTTGAGAATACCTCGCCCGGGTCCGGCTTGGCCGGTGCCGAAGCCAACTGAGATGTGGCGGAAACCGGTTGAGATTCTGCCGCACGCGACCCTTCCAGGCCGACGGGCCAGGAGGCCGACCGCCTGTTCCACAGTTCCACGTTGCGACGGCAGACATCGCTTGTGCTGACGAATTGCTCGAACGACTTGGCGACCTCGTTCGGATCGTTCAGGAAGGCGAATGAATCGCTCGCCTCGTCGATCTCCATTTTCCGGGCCAGGAAACGCCGCAAGACGAGTTGCCCCGCCTTGACCTTGTCATCCGCGCTAATGGCCGAGTCCATCATCTGCCTGGCAAACTCGATGACCCGGTCGTAGTGGATGTAATCATGCTCGACCAGGTAGAGCACCACGCGGGCGCGGATCTCCATCTTGTTATCTTCGCTGGTGACCAGCCCGCTCTTAACCGACCAAAGGTAGATCGACAGGTTCTTGATGTCCTTGCGGAAGTCGGTATCCATGAACTTGCGGAGCTTGTCTATGCCCGGCCGATCTTGTAGCTGCGAGGTGAAGTAGCCGCCCAGCGTGTCTGCCACGATGTCCGCGGCCAGGTTGATCTGCTCCAACTGCCACGTCAGGTCGTCGGTGCCGGCGAAGCGTTCCACATACACGGCGGCGGAGCCCATGAGCGTATGGATGATGCGATACTCCCCCGCGCCGCCGAACTCGCCCGGCAGCTTGCCGGCAAACTTGCCCGCGAATGTCTGCCTGGCGGCGTTGGGATCGGTCGTGATGTGATGAGGATACTTTGCCGCAAAGCCCTTCAGAATCTCCGCCGAAACCCGGCGCTCGCTGGGCTCGCCGGCCTTGTGCGATCCGCCTTCCATCCAGGCCGTCAATTGCCGGTCCAGCGAGTTATCCTCGGGCTCCATGACGATTTCATACTTATCGCTCGGCCCGCTGCACGACAAACACCCCAGCGCCGCCGCCAGCGCCGCTCCGCCCCAGAAGGCCCGGCATAATCGTCCCAATCGCATGGTCGTCTCCTTGTCTGAAAGCACGCCATCCTCCCCTCTATATCCAGCAACACCGGCCTTTGCGCAAAAAGATCTCGCCCTTCCGCCGAGAGTTTATCTCATGCCGGCCCCGGAACACCCCTGGGCATACCCACCGCTGGAAGCATGAAAGCCGTCGGCACTGGCTCATCTTCCGCGTCGGGAATTTGTTTCTTCATGTGTTGATGAGCCGAAGGAGTAGCCTGTTCAGGACCGAATGCCATCAACTTAAGCCGCATCTCTTTTCTCTGTCAATCGCTTATGTAGAAAGAAAATAGGGACGTTAACCATTTACTCCTGTGTGCATTGTCTCTGCCCGTGGTTTTGCGTTCTGCTTGTCGGCAGGCAGGCGCCGCTGGTTTTGGCTGGGTGGTCCCGCTTGTCCCGATGGTGGCGGGTATTGTAACTGGTTGTTGCTATGAGCGTAAAGGGGGAAAATGTCGAAGCGGCCGGTTCGTAGTGGGCCCGTAAGGGCCTATCTTGGTTTGTGCTCGCGTCGTCAGACGTGAGCCCAGAGATATCGCCTCACGGCGACCTGCCTACCGGCAGGCAGGCTCCAAATAAGAGCAAAGCGTCTTCGCCTTTGGCTTCGTCGCCTCGGGAACGTCTTCGCCATTGGCTTCGTCGTCTCGAGAGTGGGTTCGGCTTATTCGTGGGGCTTTGGCGATTGGGGAATGTTTGGGTTTTGTGCGGTATTTGCGTTGTTTGGGGCGTATGAGGTTTGTAGAGGAGTTGCGGGCGGTTTTGCGTTACTTCGTCGATTGACGAAGTGTTGTTTTTGTCCTGGTGGGAGATGGGTCGGGCAGGTCGGGATTCTTTTTCTGGGACGTTTCTGGAGTGTGGGTGAAATGGGGGTTTTTGTGCCTGACACGGGGCTCACGCGGGGCGCAAACGGTGTTTTTTGCACCTTACGCGGGGCTCACACGGGGCGGAAGTGGTGTTTTTTGTGCCTGACGCGGGGCTCACACGGGGCTCAAACGGGGGTTTTTGTGCCTGACGCGGGGCTGGGAGCCTGTTTGGCGGGGTTGGTTCGGGCGCGTATGTTACTATATATGATAGGTTAACGGCTGATGGATGGGTTGCGGCTGCCTCGGTGGTGGGCCGGGGAGTGTTGGTTTCGCACTGGAATTGACGTTGCAATCGGCGCGGAACAGTGGAAAGCCGGCTGCAAATGCCGGGCAGATGGTTGTTCGGCGGCAGTTTGCGGGGCCGGCAGCGCTGCCGGGGGGTGTCCGGTCCGAGAGGCCTTGTCGCCGCATACGGCAGCGCCGTTGGTTCCTGATTCCTGTGTGCCCATGCCCAACCAAAAGTGAAAAATATCCTTGAAGACCCAGAGGACATCTTCGCGAAAGTCAGTGCCAGACCGCCATGAATTTGCCGAGGCTTAGCCCGCGCCGCATTCGGGCAATACCGTCGCGATCGACTGTCATTCGCGGTATGGTCCACTCGGCGGTCTTGATGGAAACATGCCCTTTGCCTGCACCCAAGGAATGGGTCAGTTCGAATGCATCCTTGATGGTCCCTTCCCTGTGTCGCCGCGAACAGTGCGATATAAGCCGCTGGTTGGTAACGATTACGCCTCCCATGCCATCCTCCGTTCTGGCGTAGTCGCGGTCGGGAACGTAAGCGAGGAAGTGCTCATCCTTCTTTGCCTGGAACCACTGCTCGATGCGGTGCTGGACCACCTCGGCGAGGTTATTCCACGGGTTCTCGACCATTTTTTCGACGCGCTCCATGACCAGGTCGTAGCCCTCGATGCCCTTGCCAAGGGCCGAGTCGATAAAACCAAGCGCACGCCGCGGGTTACGGATAAGCAGGCGGCAGAAACCACTGCCTGTATCGGGGTTTACGAGGATCTGCCCGGAGACCTGCCCGGACCCGCTGCACATATCACAAAGCCAATACGGCATGGGAAGGTCCGCGGGCACCGGTACGTTGGGCACCGCGGGCAGTCGGTCCAGAACCTGCTGGTCGGTCAGGCCCTGGACCTCCTCGTTGCTCAGTGCCAGCGTGCCGGCGTTGTGCTCATCCTCCACAGACACGCTGTCACGCAACTGGGGGGCGTAGATAACCACGTGCGCCCGCAGATGAACCCGCGCATCGCACCGGACGCACTGACGCGGGAATGAGGAACGGAACTCTGGTTTCAGCAGCAGGTTAGGAGCGAACTCTATCAAGGTGCCCTGCCCGTCGACCTTTACGATGCGAGCGTCGGACTTTTCGCCCACCGCAGCCGGGGTCGAAGACTCTTCCTGCGACGTTTCGGAAAGCATATCCTCACCGGAGATGCCCGCGTTCGCGGTGACATCCTCATTGGCAGAACCATTGCCCCCACCATCGTCTTCATCATCCGTCAACCAGGAAGCGACAACGTCCTCGACCGGATTCGGCGGTTTGACCTCCACCGGAAACTTCTCTTTGCACCGTCCGCAACGAACGTTAGCCTTGAGGTGCTCCTGCGGAACCGACAATTTCGCCCCGCAATGCGGACAGATCACGATCAATGAATTCATCGGCAAACCTCGCTCCGTACCCTAGATGTGTTCCACTAACTCTAACAACCAGATATGCAACGCGATTCCACTACCGTCAAATGCAGACTGCCTCGATCCCGCGTAACTGCTCTACTATTATCGCCATTATTGTAAAACATCGCCACCACCAATGCAAAATACGTTTAATGCGTTTGCTCATATTCTAACCCCGCCAGACAGCCCCCGGACCGATGATTCTCGCGACTCGGTCGCGACGGCAAAACGAATACCGCTTTGGCCCCAGCAGCAAATCCCTTGATCTGAGCGGGCCATGGCCTATCATGCTCAGATTCACTCAGGAGTCATCATGGCCAGTTTTAAGTTGAATGTCGCTCAGGTAAAAGGTTGTCCCGAACCGGCCAAACTGGCCGAGGCAATGGCAGAGTACGGCCTGCCTGAGGACGACGAGTTCGGCGTGCTGAATCATTCCGCCACCGACGAGAACGTCTTCGGCACAATCGTACGCCACACCCAGCACACCGTACAGCAACTCGACCGCGAGGCGCAGGAGATCACCAGCGCGCCAATCGAGAGAGTCCAGGTCTACCCGTTCGCGATAAGGCCCAAGATCGGCGTGCTCGAACTCTATGCCGGCTCGGCAGCGGCATTCGAACAAATGGGGTTCTTCCTGGGAAGTTGCCTGGCCCTGCCAGCGGTCGTCGAACCCATCGAAATCGACGTAACCTCCGCCATTGAAAAGCTGTCGGCTTCGACCGAAAAATTCCAGATCAAGAGCATTCGCGTCGGTGACTTCGCCTACAACTCATACATGACCGGCCCCTACGTGCCGAAGTTCCTCGACACCGAACACGGAAGAGACTTCCTGGAAGCCAACGCCGAAAACGTCACTGCCGCCAGCGTCAAGTTTGCCGGGCCGATGGGCAGGGCAACCGCGAGAATCACCCCCAACGCATGCTTCGGATTCTCCTGCCACGAAGAGGACAGACCCGTGGTTATGAGCATCCTGCGAAAGCTTCTGTAGCAAACAGCCCCGACCCGCCTGTGTCAGGCGAATCGGGGCCGTTTGTGATTGCTATCTCTTGCGTCGCGGGACCGGTCAGCGTCACATCTTCCAGCCAGCGCGATAGTTCGGCGTTACGAACTGGTTTGCCTCGGCACAGTTGGTAAACTGCATCTTGGCCGAGTCCCATTGGAGTTTCTGCCCGGCGAAGCGAATCGCGATAACACCCACCAGGCCAACCTCTGTCAGCGGGCCGCCGTAGCTGAAGTCCGAATCGGCTGGGCGATTCTCTCGAATGGCCTCGAGCCATTCCGCATGGTGTCCCTTGGCTCGCTTGAGATAGGGCTCGGGCTGCTTGTATTCGCGCATCCGGGTTTCCGGGAATATGCGACACCCGCTGGCGCCATGCGAACCGTGGCTGATTCCGCCCTTCTCGCCGATAAGCACCGCGCCGGTGCCCGGCACCTTGCGGTTCTTTTCGAGAGCGTCGGGCTTGGGAATCGTGCAGGCGCCGTCATACCAGTAGAACTTCACGGGACCGCGCTTGCCCTTTGCGGGGAACTCGAAGGTTAGCTTCGTGCCCTTGGGGAAGCTCTCGAAATCCGTCTTGGGATTGTAGCCTTCCACCTCGGCCAGGACGCTCGTCGGCGCGCCAAGGTCCAGGGCCCAGAACGAGGGGTCCATAACGTGGCAGGCCCAATCGCCCAGGCAACCGCAGCCAAACGCCGACCAGCCGCGCCAGTTCCACGGGACGTAGAACGGCTGATATGGCCTGTCAGCAACGGGTCCGAGCCAGAGATCCCAGTCCAGTTCTTTCGGGACCTCGGGTCGCTCGGATAGCTTGGGCAGGTTGCGGGTCTGGCAGTAGACGTTCTTGAATGCGTTGCACGCGGTGTGAACTTCCTTGACCTCCCCGATCGCGCCGTCGCGAACCCACTCGACGAGCGCTCGGGTTCGATCACTGGAATGGCCCTGGTTGCCAAGCTGCGTGATGACCTTATGCTCCTTGGCGGCCTTGACCATAGCTCGAACCTCGGCGATCGAGTGGGCGAGCGGCTTTTCGCAGTAGACGTGCTTGCCGCGTCTGATGGCATCGAGGGCGATGACGCAGTGCGTGTGGTCCGGCGTGCCGACGGTCACCGCGTCGATGTCTTTGTCCATCGCGTCGAACATCTTGCGGAAGTCCTTGAACCGCTTGGCTTTGGGGTACTTCTTGTACGACCCGGCCACTTGGCGTTCATCGACGTCGCACAGACCCACGACATTCTCGCCGCCCATCGCCCCGATATCGCGACCGCCACGACCGCCTACGCCTACGCCGGCTATGTTCAGCTTGTCGCTGGGAGCCTTCTGACCGGACTTGGCCATTACGTGACGAGGCACGATGCTGAACACCGCCGCCCCGACGCCAATCCCCGCGAGCATCTTTCGTCTGCTGAATTTTCTTCCGACAATACTGCTACTCATCTGCGTTCTCCTCTGCCAATGCAAAAAAACCTGTAATCAATTCACATATCCTCTAACAATCCAGTGAATCGAATGGACCGCGCATGTTTAACTTGGTTTGACACAATCCCAAAACTCGGCAAGACCCGACCTTGAGCATCCATACGTCAGGGCGAGCCCACCAGGACCCCCGAGGGGAGCCGCACAGAACAAGCGTCATCGCGCCGGTTGCCACCGTGATTCAGCTCTGGCGTCACCATCGCCGTCAGCGTCCCCAGCCTGGTCGCCGGACACGACAAGTAGCGAGACCTCGCCGGTGAGCCCCTGGCCCATGCCCCCCATTTTCCTGATTTCCATTTCAGATTCGCCAATTCAGCGAATTTGCCCCACCACCACGCGCCTGCACCCCGCATGCGGCCCAAAAACCCTCCTATCAGGCGCAACCAACACACATTAACCATCTTATGGCTAACCAAAACCACTCGCCGAACGCCCCGCGCTACCCCAAAGCGCACCGAAACACCGCCAAACACCACTCCAAAACCACCCCAACAACCACTTCCACCCACTCGTCAGCCCCCCAAAACCACCTTTCGCCCCCGCCAAAAACCATCCAATTCCCCTCTTTGGACCGCCAATAGCGCGCGAAAACCCATCAAGAACCGCACACAAACGCGCCAAAACCCGACCAGTCACCACTCGCCACCACAAAACTAAACTCGCCCCAACTTGTCCAGCACACAACCAAGCCCCCGACCTCCCCGCGCCATCACCAACCCCGCGCTCCAGCGAATATGCCCAGCCCCGCGACAGACCAAAACAACCGCCAGGCCGGCAACGCGAAAAAAACAAAAAAAATGCCTCCCGCGGATTTTTGTTACCCAAAACACCCCTCGAAATGTCCATATGTATTAAGGAGGGCAATTCCCTTCAGCTGTCCATCGGGGTTTGGAAAAAACTGGCCATGGCCATCCATAGCAGCCTGGCCGCGAAGTCGGGAGCATGCCACTGGTCGAGACAATGGCATGGCGACCCCGGACCACATGCCCAAAGGCGCTGAAAGCGGCGACATGCTGCCGGATGCCTTTCTCGAAGCATGCTCGAAGTGCGATCCTGGTAATGCAAAACCACCGTCAACCTGCAACCGTCGATGGGACATGCTTCCGAAAACATCGCCCGGAAACACGGCGCCCCGCAGACCGGCCCCGCCCGAGAGCATGCCGCCGACCGGGCAAGTAAGGATCACGCCTGGAGCAATCGTGACGAGAGCGTTATTTGTGGAAGCAATGCTGGCGGTGAAACGATATAAGTACCTTGAAAGATCAGTTGACGAGAGCGCAATCATAGCCTCGATGCTCTCTTGCCCACGCACCGTGACGCACACAACCATATAAGGATAAAGCTCATGCGAAGCGTAAAACTCAGCATAGCAGTCAGCGTAGCCCTTGCCACCGCGCTTGCCGGGTGTAACGTGGTGGGTCCGACATCGGTCAGGACGGGCAGGGGAGACTACAACATCGCTGTTCAGCAGACCAATGCCGAGCAACTCCTGTTGAATCTGGTGCGTTTGAAATACCGGGATGTGCCATACTTCCTGGAAGTCGCCAGCGTCTCCACAAGCTTCGAGTTCAATACCGCCGTTGCGGGCGGCGTGTCGCTTCCGGAGTCTGCCTCCAAGGCATATAGCCTTGGCGGGGAGGTATCGATGCTCGAGATCCCAACGGTAACGTATACCCCATTGCAGGGCGAGCAGTTCGTTACACAGTTGATGTCTCCGATCAGCATGGACACTCTCCTGCTTCTCTACCATTCCGGCTGGTCCATCGAGAGGATGTTCCGGGTCTCTCTCCAGAGCATCAACGACGTGAAAAATGCACCCAGTGCCTCCGGCCCAACCCCCGCTTACGTGCCGGAGTACCAACGGTTCCTCGAGGTCACCAAGATCCTGCGGACGCTGCAACGCCGGCATGTTCTCTCCTTGGGATACGGCACGGCCGCGGGGACCGATGAGCCCTGCATGGAAATGCGCGTGGATCCCAAGGCGTTGGGGTCGGATGAGGTCAAACAGCTCTGCAAACTGCTTGACATTGATCCCGGCAAGGGGACCTACCAATTGACCACCGAATGCGGGGCGAGCGGAAGAGACCGCCTCGGCATCGCCACTCGTTCCCTCAGCTCGATCCTGTTCTACATCTCACAGAGCGTGGCCCCGCCAGAGCGGGATGAGCTGGCCGGCAGAGTGACCGTGACGCGGGATGAGCAAGGCAAGAAGTTCGACTGGAACGAGCTGACCGGCGGCCTGATGCGCATCGCCTCTTCCAGCCTGCCACCCAGCAACGCGTACGTTGCGGTTCGATACCGAGACAGTTGGTTCTATGTCGATGACAGTGACCTGACCTCCAAATCGACCTTCTTTTTGCTGATGCAGTTGTTCGCCCTCCA
>Ga0307990_1003435_pt1 | contig 12080 bp, 9 predicted proteins | sample EllFjometagen129_FD_203168 | JGI IMG/M metagenome (GOLD analysis project Ga0307990, IMG submission 203168) | Marine microbial communities from Ellis Fjord, Antarctic Ocean - #129 | ecosystem: Environmental > Aquatic > Marine > Unclassified | place: Southern Ocean | collected 2014-10-08
TAAATAGTTTTTTACTCATTTTTTTACCTCTCTTCTAGTATACAAAAAAAGAACCTATAATTAGATGCCTTTTTCAAAGTGTCTATATTATAGGTTCCATTTTATATTGTTTTCTCTTTTTTGTTTTTTTATCCAGAAGAGATGGAAGATATATCTTAGAAAAAGATCTACATAACATAGAACATGATAATTTATACAATGCGAAATATCTTGTATATAAAATATATTAGATTAGTGATATAATATTCATTGAATAATGAAAAGGAGAATGATATGTACGCAAAAAACATTTGGAAGGATATGACTTCTGAGAAAAACACTAAAATTGTTGATTTCTGTGAAGGGTATAAAAACTATATTTCTGTAGGAAAAACAGAACGTCTTTGTGTTACGGAAACTATGGCTATCGCAGAAAAACATGGATATGTAGAATTTAGCAAGGTTAAATCTTTAAAACCAGGGGACAAAGTTTATTTCACGAATAAAAACAAAAATATTGCTCTATTTTCAATTGGTAAAAAAGCATTAACAGATGGAATTAGAATTCTTGGAGCTCATATTGATTCACCAAGACTCGACCTCAAACAAAACCCATTATATGAAAAAGAGGAATTTGCACTTCTTGATACACATTATTATGGTGGTATAAAGAAATACCAATGGGTTACAATTCCTTTAGCAATTCACGGAGTTATCTGTAAGAAAGATGGTAGTACTGTAATTGTTAATATTGGTGATGATGATAACGATCCAGTTGTTGGTATATCCGATTTATTAGTACATTTATCAGCTGATCAAATGAAGAAAACAGCTAATCTAGTAATCGAAGGAGAAAACTTAGATGTTACATTTGGTAGTATTCCTTTAGAAGACACAAAAAAAGATGCTGTGAAAGCTAATATATTAAAACTTTTAAAAAGTAAATATGATATAGAAGAAGAAGATTTTGTATCTTCTGAACTTGAAGTGGTTCCAGCAGGTAAAGCTAGAGACTATGGATTTGACCGTAGTATGATTGCTGGATATGGTCACGATGATAGAGTATGTAGCTATACTTCTTTAAAAGCAATACTAGATATTGATATACCTGAGTATACAGCTTGTTGTATTTTAGTTGATAAAGAAGAAATAGGTAGTGTTGGTGCTACAGGAGCACATTCTTTATTCTTTGAAAATATAATTGCAGAATTACTAGCACTTACTGGTAAAACAAATTATCTTGATTTAAAACACGCAATGACAAACTCTAAAATGTTATCTAGTGATGTTTCTGCAGCTTTAGATCCATTATATGATAGCGTAAGTGATAAAAAGAATAATGCAAAATTCGGATATGGAATTGTATTTAATAAATATACAGGATCAAGAGGAAAAAGCGGAAGTAATGATTCAGAACCTGAATATGTTGCTTGGGTAAGAAATATTATGGATTCTAATAATATTCATTATCAAACAAGTGAACTTGGTAAAGTTGACCAAGGCGGAGGAGGAACCATCGCTTATATCCTTGGAAAATATAATATGAACGTAGTAGATGCAGGTGTTGGTGTATTAAATATGCACGCACCAATGGAAATTGTTTCTAAAGCAGATGTATATGAAGCATATATAGCTTATAAGGCATTCTTAACAAAATAATTAAATCTATATAGCCCTGAATTCTGTTACAAGTAATCAGGGCTTTTTAATTGCTTGGTTACAAAGTTATTTATCTAAACTTTGATTATTATACAAAAACTGCTCTATATTTTTTATGATATACTATATTAGACGAGGTGATAATATGAACGAAACATTAAACACTATATTTAATCGGACAAGTTTACGAAAATTTAGTGATAAGCAAGTTACACAAGAAGAAATTGACCTAATTATAAAAAGTGCTATTCGTGCTCCTTCGGCTGGAAACTTAATGATGTATTCAATGATTCTTATTGAGAATAAAGAAACATTGGAAACATTAAGCCATACGTGTGATGAACAACCATTTATTAAAACAGCTTCTTTTGCTTTGGTCTTTGTTGTTGACTATCAAAAACTTTATGATTATTTTGCAGAATCAAATTTTCTTAGTTATTGTTTAGAACAAGGGTTACAACCTGAGTATCCTGAATTAAGTGATCTTTTACTTGGTAGTCAAGATGCAATGGCTGCTGCTCAAAATGCGGTTATAGCTGCAGAATCTCTAGGAATAGGCAGTTGTTATATTGGCGACATAATTGAAAACTATGAAACCCACAGAGAATTGTTACAACTTGAAGATTTATCTTTTCCGCTTGGTATGTTAGTATTTGGACATTATCCTGAAAATCATAAACCAAAAATACGAAGTAGATTTGATGAAAAATATGTTGTATTCAAAGAAACATATCGAAAATTAGACAGAGAAGAATTATTCGATATGTATAGTGAAAGACAAAATAGATTCGTTCCAGGAAATAAACTTGGCGCAAATAATGCTGCTCAGCTAATTTATGGTATGAAGTTTGGCAGTAAATTCGTTCTTGAAATGAGAAGAAGTGTTGAGGTTGCATTCAAAGCTTGGTTAAATCAAACTAACAAAAAGATATAAGTTAATGGTAAATAGATGTATTTACATTTTTTAGAACTATGAACTAGAAAATAATATACATTATATATTGTTTTACATAAATATTTTAGAATGTAACTAAGGGGAGATTACCGCCACCAGAATAAATCCGATAGGGATTAGCTTTGGGGGATATCAACCCCACTAAGAGTAACCGAATCCCGGAAATCAAGATGGTTTTAATTAGCCGTATTGAGATTTCTGGGTTTTTATTTGTTTTACTTTAAGGTGAATTTTATAAAAAAACAGATGTTTTTCAAACTAAATCCCTAGGAACAAAGGTTTTGGACAAATTATAAATGTTTCAACCTCCAGTCTAATTGCAAAATATGATATACTATATAAATAACAAAAATACTTTTTGTATCAAATATTGAATTGTATCAAATATTCATTGTAATATTATAACTGATTTTAGAGAAGCATAATTGAAGGAGATATTACATGAAACTTAAATTCAAATTATTATTATCTATAGTTTTATTAGGTTCCGCTCTACTTTTAGTTGGCGGTTTTTCATATTACTCAATAAGTAAAACCTCTATGATAAAACAAGTGCTTGAAAATGATAAAGAGAATGTTATATATATATCAGAGACAATTGAGAATGATTTACTCGAGTTAGTTCGTTTGACTACAACGATAGCTAGTACTAATGTTATAAAAGACTCATTATTAATAAGTAATGATGATTTTTCATCTTTGACTGTACCTGAAAGAGCTGATTATATTGATGAGTTAAATGCTTTGTGGGTGAATACGGCTGATGTAAATGATCCATTTATTAAAACAAGAATGGAAAATGATGTGGCATCATTTTTGATATCACAGCAAAACCAATATCCAGATCTTTACGGTGAGATATTCCTGACAAATAAGTATGGTGTAATGATATCAACTACAGGTAAATTAACTACATTAGCACATTATGAAAAATATTGGTGGCAAGAATCATTTGCTGATGGAGAAGGAATTGTTTATTTAGATGATAGAGGTTATGATGCAAGTTCCGAAGGATATGTTTTAGGAATTGTAGTTCCTGTATACGATGATAATGATGAAATAATAGGAATTTTAAAAAGCAATTACAACATTTCATATATTTTCGAGAATTCTGTTGCTAGCTTTCATGATTTGAATAGTGATGGTAAGAATTATATTGTTAGGACTTTAGGTTTAATAGTAGATGGGGAAAACATTGTTCCTCTATCTACGAGTATATCTGATGATATCCTTCCATACATTGAAGAAATAGTTGATACAAGCACGGAAATAAGTATAGATGGAAATCCTAGTTTTTTAACTATTGTACCTATAAATTTGACATATTCATCTAATATAATAAGTTTTGGTGGACAATATGAATCAGTAGATCATTCAGGAGGGAATCTGGGCGAAGGTTGGTCTGTTGTACATATAGTTGACAAACAAATAGCTCTAAAGGGATTAAATAAAACTTTAACAATGCTTTCGTTTGTCAGTTTCGGAATGTTAGTTCTAATCGGAATTGCAGCATTATATATAGGAGAAATGTTAAGTAAACCATTTAAAGAACTCAATGAATATATAAGTGAAGTGGGAAAAGGGAAATTAGTTAAAAAAGATATAAGAGTAAGTGGATATGAAATTGAAGCACTTACAATATCTTTTAATAGGTTAATTGATAATCTTAATTCGACTTTAACCTCAAAAAAAGAATTAGAAAATGAAAAAGAAATTGCACAAAAATATTTAGATGACTTAATACTAGCTGGAAATATATTTGAAAATAGCATTGAAAATGCACCGATACCAATTATAATACATGCAGAAGATGGAACTGTTTTAAATATAAGCCGAAGTTGGACTGAACTTACTCATTATACAAAATCTGATATTCCGACTATGTCTGATTGGACAAAAAAAGCATATGGTCAGAATAAAGATAAAGTGGATGACTTTATTAAAAAGTTGTATAGCTTAAAAGAGATACAACATGATGATGAATTTGTAGTAACTACCAAAGATGGAAGAAAACTTACTTGGGACTTTCATTCTGGATATATTGGTAATTTACCTGATGGAAGAGCTATAGCTATGAGTGTTGCAATGGATGTAACTGAGAGACTTGCAAGAGAACAAGAAATCAGTTTTTTGAGTTATCATGATTCTCTAACAGGCTTACACAACAGAAGATATTATGAAGATAATCTAACTAAATTAGATATCCCTCAAAACTATCCATTAACAATGGTAATGTCAGATATTAATGGATTAAAATTGATAAATGATGCTTTTGGTCATAGTGCAGGGGATAAACTCCTTATTTCAGCAGCAAATCTTATTTCAGATTCTTGTAGAGAAACTGATTTGATTGCTAGAATTGGTGGAGATGAGTTTGTTATTGTTATGCCTAAGACTAGTGGAGCAGAAGCTGAAAAAATTATAGAAAAAATTAACAAGGAAGCTAAAAAAGTTACTATCAAATCCATAGAGTTATCAATATCATTTGGGTTTAAAACAAAGAAAAGTATCAAGGAAGATATTCAAGTAATTTATAGAGGTGCTGAAGATCTAATGTACAGAGTAAAATTGATTGAGATACCTTCAATGAGAAGTGGAGCTATCGAAACAATTTTGAAGACATTATATGAGAAAGATAAAAGGTCTGAAATTCATTCAAGAATTGTATCTAACATTAGTGAGAAATTAGCTGTAGCCTGTGGCATGGACAGACAAGAAGTTAACGAAGTGAAAACAGCTGGATTGCTTCATGATATAGGGAAGATAGTTATTCCAATTTCAATTATAACTAAAAAAGGAAAATTAACTCCCGAAGAATATGATTTAATAAAAGAACATCCTGAGATAGGTTTTAGAATACTAAACTCTACTTATGATATGAGAAATATTTCAAACATTGTTCTAAATCACCATGAAAGATGGGATGGATTAGGTTATCCAAGAGGTATAAAAGCAGGAAAGATTCCTTTACAATCAAGGATTATTGCTATTGCTGATGCATTTGATGCTATGACAAGCGAAAGAACATATCGAGAGATTTTTACGAATGAACAGGCATTAGATGAAATCATAAATAATGCAGGAACTCAGTTTGATCCTGAATTAGCTAAAATATTTGCAGATAACTTTAAAGCGATAATAGAGATTAAAAAGTAACTATTTTGCGATTATACTTCAAGGACTATACTTGAATCGATTATACACGTAACCAATTAACAAAACTATTTACAAAATAATTTATCAATAAAGAGCAATCATTAGTATTGCTCTTTATTATTGAAAAGGGCTGGATCCAAACTCAGCTCCACCAATATTATCTGTATCCTGGAAATTGAGTATTTTACCTAAATGCATCTATATTACTGGGTTTTTTGTTTAAATAATAGTAATTCTTGAACAAAAATAAACTCATTTTTTAAAGTGTATTTTGTTATTGCAATAGAAGCTTAAATTGTATATCTGATATTTTAATTCTTGACTGGATATAACTTGTTGACTTTTATAAGTGCAGATTAGGTGGTATAATTATTTAATTTGCAGATTAAAATTTTTATGAGTATATGTTTAAAAATTGCATCTTATACATTTTACATTTTAATGTAATTAATCTATGGGATGAATCCTTACATTAGAAAAGAGAAAACAAATGAAAAAAAATACGGAAACCACATTTCTTAAAGCAATTATTGCCGGTATGTACATTGGTATTGCTGGATTGGTATATTTAAGTCTAGAGAATCACATCATTGGAGCGTTATTATTTAGTTTTGGTTTATTAGTTATTGTTAATCGAGGATATAATCTCTATACTGGTAAGGTAGGATACTTATTGCCATATTCAAAAGGATATTTGCTTATTTTGCTAAAAACTTTATTAGGTAATATAGTGGGTATTGTTGTGATTGCATTTTTATTTAAACTTACTGGAATTTCAGAAGTGGTTAACGCAGGAAATGACTTGTTTACTTTAAAAATAGAACATGCATGGTATGAAACCCTAGCATTGGCAATTCTTTGTGGTATGATGATGTATATTGCTGTAGATAGTTATAAAAATGTAAAGCATGATTTAGCGAAAGTTATTATTTTAATGTTTGCTGTAATGGTATTCATTTTATCTAAATTTGAACATAGTATAGCAAATATGCTATATTTCTTTTTAAGTGATACTATTACAATTAAGGGTATTTTATACCTTCTTATAATGATTATAGGTAACGCAGTTGGTGCTATATTCCTTAATTTGGTTGAAATTAAATTAGCGAAAAATTAAATATAGAAATGTTTTCAAGCATTTAAGTCTTCATGAAAAAGGTTATTAATTCAAAAAAAAGATAACATACTAAAAAAAGATGGAATAATCCATCTTGTAAGAGAAAATTGAAGTACTAAAATATCTATATGATTAATTACTTATTCTTTTTGAGGTAGAAAATATAGCTATGATAAATAATATAATATGTAATATTAGAATACCAAGTGTATTATAAAAAAACCAACGTTTATTTAACGTTGGTTATATTTTTAATACTATGCGTTAGGGCAAACTCCACCGTTTCCTTGTGAACCTTGAGACCCTTTTGTACCTTGATTTCCTTGTGAACCTTTGTAAGCATTTCCTTGACCTTCGCCATTTCCATTAGAACCTTGATATTTATTTTGGAAAGCCTTTTTGAATTGATTCATCATATCATTACCAACATAATTATAACGATCAGTTGAGAATGCTGCTAAATGATTTTCTGAGCCCGCCATCAAATATTCGAAAACCACTCTAACATCGTCAGGTAAATTTTCTTGAGCTAAGAATGCTTGATACATTGCGATGTTTCTTTCTTCTGCTTCAACACCCGTTGCTAATGCACTTGTAATTGAATCTGGAATAACTACTGATTCAACAGCATTGAATTCAGGGATTACAAAGCCATAAGTTTCAAACAATGGTAATAGTAAATCAATATGAGTTTGTTCTGCTAAAACAATATTTGTAAATGGTCTTATTTCACCAAACGTTTCTATAATTGCTACGTACTCTGCTTTAGCCATAAACTCATCTAAAATTGCATAATTGAGCATTTCTTCAAGAGTATATCCTGATGTATACTCAATAGTAGTTTCTTGTGAATATTCATCGTAAACGCTTTGTGCGCTTACACTTATTAATGATACTGTAAATACTGCAGCTACTACAAAACTCGCAATAACCAATCCTTTTAAAATTTTATTTTTCATAATTTATTCCTCGCTTTCTGTTACGGTAATTATACGGACCAAACGATTCTTTTATTGGTGTATATTAGAATCTTCACATAAACTTCATAAAAGCAATTCAATATTTTATTAGTAAGTTCTATAATTGAATATTAATATGTTGTCCGAATACATTAATATATATACTAGTTTTTGAAAAAGGTTCAATTGAATTAGATTGGTATGAAATATAAACTATAGGTATCTCTTTAATGATATGCATAACTATACTGTCAAAGTTACAGAGTAAGTTAAGTAAAAATTTTATATATTTTTTCAAAGGGAACAAACTAGTTTTTTATATTTTTAATAAAAAATAAAAGAATTAATGGTATTATCACCTCAAATTTATAATAAAATATATCTTTGTGTATTAAAAATCACAGTATCATCACATTTTTTTTGAAATCTACTTTATATATGATATTTGTTATGCTATAATTACTGTAATATAAAAAGAAGGAGAATTGAATATGTTAAAAAAAGTTGGAATTTTATTATTTACATGTTTTGCATTTTTATCTTTTGCTTCATGTTCAGGTGAAACTGAAAAAACAAACCTAAGTGTTTTCTTTGTCCCTTCAAGAGACAATGCAACATTAGTTCAAGGGATTAGTTATTTACCTGAATTACTTAAGGCTGAAATGTCTGAATTAGGTTATGATTTTGAAACTGTTAGTGTATATGTTGGTACTTCTTATGAAGCTGTAGGAGAAGCACTTGACGCTGGTACTGCTGATATAGGATTTATTCCTGGTGGTACATATGCTGTATACTCTGATGGGGAAAACATGGACGTTGCTTTAACAGCAACTCGTGGTGGACTTAATAAAGACTCTGCAGTTGCTAAAGACTGGAATGACGGAGAAGCAACTGAGTCTGATTCAAATAATCAAATTACTTATTATCGTTCACTTGGAATCGTTGGTCAATCTACTAAAGGCCGCGAACTTGCTGATATTATTAATGGTGGTGGAGAAATTACATGGGCACAATTACAAGATTGTAAAATTGGTGTACAATCAATTACATCATCTTCTGGTAGAGTTTACCCTTCAGTATTGTTTAATACTTTATATGATAATACTTTAGCTGATATTCCTTCAGATAACTTAATTCAAGTTCCAGGTTATGGTGGAGCTGCTTCAGCACTTGCATCTGGTCAAATTGATTTAGCATTTGGATATGCTGATTTCAGAAGAGATTATGCTGACGAATGGATTTCTAGTGAAGAAGGCGGATACAACAAGGATAATACAATTTGGGAAGATACTGATGTTGTATTTGTTACTCCTGGTGTTTATAATGATACAATCACAGTTTCTAAAAAAACTGTAGATGATGATCTTCAAGCTGCTATTGAAACAGCATTTATGAATCTTGTAGAGGATATGACAGCACTTGCTGACCCTGATGGAGATTTCTTATTAGTTAAAGATATCTTTAGTGTTTATAGTCATGAAGGTTATGTATTAGCTGATGATTCAGATTATGATGTAGCTCGTGAAGCAAATGAAATTGTTAACGGCTAAATAATCTCAATAATTAAATACAATTAGATAAAATTAGGCTTAATGCATCTATTGAGCCTTCTTTTTTTAAATAAAGGAGCAATTAATGATAGAGTTTAAAAATGTAGGTAAAACATATCCTAATGGAGTTGTTGCACTTAAAAATGTATCACTAAAAATAGAACCCGGTCAATTTGTAGCTATTATTGGCTTAAGTGGAGCAGGAAAATCTACACTTATTCGTTTAGTTAACAAGATGGAAGACGTAACTGTAGGAAGTTTATTTGTTGAGGGTTTAAATATCCCCACTTTAAAAGGAAAAGCTTTAAGACAATATCGGCGACGTGTAGGTATGGTTTTTCAGTCATTTAACTTAATTAATCGAACAACTGTTATTAATAATGTTTTAGCGGCGCGCGTACCAGATATGAATCCAATATCTAGTACTCTTGGTTTTTTTTCAAAAGAAGACAAACTAATTGCTTTGGAAGCATTAAACAAAGTTGGTATTTTAGAAAAAGCTTATATTCGAGCTGATCAGCTTTCAGGTGGCCAGCAACAACGTGTAGCTTTAGCAAGAACACTTGCTCAAAACCCATCTATAATTTTAGCTGATGAACCAGTTGCATCTCTTGACCCAATTACGGCAAATCAAATAATGAGTGATTTCGAGCGTATTAATAAAGAAGAGAATATTACTATTCTTGTCAATATGCATCATGTAGATTTAGCATTAAAGTATGCTTCACGGGTTATAGGAATCAATGAAGGAGAAATCGTTTATGATGGAAATACAACAGATATAACAGAGAATATTTTAAAGACTATTTACGGGAGAGAATTAACTGATGAAGACATTATGTTCAAAGATAAGTAATTATATAAAAACCCTCGTAAAGCGAAATTATAATTATAGAACCACGATTATGAAAGATGGTTCTAGCATCACTCGACCGTTCTCATATTCAATGATGACTATGGTACTTACATTAGGCATTATAATTTTCTTTTGGCACTTGATTATCACTAAATTTTTTAATGAATTTGGAGCTAGAAATTTCTTTCAAAATATACCCAATTTCTTCACAATCATTAAACAAATGGTCACAGATGTAAATTGGTCATATTTTAGTAATGTTTTAGGCCCTATGGCTGACACAATCCGTATCGCGGTTATCGGGACATTAGTTGGATCTTTAATTGCTATACCTGTCGCTATTCTAGCATCTCAAAATATAATGGGTAAAAGTAAAATACCAGGAGTTGTTAAGTTTTTTCTATCAATTATTAGAACATTGCCACTTTTAGTATATGCTTATATTTTTTCATATATTTTTGGTTATGGACCTTATGCCGGAGTGCTTGCGACAATCATTTTCACCTTTGGTATCATTACTAAAATGATGTATGAAATTATAGAAACTACTGATATGGGACCATTTATTGCTATAGAAGCAACTGGTGCAACAAAAATTCAGGCTTTTAGAGCGGCTGTTGTCCCACAAATTATGGGTAGATTTTATTCTATAGTACTTTATATTTTTGAAATTAATCTTCGTGCATCTGCAATACTAGGCTTTGTTAACGCAGGTGGTATTGGGATGATTATGAATGATCAAATGGCGCTAAGAGCATATGGAGATGTTGCAGTTATGGTATTAGGACTTCTATTTGTAATTATAGTAGTACAAAATATCTCCCAATATTTAAGAGGGAGGTTATCATAAATGAAAACAGTTATTGAGACATTCAACGAACGCCCTAAACACACAGTAAGAAATGTATTTATTAGTATATTTCTATTAGCACTAATTATTTGGAGCTCTCCTGTATTGTTGCATGAACAGTTCCTTGGCGGAACGGAGATTGCAAAAAATATTGCTAGATCTTTCATTAATCCCTCATGGGATAATTTATTCAATACAAGAGTTGACGGAATACCATATTTAATGTTTCAAACAGTAGGTATGGCAGTTTTAGGTACAATATTAGGGGCTATATTATCTGTTCCTTTTGCTTTCCTTACTGCGAAAAATATTGTTGGTAAATTTAACATTATAGGTAACACAATAATTACAACTATTCGTTCTTTTCCGTTTTTCCTACTTTTATTGATGGTTGTTCGTGTAAGCGGACCCGGAGAATTTACAGCTGTCCTTGCGATTGGTATATTATCTATTGGAATGATTTCCAAATTATATATTGAAATTATTGAGGATATAGACCCTGGAATTTTACAGTCATTAGATGCACTAGGAGCCACTAGATTTCAAAAAGTCCGATATGGTATACTACCTCAATTATCCGCAAATATTATCTCAGTAGTAATCTATCGTTTCGAGATAAATGTAAAAAATGCTACTATATTTGGGATTATAGGTACAGGAGGTATTGGTACTACATTGCGTTTGGCAATGTTCGCTGGTAGATGGAGAGATGCCTCTGCTGCATTGTGGGGAATTATTATTGTTGTAATATTAGTTGATTATTTTTCAACTAAAATTAGAAAAAAACTTATTAACGGATAATTCCTTAAAAAATAATATTAGATAATAATTTATCAAAATCACAATTTTATAGAAAAATTCATTATAAAAAAGGGTTGAATGTCAAGAATAGGGGTATTCAACTAAAATAAAGAATTAAAGGTGTTATTCCTAAAAAGGAGTGACACCTTTTTAGTAGGAATAAGATAGTGGTAAATCGTTAGTAGTTAAAGCGAATAT
>Ga0307990_1003438_pt1 | contig 12070 bp, 9 predicted proteins | sample EllFjometagen129_FD_203168 | JGI IMG/M metagenome (GOLD analysis project Ga0307990, IMG submission 203168) | Marine microbial communities from Ellis Fjord, Antarctic Ocean - #129 | ecosystem: Environmental > Aquatic > Marine > Unclassified | place: Southern Ocean | collected 2014-10-08
ACACCAAGGTGATAATTACCATTATCTTTTTTCTTAACTATTACTGCATCATCAAAGTCTTTTGAATCGTCTCCGTCAATCGTAATAATCATTTCGTTTCTTAAATCAGTTCTACCTTCTAGATCACTTTCATTAATTTCGCCAAAGATACTAGCTGCCTTAATTACCTCTTCACTGAAAATTGGATCAACATTATGTTTAAGTATTTTACTTAGAATATCGACACCTTTATCATTTATGTTTCCAATAACTTCACTTACAACGCATTCAATTTTACCTTTATAGGCATAATTGATTATTTTAGCTCTTACTTTATCAAATTTGCGAGCTCCATTATAATTTTCATACTTAATAATGATATCAAGTTTGATTGTTTTATCATCACTTATCAAGTATCCCATTCCATCACGATATTGAAGAGTACCAATTATGTGAGTGTATTTTCTTTCAATGACTCTCCTAATTTCACCCTCTGGTCTAGTTCCACTTCTGTTTCGAGAGACATAGACTAATACCTTATCCATATTCATAGCGCCATTCACTAAATCTTTAGAAATAAAGATATCATCGGTTTGAGGATCAATTGGCATAACAAACCCAAAACCTTTTTCTTTTAAATCGAGATGACCTACTACAAAATCAGTATATTTGATTAGGCTATACTCATGGTTATTACTTTCAATTATCAAAGCTTCATCTTCAAGCTTGTTCATTTCTTTTATTACTTTCTTAAAATCATCACTTGATTTAATTCCAAGTAATTCTTTTATCTCTTCAATTGCAAGTTTTTTTGTTTCTACTTCTTCAAGTATTTTTAAGATTTTTTCTCTCATAAATATAACCTCCTTTACTTATTTTTTTTAGAAAAAAAAGAACACATTATGTGTTCTTAAGATATCATTGCATAAACGCTTAAAAGTATGAAAACTATACTTGTACCAGCGGTAACACGACTCATTATCAACTCAAACCCACGTGCCTTTTGATTGTTGAATAATTCGCTTTTTTCACCACTAAATGCGTTATTAATATTATCTTTTGAACTCTGTAGCACAACTAATGTGATTAAGAATAATGCTACTACTAATAAAATTACATCGACAAATCTCATAATTAATTCCTCCTATAAACTTAAACCTATATATACAAAGTAACTAACAAGTATTAAAACACTTGGAATAATGTATGTATAAATGTTTAATGATTTTTTTCTCAGTAAAGCTACCATTAATATTATAGAGTTTAACAGACCTAAAATCAAGAGTAAAGAGATATTTTCTCTTAAGCCCTGGTCTTCAACTAAAACATTAAAGATACTCTCCTTGTAATTTATGATATCAACAACACTGATAATTGTTAAATTGAATACGTTTGATCCAATTATATTTCCAAGTGCTGCTTCATAATTTTTTAATTTAAAAAGTGTTATAACTGCAGTAAGTTCAGGTAAGCTAGTTGCAACTCCTAGGAATATTGCTCCTGCAAAACTAGATTCTAAGTTTAATCCTGTACCAATCTTATCTACAATGATTGTCACAAAATAACTTGATCCAAATACAACTAAGCTCCAAAGCACAAACATAATAGCAATTTTTTTATAAGATAAATCACTCACTCCATCATCATTTGTTGATTCTTCTCTATTCATACTTCTAATACTTAATACGTAAATAACAATAATTGCTAATGATATGACACTAAATGATCCTGCTATTATTAAACCACTTGAATCATAATCTATCCATCCAAATCTACTTAGTAAGAGTGGTAATGCAAAAATAACATACATAATAATAATTAGACCATTTGTTCTTCTACCAGACTTAACTTTATTAAAGAATAAATGTTTAATAAAGATTAAATCAGCTACACCAAGTATTAATATATTAAATAAATTACTTCCGAGTACATTCCCAAAAGCAAGCCCTGGTTCATGTAGTACTACTGTTGATGTAATACTTGTGATAAATTCTGGCATTGATGTAATAGTAGCAAGTAATACTCCACCTATGATTGCACCACTAATATTACTTTTTTTATCAAGTTCATCAACAAAATATCCTAATTTGCTTGTTGCATATATCACTATAAATGCAAGCAAGAAATATTGAGCAAAAAGGGCTAACATAAAATCACTCCTTATAAAGCTATTTTATTATATCTCAACTATCATAAAATTAGTAGTTTTATTTATAAAAAGTGCAAATGCACTTTTTATAATAATAAAAGAGAAAATCCAACTGTTACTACAATATTTACATAATTGCATATCCATATTGTTCTATTTCGCTTAGTAGTTTTAGGATTGCGAGTTTTACAACTCCTTTTTTAAATTGCTTCTTGAAGTCTTTCAATGTTTTCATTGTTTTGATCGATACTATCAAACAAAGTCTTAGCTTTTTTATTTGTGATAAATCCAAATGTTGGATATAACAATACTAATACACAAAACAATCCTAATAATGATACATTTCCATACTCAATAATTAATCCCCCAGCTAAGAACGATAGTGGTACTGCTCCTTCTGATATAGCTCCAATTGTAGAAAATACTCTACCTCTAAAGTCAGCATCAATAATTTTTATCATGCCTGTTTGTAATGGTACATTTACAAACATCATTGAAATTCCTATTACAACTATTCCGACTATGAACATGATATAAAATGTAGTGAATGTAACATAACCGTTTGATGCTAGAAACATTGCGAATGCGACAAATGCGAATGCTCCTGTTAAAGATAACAAACCTTTTTTAAGAATTTTATTTATACTCTTAATTTTCATGCTTCCAACGTATAATCCAGCACCGAGCATTGCAATACTAAATGCAACATTCGTATAAGCATACTCCATTTCGGCGTTAACTCTGGCTAGATCATTGTTGAATAGATATGGCATTCCTATTGCCAAAAGCGGACTGAGTGCAAAGTTTATTACTAAAGTGTACCCTACTAGATTTAACAATCCAGTCCTTTTTTTCATATATTTAATTGAATCTTTAAAATCTTCTATTTTTGATTTTTCTTTTTGAAGTCTTATTTCTTCTGCTGTTTTTTCTTTCTTGAATTTAGCTTTTATAAACATTTCACTAAATCCTGATAGCAAGAACGATATTGCGTTAAGAGCAATAACCCATTCAATCCCAACAAAGAAATAAATTGCTGCTCCTGCTACAACACCAATGATATTTCTGGCACTAGCTACAATACTTTGTGCCCCATTTGCTGCTTGCAACATATCTTCACCAACGATTTCAGGTAAAGCACTTGTAATCGCTGGACTAAATAATGCAGCATTTAAGCTTGATAATATTCCTATAATATATAAAGAGAGAATAATGTTATCTTGACTAGGATTACTTGCAATGAAAACTCCTAGTAAAATGTATAAGATTCCTCTAACATAATCTGTCATGTATATAACTCTAATTTTGTTCCATCTATCAACTAGTACTCCTGCAAGTGAACTTGCTAGAATTCTTGTACCAGTTATGACAAACAAGAACATTCCCATTGATAATGATGAATCGGTTAAATCAAGAATATAGAATGACATTGCTATTCCAAGTAAACTATTCCCAATCTCTGAAACTAAATTACCAGCAAATAGTAATTTAAAATTGTTATTCTTAAATAAAGACTTCATGTAAGTACCTTCTTTCGTAAGTTGTTATGTATTAAAAAATATTTTTCTTAAGGAGTCTTCTTATTCAATCACAACATGTTGAAAACGGCTAATACTTTTTAATAACATTATTGCTCCCAATAACCCTACCGCATCTAAGTATAAAGGTGGAATGGATGTTATCTCAAAGTCATTTAAGACAAAAAATGTCATTAACACTAAATAAATACTATGCGGGAAGTAATAAATTTTCTTCTCGGTTGCATCTAATGAATTAATATTTCTAATCATTCTAATCGAATATATTATGGTATACAAACTAAGTAAATGTAATAATACATTAATATATAGAAGACTGCTTAAAGGATCGTTTAGGTCAAATTCTTTTATATCATATACGAGGAACCCTATTGGTGCCAAAGTTAAAATAAAAATTGAGATAACTAATAAAAAAAATCTATGAGATTCTTTTTCATGTTTTTCAAGATTTAAAGAGATTAATAGATAGGCTAAAGCAAAAAGCATATATCTATTTGAAAAATTGATTGCGAGTGATAAGTAAAAAGCTGATGGGAAAACATAATTAATTATTTGAAGGATAAGATATGAGAAAAAGATCACAAAAATAATATTTCTTACTCTAGACATTCTTCTTACACTCATATTTTTCACCTCATATTTAATTATATAAAAAAAAGGACTAATTTAATAGTCCTTTAAAAATAATTATTTACCTAAGTTATAAAATGATTTGATTCCGTTATATACTGCAGTTTCTCCAAGTTCATCTTCAATTCTTAATAATTGATTGTATTTAGAAATACGATCAGTTCTTGATAATGAACCAGTTTTGATTTGTCCTGCGTTAGTTGCAACTGCAACATCAGCAATGATTGTATCTTCAGTTTCACCTGAACGGTGAGAGATAACACAAGTGTATCCAGCTTTTTTAGCCATTTCAATTGCTTGGAATGTTTCAGTTAAAGTACCAATTTGGTTTAATTTAATTAAAATAGAGTTTGCACTACCTTCTTTGATTCCTCTTGATAATCTTTCAGTGTTAGTTACGAATAAATCGTCTCCAACTATTTGAATTTTCTTACCAAGTCTATCATTCATTAATTTCCATCCAGCCCAATCATTTTCATCATGTCCATCTTCAATTGAGATAATTGGATATTTTGCAACTAGTTTTTCATAGAAATCAACTAAGTCTTCAGAAGTAAGTTCTTTTCCGCCTTCTCCAGCAAGAACATATTTACCTTTTGCTTTATCGTAGAATTCACTACTAGCAACATCCATTGCAAGCATTACGTCTTTACCAGGTACATATCCAGCACCTTTAATAGCAGCCATAATAACTTCTAATGCTTCTTCATTACTTTTAAGGTCCGGAGCAAATCCACCTTCATCACCAACTGAAGTGTTATATCCTTTACCTTTTAAAACTGATTTTAAACTATGGAATACTTCTGCACCCATTCTTAAAGCTTCTTTAAATGTAGGAGCTCCAACAGGCATAATCATAAACTCTTGGAAATCAACGTTATTGTCTCCATGAGATCCACCATTAATGATATTCATCATTGGTGTAGGTATTTCTTTAGCGTTAAATCCGCCTAAGTATAAATATAAAGGTAATCCTACAAAGTCAGCTGCAGCTCTTGCTACTGCCATACTAACACCTAATATAGCGTTAGCTCCTAGTTTAGCTTTATTTTTAGTTCCGTCTAGTTCGATCATAATTTGATCGATTGATACTTGTTGAGTTACATCCATTCCTAAAACTTCAGGTGCAATAATATCGTTAACATTGTTAACTGCAGTTTCTACACCTTTACCTAAATATCTAGATTTAACTCCATCTCGTAATTCTACAGCTTCATGTTCACCAGTAGATGCACCACTAGGTACTATTGCTCTACCAAATGATCCAGAATCAGTATATACCTCAACTTCAACAGTTGGGTTACCACGTGAATCTAATACTTCTCTTGCGTATACATCAATAATGTATGGCATAATAAAACATCTCCTTTTATATATAAATTATAAATATTCTCATACATAGTTATTATAGTTTAATTTAGTTTACTTTACAAATGATTTTCTTTAACTGAAAACACTTTCAAAGATACAAAAAGAGGATTAATTCTCTTTTTTAATAATTAAACTTTTCGCAGTCATTTCAACTGGCTGTTCTACACCTAAATATTGCAATAATGTTGGTGCAATATCAGATAATACACCATTATCTCTAATAGTAATATCTTTATCTGTGATTATTAATGGAACTTTATTAATTGTATGTGCCGTAAAGATATTACCATCTTCATCAACCATTTTTTCAGCATTTCCATGATCTGCGGTAATAATAGCTACACCATTCTTATCTAGAATAGCGTCAACTACTTTTCCAACACATTCGTCAACTACTTCAACAGCTTTAACTGCCGCAGGAATAACCCCTGTATGTCCTACCATATCGCAGTTAGCGAAATTTAGGATTATAACATCATGTTTATTCGATTCTATTTCATCTAAAACTCTATCAGTTACTTTATAAGCACTCATTTCTGGCATTAAATCATAAGTTGCAACTTTTGGGGAATTAATTAATGCTCTATCGCTATTTTTAATTTCTTTATCCATTCCACCATCAAAGAAGAATGTTACATGAGCATATTTTTCAGTTTCAGCTATTCTTAATTGATTAAGTCCTGCAGCACTTACTACATCACCAAACATATTTTTAAGTTCAACTAGTGGAAAGGCAATTTCACCAAGTACACTAGGATTATAAGACATTGTTGAAACAAAAGTAATATCTGTTGGTCCTTTACTATAATCTAACCCTGATTTTGTAGGATTTGACATTGCAGTACCTATTTCAATTGCTCTGTCAGGTCTGAAATTAGCAAATATGATACTATCTTTATTTGTTACTATACCTTCTTTTACAACATTAAATGGAAAAACAAATTCATCTACTATTCCATTTTCATAAGAAGCAAGTATTCCTTCACTAGCTGTGTCAGCATGTGTTCCTTTTGCATTACATATTATGTCATAAGAAGGTTGAACTCTATTCCAGTTTTTATCTCTATCCATTGCATAATATCTTCCATGAACACTAGCAATTTTACCATAATTGATAACTGCCATATGATTTTCTAAATCTTCAACATAAGATACTGCAGATTTTGGTGGTACGTCTCTTCCATCTAAGAATGCATGAAAAAATGTTTCTTTAACTCCGTACTCTTTTCCCATATCAATTAATGCTTTTATATGTTTAATATGAGAATGAACTCCACCATCACTTAATAATCCGAAAATATGTAATTTCGAATCATTTTCTAGAGCATTTTTAATCGCATTTAAATAGGCAGTGTTTTTAAAGAATGAAGCATCTTTTATAGCATTGTTTATTTTAGTTAATGATTGAAAGACTATTCTTCCTGCACCTAAATTCAAATGTCCTACTTCACTGTTTCCCATTTGTCCTTCAGGAAGCCCCACATTCAATCCGTGAGCGTTTAAGTAATTATTCGGGTATTCTTTCCTCAATAAATCCAAATTAGGAGTGTCTGCCATTTTTACGGCATTTCCCTCAACTTGATCACTAATTCCAAACCCATCCATTATTAATAATATTACTGGTTTTTTCATCAAATCACCTCTTGTCACGATTATTATACTACTTTTGAACAACATTTCATAGTATAATACACCCTTGCGGTAGCGTTTTCATGTTTGAGTATAGGGGTTGATTTCTTATCTATATAATATATAATATAATTTGAAGAGAGTTGATAATATGAAGCACTTAATGCTAGAGAAATTACTAACAACATTAGAGAACAACAAAGGTACATCAGTATATAACTACACAATTCCAGATTTATGGAATTGTTTTGATTATGACAAGTCTAAATTCATCAAAGCTCCATCGCACGAACTTATTGTTAATCCCTATGAATTTTATAGTTCAGTAATTAAGGATTACATATTACCAAATAAAAAAGAGAATCTTGATTATCAAGATTCACTTTCTAAATCATTAAACTTAAAACATCCAAAATCTTATTTAGGTGGAGATTGGATTAAACAAAGCGTTGTTTATTCAACGATGATTAGAACAAGTTCTGCATGGGACAGTGATCGCTCTGGGAAACTTGAAGATAAGAACATCTATAATATGAGTGAAACAGGATCATTCGTTAAAATGTTATCTCTATTACCACTACTTAAAAAGATGGGTGTAAATGTTGTATATATGTTACCGATATCTAAATTTAGTTTAAAAGATAAAAAAGGGGATTTAGGAAGTCCTTATGGCGTTTCTAACTTTAATGAACTAGATCCTAATTTAAAAGATCCTTTGACTAATAATGATATGACAATCGATGAAGAATTTAAAGCTTTTGTAGAGGCTTGTCATATATTAGATATGAGAGTAATGATAGATATCATTCCTAGAACTAATTCAGTTAGCAATGATTTAATCAAAGATTATCCAGATTGGTTCTATTGGATTAAAGCTAGTGAATATCATAACTATAAAGTTCCTATAATTAAAAACATTGGCAATGCCAGCGTTCCTTCTGTTGAAGTAATGGAAAAAGTCTACAATGAAAGTGATACTTATCGTCATATAAATATGTTCCAATATGATCCAAAAACTCAAAATGAAAAACTATGGAATAAAATTAAAAATAGTGCTGATTTAGACAAAGAAATCGAAAAACATTTCGATCTTAGAGTTGCACCTGCGTTTAGTGACCACATTAATGATCCTCAGCCTCCATGGACCGACGTTACTTTCTTTAGAATGTATAAAGACATTCCAAAAGAAACGATAGGTTTCTTAGATACAGCTGACCGTCCTCCGTATATTTTATTTGATACTATTAAGTCAAATATGTACCATGGAGAAATTCCTAATATAGAATTGTGGGAAAAACTCGCAGACATAGTTCCTAGTTACCAAAGAAGATTTGGAATTGATGGAGCACGTATTGATATGGGGCATGCATTACCTAGTAAATTACTAGCTATGATTATGGCAAAAGCAAAAGAACGCGATGCTGATTTCTCGTTTATTGCAGAAGAATTGCAACCTGCAAATGCAGATTATGCTAAAAAAGCTGGATACAATATGATTATTGGAAACGGGTTTGTAATGGAACCACGAGTATTCGAAGGAAACCTTCATGAGTTCGTTTATGGCATAAATAACCTTCCTCTTCCAATGTTTGCATGTGGGGAAACTCACGATACCCCTAGACTGGCCGCAAGAGATGGATATGAAAAATTATCAAAAATGCTTACTGTCCTAAATATGTTTATTCCTAACTCAGTTCCTTTTATCAATAGTGGACAAGAAGTATATGAAAGACAACCAATGAATACTGGACTTGATAGTAGAAAGAATGAACAATATAGTTTAGATAGACTTGATCAATACAATGGAAAACTTGCTTTATTTGATAAGTATCAATTCCATTATACAAATCCAAGAAGATGGGAACTCCCTGATATCCTAGACTTTATTAAACCAATTCGAAAAAAATGGTTAAAGGAAATAACAAATCCAAAATCATTTGTTCCAATTTATAATGCTGACCACTCAAAGACTTTTATTGGACTAGCATATTTTAAAAAGACTAAAAAAGATAAAGATTCATGTTTAATGATATTAGCAAATGCAGATACATACAATCAACAGTTACTTAGACCTAATATTGATGAGTTAAGAAGACTATCCGGGAACACTTCAATAAACGGAAAATTAGTATTCTCAACTCATGAAGATCCAAGAAAGTTTACTCAGTTCTATGAGTTCAACATCTTAGACTTACATCTTGGTGAAGGTGAAATTAAAATAGTTGAATTTTAAAAGCGATATTAATTATCGCTTTTTTTTTGACTTTTTTCATAAAAAAAGATAACCAATATGATTATCTTGATTTTGAAAATTTAATATTCCAAACTATTACTCTTTTAAACAAGATATCTATCAATGCTACTTGGATAGGCAACTTAATAACTAAAGTAATAACTCTAAATGGTAAGTCAGCTAACATTCCACTTCCCATAAATAAATAGAGTTGATATGAATTTATACTAAATACAACGATACTTGTAATTAAAACTGCATTAATTATTCTAACTAGTGATAAGTCTTTTCTTCCAAATAACAATAGTCCTGGAATAATTCCCCACATCATTGAAGAAATAGTAAAAAGATTAAACCCTGTCGCTAAATTTGGTATTAGAATATTAAACCAATCTACTATTAACCCGCTTAATGCTCCAATTATCGGACCATACATTATCCCAGCTACTATTAAAGGAATATCATAAAATGAAAAGCGATAAGTAGGAAGTGTTAAAACAAAAAACGATTTTAACAAGAAACTCATTGAAATAAGTATTGCTACTCTAGTTAAAGATTGAGTTGTGAATAAACTCTTCTTCTTTTGCATATAAAAAACCTCCTTAAATTAATAAGAGGCCCACAAGAAAGCACCAAAAAGGTACAGATTACAGCGGACGCACTATTTCACCGCCACAAAATGTGTTCGTTTATACCCAACTTCCCATGGTATAACACTTAACGCGAAATAGTTACTCTGATTTATATTTATAATAACTCTTTTTATATTTTTATTCAACAAATTTACCTATTTGATTATGAAATTAATTTCTGATTGATTAGTCTTTCTTAGAAAGGAATTAATTCTAGAGAAGACTCTACTTCCAAAAAACGATATTCTTGCTGAAAAAGGTGAAGGATGACTTGATGTTATTACTAAGTGATTTGGGTTATCTATAAGTATCTTTTTAGATATTGCGTTATTACCCCACAAAACAAATACTTTTGGTCTTTCATCATCATTTAATACTTTTATAATATTATCTGTAAAAGTCTCCCAACCTTTGCCTTTATGGCTAAGTGGCAAATGTTTTTCGACTGTCAATATCGTATTAAGTAACAACACTCCTCCTTCTGCCCAGGAAGTTAACTCACCATGATTTGGTTCACTAATTCCAAGATCACTATATAATTCTTTATAAATATTTTTAAGTGATGGAGGAACTTTATTCCCTTTAAGAACACTAAAAGCAAGACCATGTGATTGATTAAAATTATGATATGGATCTTGTCCTAAAATAATAACTTTTGTGTTGTTAAAAGAACACAGTTTAAAAGCATTGAATATTTCTTCTTTTATAGGGAATATTGTCTTTTCAATATATTCACTATTAATGAATAATTCAAGCTGCTTATAATAGTCTTTTCTAAATTCATTTTTAAGAATATCTTCCCAATCGTTCTTTATCATTTTCATCACCAATATAATTATAACAAAAAAGCACTGAAAATTCAGTGCTTTAATTTATTATATTATCTTTTGTTTTTTAATTGTGATTGTGCAGCAGCGATAATAGCTACTGGAATTCTAAATGGTGAACAAGATACATAGTTGAGTCCTGCGTTATGGAAGAATTCAATACTTGTTGGTTCTCCACCATGTTCTCCACATACTCCAATTACGATATCTTTGTTTGCAGCTTGTGCACTATTAGTAGACATTTGAACTAGTCTACCAACACCTTTTTGATCAACAGCAGCAAATGGATCAGAATCTAAGATGTTCTTAGCATTATAATCTTTTAAGAATTTACCAGCGTCATCACGGCTAAATCCGAATGTCATTTGTGTTAAGTCGTTTGTTCCGAAACTAATGAAATCTGCAATTTCTCCAATTTCGTTAGAAATTAATGCAGCACGAGGAGTTTCAACCATTGTTCCTACTTTGTAATCTAATTTAATTCCTGCTTCAGCGATTAAGCTATCTGCAGTTTTAATAATAAATTCTTTTAAGTAAGATAATTCTTTAATAGTTGATACAAGAGGTACCATAATTTCTGGTTTAACTACTTTACCAGATTTAGCAACCTTAATTGCCGCCATGATAATAGCTTTTGTTTGCATTACACTGATTTCTGGATATGAAACTCCTAATCTACAACCTCTATGACCAAGCATAGGATTGAATTCATGTAAAGTTTCTAAAGCTCTGTGTAATCTATCTGGAGAAATTTCTAATTTTTTAGCAACTTCTTCAACTTCGTCTGATTGTGGTAAGAATTCATGTAGTGGTGGATCTAATAGACGAATACAAACTGTTTTACCTTCCATTGCATTAAAGATTTCAGTGAAATCTTTTAATTGGTGAGGAAGTAATTTTTCTAAAGCTAATTCTCTTTCTTCTAATGATTCAGCAATAATCATACGACGAACGTCTGTGATTCTTGTATCATCGAAGAACATATGTTCAGTTCTGCAAAGACCAATACCTTCAGCACCAAATTTCAATGCTTGAAGACTGTCTCTTTCATTATCTGCGTTAGCTTTAACACCTAAATATTT
>Ga0307990_1003439_pt1 | contig 12070 bp, 10 predicted proteins | sample EllFjometagen129_FD_203168 | JGI IMG/M metagenome (GOLD analysis project Ga0307990, IMG submission 203168) | Marine microbial communities from Ellis Fjord, Antarctic Ocean - #129 | ecosystem: Environmental > Aquatic > Marine > Unclassified | place: Southern Ocean | collected 2014-10-08
GAATGGCCTACCATCGTCACGCGCATCGAAGCAATCCTGCAAAAACTGCTCGCCGGCGGGCTGGTCATCAATGTGACCGCCGACGCGAAAGACCGCGCCACGATTTTCCAAACATTGGAAAAATTCCTGCAAAAATTTCCAAACATTGGAACCCATTGCATGGGGGCACAAAACAAAACGACAAGCCCTGACGCAGTCAGTTTCAAACCTTGGAACTTTTCAGAAGCACTGCCTGCGTCCGAAGCCCTGCTGGCACCATCACGCGTCAACTATGTCGGCTGCGCCGTCAACCTGTTCGATAAAGGCTATCAGATGGACGGCTCGGCACTGGTGATTACCAAATACCTGCGCACAGCATGGCTGTGGGAAAAAATCCGCGTACAAGGTGGGGCCTATGGCGCGGTCTGCTCCTTCGACCCCAACTGCGGCTCGTTCGCTTTCGCCTCCTATCGCGACCCGAATCTAGCCGACACACTCAAAACCTACGCCCAGACCGGCGATTTTTTGAAAAATATCGAGCTCGACGAGGACGAGCTGACCCGCTCCCTGATCGGCGCCATCGGCGGCATCGACGCCTATCTGCTACCCGATACCAAAGGATATACAGATACCCTGCGCTGGCTGACTGGCTACACGGATGAAAAACGCCAGCAGCGCCGGGATGAAGTGCTCGCCACCACCGCCGAGAATTTCCGGCAGTTCGGCGACTTTCTGACAATGGACGATGCTACCATCTCCGTCCTCGGCTCGAAAGATACCATCCAGGAAAGCGGCATCCCATTCACTCAGACCCTGAAGGTCTTATAAGCCAACGGCTTTGCGCAGCTTATCCACTTCCCACGAATCGAGCTCGCGGTGTTCGCCGGTGCGGAGTTTTTCGAGGCGCAACGGGCCGACCGATACGCGCAGAAGCCGGAAGACTTTACAGTCGAGCGCTTCCATCATGCGGCGGATATGGCGGTTGCGCCCCTCTCCTAGCGTCAGGGTATAACCAAACCGGCCTTCCAGAATACGGCGCAACGGTTCAACCCGCAGCGCTTTGAGGTTTTCGCCGCGGCAGTTGAGCCCTTTGAGCATGCGGTCGATATCGGATGTTGAAAGTTCGCGGTCAATCCAGACCTGATATTTTTTCTCGATGTGGTGGCGCGGGTGCATCAGACGATGAGCGAGATCCCCGTCGTTGGTCACCAACAGTAGCCCTTCGCTCATCACATCCAAACGACCGACGGTATAGAGGCGGCTGGAAAAAGCGGGAAGCATCTCGAGAATGGTTTCACGCCCCTGCGGGTCGTCCGAGGTGCAAATCACACCGGTCGGCTTGTTGAGCATGACCCAGAGTTTTTTATCCAGCGAAACGGGTTTGCCGTCGCAACTGACTTTCTGGGTGTCCGGATCGATTTTGGTACCGAGTTCGGTAACAACGACACCATCGACGGTCACACAGCCATCCGTAATCAATGTTTCAGAAGCGCGACGCGACGCGACCCCGCACTCAGCCAGATATTTTTGTAATCGGATCATTTACCACACCCCCATAATCTACATCGCGCTGTTTGTCCTTGTAGGACAGGCTTCCCTTGTAGTCAAGGGAGCCTGTGTCTTCACACTCACACACGCTCCCGAATACGGGAAGCGTGTCCTACACAAAAAAAGCCCCGCAACGCGGGGCCTTATAAATCGGCAAAGCCGATTTATTCAGGCTTGGTTTTCGGCAGGCCGAATCCGCGATCGCCTTCTTTCCAACGGCCTTCTTCCTGAAGCTTATCCACGCGTTCAAAACGCTTGAGAACGTTACGTTTCACTTCAATTTTGGCGGCATTTTTCAAACTGGGGTGCATGGTCATGGTGCTTCTCCTAAAAAGTCGGTTCTTTCGAATGAGCGGGAAAGAATAGCGTTTTCGCAGATGATGTCAAACGTGGAAAACGGCTATTTCGTATTGCGTATGATGAAAATGCCAAGCCACAGTAAGAGTCAAGCAGTACGTAGTACGTAATGCGCAATAATCATCATTTCCGTTTCCTCATTTTGCGGCCGACATAGCTCACTTTTTCCCGTTTCACAGGCGCAGACGGCTCAATGGAGGTTTTCAATTCATAAAGCTCGTCCCGCAGCAATGCAGCGCGCTCGAACTCCATCTTTTCAGCCGCATCGAGCATTTCCTGCTCAATCTCGTGGATGACCTGATTCACATTATAGTTTTCGCCCGTTTCGCGCACGACCATCTCTTCAACCTCTTCAGCTCCCCGCTTCATACTTTCGGCGATCTCTTTTTGAATCCCCTGCGGAACGATGCCGTGCTCAGTGTTGTAGGCCTCCTGCTTTTCGCGGCGACGATCCGTCACATCAATCATGCGCTGCATGGAGCCGGTGATCTTGTCGGCGTACATGATCACCTTGCCGTCGATATGGCGCGCGGCGCGGCCCGCCGTCTGTACCAGTGCGGTTTCGGACCGCAAGAATCCCTCCTTGTCCGCATCCAGAATGGCGACCAGAGACACCTCGGGAAGGTCGAGCCCTTCCCTAAGCAGGTTGATGCCGATCAGGCAGTCGAACTCGGCCTTGCGTAAACCGCGCAAAATCTCGACCCGATCTAAGGCGGACACATCGGAGTGAAGATACTCAACCCGCAAGCCAACTTTCTTTAAATAGTCCGTCAGGTCTTCAGAGGTTCGCTTGGTCAGCGTGGTAACCAACGTCCGTTCGCTACGCTCAGCGCGGACACGGATTTCCTCCATTACATCGTCGATCTGCCCACCGAGCGGACGCACCTCCACCGGCGGGTCGATGATGCCGGTTGGACGAATGATCTGCTCAATCGGCGTGCCGGATTGTTGAACCTCAAATGGACCCGGCGTGGCCGTGGTGAAAATCATCGGACCGGTAATATCCAGAAACTCCTGAAAACCGAGCGGGCGATTATCGAGTGCCGACGGCAGACGGAAGCCATGTTCCACCAGCGTTCCCTTGCGCGCTTGGTCGCCGTTAAACATACCGCGAACCTGCGGGAGCGTCACATGCGACTCGTCGATGATCGTCAGGAAGTTATCGGGAAAGTAGTCAATCAGACAAGCGGGCCGCTCACCCGCCTGGCGGGCGCCGAGGTGGCGCGAGTAGTTTTCGATGCCGCCGCAATAACCGATCTCGCGCATCATCTCGATGTCGTAGGCGGTACGCATCCGGATGCGCTGCGCTTCAATCAGCTTGTCATGGTCCTCAAACCATTGTACCCGCTCGTCGAGCTCCGCTTCGATGAGAGCGATGGCGGGCTCAAGCTTTTCGGCCGGCATCACAAAATGCTTGGCGGGGGAAATGGTGATTCGCTCAAGCACCTCCTCGGTCTCTGCCGTCAGCGCATCGATTTGCTTGATCGAATCGATCTCGTCGCCGAAAAATTCGACACGGATACCGTGGGTAGCATACGAGGGGAAAATATCGACAGTGTCGCCGCGCACGCGGAAAGTTCCTGGCTTCGACTCGTAGTCGTTACGTTCATATTGAATCAGCACCAGTTTTTCTAGAATCCCGTCACGGCCGCAGGCTTCACCAACATAGGCGGAGAGCACCATCTCGCGGTAGTCCTCCGGCGAGCCGAGGCCGTAGATGCAGGAAACGGAAGCAACAATGATCACATCGTCGCGGCTGAGCAGGCTGTCGGTCGCCGCAAGCCGCAGGCGCTCGATCTCCGAATTGATGGCGGCGTCCTTTTCGATAAAGGTGTCTGTCTGCGGAATGTAGGCCTCCGGTTGGTAGTAGTCGTAATAGCTGATAAAAAACTCGACAGCGTTGTCAGGAAAAAAGCTCTTCAACTCGGAGTAGAGCTGCGCGGCCAACGTCTTATTGTGAGAGATCACCAGCGCGGGACGTTTTTGGCGGGCAATTACATTGGCGATGGTGAAGGTTTTGCCAGAGCCGGTCACCCCTTCCAAGGTTTGGAAGCGCTGACCGCGCTCGAGCCCGGCGCATAGCGCGTCAATCGCCGTCGGCTGATCGCCGGTCGGTTTGTAATCTGATTTCAGCTGGTAGGAATGTTTCATTGATCGAGAGGATACGCATAAACCCAGCGAGTTTCCAATCATTGGAAAAGCCGGAATTCAGGCGGGGAAATATTCGGCGGTATAGCGAGACACGCGGAGAGTATCGGACCAATAGGTAGTAGGCAGGCCAGCCTTCATCTTTAGGTGCATCAGAAACAGCTCTTTATCGGGAAGCTCCTCCCAAACACTTGGCAGGAAGGTGCCACGCCGTCCGCCATCTTGCAAAATTAGACCATCCACACTCGGTCGGATCTGCGCCAGCAGATCCGCTTCAGAGCTGAAGTCCATCTCCTCGGGCGGAGAAAGAACAGAAATGTGAATTTCGATTTGATCGAACTCTTCCTTAGATAGGGACTCAAACCGCGGATCGCCGAATGCGGCGGCGCGGGCGTTTTCAGCGACATCCTCGGCCAGCGGGCGGCAAGCTTCCAGCATGCCGATGCATCCGCGCAAGACGCCGGCGATCGTCAGCGTGACAAAAGAGGCCCGCTCCTGCTGCATTTCCGGAATATTTTCCAGACCTTGGAACGATGAGCTTCGCGCCGACGCAGTCGGTTCCAATGCTTGGGAAATCGCGTCGCGGGCGATCTGTAACAGCAGACTCTGGTGCTCCGGTTTCATTGACTCAATCTAAACTTTTTCTCATAAAAGTCTAGCTCCGCCATGGCAATCTGCTAAAACCCACGGCTCACAAAAATCGGAGAGATTAAATGCACAGCAAACAGACCAAAATCATCTGCACAATCGCAGACAACCGTTGCGAACCGGAGTTCATTCAGGAACTCGTAAATAACGGCATGAATGTCGCTCGATTGAACACGGCGCACATCACCCCCGAAGAGGCCGGACAGGTCGTGGCCAATATCCGTAGCGTCTCCGACCGGATCGGCATCCTGATCGACACGAAGGGCCCCGAGGTGCGGACCTGCGACATGAAGGAACCGATTGAAGTGCAAACAGGCGATGCGGTCTGCATTACAACCGAACCGTCCAAACCGGGCGATTTCCGGGTCAACTACGACGGATTTATCAATGAAGTTCCGGAAGGAAGCCACATTCTAATTGATGACGGCGAGCTGGAACTGTCTGTGGACCACAAAGCCGGCAACCGCCTTTTGTGCACAGTGCAAAACGACGGTATCATTAAAAACCGCAAAAGCCTCAACGTACCCGGCATCCACATGGATCTACCGACGCTCACCGAAAAAGACGGCGAGTTTATCGAATGGGCCACCAACAATGAGATTGATTTTATCGCCCACTCCTTTGTTCGCAACCGCGACGATGTGATGGCCATCCAGAGCATTCTGGATATGCGCAAAAGCGATATCAAAATCATCGCTAAAATTGAAAACCGCGAAGGGGTCGAAAACCTGAGCTCCATCCTCGATGTCGCGCATAGTGTAATGGTGGCGCGCGGCGATCTCGGCATAGAAATTCCGGCAGAAGAAGTCCCTGTTATCCAAAAACGGATCATCCGCACCTGCATTAAGCGGCTCAAGCCGGTCATCACCGCCACACAAATGATGCACTCGATGATTGAAAACCCGCGTCCGACCCGCGCGGAAGTCAGCGATGTCGCCAACGCCATTCTCGATGGAACCGATGCCATTATGCTCAGCGGCGAAACGGCCTACGGCAAATTCCCGACTGAAGCCGTCCAGACCATGTCCGATATCGCCCACGCAGTGGAGCAGCAAAGGGAGTCCGCCTCACCGACAGCCAGCCCCATCCACTCCTCGCTTCCCGGCAACCATCTAGCCAAAGCCGCAGTCGCCTGCGCGACCGAGCTGCCGATTCAGGCCATCATCACCAGCACCAAATCCGGCGAAACCGCACTCACTTGCGCCAGCCATCGCGGGTGTACCCCCATCTTTGCGCTCTCAGAAAACCCGCAAACGGTTCGTCAGCTCTCCCTGTGCTACGGAGTCTATTCCGCACCCATTAAAATTCCTGAGACCACCGACGAGATGGTAAAAACCTGCCTGAACAAACTAATCGACGAAGGGAAAATCGATCCCGATCGGCTGGTGGCCTTCCTCGGCGGCGGACACATCTATTCGCATCACACCAACTTCCTGCAGATTGAAACCCCGGCCACACTGCTCCACAAGTCATCTGCTCATTCGTAGAAAGCGAACGAGCCGTAGCCGACCACCTGATCTTTTGATCCGGCGGTATCACCGGAGTTACGCAAATCCAGCAACTCGGCCCGCATGCCCCGCTGCTGCGCCTGATGAACCAGTCCGGCGATTGGAATCAGTCCGCAAGCATTGTCAGGGTCCAGTCCGCGCATATCGAGATCCACAATCGCCTGCGCGGTGGCGCGGTCTTTTTCGCCCGCCTGCTCATACGGCTCGTAATGACTGAGATCTGAGCTAATCACAATCAGCGTTTCCGGGCCGCCCCACAGCGCGTCGAGCACATCGGAAACTTCTTCTGGCGTGGCATCGCCGACCGTCAACGGAACCAGCTTGAACTCGCCGAGCAGTTCCTGCAGGAACGGAAGCTGCACCTCTAGACTGTGCTCCTCTTTATGGGCCCTATCGGAAAATAGTACCTGCGGCAAGGCGGATATCTTTTCCAACGATTCAAAATCGATTAGTACATCCCCGATGGGAGTTTTCCATAGGATCGTTTCCGGCGCGGCGAGACCCTGAAGCAATACGCGGTGCGAAGGGCCGATCAACACAACGCGTTTAATCTCCTCAGGCTGCACCTGCGCAAAGCCGCTGGCGGCAATAGCGCCGGAATAAATATACCCGGCATGCGGAACAAGTATCGCTTTGGGTTGAATTGGGGACACCGACCCCGCATGGTCTAAAAACCCCCGAACCATTCGACGAAGCTCATCGGGATCTGTGGGATAAAACATCCCCGCCACCGCTGGAACTCTGACCCTCTCGCTCATGGCGTTAAATTTAAGGCATGCCTTCCCAAAAATACAGCGTTAAGATGTGTGTATTGCAATACGCAGTACGCAGTACGCAATACGTAATAAGAAACTCATTAGTATGGAAAAGACAGCCTCCCATTGGAACAGACTCGAAAACGGAGTGATTAAATGCACGCTCTGCCCGCGCAGGTGCAGCATCGCGGAGGGTAAACGCGGGGCCTGCTTCGGACGGCGGCGCATCGGTGACGAGCTGATCGCCGAAACCTACGGCTTTGCCTGCGGGCTGGCGATCGATCCAATCGAAAAAAAACCGCTACATCACTTTCTGCCCGGCTCCAGCGTGCTGTCGTTCGGCACCGTCGGCTGCAACCTCACCTGCGGCTTCTGCCAGAATTTCCACCTGAGCCACGCCGAATCGGTCGAAGGAACCCAGATCTCACCCGAAGAAATAGCTGAAGCCGCCATTCGGCACACCTGCGCAGGTGTGGCATTCACCTACAACGAGCCAACCGTCTTCTTTGAATACGCCGTTGACACCGCCCGGGCCTGCCATGAACGCGGGCTTAAAACGGTTGCGGTCACCAACGGATGGATCGAGCCGGAACCGCGCAAAGAACTTTACGCACACATCGATGCCGCCAATGTGGATCTGAAAGCCTTCACCGACACCTTCTATAACGAACTGTGCGGCGCGACCCTTCAACCAGTGCTCGACACCCTGTTGTATATAAGAAATGAAACCGATGTTCATCTAGAGGTCACCACCCTGCTGATTCCCGGGAGGAACGACTCGCCCGCCGAGATCGACGCCATGACCCAATGGGCTGTCGCCAACCTCGGCCCAGACGTGCCGTGGCACTTCAGCGCCTACCGCCCCACCCGCGAATGGAGCGAGGCCCCGCCCACTCCGCTCGAAACAATTCTCCAGGCCGAATCCATCGCCCGAAACAACGGAATGAAACACATCCACCTCGGCAACATCGGAATCGCCCGCTGATGTTTACGACAGTCCTATCCGCTGCGCGGTCGGTGAATCAGGGTTCTGCATTCAACCCGAAAAACCAAAAAGGCCAGTCTTTCGACTGACCTAATTTGGTAGCGGGGGTTGGATTTGAACCAACGACCTTCAGGTTATGAGCCTGACGAGCTACCGGACTGCTCCACCCCGCAATCACTTGCAAGTGGTGGAAGATAGAGGATTCGCACTGAGTTGCAAGGGGAAATATTCAATTTCTTTTGCGAACCGCCTCATATAGCAAAATAGCTGCGGAAACAGACACATTCAGCGAATCATTTTTTCCAAGCATTGGAATTTTCACATTCAAATCCGCCGTTTTTTTCCAATGGTTGGAAAGCCCCTGATCCTCCGCACCGACGGCAATCGCCAGCGAACCGCTCAGGTCGCAATCGGTATAAACCGTATCCGCATCCGGCACAGCCGAAAGAATCCGGATACCCCGCTCCTTCAGGAACGCGATGGCTTCCTCGGAAGTCGCCTCGACCACCGGCAGATAAAATAGCGTACCGATGCTGTTGCGGATCACGTTCGGATTATTCAGGTCGGTCGCCGGGTCGCAGACAATGACCGCATCCGCGCCCGCGGCGTCGGCGGTGCGCAACAGCGCGCCGAGGTTGCCCGGCTTTTCCACCCCTTCCGCCACCAGAATCAGCGGGTTGTCCGGAAGCTCCAGCTCAGCCAGCGAACGGCTGACCAGCGGCCCGACCGCCAGCACCCCGTCGGGATTGTCGCGATAGGTAATCTTTTCAAACACCGTTTCCGAGGCTTGGAAAAGCAGGCAGGATGCCTGCGGTACAGTTTCCGAACATTGAAAAATTGAAAGCCCGTCGGTGCTACCGACCCAGAGTTCGGCGGGCTGCCAACCGTTTTCGATGGCGCGGGAAACTTCGCGCGCGCCTTCAATGACGGTCAGTCCCTCTTCGCGGCGGAACGATGCTTTGCGCTGAAGCTTCACGATCCGCTTGACGCGGGCATTTTGGGCACTGGTGATCTCTTCCATAACGAACAGAATTAACGTAGACTTCCTCATCATGAAACAAAAAACGTCACTGCTGTTATTGACCGCCCTGCTCGCCGGTGCCGCGTTCGGACAAATGGACATCCCGGAATCGGGTCGCATTCGTGTTGATGGAAACCTGTCGGACTGGCGACACACCTCGTGGACGCCAATCGATGCGGTGATTGCCGGCACACCGACGAATATCTCCAATGCGGTCTGGTCTCTCTCTTGGGATGAGGATGGAATCATTTATGTCGCCGTTCAATATGACGACACGAATATTGTATTGAGAAAGAACACCAAGCTGTTCGATTGCATCGAGCTTTATGTCCGTGGTGATACCGGTAGCACCCCTTTAGATTTTTATAAAACACAGACAAGCGCCCAGAGCTACCTGTTTGGATTATCCGGAGATCAAACAACCAAATGGCTTCAAATGGGTCCGTTTAAGGAGCAACCCAGACACAACCTGATTGAGGTCGCCGTCACGCTCCAAGGGAACCATTTTGTTTATGAGGCCGCGGTACCGCTCTACGATACTTTTGATCCAAAAAACCGGAACAACTGCAGCGAATCCGAACTATTTATGGATGAAGAAATCGGATTCGATATTGCCATTATTGATGTTGGCGAAAATGACCCTGGAGGCATCCTCGGCTATAACGATCGGAAAAAACGCGCGAGTGCCGACCAGATTGCCGAGCACACGCTGGAGGATTAAATTGCAGGACAAGGTTGACGAAGGAGACGTTGGATCACGTCCCGCCGACCTCACTACGCGTCCCGCCGACGGTAGACTGGGCCATGCGGACGAATGGCTGGAAGGCATCGCACCTCAGCCATTCCAGCCCTACAATTAGGGAGAATTGCTTAACCTCCCACCCATTAGGGCCCCTCGGAGGTTTGCCAGTCCTTTCGTCATTGCCGTCCCGCCTGCTCCATAAATAGGTTAACCAAACTGAAATTGGTATTATTCCGCCAGCGCAGCGTTAATCTCACCTGTCAGCTTCGCGTCGAGATCATCGGAAAACCCCGTGTGAACAGATTTGATATTGCCATCTTTTCCGATGATCACGGTATGCGGGATCCCGTTCACCCCAAACGCTTCGCTCAGCGTACCGTCATCAAGTGCAACGGGTAGCGACAGCCCAGCATCGGCAAAGAATTTTTTCACGGTCTCGGCATCTTCGCGCAGGTTGACAGCATAGAAGGCCACATCGCTACCTGCAAAATAATCCGCCACGATCTGAACCATCGGTAACCCTTTGCGACAGGGGCCGCACCAGCTGGCCCAAAAATCGAGCACCACCACTTTCTGCCCCATAAAGCTAGAAAGCGGCACAGTGGAGCCATCCAGCAACTGAAGTGTTCCATCCGGTGCTGGGCCAGCCGGCTGCTGCATCTCCTGCTCAGCCGGCATCGCGGCTTTTTTCTGCGCAGTCTCCATTGCAATCATCTGCCCGGCCTGCGCACAGCGAACCAGCAGATCAGCCGAAATACGCGAACAGAATTTCATCCGCCCGCTATTGCAGTACCCAGTCATCACAATCGGCTCCGCACCGCTGAGTACAGAGTTTAATTTCTCAAACATCGGAGAAACTTCCGGCACCTCGCCCAAGAGAGAAGAAGCAAACTTGAAATATCCGCCCACATCGAGGTCGACATAGTAATCCCCACCCGACGGGAAGGCGGATCGGGCTGCCAGCTGTGTCGGCGGCGTCACGGCGGTTTTTAACTGATCGATCATTTTTTCGATCTCTCCCTCGCCGCCCGATGTGTAGATCAAAACCTCTTTATAAATCGCCACATCAAAAGCCATATCGCCCATCATGGATTCTATCGTTGCGCGCTGTTCCGCTGGCATATTTTCGAATGAATAATTCATCGTCAACCGATGAATTGGAACGCCTGCGACCTGTCGCACGTTTTCTTCGAACTCCACGGTCATGGGCATCCCCATTGATTCGTACCAGCGGAAGAATCCCGCCGCTTCCAAATCAGTCGACATGTTACGAAGCACCTCCAGCATGGCGTCTTCATCTTTTACGTCTTCAAGAATCGAAAATCCAAATGGCTTACCACCTTCTGTTAAAACCGATTCACAAACCGTTGACCCCATTGCACCCATCCAGCGCGACATGTACTCCGCCCACTGAACTGCAAATGCTGGGTCGAAACCCATCGTCTCATAAAGGCTTGTGATCTCGCCGTTAAAAAATTCAATCAGCGCATCCGGATTACGCATGCAACACTCCATCTCGACCACACCATCCGGAAGCATTCCGGCCTGAACCTGCGGGTTATAGTCGTTAAGGACGGGTGCATTGCAATAGGCAGCCAGCCGGCTAGCGGCCACAGGCTGTACAATCTTGCTTAAATGAATCGCCCCGTCAATCGGAGCCAAAGCGACCTCTACAGAATCGACCTGACGCCCGAGAGAAAGGAAAACCTGCAATTCCGCTTCCAAAATTTTCTGCACATCCATCACATTGTTAGAAACAGAGGCCTGTTTCATTTGTTCCATCATCTGCTGAAGCCCGGCAGTAATCACCTTTTCATTGTCGGCAATCAGTTCCGACGGCTTCATGGAAAGCCGGAGTGAAGGATCTCGTTTCGATTCAAGCAAACCGGCCTGAACCTTGACAGCCAGTGTCTCCGCCACCGCGAGCTGGCCAGCGCCGGTGGCGACCAACAGGAGTCCGCCCTGCTGTTTTGCAACCAACCCCATCGACTGCAAGCCCTGGACGTATGATACAACCTGAGCCGGTTGCACTTCAGCCACAGCAAACACATTCGTCGGATCCAGCATCACCACAGCCAGTCCATTTGACGGGGCAAAACCCGCCAGCTGCGGGTCGCCCAGTTTACTGCCAAGCATGGTTTTCAAAACGGGACCGCCGAGCATGGGAGAGATCTGCGAAGCAACCGTGCCTGCGCCATCAAGAAAACCGTGCATGTCGGAAATAGTCAGCGTCACCATGGCATCGTCCAGCACAGCCGGCGCTTCAATCGGTGGTCCCACATCAATCGGCTTGGCAGGTTCCATGGGCGTAGTGCACCCAGCCAGAAGGAGAATGGACAGCACAGCAAACAGACAACGAATAAACTTCATAAAACACCT
>Ga0307990_1003440_pt1 | contig 12069 bp, 5 predicted proteins | sample EllFjometagen129_FD_203168 | JGI IMG/M metagenome (GOLD analysis project Ga0307990, IMG submission 203168) | Marine microbial communities from Ellis Fjord, Antarctic Ocean - #129 | ecosystem: Environmental > Aquatic > Marine > Unclassified | place: Southern Ocean | collected 2014-10-08
TTGAAGCCGGTGCCACCTCGGCAATATACATCGGCGACAGAGTCGATGCAATACCCATGCCGATACCCCCGAGAAGCCGATAGAGCACAAACTGGGTAAAGGTGGGAGCATACCCGGATCCAATCGCCGAAATAAAAAACAGAATAGCTGAGAGAGAAAGTAACTTTTTGCGGCCAAATACATCTGCCGGTTTTCCAATCGACATTGCTCCGATGATACATCCAACAATACAACTACTGACAGCCCAGCCCTTTATCGCAGGATCTGACAATCCATAAACCAGTTCATAGAACTCCTTGGCGCCACCGATTACAACCAGATCGTAACCAAAAAGCAGTCCCCCTAGAGCCGATACCATCGTAATTCCAAACAAATACGTCACATTGAACTTAATACCATCTTTTTTCATATCACTCCCTTTATTTTATTAATATTCTGCAAATTGCATCGCTGTACTTACATAAGCCTCTATGTTTTCAAGCGGGGTGCCATACTCAAGAAAGTCAGCAGACTGAATCACAAACTTACCACCGGGTTTACCAATCCTGATTGTCTGCTCCGTCACTCTCTTGACATCGTCTACACTACCTTTTTGAAGAACATTCACCTGATCAACACCCCCGGTTATGACATAAGCCCCATCAATCATCGCTTTCGCCTTTGCCAGATCTGCATCTCCCAATGGATATGGAGAGAATGGCTCAACCCACTTTACCCCAATTTTCTTGTATGAATTAACAAGATTCATTATTTCACCACAGTTATGATAACAGCCGGGCGTGCCGCTCTCCTGCACAATATCCATATACTGTTTTTCAAATGGCAGAACATGCTGATCAAAAAACTTCTCTCCAATAAAACCGCCGGCAACATTAGCCCCGATACAATGAGTATCAACACCGGCCGCATCAATTGCACGCAGATAATCTTTAGCTCTATCGATAGAGAACTGCATCAGATTTTTGTAATAATCGGGATCGGTCAGAAAAAGACAGTATAGCTCACTGTTATCAATCAATAAAGAAGCCGTATTGAAAGGTCCATAAGGCGACCACGTTCCGACAATCCCGTCATTGCCGAGTGCCTGTTTAATACGATCCAGCCGTTGCTTGGCACGCCGTGGCCAATCCTTACTCATCTTCGGCTCATGCTTCATCGCAATCTTCAGGTCCTCAAAACACCCGACCGGCTTTTTGGTACAGGCGAACATGACAGTTCCCTTGTTACCTTCATATATAGAGAGTTCCTGCGTCAGAATACCATCAGGAGTTGTGATTTTCGACTGTCTCAAAAGAGTTGACGCATCTTTTCTCACATCAACCGTTTCAACCTGCCAGTTCTCCGTCTGCTGGTCAATATCGACACCGCCGATTATAAAATGATATGAATCATCGGTACAGAAAAGAACTCTTACAAAGACATCGACGCCAAGTTGTTTTTGACACTCAATCACCTTCAACTGCAACGTTTCAAAGTCCCAGGGGTCAATATTCGGGTACATCTGATTGATAAAATGACCTGAGTCCTGAATAAACAAAGTAACCGGAACTCTGTCCGGTTGCTCGCCACGCAATACTTTAAGAAATCTTTCCCTCGATGTCATACTCTTCTCTCATATAATAAATTGAACCACTGCGAAAGAATATACTAAAGCCAGCATACTCACAACTCAAAAAATTAATACTGAGCAGTTGGAAGGGGTGATATGATTCAAATACTACAATAATGTCACCACCTTCGGGGTTCATTCATCGTTATCAATTTATTCTACAATAATATCAGCCCTTCGGGCTTAAATACAGCATCTTGCTTAGTAAAGACCTCCACTGAACTGGCATACACACTGCTCCTCCCACAGATTCTGCGGAGGAACCTTCATTTTCATGGCAAAGCCGGCCCCGTCAATTTGACTTCATGCAGGCTCAGCCCGTATCGGCCACCGGGAGGATTGTATTCCAGCTTGACCCCATTCCAGCCGGAGCTGTAGTTAGCTGAGTAGCACAGCCAGAGTGTTTTGCCATCATCGCTGATAAACTTGCTCGGGAAATTCAGAAAATACGCCTGCTCGCCAAAATCTTTCATATAGGTAACCATGCGCCAGGGACCGGTAATCTTATCTGCTTCAAGAATATACGAGTCCATTTTACCCACGGTCGGCCAGCCATCGGTGATGCACATCAAATATTTTTTCAAGCCGGGAACATAAGTTGCGGTGACGCAGCCCATATTATTATTCCACTCAATCAGAGGTTTGATCTTCATGAAATCATTACTCCAAAGAGGCTCACCGGCCTTATCATGCCCGGCAAAAAACTCATAAGCACTAAGGTCATTGATCGTTTCCGGAGATGGTTTAATCCTTGTCAGGTAAACCTGATCGGCGGTGATCCAACTCAGGTTGCCATGAGCAAACTTTTTTCCTCGGGCAAACTTGAAGGCCTTCTCATAAACAGCCTTATAATCTTTATCGGCCGCCTCACCGGGACGCAGCTGCAGGTTAATCGGATCACTACAATTTTCATTCAACTCATACACGGTTCCATCCGATCCCGGTTTAATACAGGGACGGGGCATGGGATCATTGATCTCAGCTCCCATACCAAGAAGATAGGCCTTGCCATCCGGGGAGTACTGCATGTTTTTGCCGAAATCCACGAAATGCGGTGCCCCTATTTTGACGGGATCTAAAAATTCGGCCGGTTCAGGAAACAGCGGTTTCTGCGGCGAAGTCGGCGGGGCCTGCCAACTCTTGCCAAGGTCATACGAAACATGAAATCCGGGCATAGGCCCCAGATTGGGAAAACCCCATTTAAACCCGTGATGATAAATTGTTGTAGATGGACCGAGACAATAGGTGCCGTAATACCAGATGCCGTTATAAACCAGGGAACCACATGGGTATCTACCCCGGTAAGGTCTGGCATGGGCCTTCTTGGGTGGTGATGTATTCTTAATTTCTAACTTGAGTGGATCATCCCCGATCATGACCGCATGCCCTGTGCGAAAACCCTTCGCCAGATTACCGCCCGAAGCACATCTGATTCCATCGGTTACGCCATCGGTCCAGGGCGAATACATATTGCCATCACTGGCCCAGGATGGATAAAATGTGTCGCCACACTGATAATCGCTATGTTTGCCCGTAAATACAATTCCAGTCAGCACTTTGGATTGTTCAAAAGGACAATTTTCAGGCACTTCGGATTTCCATTCAAATTGGGTGGGTGCTTTGATCACGCGTAAAATCGATGCCGCTACCTGCCTGGCCAGCTTTGTTGAACCCGCCTGCTTGTAGTGCACATCACCGGACAATTTGGAAAGGCTTGCATCAAAGCTGCTGCTGAGTGCATGCAGATCGTTTATCTCAACTCCATACCTCTTCATAATATATGATGCAGCCTGGTTGTACTTAATCTCGTCTCCTACAAAACGACCCGCTTCGCCTTTGGGTACCCTGGTTGTAGATGCCCAGATAAGTTTTGCACCGGTTTTCTTTAGTCGAATGACCAGTTGCTCGATATTTTTCACGTACTGATCGAGAGGGGTGCTGATGGCGCCGTTAACCTTATCGCGGTTTCCGTAGGGTTTGGCACCCGGGTGGCGGTAGCAAATATCCCAAAGCCCCCAGTTAAAATGGATAACATCCCATTTCTCGTCGCCGATATACAGGTCGAGATACTCAATCCCGCGGTCAGTCGCCCCGGCATTGGAGCCGACCTTGCGTCCTCCCTTACAATGTTTTACCTCAACCTGACCCTTCAGTATATCGGCAACTATCGGTGTGTATCCAAGTGATATCGAATCGCCGATGATAAGCACCTTAGGGATATCTGTTTTCTTTGCATTCAGATCGAGTTGCTGGCTACCCGATTGATCGGGACCAACAAGCTTAGGCTGAATTTCTGCAGCATAGGCCAATGGCAGTATTGCCAGTATAAAAATTAGATTTATAAGTTTTTTCATTTTGTCATTCCTTTATAGTAATGAGATTCATGCTGTGCACAAACTCAGCTTGTAGTTTGCTCTGCTATGATCGCTAGAGCCTGTCCAAAAAGGTCTTTTAGTTGGATAAAACGTTAGTCCTGAAACTGTAGGGTTGGCTCTCAGAGCCAATAAAGAGGCCAGTTTTTGTAACCGTCTAGCTTCGACGGGTTGCGCAAAGACTGTGCTTTCCCGTAGCCCAGTCGCGCCGCGACTGAGGCCTGCCAGGGCCTCGCTCGCGGCGCGAGCGGGCTACATGGGTTACATGGGTTACATGGGCTACATGGGTTACATGGGGTTCATGGGTTACATGGGGCTCATCACAACGTTTTTCTCCAACAAGTTTAAGTTTAACGGTTAACGGTTTTTGGCTCTAAGAGCCAACTCTACAGCAAATGCCACGATAATCACTCACTACTAGAACTTCGCCGTCCACTCGACAATTCCATTTTCAGCCCGCGTGATTATCAGTTTTGACAAGCCGTTGTCACAACTCTTCAATTCCAGATGAGTATCGGGATCATCGGCTTGAGCCGAACGGGGTGTGTAGCCGTTTGGCGCTATCATAACAACATAGCTGTCACCACCAATGACCCTGCTGATTCCACGCAGAGTGTTGCGGCCCGGCAGCCATTCAATTTTGATAAGATCGAGATAACCCTGCATGATATGTCTGTTAGTGGAGATAAACTGGGGATGATCTTCGACAACATGCACCGAGAGCATTCGGGACTCGCCAGGCCGCAATTGCTGGGAGAGCTTGCCCGAACCCGCGACTTTGCCAACAAAGTCGTCATTCCAGAAGTCGTATAGATAATACTCCTTGTCGGCATTCAAACCCAAAGTTCCTTCGGCGGTGCTACCGGCAAGTTTCACATCAATATCCAGCTTGTTATCGCTGTCGCTGTTGAAGAGAGTCAGCTGATGCCACGATGGAGATACCTCAAAATCATATATTCGCGGATATTCCTGCGTGAAAGCATCAACCGGACGGGCGCTTTCAGGATTCGTATGAAAGGGGAATATTCGTGTCAGATCTTGTATAATTTCCGGGGTCATCTGCGAAAAGCTGTTGGCCAGAAGCAGCCGGCCCGTTGTAACGTACGACATCGTCATCAGGCTTCGAACTGCATCACGGTCATACCGCAGCCGGTATATATTCTTGCTATCGGTATCATAATTGACCACTACACGATTCTTATACCAACGCAATCCGCAGCGGGTAACGACTTGCGGAGTGATCCGGGATGTATCGTTCTCCGTACGCTGCGAGGTCACCAGACCGAGAGTGACATCAGAACCACGCTCCATGTTGCGTTCGTGAATGTAACACTCCGGCCCCAGGCCTTCCCGGGCCAGCTTAAATATATTCCGGTATGCGCTGGCTGTGGTGGTATGTTCATCTTCCATGCCACCGCCATATGCCCAGCCGCGGGCCGGATAATCAAACATCAACCCCTTAATTCCACCGGATCTATAATTTGCGTAAACATCCTTAACGTGTTTGATAAATCCGGGATCAGTATAATCAAAGCTCCAGACACGAAAACTCTTTTTCCAGGCATTACCCCAGAACGCATCCTCATCCAGCGGCCTCTTCTCAGATGCATTCTTCCATGCGATAGCGTTGTTGAAAAGCATGTACTCAGGAAACTGGTGGGCATAATCCTCTGACCGAAAACCCGTCTGGCAATATGTAAGCGGGATTCCACCGCGCTCGGTGATGGCCTTACCCCATTTCTCGGAAGTTTCATAAGGTGCCTTGTATGTGCCACCCTCAAACTTACCCAGGTTTGTACTGCCATGCATCTGGAAATGCTTATCATCCCACCACCCCTGCTGATTGTTTTTGCTATAGCAGTCCGGCACCAACCGCACCGCAGCACGCGAGTAATTCAGAAATCCTGATTTACGGATAGCATCCATCTCCGCAACAGCACCGACAGTGTCATTTGTCGCCTTGCCTCCACCATAGTTTTTGTCATGTGCATACCACAGACATACCGTCGGAAAATCGTACATATTCAGTTTGATCCGTTGCGCAGACCGGATGCTCATGCCATATTGTTTCAGGTTATCAAATGGGTTATCGGTAATGAAATCAACATAGAAACGATCATCCGACAGGTAACGAACACCCGGATCAACAAGTTTACCCACTGGATCTTCGGCGTAAAGCTGCCCCGTCATTGTATGCCGGGTTCTTGGTGTATCATTGATCGATGTCAGCTGATCACCCAGTAGCGGCGCAGCCCCCTTACGCAGCCAGACCTCACTGACAACAGGTGCTATATCGTTTGTGCCACCCTCGAAAATTATCCGGATCTTGCCGGCCCTCAGCGCCATCAACGGAATTGGCAACTCAACCTGCTGGGGATCTTCCTTCTCTCTCCAGTTCCAGGCTGGAACCGTTTTGTCTTGCAACAGAACATACTTTTTCGTACCTGCGCCGCTGTCAATAGTGACCGATTGTTTTCTCTCTGTTTTACGGTCGGTATGCCACCACAAAAAACCAAGATAATACCGGTTATCCTTTTCAAGACCCAAAGCTTCAAGTATAACTCCATCCCTAGCGGATGCAGCGGTCGCTATCTCATCACCCCACAAGGCCTTGTAACTGAAATTTTTTACCGTCTGGCCCTTTGTTAAACGTAAAGACTCGCCGCTGATAGCCGAGTCACTCTTCCGGGATGGAAGATTCAGGTAGCATACCAGTGATTTACTTCCGTCTGGCCCCACACTAAGTTCTAACTTTCGCGGTTGGCTGACAATTGCGAACTTCTCAAAATCATGATAGGTAAGTCCACCCATAACCATTGAACGACGCGTCTCATTTTCACCAAATGTCATCAGCATATTGTTGCGCGAGGAGGCATAATTACCCTTGTGGACCGGTGTGTACTTCTTAACTCCCCATTCCAGCGGTTCACCCCCGCTATTGCCATCCAGCAAACGGAAGTTCCTCTGCATATCAAATCCGCCGAAAAGCGTGCCCTCTGCCATAGGCTTAATGAGTTTCAGCCGCACAGCTTCGCTTGTCGAGTTTTCAATCCCGCCCCGAAAAACAATGCAATTTCTAGTCGTATACAAAGTTACTTCAAACAAGAGAGAGAGAGCACCAGCCCTGTTGCATTTTATACTCAGGGCTTTTCCTTTACCAAGTTCATCTGAGACCGGCCGGCTCTTATAGGCATGCCCAACTCCCGGCGTTATGCTCGTTAAATCATTGACCTGAAAATATCCATCTTGAATACAAACCGCGCCATCCCGCATATCAACGGCATCATAGCTACCACTCGAGAGATCATACACAAATTTGACCACCCCGTTCTCTAGCACAACGCTGTTATCAGCTTCGTAAACTCTAACATCAGCATTTACCATTGCGGCAAAGAAAATGCAAACTATCATGCAACTATTTTTTAATGACAAAAACATATCTATTCTCCCTTTTTACTGACATCCACAATTATAAGGTGGACGTATTTACATCAGGCCTGGGCTGTTCTTTCCGTACTCGTACACTCCAACTCTTTTCGGATGCTAGTCTAACTTGCGAGCACTCTCGTTTACAACAATAAAATATCCACGAGCGGGCTCAAGATGTAACGTGTCACCTGGCTTCCAGGACATTTCAGTCTGAAACCCAGCAATCTCCGGTGCGTAAAGAGTGACTTTGGCCGGGTCGAGTCCCAATGCCTGCCAGTCAATTTTCAACGACACCTGACAGGCGCTCTTGGCCCAGCTGGCGATGGCCAGCAAGAAGTGTTTCTTTCCCCGGTAGACGGTTGCGGCAATATCCGGGCGGCCGGTTTTGACGGGATTGTCTTGCGCGCAAAAGAGAATTAATTCACTTCCCTGTATGCCATAATCATCCCATGCCTTCCAAATGGCGCTCGGGTCACCCGACCAGCCCTTACGCGCAACCTCACCAAAGACCAGCCCACGCCAGGGATTGACATCCTGCAACATCTCGCTCATGATTCCAAAGGGCAGACCTGACATTTCCACGAGCCAGTAGTCCAGAGTGACACGGTTGCAGCTGAACCCCTCGCCGATCCACATGCGATCCAAATAGGGCAATAGCTCCATGTACATGTTCAGGTTGTTGGCGTAGCCCGCATGTCCGTTGAAGTGGTTCCAGGTATGAAAATCGATCAGCCGTCCCGGCTTACGATCCAGGATGCGGCGAGCACGGCGCAGACTGCGTCCATCAAGGGCTGTATCGTCTATATAAATACCGTCAATATCGGTCTGATCAACCATCCAGCGCAGCCCCTCGAGATAAAAATTATTCCAGCGTGAATTCGGCGTTGTAATCACAGAGAGATCCCACTCGGCATTCGGTTGCTTTATATGGTCGACCCAGGCCGGGATAAAGTTATCACCGAGATTGGCGGTCAGCCATGGGTGCGGCCCTTTCTTGTGGATGAGCGTTCGCGCCTTGGGTCCAGGCCCAGACAGGATAATCTCACCGTTCATGCTGTGCAAGGCGTGCAGCTCCGGCATATTCTGGGTCACCTCACGCGTGGTGTAATATATGCGCACCTTCATGCCATTGGCGTGGCCCTGCTTGACCAGCGAGGCAAGTTCAGGAAAGCAATCATCTGCATAAGGATAGTTGATGTAGGGTGCCGCCGCGTGAGCCTGATGAATATTGAGAACGTTGGCGCCATGTTCGGTCTTCGGCTGGGCAACCTTTTTGCGGAGATAGTCGTAGTTACGGACGGGGTGCGGGTGATCAAAACGTACGGCCCACTGCTTTTCCGTATCGAGCATGCGGAATGGGGTCAGGTAGATATCAGCGGTAAAGGTCAGTTCCTCACCTGCCTTCATTGTGCGCGCCCCACAGTAGGCCTGCATGGTGACACGACCAGATGCAGCCGGTAGAACGCGGATGCCACCTTTACCATCATTACCCCATGAGTTCGGCAGAAGCAGTGGTTGAAACTTGTAGTAGATGTTGACTGCCGGGCGACGGTAGTTCGCGCCCTTAAGCCGTACCAGCAAACCGGCATTGACGTCACCCATCCAGAGACAGTCCTGGTGTCTGGCTGTATCCCAGCGCCAAGTTACGCCTTTCTCAGTTCGGCGTCCACCACGCTTGTTCAGACCCATAGCGTAGGTAGCAGCCGATTCATCCCATGGAATATCAAGACGGATATCTTTGAGATTTAAGTCACGCTGCGCCCGCAACTTGAATGAAACTGCACCGGAACCAGTATAGTCCAGCCTGCCGTTGATGGCGACCGTGACTCCGTTGCCAGAACTGGTCGCGTTCCAGCATGCTTCAATATCATCATGTTCGAGGGTTCCAAACCGACTCTTCAACGCCACTGGCCCGGCATCATCTGCAACCGTCAGTTTAAAAGGGGCGGCCAGTACCGGGCGGCTGGTTCTCTGTATGCGGGTATTGGAGTGATTGAAAAAGCTGCGTATCTCTGCAGGCAGTCCATTTTCACCCAGCACAAGCTCGCGCCCCAAAACCCGTACAGTGCGGTGATCTGCAGTAACCGGTTTGTAGGGTGCCGTGACAGAGCGTTCACTGCCAACCGTGGAATCCAGCCAGCGCAGTCGTGAAAGAGTTCGGGCAACACCTTCCCCATGGTCATACAATGGCGCGCCCTGCACATCCAAAGTGATGGCGACACGCTTCCATGATAACGATCCGTTATAGATGATGACCTCACCGGAATAGCTGCCGGTTGCCTTTTGCGGTACATCGATGCCGCACCAGAGCACCTGAGCTTTGCCAGCGGGAATGCAAATGTTTTTGGTGAAAGCCTGACCTTCGAAGTTTGTTCCGCCCAAGCTTATGCAGCGCTGTGCGGATGCCCGGATGAGAACACCGTCACCTTTGAGATCAGAGAACCGTAGGGAAAGGTCTGCGGTTGCCTGCTCCGGAACAACAATTACCTGGAATACAAAGAACTCGCCGGGGCGGGCGATGCCTGAAAATGAAGGAGTTTCACTAACGACTATCTTCGTATAATCATCAACCTGTCGCCATGATTTTTCGCGCGGTGCCGTCAAAACAATGTCGGCCGCATAAGAAAGAGATGTCGAGCAAACAAGAAATGACAGCGTAAATATCAAATGTCGAAGATTTTTTTCAGCTATCATATCACTCCGTTTGCAGATTTAGCTCTCGCTATTAAAAGCTGATTATATTTGCGAAGATTTTTCGCTTTGATTCTTCCGCACACGCGCCCTCTTCCTCCTTCGTCCCGCAAGCGGGACTACGGCGGACAAGTCGAGAAGCGCGTCCTACAATAGATCCTTTTCGGTGTAGGGCGTGCCTCTCCCGCGACTGCGGGAGGGCGCGCAAAAACATACTTTAACTCAGCGTAGCAAAGACATGCCTGTCTATCAATGCCTTCTATGCAACACGAAGTGTTGTTGACTAATGCAGTGATGGCTTTCACACAATCGATCAAAGAGAATGAAAACTACCGCATATCATCCACGGTTAGTTTGGGCCCGACTCCGCTGCATTAGGTTTATTCGATTGAGGGTAACACAACTTGACCCTCAGCCTGTTTTTCAAGATCGCGATAGGCTCCGTAAAAATTGCTGTTGCAATCCAGCCATAAAGCAATCCGGCTAAGCTCTGCCGGCGTCAGTTTGACATCATGGTGACCCTTGCTGAGCATTGTGTAAAGCTTTGATGCCTGCGCACCAAACTGTCCGGGCACCGTAATTGACGGCGTACGCTCCGGCGGTCGCGCACTGAAAGCAAAGGCAAAACCTTTTTGTGGGTTGCCCTCATCCTTCTCATCGTAATTGCCGGTTGTCAAAGCTATATAGGACGAACTCCACAGCCTTTTGCCACCGCCATATCCCGGGCGCGTCCAGGATGTCATCTTTGCGCTCAGATCGGGAGCCTTCTTCTGCTTGGCATGACAGCTGACACACTTGGCATCCAGAATTGGTTGAACCAGACGCGGAAAGGTCAATGGTCTCGAACCGATAGGTCCCGGCGTAAGATTCCTTGGACTATGTTTTGTTGCCAAAGAAATTTTTGGACGACTGATAGCCCCATATCTGGGTTCATGGCAACCCTGACAGGTCAGCATTTCACCTGGATGGACATATGTCGCTGACTGCATCGATTGAATTGCAACCCCGTTCTCATCGAGCGCCTGAAAGTAAATCAGCTTGCCGGCGGGAACCGTAAAACTTACACTTCCATCCTCTTCAACGGGAACTTCACCCAGCACCCCACGGGCAAGGCTCTCGCTACCGATTCCGATGTCGGGTTTATTAATGTCATAGGTCGCCTTGGGATAAAACTGGATGACACGTAAAGCCTTTATTTTTGTACCTTTTGGCCACGGCTCGATGCCGTCATAAACATCCATACATAGGATGGTCCCCGTTTTTTTACTGGGAATCTTTGCCGGTGCAACACCGGTGGTCCCGGGCAATCCGACGTCGGTAGCGTGCGGTATAACCGGCGGACAATGACGTGCTCGAACCGGAACAGGGTCAACTGAATGAATCAGAGGATCGCGGTAGATCAGCTCACGATTACCAAAACTGTCAAGAATGTAAATACCGTAAGTTGTCCGCGGCTTTCTCTTACGTCCACTCTGTTGATCCGTACTATTTTTTTCAGGTGTAACCTGAGCAGGTGCGCCAACGCAAAGAAAATAGTCTTCGCTCAGGGGCCAAGCTGTTCCATAGATGAGTGCACCACCACGTTCAACCTCAGGGAAGCGTATGTAAGGAGTCATTCGCTTAACCGGCGCCATAGCTCCGTCGTCTTTGACACGTCGATCAAAAATCACCAGCGAACCAAAGGCTCTGCGATGATGCCCGGCGGCAGTAGCCACATAAAGATGCGAATCAGGAATGGCGCGTACATTCATTTCCATATCCGGACGATCCCCTCGGCTGACGGGAAAGTTGCCATGAATCGACCTTGGATCACGGCCATCCGGGAAAGTGATCCATGGATGGTGAGCAATACAGTCACCACGGTCAATATAATCCCATCGCGTATATACAATCATTCCATCGTTGTTGATACTCGGATGCCATTCATTTGTTTCATGGTAGCTCAGTGGAACAATATCACCGCCGTCA
>Ga0307990_1003442_pt1 | contig 12066 bp, 8 predicted proteins | sample EllFjometagen129_FD_203168 | JGI IMG/M metagenome (GOLD analysis project Ga0307990, IMG submission 203168) | Marine microbial communities from Ellis Fjord, Antarctic Ocean - #129 | ecosystem: Environmental > Aquatic > Marine > Unclassified | place: Southern Ocean | collected 2014-10-08
TTATTACATGGCCTGCAAAACAAAAGTTCGGAAGATCGGAAATTCGCTCGGCATTGTGCTCCCGAAGGAGGCGTTGCAGTCGATGAAAGTGGAAGAAGGCGCGACGCTTTACATTACGGAAGCGCCGAAGGGTGCTGTGCAGGTGACGCCGGAGAAGAAGGACTTCGATAAAATGATGCAGGTCGCCGAGAAGGGCATGCAGCGCTATCGTAATGCTCTACGGGAGCTAGCGAAATGAAGGAGCCGCTCTGGGTTTCTGCCGAAGTCGTTCTTGCTGTGCAGGAAGAATTACTGGCCCGTTTCGGCGGACTCGAAGGTTTGCGTGATGAAGGGCTTCTCGATTCGGTCCTCAATCGTCCTAAACAACTTTTTCATTATGGGAAACCGTCGCTGTTTGAACTGGCGGCGGAATATGCGTTGGGTATTGTAAAAAACCATCCGTTCCTCGACGGAAACAAGCGCGCTGGCTTCATGACCGCTTACATTTTTCTTGGGGTCAACGATCAGGACTTAGAATCGCCCGAAGCCGAGGCGGCGTTGAAAACCCTCGCGTTAGCCGATGGAGAAGTCGGCGCGGAGGAATATGCTGCATGGCTCAAAGCCTCCTGCAAATAACGTTTCCAATGATTGGAAAAGTTGTTCTGAAAACTTCCAATATTTGGAAAAGTTGACCTCCGACTTCTGACGTCCGAACTCCGAACTGCGAACTCTGAACCCCGAACTATCCCTTCCTCGAATCGCGCAGGCCGACGGTGCGGTTGACGATCGGGGCGGAGTCGGTGGAGTCGGGGTCGATGCAGAAGTAGCCGACGCGCTCGAACTGGAAGGTGGTTCCTGCGTCAGCAATAGCGGCGGGCTCAAGAATACCGGTGACGGTTTCGAGCGAGCCGGGGTTGATGAGCTCGCGGAAGTCGGCTTCTTCGGCTGCGGGGTTTTCGCATCCGAACAGTCGGTCGTAGAGATTTACTTTGGCTTCAACGCCTTCAGTTGCGGAGACCCAGTGGATGGTGCCTTTGACTTTGCGTCCATCGGGGGCCGAGCCGCCTTTGCTTTCCAGATCGACGGTGCAGCGCAGTTCAACGACGTTGCCGTCGTCGTCTTTGATGGCTTCGTTGCAGGTGGCGAGGTAGACGCCGCGCAGGCGCACTTCGCGCCCGATGGTGAAGCGTTTATATTTGCGGTTGGCGTCTTCGAGATAGTCGTCGCGCTCAATGTAGAGTTCGCGGGTGAAGGGAACCCTTCTTGTGCCCATTTCTTCTTTGTTGGGATGGTTGGGCAGGTCGAAGGTTTCAACGAGGGTTTCATCGTAGTTGGTGATGACAACTTTGAGCGGGTCGAGCACGGCCATGCGGCGCGGCGCGCTTTCGTTGAGGATGTCGCGCACGTGGTGTTCGAGCAGGGCGACGTCGGAGAGGCTTTCGGTTTTGGTGACGCCGATTTCGGTGCAGAAGTTGCGGATGGATTCAGCGGGGTAGCCGCGGCGGCGCATGCCGCACAGCGTCGGCAGGCGCGGGTCGTCCCATCCGTTGACGAGGCCTTCTTTGACGAGCTCGAGCAACTTGCGTTTGCTCATGACGGTGTAGGTGAGGTTGAGGCGGGCAAATTCGATCTGCTGCGGCTGAGTTGCGCCGAGGGTTTCGAGGATCCAGTCGTAGAGCGGGCGGTGCACTTCGAATTCGAGGGTGCACAGCGAGTGGGTGATGCCTTCGATGGAGTCTTCGATGCAGTGGGCAAAGTCGTACATGGGATAGATGCACCAGGTGTCGCCGGTGTTGTGGTGGTGCGCGTGCTTGATGCGGTAGATGGCGGGGTCGCGCAGGTGCAGGTTGGGCGATGCCATGTCGATGCGCGCCCGCAAGACGTAGGTGCCGTCGGCGAATTCGCCGGCTTTCATTTTTTCGAACAGCTTAAGGTTTTCCTCGATGGAGCGCTTGCGGCCTTCCGGTTCTTTGCCCGGCGCGGTCGGTACGCCGCGGTATTCTTTGAATGCGTCAACACTCAGGTCGCAGACGTAGGCTTTGCCTAGCTGGATCAGCTCAACAGCGTACTCCGCCATTTTTTCAAAATAGGCGGAGGCCCAGAACAGGTTGTCGCCCCAGTTGAAGCCGAGCCAGCGGACGTCGTCTTTGATGGCATCGACATATTCGACGTCTTCAGCGGTGGGGTTGGTGTCGTCGAAGCGCAGGTGGCAGCGGCCGTTGTATTTGAGGGCCGTGCCAAAATCGAGGCAGATGGCCTTGGCGTGGCCGATGTGTAGATAGCCGTTGGGCTCTGGCGGAAAGCGGGTGACCACCTCCGTACGTTTGCCGGATGCCAGATCCGCATCGATAATGTCATGAATAAAATTGCCTGCTGTAGTGCTCATCGCGTTGTTTCCCCCCAAAAGTAAGCCGATTTTTTGCCCGATTTTATGCGGAATAGCAACACTTTGTGGCAAATATCGGGCAATCGCGCTACTAATTTAAAGTTGACCTTCCAACCCACATATCGTAAACCCTATAAAACTGATAAGGATTGGCAGGTTTTAGTTATGGAAAGGATTGGTATTATGAAAATGTCTACGAAAGGTCGCTACGCGGTTCGAATTCTCTTAAGCATCGCTCGTTATCAACACAACGGGCCGGTTCCAAAAAAGATAATTGCCGCTGAAGAGGGGATTTCCGCCGATTATATTGAGCAGATTATTGTTCCGCTTAAGAATGATGGTCTGTGTGTGGGTATCCGTGGGGTCAAGGGCGGGTTCAAACTGTCTAAAGATCCGAAGGACATCACGGTCTTCGATATCCTCTGCGCCTCTGAAGGCTTGATGGAGCTGGTCGACTGTGAACAGATGGATTGTCAGGGACGCGACAGAAACAAATGCGCCACCCGTCCGGTATGGGACGGAGCCTCGAAAGTTCTCAAAGAGTACTTCGAGAAAATTACGCTCCAGGAATTGGTCGACCGGGCTGCCGAATATGAAAAAAGCGGTGCCGCCAGTTACAGCATCTAATTTAATATGGGGAGTTAAGAGATGAAAATTTATGACAGTGTAACGCAAACGGTCGGAGGAACTCCACTTGTTAGGCTGAACCGGCTGGCCAAAGGGCTCAAGGCCGATGTGTTGGTCAAAATGGAATCGCGTAATCCACTCGGCAGCGTAAAAGATCGCATCGGCGTTGCCATGATTGAAGCCGCCGAAAAAAGCGGTGCTCTGAAACCCGGCGCCACCATTGTGGAGCCGACCAGTGGTAACACCGGTATTGCGCTTGCCTTTACCGCCGCTGCCAAAGGGTATAAATTGATTCTTACCATGCCCGAAACCATGAGCATGGAGCGGCGCAAGCTGCTGGTCGCACTTGGTGCGGAACTGATCCTTACGCCCGGCGCCGCTGGCATGCCCGGTGCGATCAGCAAGGCTGAAGAACTGGTCGGGCAACTGCCCAATGCCTTCATGCCGCAACAGTTCGACAACGCCGACAACCCGGAAATCCATCGCACCACCACCGCTGTTGAAATCTGGGACGACACCGACGGCGAAGTGGATATTTTCGTGGCTGGCGTCGGAACTGGTGGAACCTTAACCGGCGTGGGCTCCGCACTAAAAGAGCGCAAGCCGGAAGTCAAAGTGGTTGCCGTTGAACCGGTCGAGTCACCCGTCATTTCCGGCGGCGAACCGGGCCCTCATAAAATTCAAGGGATCGGCGCGGGCTTCATTCCGACCAATCTGGATATGAGCATTGTGGATGATGTTTTGTTGCTCAACTCTGCCGATGCTGGAATTATCGCGCGCCGTCTTGCCACCGAAGAGGGGATCCTTTGCGGAATCTCTGCTGGTGGAAACGTATGGGCCGCGATCGAACTGGCCAAGCGTCCGGAAAACGCGGGGAAAACCATCGTCACCATCATCTGCGACAGCGGCGAGCGCTATCTCTCCACTTGGTTGTTTGATAAGGTCTAATTTTTTCAGGCTTGAATCGCTAACGCTCCGTTTTTCCAACCCTTGGAAAAACGGAGCTTCTTTTTTCCAATGCTTGGGAAAAACGGCAAGAAAAATTCCAACCATTGGAAAAGCAGGAATTATCACACTTGCGCAAGTGTGATAATTTTATAGCCTCGGAAAAATCTCAAGGCGGGGTTCGTTCTGCCTGTGTCAGAACCAGTTTGGCAATCATTGCGGCTTCTCCTTTTGTCTCATCGAACTATTTGCTATTAAAAAGCTTCGTCAGCACTATTTATACAGAACGATTGACATTCTTCAAAAATCGATAGATATAAAAAGTGATAGTTTTTATCACGTTTACGGATTGAATCATGACTAAACCGCTCGTTTCAAAAAAAATGTTTCCGGCATCCCTGTTATTGGAGGGCCGATCCTGTCTGATAATCGGCGGCGGCCGCGTCGCCGCGCGCAAAACCGCCAAGTTACTAGAGGCTGGTGCGGCGATCACGGTAGTAGCTCCGTCGATCCGTGAACAGATTAAAGCGATGGACGGACTGACTCTTGCGGAGCGCCCCTTTGAGGAAAGCGATCTTCAGGGAATGTTTATCGTGTTCGCACTCACCAACGATTCTGCTCTCAACCGGCGTGTCATCGAACTCTGCCGCGAAAAAGGAATTCTCTGCTCCGCTGCTGACGGATCATGGGTTGATGGCGACCTTATCATGCCCGCCAGCTTTTCAGGCGACGGTTTGACCGTTGCCGTCAGTACCGGCGGCCGCGCCTGCCGCCGCTCCCGTCTTCTGCGCGAGAGTCTTTCCCGGCACATCGAATTTCTTCAAGATGTGGACCTGTTTATGATCGGCGGTGACAGCAGCACCCTCGGTTTCCAATGTTTGGAAGAACTGAAAGCCCGGCGCGCGGAAATCGAAAAAATTCTGCTCTGCATCCAGGGTGTGCACGAATTTATGATTCTCGACACCTGCAACCGGTTTGAAATTATCGGACTGGTTTCCGCTCATACCGATCTCAAGCTTTTCCTGACCGGATTCCCCCTTTCTATAAAAGGGATCGCGGCCTTTCACCGGCTTGCCGAAATTGCTTCTGGATTGCAGTCGGAGATTTTTGGCGAAACCCGGATTGTCGCACAGATTAAAGAAGCGCTCGCGATCGCCCAGGAAAAAGGCTGGGCCGGAAGCTTTTTACAGGGGTGGACCGATCAGACCCTCCGCATGTCCAAAGAAATCCGTCACGCAACCGAACAGCACATCCCCGCACTAGAAATCGAGGACCTCGTTTTCCAATGTTTGGAAAAACAGTGCCCCGGTTTTCCGAAGGTCGGAAAAGAAACATGCGCCCCGACGCAGTCGGTTCCAAGCATTGGAAAAGAACAGCAAGCCGCAACGCAGTTGCTGATTGTCGGGCGTGGCGAGATCGGGCGAGGGCTGGCCGCAAAACTGACGGGCGCGATTCAGATCAGCGGGCGCGATGACGAAGAGCTCCGCGCGCAACTTCCCAATGCCAATGTGGTCATTTGCGCCACGGGCAATCCCGACTTCGTGATCGGCGAGCCGCATCGGTTTTTGCTCAAACAAGACGTGATGCTGATGGATCTTTCTCTACCGCGCAATATTGACCCCGCGCTGCCGGGTGTGATCGGCCTCAGTATGCTGCGCGCGGCCGCATCGCCGGAAATTGCTGAAAAGCTTCTCGCGCAGGCCGGTGAAATCATCGACAGTTACGCCAACGAATATGAACGGCTTGTCCACTTTGAAAACAGATAGAATGAAAACAACCCTTCAGATTGGAACACGCTCTAGCCGCCTCGCCCTGATTCAGGCGGAGTGGGCTCAAACCCTTCTCTCTGAGAAATTTCCCGACCTGCGATGGGAGATCGCTCCCCATTCCAGTCCAGGCGACCGCGATAAAGCCGCCGACCTGCTTTCGGCGCCGGACGACTTTTTCACCCGCGATCTCGACCTATCTCTGCTCGAAGGATCGCTCGACTGTGCGGTGCACAGCGCCAAAGACCTACCGGACAACCTGCCGGAAGGAATCGACTGGTGTTGGCTACCGGGCGGCGCGGATCCGCGCGACGTGCTGGTTTTTCGCAATGGGGAAGATGTTGATTCGATTGTAGGACAGGCTTCCTGTATTCAGGAGCCTGTGTTGTCTCGAAATGAGGGCACACGCTCCCGAATACGGGAAGCGCGTCCTGCAACTTTAAGAGTTGATCCGAAAGTGATCGGCGTCAGTAGCGAGCGGCGCATTGACTATGCAAAACAGCGTTTCCCGAATGCGGAACTCAAGCCGTTGCGCGGAACCATTGGTGAACGGTTGGCGCAGCTCGATACCGGTAAGTTTGATTGTGTTCTGATGGCCGCCGCCGCGCTTCAGCGCCTGGGGCTCGAAGAGTGCATCAGCGAATGGATTCCGGTCGACGCGATGCCAATACCGGACGGACAGGGGCGGCTCGCGCTCACGTTCCGCGCGGATGACGAACGTTTTTTACGCCTGCGCGCTTTTTTTGTAAAACCGGTTGTGTTTGTCAGCGCGGGTACCAGTGCGGGACATTGCACACAGGCGGGCGTCGCCGCACTGCGCCGCGCGGAGGTTTGTCTTTACGACGCACTGCTCGACGACGCGCTGCTCAATGAACTTCCCGACTCGGCACAGAAAATTTTCGTTGGCAAGCGCAGCGGACAACACAGCCACGAACAGAATGAGATCTGCGACCTGCTGGTTCTTTTTGCGCGGCAGGGCAAACGGGTGGTGCGGCTCAAGGGCGGCGACTCCGGGATGTACGGTCGCCTTGCCGAAGAGATTGATGTGCTCGACGCGCGGCAGCTTCCGTGTCGCGTGATCCCCGGGGTCAGCAGTCTGAGCACCGCGACAACCGGAACCGGTTTGTTGTTAACCCGCCGCGGCGTCGCCGATCGCATGCGGGTGATCAGTGGGCACCCCGGCCAAGTGCCGGGCGAAACACTCGCGGTTTTCATGGGCATCAAGTCGCTCGGTAAAACGGTGGCGAGGCTTCTCGACGAGGGCAAGCCGCCGGAGCTTCCGGTTTCTGTTGTGTTCAACGCGGGTCGGGAGGATCAGCAGATAGTTTTCGGAGCACTCAGCGACATCGTTTCAAAACTCGGCCCGACCGATGCGCCGGGGCTGGCGTTGATCGGCGAAACCGCGAATGAAAAATTTCTCTACCGCTCGCACGGCGCGCTGCGCGGCAAGCGTATTTGGCTCACTTGTAGCGCCGCGATTCAGGAGCGCGCCGCGCAAGCCGTGCTCGATTTCGACGGCGTGCCCGTCCAGCAGCCGTTGATCGAACTCGTTCCCGAATCTTTTCCGACTGGCGTGTTTGCCGAAGCCTCGGCGAAGGCGGAAAAGTTTGATTGGCTGATTGTCACTTCGCCCTCGGCGGTGCGCTGTTTGATGACGCAGATTGATGATCTGCGCGCGTTGCCGAAGATTCTCTGCTGCGGAATTGGTACCGCCAAAACGCTGGCGAACTTCCGGGTTCAGGCTGACGCGATGCCGGAGGGTGAATTCAATACCGCCGGGGTGCTCGCCGCAGCGAACAAGCATATTCCGAAAGATGCGCGTATTCTGCGCGTCCGTTCCGACCGCGCGGGTGACGCACTCTCAGTAGAACTGCGCGAGACCTTTGCACAGGTCGAGGATGTGGTGATCTGCCGTAACCAGATGGTAAAAGCGGACGTCCCGGTTTGCGATGTTGTCTTTTTTGCCAGTGTGTCGGCGGTCGAAAGTTTTATGGAGCAGTTCGGCGTCGAGGCGCTGGAAGGTAAACAGGCGGCGGTGATTGGCACGCTGGACGCCGCCGCGCTACAGCAACACGGGGTCGAACAGATTCCTGCGCCGAAGCGGTCGACGGTGGAGGCTGCAGTGGAGGCGCTGGCACTGGCGTGTGTGAACAAGGAGCTGTCATGATGAGCAAATTTCCGGAAACCCGGCTGCGGCGGTTGCGCCGTACTGAATCGCTGCGGACCTTGACCGGTCAGCCGTTTCCAACCCTTGGAAAAATGATCTGGCCGGTTTTTGTGGTCGACGGCGAAAACCAGAACATTGAAATTGGCTCGATGCCGGGGCAGTTCCGCATGAGTGCTGACGAGCTGTGCCGGGCGGTCGCGCCACTGGCTGAAAAAGGACTCGGCGGGCTAATGCTTTTCGGCGTGCTCGATGATGAGCTCAAGGATGCGCAAGGGTCCGCTGCGTTTGCGGAGGACGGATTGGTTCAACGTGCGGTTAAAACACTTAAGGCCGAATTACCAGAGCTGACGGTTTTTACCGACGTCTGCCTGTGCGGCTACACCGACCACGGTCACTGCGGGGCATTGCATGTCGGCACAGAGGTTGATAATGACGAGACTCTGGACCTTTTGCAGAAAGTGGCACTGTCGCATGCCGCCGCCGGAGCCGATGGTGTGGCGCCGAGTGCGATGATGGACGGGCAGGTTGCCGCGATCCGCCGCGCGCTTGAAACCAACGGATACACCGATACCATTTTGATGAGCTATTCGACGAAGTTTGCTTCCGCGCTGTACGGACCGTTCCGCGATGCGGCGGAGTCGTCGCCGCAGTGCGGCGACCGCAAGGCGTATCAGCTCGACCCGTCCGATCTGCGGCAGGCGCTACGCGAGTCGAAGATGGACGAGCAAGAGGGCGCGGACATGTTGATGGTCAAACCCGCTACTTTTTATCTGGATGTGATTTCTAAGGTTCGGGAAAACACCGAATTGCCGGTGGCTGCCTATAACGTCAGTGGCGAGTACGCCATGATTCACGCGCTGGCGAATAGCGGCGGAGGGGATCTGCACGCATTGGCTCGCGAAAACCTGACCGCCATTCAGCGCGCCGGCGCCGACATCATTCTCACCTACTGGGCGAATATTCTCGGAGCATAGCCCGTATTTCTCCACGCCTTGATATTTCCGCAAAAAGGCAGGCTCTTCGTTGCAGATTTCTATGGTGTAGGAGAGGGCGGAGCCACTTTACTTTTTGAACGTCACCGTAATGGTTTGTTTTGCATCGACCGGGCCACTCTGGATAAGTATCTCAATGATATCCGAGTCGGGTGAGCTGCCACTATTTTGGAACGGCATCGCATCTACATTTTTATCTATGTTTGTGAAAGAAAGCTTCCTCCAGCCTTTTTTCACTTTAGACAAACGGTAGTCGTTCCAGGTGGCAGGTTTTCGTAATCGTATTTTCCACGCTCGGTTCTCGAGCGCGCCGTCAAATGTGCCGTTTGCCGGAGAAATGCAAATTGTGATTTTTCGCTTTTGCTCATTCACATCGGCCCGTAAAGAAGTCGTCCGGTACTCTCCGGTTTTATACTCATGTCCTTCATGTGCATCTTCATAGAGAACGGATTCCGCGACGACTCCTGGTTCGGGGTAAACGTCCAGAGTGATCGGATCCCACGGCTTTTCTTCGGTATAGAGCATGTCCGGAGCGAGGGGGATGACGGAGCCTGATTTCACATACAGCGGAATCTTTTCGAGGTCGGGAGCTGCAGTGACTTCAGTCGGCCCGCAGATCGTTTTTCCATTAAACAGGTCGATCCATTGTCCCAGCGGAATCCACACGGTTCTTTGACTGTTGGTGTTAATGACAGGAGCGACCAGGATGTTGTTTCCGATCAGATACTGGTCGTTTCTGGCAGTCTCGGTGAAGTCCGGATAGTCCAGATCCAGACGCCGGCAGATCGGTTCGCCGGTGTCATAGTTTTTCCGGGCCGCTGCGTAAAGCACGGGGAGAAGCCGGTAACGCATCTGAATAAAGTTTCGCGCCACTTCTTCAGCCGGTGCTTCAAATTTCCAGGGTTCTCTGCCGTCAGAGCTAATGCTACAGTGTAGCCGTATAATCGGAGAAAGAGCGCCGTATTGAACATTGCGAATGTAAAGATCCCGATCCGGTGTTCCTTTAAACCCGCCAACGTCTGTACTCAGATAAGCAGACGGTTCGTAAATCCCATAACGGAGCATGGCGTGAACTTCGCGAGCGAGCGTATCCCAACCGACGATGGTGTCACCGGTCCAGTGGACGGAATAGCGGTGGGAGGCCATATTCGGAGGTGTCTGTGCAAGAAGGTCCTTGTAGTAGTTCCCCAGTCCGTCGGCATTGGCCATGATGAGTGGTCGTTTGTTTGGATAGTATCCTTTGGTGATCGACTGGTAGGCAAACATCCCCCAGGTCTCGATATTCAGGCCTTCTGGGCAGGTCAGCTGGATGGGCCAGTTCCGGTCGTACCACCAGAAGTCCAGACCCAGGTCGAACATTGCCTTCAGTCCTTCGTAGTTGCGGTAGTGAACTTCTTTCGGGTTAAGAGCGTCGTCGGTTTGTGCTTCCGGGTGATCGTTAAACACGATTTTAACATCCCGGTCGTGAGCCTCTTTCAGGAAGCCTTTCATATTCGGGAAATAAGCGGGATTTACATTATAGCCGACATCGCCGAACCGCCATTGGGTATCAATCACCATCACATCGAGAGGAATGTTTTTGGACCGATAGGTATCGATCTTTTCCAGAGCTTCTTTGTCGGAGTAGGGATGCCAGCGGCTGTCCCACAGACCGAGTGCATAGAGCGGAACCATTTCGCAGCGGCCGGTTAAATCGATAAAGTCCTGCCTCAGTTGATGACCGTCTCCTTTCGGCAGAAAAACATAGACGTCATCTGCAGGGTTGTTTAGGTCCCATCCGTTGTTGGGAATATCTTTTCCGGGATAATTATAACCATGTGCCGGCGGCACGATTCGCGGGGTGTCGGTTATTTCAAAGGCCTCGGTTTTTTCTTCAGGGTGGGGCAGCCAGACTCGGTTGGCATCGTTCCCCGGTCCAATGACCCACTTTGCGCTCGATCGGGTTGTTACGCCGGGGACGGTGGTTGGAATATATTGGGCATGTCCTGATAAGTCTTCTGCCTGGAGGTACTGATCTGTTCCCACATTACGGAGCCGGGCAGATTTTTCCTCACACGGCTCAAGAACCCAGTCTGTGTTTTTGCCTGCTGGCATCGCGATGCACTCTGCATAACTATTCTGCGTTGTTGCACAGAGGTAACGGCCGGTTTCGATGTTCTTGATGCGGAGAAACTCTCCGTTCTTTTCATAGATCCATAAGGTGTGATCCGCAGAGGAGTCTTTGCTATATCGAGCCTGGCCCTCTTCATCACGTAGATAAAGCGGCTTCCATTTATTCATAATGTAAAACCCGCCGCCTTGTGCGGCGGTTGATCTCCACAACTCGGTGCCATCCGTTTTTGTGATTCGAACACCGGTTAAAGAGTCCGCTTCTTGAGGCACATGAATGCTGAAATCCACTGTGCTGAGTATAACTTCTTCGCCGGTTTCAGTGCGGGTCACCGGTGCACCCGGCCAGTCGCGGTTAACGACATGAAAGGTTTCGCGGTCTTCGAAGCCGGCCGGGCCTTCGACTTCGAGGCGAACCAGTGTCGGAGAGAGCACCTGCACCCTGACATTTCCTGTGACTTCACTGCGGGGCGCGGCATAGGCGACTACGGCCAGACTGATTGCGGCGAGGGTAAAACAAATTCGTCTGTTCATAAATGAGCTCCTATTTTTCTGAAGGTACTGTTTTATCTAACGTGTACAGAATGCCTTTTTTACAAAAACTCCGATGGTCAGTTTAAGCCAAACCTTCATCAAAATGAGCCAAATTTAAAAAACAGATGAAAACCTGTGCGTTTTGCCTCGAAGGGTTACGCGCTGGTTCAATGCATATATCTATATTGTGGACATTTTAATTTACAGTCTACCCCGCAATGGATTCATCCTCGTCCGGCACCTCCTTTTCCAACCTTTGGAACAAATTCTTCCAACCATTGGAAACGGAGCCCTCTTAGCGTTTTGCGGAGCCTGCTTAGCGGAAGAAGAGGCCGGCGCGGACGGTGTAGGAATCCCCGAACTGCAGTTCAGCGCTACGACCATCGACCTGCTGGTCGAAATCTTTGAGGCGGGTTGATGGCCTCAGCACTTGTCTTGCTAAAATGATCCTGACCAGCTTTATCGCCGCTTTCCAATACATGGCAACCCATTCCGGATCCCCTTCAAGTACGGGAGCGAGCAACCGTTTGGGATACACACTCGACCCGATGATCCCTATTG
>Ga0307990_1003445_pt1 | contig 12063 bp, 8 predicted proteins | sample EllFjometagen129_FD_203168 | JGI IMG/M metagenome (GOLD analysis project Ga0307990, IMG submission 203168) | Marine microbial communities from Ellis Fjord, Antarctic Ocean - #129 | ecosystem: Environmental > Aquatic > Marine > Unclassified | place: Southern Ocean | collected 2014-10-08
ACCTTGAAGAGCAACTGAAAACGACTCCAACAGCACACTTCCTTGAGAATCCTCCAACGCCACCCGTGCATCCGGATTCTCTAACTGTTTTGCTTGCTCCACGGTTTTGATTTCAGCTGCCTGCAACCCGGCAGCTTTGTCGGCGGCGGTGCGGGGTTCGGAGACATCGACGCCTCGAATCAGGTTGTGGTCTTGGGTTTCAGCAAAGAGCTCGCCATGCCCGCCAGCCGTATTACCTCGGCTCAGTGTGATCAAAATCGCCTTCACCACTTCGCCGCTGATGGTTGCAAAGGCCCCCGGCCCTAACCGTGCGATCAGATGCCAGGTGTCATGTTTAAGCAGCTTTTCGCGGAATTTTTTATAGCTGGTCAGAAAAAGCCAGTTCTGGGGCAATACGATACTGGAGGTGCCGCCCGTTTCGCAGAGTTCCAGGCAGCGCTCAAGGAAGACGGTGGCCAGATCATTCTTGGCTTCAGGGTAGTGTTTTTCACAAAACTGACGCAGCCGGTCACTCTGTTTGCCCCGCGTCAAATAGGGAACATTGGTAATCACCCATTGATATTGTCCGGTGAGCAGGGTCGCGGCTTTAGCGAGCCCTTGAGCAACGACCGCGACTTCTTGCTGTTCCTCTTTTTGCACCCCAGAGGAAACCACATTCAAAAAAATATTTTCGGCTGCTAACCCGGGGTTATCAACCGCTCTCGGTGCTTGGCCTTGCAACGCGGAGGTCAACGAGCCGGAGAGTTCAGCCCACTCTACCAGCCGGGTGGCATCGCTGTTGGCGGGGTTCAGGAGACTGCCTAAGACCGGCGCATCCTTAAACGTATCGTAAAGCCAGCCTAAGGCAATGGCAAGATTCTTCTGGCCGAGGCCAAATTGTCGCCACTCTTCCCGGGCGAGACTCACTGAGAGGCCGGAGCAGGCGAGATGCAACTCCGGCAAAATCCGATAGCCACCAGCTCCCGGGTACTTCCAGGCGGTAAGCGCCAGGGCAAAGGCGGCGAGCTCGACACAACGCTGATCCAACTCCAGACCATAAAGGTTTTCGCGCAAGACGGCAGCCACTGCATCCCGGGACGTAAGCTTTTCCCGTTCGATGCGCATCGGTACCAGCATCAGGAAGGCGGCAACCAGAAAATGACCGGAGCCGCAGCAGGGGTCGAGGGTTTTCAGGTCGGCGAGATTAGCAGGCCAGCCCGTAAACCAACCACCGGCGGGCATCCAGTGTTCCCCGTCGAAAACGCTAGAGTTAGCGATGGTCAGGGTACAGTGGTCGGTTTTGACAAACCGCAGATATTCCAGCGGCACACCTGTAAGTGAGAAAAATTCTCGCAGCTCAGCCTCAGTCGACGCCGTTTGCAGGAGATCCCGGGCTTTTACTGCCGACTGCCCACTGCCGACTGCGGACTGTTTAACCCACCAGGCCCCCAACGAATTATCAAGCAGAAAGCTGACCATATAGGGCTCAGTAAAAAGTTGGGTAACAGCGGGCAGTTCCCGGGCCCCGATCTTGACCTCGGAGGCGTTGACCTCATCCTTCTTTTTGGCCTGCCAGAACTGGTAGACCCAGCCCAGGCTATCGGAAGCGGTAAAGACTTCAAGAGGCTGAGCCGCTATCAGTTGTTCCAACTTCTGCTGATGTTCCGGCGGCAGAGTCAGTTGCAATACCGGAGAATCGAGGCGGAAGATCTGCGGCAGCATCCGGGCGGCAAAACGAGCCGCCAGCTCCCAGCCGTTGGCCGCACCCTCATCGACGGCAAGATCGTCGCACTCTTCCAGGGTAACGGCCACCGGGTCATCGGGATCCGGATACATCAAAAGATTGTTCTCGGCCAAAAAACGGGCAAAGAGCATGCGGTGCCAATGCTCGTAGGCAACCTCTTCGAGCAGGCGAAAGATCTCCTGGGTTTCCGTAACCGGGTCACGAAGATCGCCCAATTGCCGACCATGAACCCGCAGTTTGCGACGCAGCTCGCGCTCCGCCTCACTTAAATGAGCAAAAGGGGTTGCCGCAGCGACACCGAGTTGGGCCAACGCCGCACGGGCGGCGGCTTCAGCGGTGTCACGGGCCTCTTTGATGGTTCTTTCGAGTTGGTTGCGGAGGGTTTTTTCTAAAGGCTGCATCAGCATTGCCCTCCGGCCCGAGCAATTGGTACATAGACATTATAAGCATCAAAACACGATCGATCTGTACCGGGAAAATTCTCGATAAAACGCCGCAGCATGTCGGCATCATCTTTGAACACAGTCATCCATACGCTCCAATAGGCGTGACCAATGGCGCTCAAAACGATTTGCTCTCTCATTTCCGGGGTGTCACAGTTTTCCAGATTAGTTTTTGAGCGCTGGGCTATATCCCACTTTTCACGACGGTTTTCCCAACGTCGATCAGAAGCTTTTGAATCATTCAAAGGGTGTTTATCCAGCCCGGTAAGTTTAATCGTATTATCCGCCTTGCGTCCAAGTTCTCCGTCCAGTGCCGGGGTCACCAGTCCACCCTCGGAATATTTCAGCGCCCGGAAGGTATTGTCTCGATCAGGCCAAAGGTAATCATCTAAAATCACATCTGTATTGCCTTTGGTAGAATTGCAATTACTACAAGCCAAAAGGAAGTTATTCCAATCGAGAGCTCTTGCTTGCAGAACAGAAGAGACTCCTGGCGGTTTTTTGGGCTGTATATGCTCTACTGCCAAAGAAGTATCATGGTGCATCTCACAATAAGAACAATACTCCCCCATTCGTTTAATCAACTCACCGCGAGCGTTTGCATACTCAGAAAAACGGACATCCTCACCCCTTCGGTTCTGCGGGCAATTGCCACGTATAACCGGACGCATCAGCTTTCTCCTCCAGCTTGCTCGGTTTTACCCAGACCAGCAGCCAGTCGTTCCATCTCTAGAAATGCGTGGTAGGCAATATTGTCGCTGAAAGGAGCTGACAACTCATCCAGTTGCGCCTTTAATTTTGCCTTTTCATTTTCGGAGGCACCTTGAGCTTGTTCCAGAAGCTCGTAATAACGTTTCGCAACCTCATACATTTGCTGGTAGCGCTCACTGCGCTGTGGTATTTCGACACCCATTACCTCTTCGGCAATATCCTCAATAGAGCGATCACTGTAGGTGTCAGCAGGCCCTGGCGCGGCAATGCCGTCGGGAAACAACGTTACCAGCTCAGGATCAACAGATCGATTAAGGTCGATCACCTCTCCCGCGTCCAGGGATTGAATAATAAACGGGGAGTGTGTCGTCGCAATGAATTGCATCGCAGGAAAGGTATTTTGCAGATCACGCACTACCCGACGTTGCCACTTGGGATGGAGATGGAGATCGATTTCATCAATCAATACTATTCCTTTAGTGTGTGTGGCTGCCTCTACTTCAAGGTGTGGGTTCAATCTTGATGCCCGATGCGCGATGTCAGCGACCATTGCCACCATATTACGATAGCCATCGGACAAGTTACTAAAATAGACATATCCTTCCGAAGTTAGTTTGATAAGTATTTGATCCAACTCCGCATCATGATAAAACTTTTCAGCATCAGGAATACAGGATATAACAGACTTTTCAACAACATCCAGAGCCGGTGATCGTTTTCTCTTTTGCAGGGCCGACAACGACAATTTTTTAAACCATTTTTCAAAGGCTTTATGGTCTGACTTGGGGTCGAGACAATAACGATAAGCATCCAGCTGTGACCCTGGCTTTTCCGTCTCTACTTTACGGTGGATATTCCATGGACGCCCAGAACCGTAATAGAGTAGAAGTGGTAAGTCCGGATTGCCGGTAGTTATGCGTTCACGATCCTTGAGCCCAATATCGACCAGTTCTTTTGCCCGTCCACCTCTATCGCCAATGAATCTATACCACTTAATTTTGTTACCATGAATTGTAGCATCGGCATTTAAAAAAACAATTTTCTGTTGCTCAAGAAAAACTTGCCCTCCCTTCTCTTGCAAAACCACTCTGGCATCACTTTTTTTTATGCCACCCTGGCCTGTGGTAATCCCTGAACCTTGAAAATAGGTTCGTAGCATAATAGCAATCGCATCCAACACGGTTGTTTTACCCTTGCCATTCTCGCCGATCAGAACTGTGAAATTCGGGTGAAAATGCAGTAACGCTATTTCATACCTTCTAAAATTATTAAGTAAAAGTGAATGTAATTTCATATAACCTCCCAACGAAACACTATCGGCCAATTTGATAAAACTGCCTTATCTCTTCACATAACACATTAGTCAAGCGGACAAATCGAGAGCATTACTTTCTTTCCATAATGCTTACGAGCATTAAAACGAGCATTGGCAACACTCAAACGCTCACAAAATCATTAAAGTGAGTTTATAGCAACTCAACTGATAATAACAGGCCCTTGTTGTAAGGCGTCTTTAAGTTTCTGTTTTACATCCTCGACCCAAGCCTCGATATCTGCATCGGTTTTGAGAGTGGGACGTGGCACCTTTATAAACTGAACTTCAGGTTCGCACAACTCGGCAGCTTCGGCAGCGATATTGTCGAAACGGGACGGCATGGCGGCAACCCTGTCGGCAAACGCCGACAGGGAACAATTATCGAGTGTTTTCAGCACCTCTGCGGTGCTTTGCACAGCAACCTTGGGACGGGCAGCTTCGTGCAGCATTTGGTCCGATATGAGGTCGTAGCGTTGCTCGTTCTCCAGTTGTTGCCAGTTGCAGTCATCATTAAGACGCTTAAGCCCTTGCTTATGGCGGGATGCGTATTCGTTATCCAGACGGTTGAGTTCATCGCGTAGCAGTTGGGTTAGGTTGGCAAGTAGCGGGGCCACCAGATCCGGCTCTTCGAGAAGTTGTCGCTGATCTTCAATGGTTGTAATCTGAGCCCGAATCACCTCGGTATCCTTAAGGTTTGCGGCATACGCCAGCAGGCGTTTTAAAGCGACCCAGTGCTGCCAACCTTTTTCAATACGTTGGGCCAGCCCGGTCCAGGAATCGATAGAGAGGGCAAGCTCTTCACGGCGATTGTAGAGGGCGAGCAACTGTTCATTGCCGGAGGTAAGCCGGATTTCATCAAGGAAGGTCGTATCGGGCCGAGCCGGTTTCGGGGCTTCACCACCAGCCTGGTCGGCAAGCTCCAGCATTTTCTGGAGGAACTGCGGCAGCAAGCTGAGCTCTTCGCCCTGTTTGGCAGCCAGGCCGACCTTCTGCAAAAGTTTGCGCACCTGGATTCGCTGGGCCGTGGTAACCGTGGCGGACTCCACTTTGAATGTTACCTTGCCAATGCTTTTACGTTCCAGAGCCTTGGGGTCTATAGCCTGCCCGCGCTCATCCTGAGCGCGCACAATACCGGCTACCAGTAGAACCTGAAGGCCGCCATCCACGGCATCACGGGACCAGCCATAAGGCGAGGATTCAAACAAAACACGGATGTCCAGACCCTTCTTACCCCCGGCGATAAAACCCAAAATGGCTTTGCAGACCGGGTTCTTGGCGGGTTCGCCGTCGTTACCAACAGCTTTCAGGGCATCCGGGGCACCTTTCTGGGCCTTTTCGTAAACCTTAGACCAACCGGTATGATCTGAGGCTTGGAATTGCGGATAGAGCCGTTTAAGGGAGTTGTCGGCGGCTTCCAGGATCATCTCCTGCAGATTGTTGCCGAGGATCTCATTACTGCCGCCCTGAAACACGCGGCTCCCGGCGAAAGCCTCTTCCAGCAACTCACGAATTTTCCCTTCGGCAGTCTGCTTGATGGTCTCCATTGCGGCTCTGGCTTCAGTACCTTCCGGGCTGTTGGGCACACCCCGCTTATCGAGAGTCGCACTGGCTGCTTTGCCGTCGATTAAATGGTAACGCAGATCATCGGCCGAGCGCTTCGGGATGAAGACAAAAACGGTTGGTGACTGGTTTCCAGCTTGCCGGGCGTCGGCCCGCACCGAGTTCTCATCGCTGCTCCAACCATCACGCACCCAGACATAGATCCGCTGATCGGCATCGGCAGGGAGCTGGGCCTCGAAAATTGGATAGATGTCGCGGGTGACCTTAGAGCTGCCCTGGACCAGGGAAAGTTTTTTAACAAGCTCGCCGAATTTCTTGCGAATCCGGTCATCGCGCTCAGCTTCAATACGATGCGCTTCATTGGCAAGAGCTGAACGTTGACTTAAAAATTCATCATTCCAGGCGGAACTTTCTTCGGTCTGAATCCGATATTCATCCCCGACCTTCATCAACAGCTCGCATTTGTCGAGCAACCCCGGTAATCTACTGCGTAGCGCACTCGACCCCCGTGAGAGATTAGCGACCAAAAGATCGGCCAAGGTGTCGATAGAGGCGCGAATACCGATCTCGCTATTACTGCTGGCCAGCTTATTGATGAGAAAAACCAAACCGCAAGCTCGACCCATGAGGCGTTCATCCTCCGAACCCTGGTTCCAACTCATGGTCTTTTCATGGACCTTACGCGGCAAGATACGCGCTTGTAAAAGTTTGTCGGCAGCATCAAAGTAGAGGTAATCGGCTGGAACCACATGACCTAAAGGTTCGTTGAGATTGGTTTGAATGACCTTATGGATCATGCTGAGCTGGTTGCGAAGCTGACTGTCGGTACCGGTTTGATCAAGTACGCGCAGGGTGTTTTCCCAGAAACGCCGGCGCACCGGCAGAATCGGATAATCCTGCGGAAAATATGGAACATCCTGTTGGCGGTGACCGATCGTGGTGCCGGCAAGGTGCCGGGAGATCTCGCCTAAGTTGGTTTCCATGATCTGTTCGATGGGAGCTTTGGCCTCAGCTTTCTTTGCCAAGATCACCTGTCGGATAACCGCATCGACATCGGCATCGGAGAGCTCCACCCGGATAGTGAAACGACCCTGCAAACGAGCCAGGTTGGCCGTACCCGTGACTGCGGTCTGCCCCGTACCGATAAACATGAGCTTGCCACCGATGTTTTTGGTGATCGCTTCAACCATCTCCTGGACTGCAATCGAACGATCGGGACTTCCTCCAATAAACTGCTGCACCTCATCGAGCACAATCAGGGTCAGGGGAAACTTCCCCTCTTTAGTGAGTGCCAGACGAATAGATTTAAGCATATCTTCGTTGGCAACATCGTCGGCATGGGGATACAGTTGCGGTAAAATTTCTGCAGCGGCTCTGTTGGCCGAGAAAATCTTAGGTTTGACCTCGCATAAGGCCTGATAGAGACCTTCAGCAACATGAAAGTTATCGAGCTCTTCGCCCCAGTCAAAGCCATTTTGCTCGACATGGTTACGAACCTTATCATAGATATCTTCAGCTTTAAGCCACATGACAAAGCGCGCCACCGGATACTGTTCGGGAAGTCCGGCCGACTTGAAAATAATCCTTAAAAGTGCCAGTCTGACACTGCCGCTGGCACTCGCCCCCAAGGTTCCGGATGCCGCGTGCAGGCCCCCATGCCGTTTAGCTTGAGTGGTGAGTTCTTTAATATTATCACGGATATTTTGCGGCAGGTTAGCAATGCCGCGGGCGGTAGCACCATCCTCGAAAACAGAATCAACCCAGAGGGCGCGCAGCATTTTTACCAGGTGGGATTTACCAGAACCATAGAAACCACTGACCCAGACTGCCGGCTGCTGGGCTTGATCGATATTTTTCAGATAGGTTTCAAGAATATGGCTCAGCCCTTTTTGATACTGCCCATCACAGACGAAGGTTTCGAGCTCATAACGCAGTACCGCCAGAGCTTGGCTGGTAATTTCGTCATTAACACTCGCCACCCCTTCGTTAACCAGTTTAAGGGTAGTTGGATCTTTCTGGTAAATGTCACGATTATTCATCATCAAAATCACTCCAAGATAACCTGTAGGGTTCAGAATCCCTTATCCGCCGTTATGGGCACGGCCAGATAGTTCCAGCCGTCATAGCCGTCCAGTAAACGGTAGTTGTTGTTCTCATAGCTGCCGGGGAAAAAGACCAGAAGCCTTCCCTTGACCATCGGTGCGAGTTCATCGACAACCTCTTTAACCTTGAGAAAGCCAAAGAGAGAACCTACCCCCTTGAGGGCGACTACAGATTTCTGGTCTATTTTATTTTTCTCAAGACAGGCCGCAAAATTATCGATTATAAAAGTGAGATATTTCGGAAGCAGGGTTGAGAGCAGATGCGGTTTTTGAAAATAGCTCTGAGCATAGCGCTGGGAGACCAACCACTCCGCAAAAGTGTCGGTTAAATCGAAGGTCACCCAATCATGGCCGGTCTGCCGGGTAGCTATTTCAAACTCATCAATTTTGGCCAGGAGCCCGCGCTCTTCGTTCTCATTGTAAACACAAAAGATTACCCGTTGTGCGGCAGCCGCATCATCGCGCCACGGTATGGTAATATATTTACTGTAAGACTGAACCAGACGCTTAACTCTACTCACCGCAACAGCTCCATCTCTTTCGGGTTGATCAGATTCGGAAACAAGACCTCGATAACGTCGCCAATTCTCTTAAATACGATCCAACCTTTACGAGACGCCTCCTCAGCCAGCTCTATGGCCTTATCAAAGGGGCAGTCAAGAAGTTTGATATACTCAGAACGAAAAAGGAACTCACCCCGAGCACCGGTCAGGTAGCCTAGAAAAAGGGCGTAGGAGATGCTGCCAGCCGAAGCCGTGGCCCGGTCTCTAAATTTGCGAATCCGGCCTTTAAGGTGCCCCGACTGGGTCAAAGAGGAGTTGAGATTCTGCGCGGTTGACTTCAAGGTTGCCGGACTAAAACGCCCCGGCTCAAGATTGTCTATGAACTCCTCCATCTGCTCCCGAGATAATCTTACCCCATTCGGTAAACCTAAGATTAACGGTACCACCGAGCGTAAGAGAGTGTCTCTGGCGTAAGCACAAAGCAGCGCCAACAGCGGCTGTGCTGCCGGATCTCTTGCCCAGAAAAAGAGTATAGCCCGGAATAAGATTATATCAGGATCGAGAGCATAGAGTTCAGTCAGGTGGCGAAAGGTAAGGGTTCGGGTTTTACCCGAGCGTTTAGATAAACAGTTTTCAATTTCGATGGCCTGCCGGTAGTCGATTTTCCCGGCAGACAGGTTATCTACATAGACGAGAAGAGATTGCAGCTCATCAAGCATCATGGTTCGTGCCGTATGGGCACTATTGCGACCAGAGTTAAAACCAAAATTCGCTAAATTATTTTTCATATAACAGGATTTATCACCTTGCCATTGTTATAAATTTTAATTGCAATGATTATCGTCAACAACCAAAACCCTTCTTCATAGTAATATTCATTAATAAAATCCATATTTTTTTATTATTAAGCAAGCTAATTCACTTAAACTACTCCCTATGGAGGGTGTGTGTTCCCCCTTCATAGAACCTAGGCGCAATGAATAAACATTAAGCATTGACTGCAATCATATATTTTGTGTATGGATAACAGGTTGTTACTTGAAGAGTAGAGAAATCTCAGCCGGGAAAGGAAAGAATGAGTGAAGACTTCTTTTTGGTCAATGGTCCTTTAGGAGACCCGCAACTTATTGAGGGTGACCTCTTCCGCATGGTTATAAAGATACCGGAATTTGGCGTGAAGTCGGTGGCTGCCACTCAAACAGAAATAGTCACCCCCGAAGTCACCCCCGAAGTAAAAAGAATACTGGTAGCACTGTATGGCGATATGATACGAGGTGAGCTCATGGGCGCATTGGGGTTAAAGGATGAAAAACATTTTCGAGAGCACTATCAACAGGTGGGCATTGCGCTTGGTTTGATCCAGATGACTATTCCCGACAAACCACGTAGCAGTAAACAGAGATATCGGCTTACCGAAAAGGGAAAACAGATAATTTCCAGTTAACAGGTTTTCCGGAAAGGACAGTCTGTCCGGTAAAATCGGAAAATCGGTGACAGACCCCGATTAATGTACATTGAGGTTGATGCGCGGACTATCGATGGACAACTTGTTGCATATACTGGAAGAAGTTGACAGCGGGTCATAAATAGGTTAGTGATTGACACAAAAAAGAGTATATATTTGTGTCAGTTATTCCATGAGTAAAAGTATGAAAAGTATATATAAACAGATACTTAGCAGAGTGTATGGTCATGGTAGGGGTTGGGTGTTTACTCCAAATGACTTCAAGGACCTTGGCAGCCGTAATGCAATTGCTTCGGCTCTTAAGCGCTATAAGCAATCGGGGCAGATACGTCAACTAGCTCGGGGGCTCTATGACTATCCCAAAAGTGATCCGCAGTTGGGCCCATTGTTGCCTTCCGCAGATGACATTGCTAAGGCGCTGGTCGGACGGGATGCCTCACGGTCGCAGCCGACCGGGGCTTATGCCGCAAACTTGCTGGGGCTCTCAACTCAGGTGCCCATGAAGATTACGTATCTCACTGACAGCCTTTCTCGAATTGTAGAGGTTGGCAATCGACAGATCATTTTGAAACGGACGACGCCACGCAATATGGCAACAGCGGGCAGGGTCAGCGGTTTAGTGATTCAGGCACTACGGCATCTCGGTAAAAAAAATGTAGATGATCAGGTCATCGCTCAACTTGACCGTCGTCTTGATGCCCAGACTAGGCTTCAACTGATGAAAGATGTTCGCTACGCGCCCGCCTGGATTGCAGAGATATTCCGTGATTTGGTGGCCAAGGAGGCTTCTGCGTGAGAGAGTTTATAGAGATGGCGGAGGGTCGCCGCAAACTGGTCTGTACGCAAGTGGGCGCACAGTTAAATCTGGCCGGAGTGGCTGTGGAAAAGGATTTCTGGGTTTGCTGGTCACTCGATAAACTGTTTCACCTGCCGATATGGGGTGAGCATCTGACGTTTAAGGGTGGAACCTCGCTTTCCAAAGGCTGGAAGCTTATCGAAAGATTTTCAGAGGATATCGATATTGTCATCAATCGTGGTGCGCTTGGATTCAACTCCGACAATGCACCAGAGACAGCTCCCAGTAAGAAGCAGACAAAAAAGCGCCTTGATAGGTTGCGCTTGGCCTGTCAAGAATGTGTGCGAGATGAGATTCAACCGGCGCTTCATGCCGCCATCTCTGCCGATATCCCAGATACCATTATGTGGGAGTTGATCGCTGATCCAGCCGATCTGGACCAGCAAATCCTGCTGTTTAACTACCCATCAGCCTTTCCGGAAGGGGCAGCTTATTTGCGGAGGGCTGTCAAGATTGAGATGGGTGCCCGCTCCGATACTGACCCTGCTGAGATGATCAAAATTAGCCCATATATAAGTGACGTGTTTCCTGATTTGCTTTCCTCTGCGACAGCTGAAGTGCGTGCGGTAATGCCGAAGCGAACCTTTTGGGAGAAAGCCATGCTCCTGCATGAAGAAACCTTTCGGCCGACAGACGGCAGGCGTCGTAAAGAGTACATGGCTCGTCATTATTACGATTTGTATCGACTGATCGAAGCTGGTGTTGCCGCTGAAGCTGCCGCAGATCCGGAGCTTTTTTCGAGTGTTGCTGGTCATCGAGTAGTTTTTTTTCGTCAAAACTGGGTTGACTACTCCACGTTGGTGTCAGGACAGCTACGTCTGGTACCGACCGAAGAACAAATGCCGGACTGGCGGGCTGATTACGCCAATATGAAGCAAGAGATGTTTTACGGCGAGGCCCCGAGTTTTGATGCGATCATTGAAGAGGTTCGTGGGTTTCAGGATAGATTTAATGGGGAAGGGGCTAAATGAGCGAGCCCCATAAGATAGCAATATTGCAGTTGCTGGGCCACAATATTCTTGAAAACTAAATATAGCCGTTCTTATTGTGCGTTTTGGTTGCGAGAACACAATAATGGTTTCTTTGTTGTGTTTTAGTATCCTGATGTGCAGTGTAATTCCTGTGTAATCAAGCCCAGAAACCGGTTGGTTTTTACAGAACAATGGAGCATAAGCGGAGAGCTACAATGACAGTTAATCATTAGTTATATTATATATTTAAGAAGAAAATAGTTCTTTCCAGAAAAGATACCCTGATTACTCAAAATCCCGCGGGGGCGACCCCGTGTCGGTTCGATTCCGACCTCCGGCACCATCAATAATTACAAGGGGTTACAGTCTTATGGCTGTAACCCCTTGTTTGTTTTTAGATGAGTGATGGCCTTA
>Ga0307990_1003446_pt1 | contig 12063 bp, 5 predicted proteins | sample EllFjometagen129_FD_203168 | JGI IMG/M metagenome (GOLD analysis project Ga0307990, IMG submission 203168) | Marine microbial communities from Ellis Fjord, Antarctic Ocean - #129 | ecosystem: Environmental > Aquatic > Marine > Unclassified | place: Southern Ocean | collected 2014-10-08
CTGGTAAATTGCACGTGGATACCTGGATGGAAACTAAAGAAAATCCAGAAGAACAAGCTGGCTGGAACATTTCTGCCTGGCTGGATTTTTATCCCGGAAAGCTGGAATACATACCCTATAAAATAGAAAATCTCTGGACTGGTAATTTTGAATACGGTGACCCCGAAAACCCTATGGAGCTTGACTTTCCTGTACTTTATAAAAACCTTCCAGCAGATTGCGATCAGGCAAAAGTGAAGCTGATGGTAACTGGTCACGGCATGAGTCCCAATACAGGTATTGCCGCAGAATTTATGCCCGCAAGCCGCACCTTTGCAATAAATGGACATGAATTTGAAAACACCCTCTGGAAAGACGACTGCTACTTGAATCCCTGCCGTCCTCAGGCAGGCACCTGGAAATTCAGTCGTGCCGGCTGGGCACCCGGTAGCGTCGTTACGCCTTGGGAAATAGACCTAACTCCCTATATATCTGAACAGGATACTCTCCGGCTTGATTACGTGCCAATGACTTATCGTAATTATGGCAAAAATCCTGACACCTACCCACCACATCACAACGTAGCGAGTCAGATAATATATTATCGGAAGAAATAGAAGACATACTTAATCCAGAGGATTAAGCTACATGTAGAGCAATCTTCCAGATTGCTTAATCTGCTTTGTCAAATACTCAACTTTTTTATTAAATATTTTCGTTTGACATCCGTTCTCACTTCCGGTCATTATGGCAATGGAGGATATTATGAATGATTTATTTGCTGAGATAATTAAGCTGAAAGGTTTTGCTGAAAAGGTGTTTTACGGTGATGTATTCGGTGAAGATGATATTTATGAGCGGGAATTTCTGATCCTGCTTAATGAGCTTTCTGAAGAAGACCTGAAAGAGTTTTATACTGCCTACCCTGCGCATTATAAACAGTATTTTTCTGAACAGCTAAAAAGCCTTGAACCCTATGAGCAGAGTGATTATGTTGAAGCTCAGAATATTATAAAGAAAATCCTCGCAGATAATCCTGCCGGTGTGGAAAAAATGAAAATCCAGAGAGAAAAAGACCAGGCTCGCATCCGCAAATACAGAGAACTCCTTAAGGCTGGCAGCGAATACAGCATCTCTGACCAGGACTTGAAAATACCTCCTCCTCCCATGCAAAAACCATTTCCTCCATACCCCATTTTAATTGAATTGCCCACTGACTATAAGGCTGCTATTGCAAATCCAGATATCCTTGATTGCATTAATAACCGTAAAAGCCACAGAAAATTCACGGAAGAGCCCCTTACTCTTACTGAACTTGCCTGGCTGTTATGGTCAACACAGGGTGTTCACAAAGTTGTTCGTGATACTGTATCCTTGCGAACTGTCCCCTCAGGAGGAGCACGCCATCCCTTTGAAACTTATCTGGCAATTAATCATGTAGAATCTCTTGAGCCCGGTATTTACCGCTATCTGCCACTTGACCATAAACTGCTTTATATCAAATCAGAACCTGATCTCAAAGATAAAATGACCAAATATGCTCACGGTCAGAAATTTGTGGGACACTGTGCAGTCTGCTTCATCTGGACTGCTATTCCTTACCGCATGGAATGGCGCTACAACCTGCATGCCAAAAAGGATATCCTTATCGAAGCAGGACATATCTGCCAAAATCTTTACCTTGCCTGCGAATCAATTAATGCCGGAACCTGTGGTATAGCTGCCTATGACCAGAAACCCATAGATGAATTCATCGGAGTAGATGGAGAGAATGAAATGACAGTCTATCTTGCGCCCGTAGGTAAGTATTCTCAGTCTTAAGATGCACGCAAAACAGGTAAAAACATGATATTATGGTAAAATTGTGGCTTTATAGACAAAAATTGTTGCTACTCTAACGGATTTATTAATAGGTGGGAGAATTAATTTTCAGATTATTTCTTTTTCAGGTATAGTGCTAAACCGGCTTTTATACTGAAGCTTGATTCTTCATTTTTGTTATTTTCACTATAATCTTCACCAGAATAACTTCCAATACCTGTATTATATTGAGCACCCATATCAATGTAGACATTTTCGGTAACCGGAGCAATTATCCCGGCATCAAAATCAAGATAAGAACTGGTAATATTTGCATCCCCTCTGGCATAAAATTGCTGGTAGAGGTGGTAACCAAAATAAAGCCTTTCATGAATAAAAACTCTGCTACCGATTCCCAGTCTAAACGTAGTAGTACTGCTTCTGAAATCTCGATCATAGCTATAATTATTATATGTTGGTTGAATGACCATATTTGCGGCAAAGTCAATACTAAGGTTTTTAGTGGCAAAGTATCCTAAAAACCCTTGAAAGTCAAAGTACTCAACAGCCTCAACTCCATAATCAGCTTTTAAACTGGTGAAACTGAATGAGCAGCCAACGTTTCTTGTACCTTTATCAAATGCGTAAGCGCTCAGTGAAAATAGCATTATCAATATAATTACAGTAATCTTCCTCATACCCACCTCCAGAATTTGGATTGAGTTTCAGAATATTTATTATTTCTGTCAAATAAAAATGAAAGAACCGCCCATTAAGAGCGGTTAATTTTATTATTTCTCTGTTGTACTATTTAAGCAGGAGAAGTTTGGAAATTTCCTGGTAGTCTGCCGTTTTCATTTGGAGGAAATATATTCCTGAAGAATATTTATCAGCATCCCATTGAATAGCGTGTTTGCCTGGCTCGCATGTATCATTCAGAAGAACCGCTACTTTTTGACCCTTGATGTTATAAACCGAAATATTGACATTTTGTTCCTCTTTCAGGCTGAAACTGATCGTGGTCACGGGGTTGAAGGGATTAGGATAGATATTCTGTAGTGCTGTTATATTGGTGATAGCATCAGGTTCTTCATCTGAGGCAGTCACCGTCAATGATACGGGTAGAAAGGTTTCTGTTCCCATATTATCTATGATCCTCAGATTCTCTGTATAATCACCCTCATCCATATCAGCAGTATCGATCATTAAACCAATTTGAGCGGTTTCCTGATAGCCCAGCACACCCTGATTGTGATCCAGCGTAAGCCAGCCATTAGTAAGACTACCCACTTCAATCTGCTGATTGATCTCTGAGCCCTGGTCACCAACTATCTGTGCATTCAGGATAAGAGAAAGCTGGGCATCCTCATCGAGAGTTACATTCACTGCACCCACGCCATTTTCTCCGGGCAATAGAACCCCATATCCATCTTCAGTTTCACCATGCCAGTTAAGAGTGATCCCGCTGCCATTGGAGCCATCTGGCACCATACTGCCACCTGAACCACCATTTAGTGGAGTGGCAATATTTACATGTATCTGTTCGGGAAAACTGATATATAAGTCAGTGATCCCCTCCATTTCAGCACCATTATTTTCCAGGGTCAATAACCAGCCAAGGGTTTGACCAGGGGTATAACTATAATAACTTAAGCTTAAGTGTGAACCAGTAAGCTCACGTTCAGTATTCTCATAAAATATTAAATATTCAAGTTGACCAGCCCCGGTATTTGAAATATTGAAATAGCTTTCCTGAACCGTATTAGCGGGGATTTCCAGCACTATTTCCTGCTGATCAAGAGTTAATTCAGGAGGAGGAGGGTCGATCATGGAAGGGAATTCGATCCTGTCCAGCCAAGCACCATCAGTACCATCAGTGGGATCATTATCTTTTTCAAACTCCCAGCTAAATTCATGCGGACCGGCATCTACTTCATACTGAACAAACTGCCAGTCAGAATTACCACCCCAGGCAGCTACTTGTTCATCATCAATATAAAAAGTCAATACTCCACCATTATTATTGGGGATTTCAAGGTTGGCGTATAATTTACGATAAAAACCAATTACTCCATCTTCTGATAAAAATCCTGAAATGCTCAATTTAGCGAAGCTATTCACACCCATTAGATCAGTTCTTGCTGAATAATTACCACTAGCAGTTTCAGTGTCAATTACCCAGTTAACATCACCACTTATCTCCCAGTTAAAAAGGTAAAAATCTCCTGATTCAAAATCTTCTACAGCATAGCCAAACACACCGCTCATCATCAGGTCATAATTATATTCTCCGCTATAGATAAATACCTGCAATTGATATTCAGTTCCCAAAGGAGCAGTTTCTGATACAGTTCCATTGAATTCTACTATCTGTTCTTCAGACAGGTTATCGATCATGATCGCAGCGGGAGAGATTGTCAGATTCGGGTTATAGCTAAGTAATAAGACAGATACGTTTTCAATTGCTGAGCTGCCTGTATTCCGAATATTCAAATTCAGGATCAATTCTTCTCCAGGGTCAATTACATGATTATCATTTCCATCAATATCATCAATCCTGAAATATCCTGACAGCAATTGAGGGGCGTGCAGCACCAATTCATCACTAAATGAGTTATTATCAGTGCTGAATTGCAGTGTAACTATTTCACCATCAGGACAATAATCAGCGATACTTATCGCAAATACATCCAATATTTGCTGATCCTGTTGCGGATCAATTGTACCCTCAAATTCATAATTATCATCTATAATATTGATATATTCGCTTTCACAGTTTAGATTCATATCAAAGTTACTCAAAGCTTCATTGCCAATATTATTCAAATTCATTCCTAATGATATTGTTTCGCTATAATCTGCCATGCCATCACCATTTCCGGCTGCATCATCAATGATCAAACTTGATAATTCCAGAAATCCTGACTGGGGAGACAAAAGCTCTATATCAACAGAATATGGTATGTATTGGCTTGCCGAAACCGTTAAGGTAAGTTGATCAACAAAATCATAATCAACCAGAGATAATGTTGCTATATTATCCAGTCCACTGAATGCTTCTGCTATCACTCGTGTTCCATCCCACAAAGTGCACACAGCTCCTGCCATACCAGCATTCACTGTAAATTCCTGTGTTCCATATCCCAGTGAAGCATCATGGGTGGCAATTATCTGCTGGGGCTGCTGTACCCAGATTTCCATTGTGGGATCACCAAACCATTCAAATTCCTCAAATGAGATAAACAGGTAATCTTCAAATGTGTAGTTCAGGCACAAATAAGTCTTGCCGTAATTCACTACCTCACCCATCTGATAGATAGCATTATTGGTGGGATAATCAGCACCGCACCATTCCAGGAAAGAGGGCCATATGGCATCCATCATACCCCAGATAAAACGGTCATTATTGCCAGAATAACTAATGCGAGTGGAACCCACTGCCCCTACTGCTCCACCATCAGGATTGCGAAACCAGTACTCTACAAAACACTCATCAGTGACCCCTGTTCCGCTGTTATCATCAGTTTCATTATCAAAATAGCCGGTAAGACAATTAATTGACCATATTATTGGTAATTCCTCACCATTGACAAGCTGCATAACATCATTACTGTTGTAATTTGGTTCTCCCCAGCCATTTCTTCCTCCATGATCACGGTGCATAAGCAGAAAACAACCATTATTCAAAATAGTCTGCACATCATCATCAGTTCCATTCCAGGGGAATTGTGGTTTCTGTAATTCAAGTGGTAATTCTCCACCAGGTGTGTCATTCTCAAAAATATATGTGTTTTGATTCCAATAGGTAGGGAATATCTCGCTGTTATTATAGCCATTATATTCTGTATAAACCCTCTGGGGAGCGTACCCTTCCTGGTCCAGGAAATTTCTGATATCTTCAGAAGTTTTGGCAAATCTGCGGTTCGCATACGTGTCTGGTGGTTCAGAAGCACCATCCTGAAATGCACCGGCTATCAATGCTGTCTGGTAATATTGCGGATCTGCTGGCGGGGATTGTTCATAAGCAATTATTCTATCTACTGCACGCTGAGCATCTTCCACAGTATCAACGGGCAGTCTGCCAAAACTGAAATCCAGCAGATAGTCAAATTCCATTTCCAGGTCAGCATAATATATATCAGTTCCCACCATACCTTCATCAGGAAATTCATGTATATACCATGGAGGAATAAATTCTGCATCACCAAATAGCATGATCGATTGCGGACAAATATCACTTGTTTCGCAATATTGATTGATGTAAGCTCCAATATTAAAACAGGTTTCTCCCGTCACAGCAGTACTTACCACTTCAGTAGCTATTCCTTTTTGGGCTTTCCAGTCAGCAAGCTCATTTGCCTGGTCAATGAATATCTCAGGACAGATCACCAGTAAATCACATCCTTCATTTCGCCAATCTCTATTTTCAATTATTTCTGTTTCCGAAAATACTTCTGCACCATTGATCATATTATTGGAAATGAAATCTGCCATGTGGGGATTATACATGTTAGACATAATCCCTGTTCCGCTACTGGTAAATGTGATTTCCAGTTTGATCTTGTGATGGATCAGTAATTCACCACTTACAGGATTATATTGATAGGGGTAAAAGCGAACTACAGCACAACTTTGTCCCCGATAGTCACTTTCCTTTTCTAATGCTGCCAGTTCAGCGGGAAATATTTCTCCCCTTTCATAAATAGTATTATCAATTATGTATTGAGGTTCTGGTGATTCTTTAGTTTCAGCAGCAGGCTGAGGAACGGGAGCCAGGTTGCTTATCTGTACTTTCTCAGTGTCCAGGCTCATTACATTGAGTACAGCCTGTTTGCCTGCCGGTATAGCTATCCATACCGCTTGTGTGGGCAGATCAGGTGCTCCTGGTTGCAGACTTTCTATCCCTGGGGTAATAATTTTTGTAAATTCATTTCCGTTGTGATTGATCTCAATCAATCCATAATCTTCGCTTGTATAGGATAAATTTAATTGTCCGGTCGATGAGCTGCCTTTTTCAATAGAACCCATCAAGGTCAGAACTGATAAAAAAATCAATATCACTGTAATTTTTACTTTCAACATAATCTATTTCTCTCCTGTTTTTTTCAGATTTGATTATCTCAATTGTAGTCATATTGTCAAATATTAACATTTGTGAACAAAAAAAGAAGACCCCCGGAGAGGGGGTCTCTTTTTAGAGGAGGAGGCCCGGGCGGGGCTGCCCGGGTGCTGGTAACAACCCCGAATTATTTCATCAGGGCGATCTTGGTTACGGTCGTGTAGTCTTCCGGCATACTTTGATTTGCATCTGGTCTACCAGATTCTCCTCGGGCACTAAATCGGCAGAAATAAATTCCGCTCGATACTGCACGACCACTACTATCTTTTCCGTCCCAGCGAACCACATGTTCGCCAGCACTATAATTACCTTTTGCTAACCTGGTGACCATCTGGCCTTTAATATTAAAGATGTCAAGAATTATATTACAATTCTGTGCCAGGTTGAACTTTATATTCGTTTCAGGATTGAAAGGATTAGGGTATGCACCAATCAATTCTGTTGTTGTGGGAAGATAATCATAAGTTACAGGAGTAGTTACAACAGTTAACACTACAGGAATTGTAACCGTAGTACGTTCATCACTGATCATAATATCTGCGGTATAATCTCCAGCACTTAATCCTGCACTATTAAAATACACATCAATTTCATCGTCACCAAATGTACCTATCGTACCTGTATTATGTGACAGATTACACCAGCCTATTCCCAGACTGAAGAGATAGATAGTTCCTGATTCCACACTGCCATCATTGCCTATCAATTCATAATCCAGTTGAACTTCTCCAGTATAATCAGAATCTATTGTTACATTCATTCCGGCAGTAGCATCTTCACCAGCCAATAAACCACCATCACTTGTCCAGTGTATTTCCACTCCGTTACCAGAGACATTGTCTGGCGTCAAAGGATTACTTCCACCATAAAAACCTGTAGAAATATTTACTGTGATCCCTACAGGAAAATCAAGATATACATCTGTGATCGCTTCATTATCATCTGAGTCATTAGTTAATTCAAATATCCACCCGGTTGTCTCACCTGGGGTATAATTATCTGCATTGCAACTAATATTGCTGCCAGTTAAATCTCTCATTGCAGTTCCTGTTTCTACTACCTGAACGGAATAATTTATGTCACCCACACCCAGATTTTCCAGTCCGATCTCTTCACTGGTTTCACTGTCAGGCATAAGTTCAATATTCAATGCTGACACGTTAATCTGCATTTCAGGTGCTGGTGGTGATCCCATTGGTGGAAACAGAATATAATCAATCCAACCAGCATCAGAACCACTTGATGCTGCCTGATCTTTCCTGTAGCGCCATTCAAATGTGTGAAGACCTTCACTAATATCATAAGTTTCCAGACTCCAGGGATCTTCTCCGTCCCATCTATCCATCTGAACGCCATCAATATAAAATGCCAGCCAATCAAAATTGTGATTAGAGGGATCCTGTTCACAGGAAACTTTTTTATAAAATGAGATTTCACCCTCTACCCGAACCCAGGTCTCAATTAACATCGATGTGGATGTGTTATCACCGATGGAAGCTGAACGGGCACTATACTGTCCCATATAGGCATAATTATTTATTGTCCATTCCTGACCGTTAAACTCCCAGTTATAGGAATCAAAATTCTGATTTTCAAAATCTTCCAGTACCAGTCCCACAGTATAGCTATAATCAGCAGTTATGAGATAATTACCAGAAACAGCATTATAATTAATAATTACGCTGGTTCCTTCAGGAGTATCCTCATCAATGGTCACTGTGAATTCTGCAATTGCTTCGCCACCGGGTGCAATTGGGTCCAGATAATCAAACATCACATCCACAGTTATCCACGGATCAAGACTAAGCAGAATCGCTTCGACATCACCAGTTATTGCATGTCCCGTATTCATTGTTGCGAATGAGAGAATCACGGTTTCGCCGGCATCCAGCACGCCATCATTATTTCCCGTGCTGTCATCAATCTGAGCATACCCGCTCTGTAGTACAGGTGCATTCATGGTCAAAGTAAAATTCGATGTCCAAGCAGTACCGTTAGCATCAGTGATCAACATCATGATGACAGCAGTCCGCTGATCTGTAACTTCATCTGAGATCTCTATGCAGAATGCTCCGTCAAATTCTATAATACTGCCTCCATTTATATCACCACAATCTACTGTCCCATTTATAATATTCAAATACTGACTAAAAGTTGAAATTCTTGCAGTTACGCCATCAGCTGCCTGATTACCCACATTATTAAGGCTAAGATTCAAATTTGCCGTTTCTCCATAATCCAGAAGTCCATTGTCATTACCGGTTACATCATCAATTTCCAACGCCTGCATCACGATATAAGCCTGATCTGTAGCGATCACAATATTTCCCTGAAAACGGTTCTTATTATGAGCTATGGCAGATACACTGATAAGTCCCGGTGAGCCTATGGGTTCAAAAGTTTCAATATTTGCAGTACCTGTGGCATCAGTAATACCTCTACCAATCAATTCACCATCCTGAACTAATGCTATTCTGGCATTTTCAGTATCTGATGTTATCTGGATTTGATATATTCCTATGGGCAACGAAACTGGATGGTTGATTACCATATCTCCCGGTTCTGCTGTCCAGATATCCATGGACGGGTCTCCAAAAAGATTAGTTTCATAGCATGCCCAGCGATAATTACTGTTATTCTGCATGGTGATCACGTTATATTCATGAGAATACTGGTTTACTAATCCAATTTCACTGATGCCTTCGCCAAAAATCCCCTCAAAGAACAACCGGTCATAATATTGTGATGAACTATTAGTTCCTCCGGGCATATACCATCCATAACGTGAATTGGAAATACTGGCAACCTCGCCACTTGATATACCACCAGTAAATTTCTCAGCGAAGCAATCATCAGTATAATATCCATTGTAATGCCAGTTATCAAATGAACCGTTATAACATCCCTGTGAATATCCAATCACAAAACCGCGAGTTAAACCGTTATTTGTGAAATTACCCTCTGTAAGATCGCCAATATCCATTTTCATATTGTATGTTACGCTGGAATGACCTAAATGGTTCAAGAGATTAATACCCACATCAGAAAATTCATCATAAAGATTATATTTATTCCAGTTCATATCTCTTTCATAGAAATAATTTACATTGAAATTACCACTAATACCGGTTGTGTTTAAGCCATCATAATATCCGCCATCAGCTATCTGGTCTTTATAATTACCACCCCAGGTTTGTGGATCATCATTTAATGATTCTCCCACCATGACAGCCTTTTCAATATCTTCCACCACCGGGTTGTTTTGATAAAATATCAGCTTATTGATTGCATTAGTTACTTCTGTGGGGCTATCCACACAAATCCTGCCAATTGCCAGTTCTGCATAAGGGTCTATTTCATTCTGTTCTCCCCAGTAACCATCTCCATCATTATCCCACGTGCCATCTAAATTTGAAAAATACATATCCGAAGGCAATGAAGGATCATCATCAACAGAAAAACCTCTATGGGGTACAATCGCTGTTTCATTTGGATTTCCGGCATCTCCTGCCATTATCACATATTGGAGATTATAGCTTTGATAATATGATCTGATGCACCTTCTCACCTGCGCTGCCTCATCAATTCCAGTATAGTTATTATAAATATCATCTACTAGCTCTACGGCTACTGAAAATCCCGTTGATTTCTTGAAATCTACATAATCCTGAAAATAGGGTTCTAAATCTGAATTAGTTATCAAAAGCATATCATAATCTATGATCCGTTCATTACCTTCATTATATCTATAACTTGATAATGCCTCGGGATTATCTACTATCCGCTCAATTCTAGCTTCGATTGTGCGATTTATCTTCAAATTTGCTTCCACTTCCTGTGCTCTTGTGCTGCCTTGAGTTTCCAGATCAAGAGTAATGGATTTCACAAATCTCACACTTCCCCGAACTGGATTATATTCTACAGGACAAAATTTTAATGAAGCAATACCATGTCCGTTAAGATAACCAGTGTAAGCATCACTTACGCTGCGCTCCGGAAATACGCTGTCTCTTTCATAAATCTCTGGATCAGGTACTGCCTGATAATCTGCTGGAGCTGGCTGACTGATCGGGAAAGGACGAACTGCCGGAGCTATTATTCCACTCTCTTCCACTGGATAGTATTGTATGTCCACAATGTTTACACCTGTAACTTCCTCATTCTGCGGAAGAAGTATATCTACTCCTTTCCAGGGTAAAGAAGGCTCGCCCTCTAAACCCATCTCTATACAATCACTATAATTTATCTCCAGATATTCCCCATTCATATTAAGTTCGGGAAACTCCATCGATACGGAATACTCTACATTACCACCAAATAGAAATACACTATACAGTGCTACTACTAAAATAACAATTCCTTTCTTCATATATGCTCCTTTTCTTTACAACTTCTTTCTTAACAATATAAAGCAATTTCCATGCCATTCAAATATTTCTACATTTTATGGCAATATTATTAATATGGAATATATCTGGATCTGGTATAAAAAATACGGTAAACAATAAGGAAAGTAACTAACTATGAAATCAGGTTTTCAAACATCTACACCTATTAGCACCAAAGGAAATGCGGGTGTATTTCTACCATGACGCAATGCTTAAATCCGTTCCCCGCTAAACCTCAATCCTGAATTCTGTACCTACATCGGTATTTCTGACAGTTAATTTTCCGCTCATATTCCTTTCAATTACCATTTTTGCCATATATAAACCAATTCCTGTGCCTGTAAGTTCTTGTTTTGTGGAAAAATATGGATCAAAAATCTTTTCTATAATATCATCTTGAATTCCACCGGCATTATCATTTATTGTGATAACACTCTTATTGTTTTCTTTTGATAAGAAAATTTTAGTCCACGGATTTTTTATTTCTCTTTCTATTAATATCTCCCTGGCATTATTAATTATACCTAACAAAGCTTGAGAAAATTCATTAGGATAACCTGTTATTAAGCAGGTCTCTTTAAATTCAAATATCAAATTTATATTACTATCCCGAAAACTACTAATGCTCAAGTTTACTAATTCTTTAATTATTTCATTTATAATAAACTCTTCTTTTTCCGCAGCCGTTCTAAAGAAATAACTAAAGCTGTCAATTGTACGAGACATGCTTTTTGATAATTCCATTGTTGTTTTGACTTTATCTCGTAAATATTCTGC
>Ga0307990_1003447_pt1 | contig 12063 bp, 7 predicted proteins | sample EllFjometagen129_FD_203168 | JGI IMG/M metagenome (GOLD analysis project Ga0307990, IMG submission 203168) | Marine microbial communities from Ellis Fjord, Antarctic Ocean - #129 | ecosystem: Environmental > Aquatic > Marine > Unclassified | place: Southern Ocean | collected 2014-10-08
TTTCCTATGCAAATTTTAGATCAAAGTCCTGCAGATATGTGGGGTTTTTACGATGCATTTATGCTAGCGACAAGAGAATTAATGGCTGATTTTCCTGAAGAATCAGAAGTCGTTTATTTTAATTTTGACGCTGCGGATATAGGCTCAAATTTAAATATAGAAGAAATTCCAGCTATAGAAGAGTCATATACAATGGTAGTTGTGCCAGATATGTTAACTTTTATGCAGCGTTTTCCTATACCTGCAAGCGCTAGTACTTCGGACGAGGAAAATTATGTCGATTTGATGCTAAGAGTTGCAAGTGGATATGGTATTGTTCAAATAGAAGGAGAGAAGATTATGTGCGTGACGGCAGATAATTTTTTTAAGCTTTTTCCTGTACCTGAAAATTTAGGCTTAAAGAATCAAGGTGAATATGATAATTTGCAGAATAGTTTATATAGTGGGTCTATTGTTGAAGTAGATTTAGAGCTCGCAGTTGTAAAAGGAGTTGAGCAGGTTCCTGTTTTTGCTGAAGATTTTGGTATTTCGGAAGCTGAATATAGTGGATGGCAAGGATGTATTGGCAACTATTTCTTGGCCGTTCCTAATGAAATAAGAGTTTTGGATTTATTGAGCGGAGAAGAGCAAACAATCGAACCACATAAAGAATCTTTAGAGCAATTGATTAGGGATTTTACAGTTGCCTGTTCTATTTCCGGTGTTGAAAACCAAGATGGTATGTTGCAATTTTCCGAATACCATATAACTAGAAATTTGGAAGGGCAAGATGTTGTTAAAATAGAACGCTCAATAGATGATGATGTATATGAGGCGAAGGTTTATTCTGCAGGTGGCGAATTTATTGCTGGTTTACGCAGAAGGCGTATCGGAAGCGATGCAGCCTTCCATCATATAATGACATTTTACAGCGATGAAGATGTTATGGCTGAAGAAATAGTTTTTGCAGGGACAGGGGATAGTTATATTGAATCATTGCCGGAATATCAACAGGCAGGAGTATTACGTTACAAGGATAGTATAAACACTATTTTATCTCGTATGGAAACTAGAATAGACAACTTACCTAAAGGTCAAGTTCCAGCAGGGATTATAGGTGAAGTGGAATACTATCTTAATACAGATGGTAGTAGTGAATTAACTTATGGTTGGCTTATAAGCCCGCTTGTAGAAGAAGGCATAACTCTTAGATACTTCGAGGAAGAGAGATGAGTATAAAGAATATCAACAATAAACGACATTCTTTTTTATTTAAAGCATTGAATGTAATTGTCGTGGAAATGCTGGTTACATCTCAATTGGTATTTGCTGTCGAGATTAGTGATCAAGGCAATTGGTTTTCACCTCCTGCGGGAAGTATATCAGTAGACCAGGGAATTATGTTTGGAGGTGTAGGTTATCAGGGAGCAGATAATAAATATGAGGAAGCAGGATATGATGTTGTAGTTGATCCAACAACAAATTGCCTAACTGATTTTCATACATGGAATAATCAGTTTGATATTTTAGCTACTAATCTGGTGTTTTCAGAAGTAGCTTCAGCAGCAGAGAATGTGTTATTAACAGAAGTCCAAAATTTCAACAGTAATTTAGAAGCGATAGGCTATGATTTTACAATGGGGGATTATTTCGCTTCATTTAAAGACCTTATAGAAACTGTTGCTACAAGAGAAGGACAGTGGAATCAAAATCTTTCGCTAATTGGCGGAGATATAACGATAGATTTTAAAGAAGAGGGAGTTCAAATAATTTATGAATTTCGTGAAGATGGCTCTTTAGGTACTACTATGCGTACATCTGATACAGAAACCAGCACTGTTATTAGTGATATAGAAGAAGATGAAGAAGGAAAATTGCTTGCTTATAATATATCAATTCAAGCTGCTCAAGAAGTACTTCATTTAAGATATGAATTTAGTTATAGTGATGATGAGCTTGTTGCCTTAACAATAAAAGATAGTGTAACATCTGTTCTTCAATTTACGGCTACTATAGATGGAGATACAAAAGAGATAATTATTTTTGATAATTATGGCCGGGAAGCTATTACTCAACGATACAAAACATACGAGGGTTTAAATGGGAGTCAGGAGTTGCTAGTGTATAGTAAGATTGGCAGCCTTGAAGGTGGAGCACAAAATTGGATTGAGAGAGAGACAGCATATAGTCCGCTCTATTTTAGATTTAACGCAAGTAGTAATACTTGGGAAAATATAACCAGAAGTGAAGTTGTAGAAGGTGAACGTGTCTATGAATTTTTTATCTCTAGCGAGGATAAAATTTCCACTAGTTATTCAAGAGATGGAGTTTTTACAGAAATTATGAGGGAGAGCTACGTAGGTATTTCAGAAGAAATTCCTGAGGACGAAGATTTTGTTTTACCGTTTAGTTTTAATTATTCAATTGAAAGGATTAATGACGATGGAGAACTGAGTCCTTATTTTGAAGAAATGCGAGTCATACCTTATGAGTTAGTCGAAAGCAATAAAGTTTCTATTACAGATCAAATGGCCAATACAACAGATATGTGGGAATTGTCTAGCTTGCAAACAATGTTAAACGAATTGCAAGATTCTCCTGCTGCGATACTAAGTTATGACTCTTCTCCATCGTTGAAACTCTGGAGGTCAAAAATAAATGGAACAGCTTTAGAATTTGAAATAATTGATTGGGAAACAACTCAAGATCCTAATACAGGTACTATGTTATATCAACCCATAAAGGGTAGATTGCTTGGAGATACAGAAGAGATTGCCTACAATGAATTTACAGTGGATATAAACGGAACGAGTGTGAGTCTTCCTCTATTGATGCCAGATGTTTCAGCAGGAGAAGTTCAAAATCAATCACTTACAGTAGAAAAGAGATATACGATAGAAGAATTTGCATCTATGCAAGCTGATTATACAATGTCTTTAGCCGATTTTGGTTTAGCAGAAGATGAAGACGGTAATTATATAGTTGAAGGTAAGAGGATGATAATTGTTCCAGATATAGATGTTTATTTGAAAGAGAAGGGCATGAAGCGAGATGAGAATGGCAACGTAGTTCCTACAGCAGTCCCTGCATTTTTTCAGAAGCTTAGCGAAGCCATGCAATATGGAAATCAATATGTTTCAGTAATGGGTCTATCTACGATAATTATAACTGATGGTGTGAGTTGGGTAGAGATGGTTGATACTGATAGTTTGGAACGTTTAGGAGATCTTCATAAATCAACTCAACAATTAGAGTGGTTGTTTGCCTCCACGGGGAATTTTGCTGGCCTTGATGATGTTGCGGCAGAATATGAGCAATTATATTCTGAGCCTTTACCGGAAACAACAAGAAATGCTCGAGGGGGTTTAAACAATTTTCCCGATGTAGAAGGTAATAGAGTAAAGTCTCAAATATTAACTGCCCTTAAGAATGTTTTAGAAAATCCGGCTACAGATTTTTCTGGTTGGTCTGATGATCATTTATACAGAGTAATATACTCTGTCTATTTAGCAAAACCGGATGAAAAAAGATCTGATTGTGTATTTGACTGTGCTTATTATAGGAAAGATCCACGAGTAGATAATTATCCTGATCATGAAAATTATGATCCTTTAGGGTATAGATTTGAAGAATTTAATAAGTTTCTTGCTCTACATCCTGGTATGCTTGAAGAGAGACTTGAGTTTAATGAAGGTGCTCGGTTATATGTTTCACTAGAACAGAGCTCTGGATTTAACCAAATTGTTACTGGTGTCTCTTTGGCTGCTTGGGCAGCAGAGGCAGTAATAATTGGTATAGCAATATGCAATCCTGTCCCAGGTGATGAAGCAGCTGTAACAGCTGCTTCAGCTGCAGCTAATCGAAGTCTATCTGCTGTAAAAAACACCATGGTAATGGCAGTTAAATCAGCAGCAGAGACCTGTGGTTCTATTGCTGGGGCCTATGGTGCATATTGGAGTCAGGCTATGATGGTGTCTCCTTTTGTGAGAAGCGCTCTATTCCTGGGTACTTTTTGGGGGCTTTCTGCAGGTGTACGAACAGCGATAAGCGGAGGAAGCGGAGAGGATATCTATAGTGCAATGAAGATGAATACTACTCTTGGTGTTGTTATGGGAGTAGTGTTACATGGTATAAAATTATTTCCTACGACAGTAATTGCAAGAATAGGGAAGATATTTCCCAACTTCTGCAATCCATTTTTCGATTATTTAATTACTGTTGGTCAAGTTGGTGGGCTTTCAACAGCTATTACCGGTGGAAATTTTTCTTTAGGGATGTGGGCTTCTCCCTATCCGGTGTTAAGAACTATTATAGGTTTTATGGATGGATGGGGGTTGTTTATCAGTACAATATATGCGATAGAAGGTCTTACTAGTATGGGGTTAAATTTGGCTGGGGTAGATATTGATGAGCTTTCAGAAGGGGCCCAAGTTCTTATTGAGTATGCTCCTTTTTTACTGGCTAGTGCAATTTTACCAGCGCGTGTTAACGTGAATGTGCGGAGTTTTTTGCGCATATGCGTGGATAAAGAAGGCAATGTCCATGCTATGAATACGACTGATGTTGGGACTTATGTCGATTCTCTTGTAAGAGCGAAGGCTCCTGGTGCTCCGACTCCTGAAAATGCTGGCGAATATAAGCTGGCCTTAGAAGCATTGTATAATAATAGTACTAATTATTATTTTATAGATACAGGTGCGGTAAAAAACGGTAAGCCAATTGCTTGCATATATACTGACGGCGGCAATGCAGTTCCTAAGAATGTTGTAACACTAATAACTAACGCCTTAGGTATTACTACATCAGGAACAGGTGTTCAGCTAGGGGCAGTGGTGCAAGATTCGTATAGTCTTTTAGGGATGAATAGAAGCGATATAGCAAATATGACGGCTACAGAAGCAGATAGTTTTATTAAGCTTCGTTTTCGTCTAACTGCAAAACAGCTCCACCCTGACCATGCTCCTACTGCTCGTCGTCCGGAATTTGCAATGTTATTCTCGCAAATGCGGTCTGGTTATGAACAGATAAAAACTGCAGAGACTCGGTTGTTGTATGATGCGGTATATGCTGATCCAATTCTTAGTCAAATGAGTTCTAATCTATGGTATATGCAGTGGGATTGGAATTGTGTTGTTCCTCCGACACCAGCCCCTGTTCTACCTGTCTTGCCATCACCGGCCGGATAATTGTGATTGTGATATGAATATATATTATCCAGAAAGAGCGAAAATTAAGAGATGTTTATATTTGAAGTTATTTTTTAGCTTCTCATGGAATTTGGTTGGTTTATTGTGTCATATATTGGTATCAATGTAAAATATTTAACTGTCTTGAAAAAGATAGCTTGCCAAGCCTTCCAGCATTATTAAAAATTGGTTTAGGAGTTTACATTGTTATGGTAAAATATATCTATGTTTTGTTTTATAAATATTAAATTTTGCAAAAGTGCAAAGCTACTTATTGTAGCTGTATCTTTTTTGGTTTTTAATCAAAGTATTTTTTTTACCCGCGATTTAGTTGCTCAAGAAAATCAGACTGCAGTGGTTTCAGAAGACGATGCCTTAATTGGTTTTTTAAATAATTTTTATCTTTTTGCTCAGTCTCAAGGGTTGCAAATCGATATCCCTAAATCTAGGGGCTTACTCAAAGAGGTTTCTTCATTTGTAGAATTTAATAAGAAAGATGTTGAAAAAATTTTGCAGACTGGAAAATCACAAGAGTTATTTTTAAATGTTTTTGAAATTAAACCTAGTGATTTATCAGTAGAGATGCTTCCACTGTTTGTTTTTTTAAAAAACGAGGGGTATGTGTTGGTAATAAATATTTCCGAAGAAGGAATAAAATATATCAATCTAGAACGTTATGTGCGAATTTTACCGCAGAAAGAATTCTTCAATGATTGGAATAGGTTTGTAATAAGTCTACCTATTGTAAATAAAATGGTAAAAAGAGCAGATTTTGATTGTGATTTTGAAAAAAAAGGTAAATTTATTGTTATATACATTTATCATAATGACGAATTTTCTAAAATTGAATTTATTCTTGATAAAATTGTAGATGAAGCTTATGTAGGAAATAAAAAACTTATTTATATTGATGAATTAGGATTAATACCCGAAGAGTCTATAAAATTTACAGAAGAAAAATATGGTTTGAGCAATAAAGAATCTTTTTTAAAAGTTAAAAATCAACTTGAGACGGAATTAGTAAAGCTATCTAAAGGTATACGTATCAGGGATTATACTTATCAATTTTATGATGATTTATATGCCTATCTTGCAAAGCATAAGATAAAATCTATCATGGAGGATTTGGACTATGAGCTTTGGAGTTCTATCGTAGCATTCGATAAGAACATGTTTTACGATAAAGCAATAAATGCGTTTATTAAATGGAATAAAGAAGATATTCTAGCTTCTATGACACAATTTATTTATGGGTTCTGGTCGTATAATGTTGCTTTAAGGGATAAAAATTTTAAAATACAGATAGAAAATTTAATGAAAGATAATTCTGATGCAGTAATATTTACCATTAGAGGACCAGGGCATTACGGTATGGAGGAAAAGTTAAAAGATAGTAATTTTGATATTGAAACACTGTTTATCGGAGAAGAGACTTTTAGGGATAATTTTGTTACCCAACAACTTATACGTGTTTATGATTCTAATAATGTATATTTAACGGATGAGAGGCGGTCTTTATACATTCTGCAAAGTATTCCTCAAGAAATGCTGAGACAATATTTTAAATCCCAAGGCGAAAATTTAATGTCTGCAACAAGGATTTCAAAACAAATTGTGGACAATATGGGTTTTTCTGATTTTGAGACATTAGCTCTAATCTTACGTAATATGCTAGATGGAAAAGAGTTAAATCCCTCAGTTTTAATCCAATCTCTTGGGGAAACTGTGTACAATTGGGCTAAAAGTTATGGTTTTGTAAAAGATAATTAGTGATTTTTAGTCTAGCTTTTTCTTGTCGTTCTATTGTTAATTTTAATTTTTATAATTTTAAAATATTTAGCCGGTATATTCTTGTGTTATAATTATTTGTATAGGAGCAGGGGGTAAAATTTAAAAAATGTTTAGTTTTTAGTTTATTGTTTTTTTCAATTATTATTTTTTTAAATAGTTGTTATGCAATAGAAGATGTAAATAATTTAGATGTGTGTATTTTAGGACTATACCCTGTTCAGGGTCAATCTCGTACTGCTTGGAATAATCAGACTCTTTTGATTCCTCCCATGTTCAATGTTGATTACAAGAAAGTAGTTGATGATTTTAATTCTGGTATAGATCTTAGTGGTGTATCTTTTTCTAATATAGAGAGTGATAATATTCTTTTAGGTATCAATTCTTCCGATACTCTCCTTGAATTACCTGATATTGAATTAGAAGAAGTAACCATTGAGTTGCCTATCTCAATTGAAATTATAGATAGAGAGAATGAAATCTTTAAACTTACCATAGGCGGTACAGTTAAAAATAGCATAAGCTTTATAGCTAAAGATTATGGCCTCTATGATCTAGAGGGTGGTTTTAAAAGTGATTTTATTGAGTTTAGATGGGCTCACGAGAGATTTAAAGTAACTGTTGATAATATAGAAGATAGTCTAAGTATTTTAATCAGGCCATTTGATAGCGAACTATATCCTAAAGTATGTTATAAGAGTAATTTTAACTTAATAGGTTTTGATGGAGAGTATTCATTGGGTTTTATAAATTATAAACCCTACCTTAATATTGTCTTAAAAGATTCTGAAGAGAGTGTTCTAACGGTCGATATAGACCAAAATAAGCTATCTTTAAAGCTTAATATGGATATTTCATTAACATCTAGAGATAGCATATCGTTAGAAACCGAGTCTTTTAGGATAGAAGAGGGTGATGTAGATGGAAATATTGAGATTAGGTTTGACGAAGAAGAGCAGACAGTTGTTTTAAGGATAGGGGAGGGAAGTTACTTTGAGATAACCCAGAACAGTAGCATGCGAGAGACGATAGATAAGTTCTATACTGAGATTGCAATTGATTTAAATAGGTTGCTTCCAGAGCTTGCAGAGGATGATGATAGTTTTGATATAGATATGACGGTAGATGATATAAAAAATATTCTATGGGAGGCAACAGGAGACGACTTAGAGGTTATGTTTGATATTATCCAAGATGCAAACGAGCAGAGACGGGGGCTTGTAGTCCCAAGTGAGTTACATCTTTTTTTAGATCTATCTAAGTTTAATAGTCAAAAAAACGCTGAACTTACATTTCCACTAATAGAGGATAGTCTAGCTTTAAAGATGGGCTTAGAATCAGATGCTATTCAGATTAATTGTTTTGCTGATATATCAAGTATCTCAACTGCATCTACAGCTGAAGTTGGTTATAACAGTGATGGTTTTTTTATCTTTAAAGTTGCTGACTTGTCAGTGATGTCTTTAGTTAAGTTAGGAGTATCTCTTGATGGGGACATTGAATCTATAGCTTTTAGGGTTAAGAATATCGAGGGCGATATTGATAGTTTGGGATTTGAAGTAAGAAGTGTAGAGGATAGTCTGCTTGGCTTGTCGGCTTTAGATATGCTCCTTAGAGGTCTTGAAGTTCAAGACGATTGCCTTAGTTGGTGTTTCGGCTATAATATTGGGAGAGAGTTCTATTTAAGGCTTAGTGTACCGCTTAATGAGATGGTTAAGATTAGAGGTAGCATAGATAATAGAGGGTTAGAATTTGATACCAGAATAGATTTCTTAGGAGGGGTTTTAACGATAGATAGTAGAGGTAATTTTGAGTGCAGGATAGATAGAGATAATATAGATTTTAGGTTTATTATTGAAGATGAATAATATAGTTAATATAACTCAATACTTATCAATAACTTATTTTACCCCCATAACTTTAAAAAGTAATGATAAAATTTGACAGTGCCTATTTTCTGTGGTACAAATATATTGAGGTAAAAAGATCATGCAATATAAATTAAGTCTATCTAGGGAGTTGAGAAATTGATTTTCGATGGAGCTGATAGAAGACAATGGGCTAGGGTTGATATGCATGCTCCTCTTAAGTTTAGAGAGGTAGGCGAATTTAACCGTTCTCCTGTAGATTCAGAGACAAGAGATATAAGTGAAGGCGGTATAAGATTTGCAACGGATAGGTTTCTTCCAAAAGATAGTAAGCTTGTTGTAAATATAGATCTAAGTGATATACCTTCAGTTAAAGCAACTGTTAAAGTTGTCTGGGCAGTAAGAGATTCTCATACCAGTATGTATGAGATAGGCGTTGAGTTCGATACAATTCCTTCAGAGACAAGAGTTCAGCTTTCTAACATGGTTAGAAAGAATTTAAACTAAGACCTCTTTTTTCTCTCTAATTCTTTCAATCTTTCTAACTCTCTCAATCTCTTTCTTCTATCTAAGTCATATTTCTCTATCTTCTTATTTAAGGCTTGACGGGATATACCGAGTAGATTTGCAACCTTAGATTTATTCCATCTAAGTTCATAGAGTATCTCAGTTAGTATCTTTCTCTCATATATTTCAACTACGCCTTTAAGGGTCTTATCTTTTACCGCTTCTAGCTTTAAATTTACTCCTCCTGATCTTATCTTTTCAGATAGATCGCTTGGTAATATATGAGGTCCCTCTGATAGTATCACAGCTCTTTCTATCTCATGCTCTAACTCTCTGATATTGCCTGGCCAGTCATATTCTAAGAGATATTTTATTGTATCTGGGGCTATACTTTTAATAGCCTTCTTCTCGTTTTTATCAGTGTGCAATCTAAGGAAGTGCTCCGATAAGACTGGGATATCGTCTCTTCTATCTCTTAATGGCGGAATCAGCATATCTATGACGCAGATTCTGTAGAAAAGATCTCTTCTAAATGCTCCTCTCTCTACCTCTTTCTCTAGGTTTCTATTTGTTGCTGCAATTATTCTTACGTCTACATGTATATCATTAGTAGAGCCTACTCTCTTTATAGTTCCTTCTTGAAGAACTCTTAGCAGCTTAGATTGCAGTCCTGGTGAGACTTCACTTACTTCATCTAAGAAGAACGTACCCTTATCGGCTGCTTCAAATAGTCCTTTCTTCTCTGCAATTGCTCCGGTGAACGAACCTCTAATATGTCCAAACAGTTCTGATTCAAGCAAAGTCTCAGTTAAGGCTGAACAGTTGACAGCTATAAAAGGAGAGTTCCTTCTTTTGGAGTGATAGTGTAGAGCCTTAGCTATAAGCTCTTTTCCTGTCCCTGTTTCGCCGCGTACCAATATAGTAGTATTTGTATTTACAACCTTTTCCATTATTCCGTAGACTTCTCTCATATAGTTGTTTGTACCTATTATCTCTGGAAATGGATTTTGATATTCTTCCATGCTTAGTTCCTCCTTAACTTTGTAGATAGTATTTTGAGTTTTTCTCTGTATTTTGCTACGGTTCTTCTTGCAACATATATTTTTTCTTTGCTTAATATTTCTACAATCTTATTGTCGCTGAGTGGTTTTTTAAGATCTTCTGCTACTATTATATCTTTTATTTTTTCTTTTATGAGCTTACTTGAGACCCCTCGTACATTACTTGAAAAGAAATCTCTTAGCTCAAATATACCAGACGGTGTATCTATGTACTTACCATTTACAGTTCTTGAAATTGTGGACTCATCTAGTCCAGTGCTCTCTGAGACTCTATTTAAAGTTAGAGGCTTAAGTCCGGATTTACCTTCTTTAAAAAAATCTTTTTGGTAGCCTATTATAAAATCAGCAATCTTTATTATAGTCTTACCTCTTTGATCCATTGCCTGAATAAGTTCTTTTGTTGTCTTTAACTTATCTTTCAGGTATCTTTTTGTCTCTATTGGTGTCTGCGGGTCTTTTAAAATCTTAAGGTACTGCTTATTTATCCTTATTTTTGGAATATCTTTTTTATTAGTCCTAAGTGTATGTTTGCCATCTGAAGTAATATCTAAAAATACTTCTGGTATTGCATAGTTAGGAAATATATTGCTGTAGTTTCTGCCTGGTTTTGGGTCTAGGCTCTTAAGTATTTTTAAAAACTCTTCCATTTTTTTGCCTGTTATCTTAAGCTCTTTCTCTATCTTCTTATAGTTATGAGTGGCAAGCTCTTCTAAAAATCTCTCTATTATCTCTTGGAATATATCTTCTGTTAGGCCTTTCTTTTTAAGCTGTATAGTTAAACATTCTTTTACATCTCTTGCTCCTATCCCAGTAGGTTCAAAATCTTGAACTATCTTTAATATTTTCTCTACTCTTTTTTTGGAGATCTTTAATTTTTCAGCGATCTCTTCTAAGGCTATCTTTAAATATCCATTTGAATCTAAATTGCCTATTATCTCTTTACCTATAGATAGATCTTTAGCATCTATTTTTTGCATATGAAGTTGTTTTAAAAGGTGTTCTTGCAGTGTTTCGGGTTTTGTGACTAAACCTTCAAGATATTCTCTCTTCTTAACATCTTCTTGACTAAATTTCTCAGATCTTTTCTCCCAGATATTATCTTCTTGGAATTCAAAGTTCTCTTCATCTGGTATGTCAGGCTCTTTCTCTTCTTCGATCTCAAGGAGAGGGTTCTCTTCGAACTCTTCTTCTAATTTCTCTTTAAGTTCTGTAATCGGTACCTGAAGTAGGTTGAGCAACTGCCAAAATTGAGGCAACAGTTTAAGTTTTAATGCCAGATGCTGCTCAAGACGAGGTATTAATCTTTCCATAGTCTATTTAAAATATATTTTCTTTAGGTCCTTCAGGATCTTCCCTTAGAAAGTCTTCATTGTCATTTTCTATTGCTACAAGCGTTAAAGGATTTTTTCTCACTACTTCTGATGAAATATTGCATTGAGGGCAAGAGACGGCCTCTCCAATCTCAGGCGTAAAATCAAGTAGTATCTCTTCACCGCAAGCAGGACATATTGCAATAAGCTCTTCCATGCCTACTACTCCTTTACTTACTCTATTTAACTTTAACTTCTTTTAAAGTCTAACATAAAAAGAGGGGGTAATAAATGAAAATTAATAAATATTTAATAAGGTTAGTTTAAATAGTAAATTTTGACTTGTTTTTACTTTGATTTTCTT
>Ga0307990_1003448_pt1 | contig 12061 bp, 9 predicted proteins | sample EllFjometagen129_FD_203168 | JGI IMG/M metagenome (GOLD analysis project Ga0307990, IMG submission 203168) | Marine microbial communities from Ellis Fjord, Antarctic Ocean - #129 | ecosystem: Environmental > Aquatic > Marine > Unclassified | place: Southern Ocean | collected 2014-10-08
GGATCAGGATGAAATCCTTTTAGTACTGGATTTTTAATCATTCTTTAACAGCTCCCATAGCAATACCAGATACAATAGATTTAGCGAAAATAGAATAAACAACAAGGATAGGGAAGATGGACATAGCTAGTCCTAGGTAAATTGCACCAAGCTCAGTTTTATATGCATCTCCTCTAAGCGTTTGAACCAGCATAGGCAGGGTATATTTTTCCATTTTGCTTATTAAAATAAATGGAGTGAAGAAGTTATTCCAAGATCCAACAAATCCAAATATAGCTAAGGTAAACATACCTGGGGCTGCTATTGGCAACATTACTTTTTGGAAAATTCCAAATTCTGAACAACCATCTATTCTAGCTGCGTGAATTAGATCTTTAATAATGATAGCATCTAAATATTGTAGTGCAAAGAAAACCGTGGCTGCTGATGCTGCTGCAGGAATAATTAAAGGAATATATGAGTTTAGTAAATGTAACTTTGACATATATTGGTAAAAACCAATAATTGAAGTTTGCATTGGAACTAAAACTAATATAAGGATAAAATTGTTCAAAAATTTTCTTCCTTTAAAGGTGTAAACTTTTAGTCCATAAGCAGTCATTACTGAAAAGTAAACACCAAAGAGTGTTGAAAATATAGAGATATAAAATGAGTTTCCAACTGCTCTCCAAATATTTAGGCCTCTACTTGATAATATTTTGTAATTTACTATTAAGTTATTACTTGGAATCAAACTTACTCCTGATTGTATTGCTGGTGTAGATCTAGTTGAATTGACTAATAACAACCAAATAGGAATAATACATATTATAGTTATGATAATTAAAATTATGTAAATAATAGTTTTTTGAATGTTTGTATTTGTTTTATATTTCATAACCTAACTCCTCTTTTTTTTTGCTGCGGCTTCATCAGGGTCTCTTAGAATTTTAAAAATACCTAAAGCCACAACTGAAGTAATAACGAAAATAATAACACCAACAGTAGAAGCTAAACCGATGTGGCCTTTGCTTGAACTATATTTCATGTACATGAATACGTTTGCGGTCATTATTGAACCATTAGGTGCACCTCTTCCATCAGTTAACATAAATGGAATATCGAACATTTGCATTCCACCAACTAAAGAAGTAACAAGAGTGTAAACCATAACAGGTCTTAGCATTGGTAGTGTTATTTTTCTAAACATTTGTCCACTATTAGCGCCATCAATCATTGCTGATGCATAGAAGTCTCCTGAAATAGAGGTCATTCCAGCCATAATAATAATAATAGTTTGTCCAAACCACATGAACCATTGAATGTAAATAACCATTATTTGTGTAAAACTTGAATTTCTAAAGAACATCATTGCTTCAGGTAAAACACCAAGTCTTACAAGAATTTGGTTTGCAGGTCCATAAAAATCAAAAAGGGATGCAAACAATGCAGCAATGGCCGCTGGCATTAATATATTAGGTAAGTAGAATAAAGTCCTAAACATTCCTACGCCTTTCAATTTTAGTCTTTTTGAGGTAAACCAAACTGAGAAAAGTAAGGCTAATCCAATTTGAGGGATAAAGTTTAATACCCAAATGTAAGCTGTATTTTTAAATGCTTTTAAGAATGATGGGTCATTAAATATGATGAAAAAGTTTTTAATCCCTACATATTTAAAAGTTCTACTCATTAATATGGTATCAGTAAAACTTAGTCTAAAAGTGTTTATTAATGGCCATAATCCAAATGTTAAAAATATAAGTACAAAAGGCATTACAAAAAAATAACCAGAACTATTTTTATTTATGCTTGATTTTCCAAAACTCATATATGCTCCTATCTTTTTAGAGAGTAATGCCGTAGATTACTACGGCATTACGATTTAGAGGTTAATAATTATTTTACAATAATATCTGGTACTGCCGTTCTAACTTGGTCTTTGAATGCTTCAATACATTCATTAAAAGTAAGTTTACCTTCAACATAGTTATTTAAAGGGTCATTTAATGATCTTTGAATAGCATCATCGGTACCTTGCATTAGTTTAAGTGAAATAGCAGGAGCTGCTTTTGCAAAACCAGAATAACTGTTTTGTCCAGCTAAGAATTCTGATGTTTCTGCATTGTCAAATTCGCTTGTGATTTCTCTAACAACTTTTTGTGAACATACAAAGTCTCCAGCACCTTGAGATTGAGTATCGCCAATAGATGGGTCAATATTCTTTAAGTATGCGTTTGTATATTTTCCTAAAGCCCAATTCTTTAATGTGTTTTCATTTAATGTAGAGAATTCAATAAAGTCTTTTGCTGTTGCAATGTTTTTGGCATCATCCATAACGCCCATCCATGTACCACCCCAATAATAAGGCATTGGTCCATTGATACAAGCCCAGTCACCAACAGTTGTTTCACCTATAGTTGAGTTATCAACTACTTTTTGAGTTGCATTAGGCATTAATACATAAGGTAGACCCCAGGTAGGTAAGAAATAACAGAATATTTGTTTTTCATTACCAGCAGCATCAACCAATGAATCGTTCATTCCAGCGAACCAACCTTGACCCCATTGTGTTGCTTGAGCTTCCCATTTATTATCTCTGAATTCTTTAGCTATTTTAATCATTTCATTAACTTTTTTGTCAATGTTTAATTTTCCATCAATAACCCAGGGAGTTTCTCTGTTTGCATAGAATAAATTGGTAAAATCTCCTGAAGAACATACAGCAAAAACATCACCATTACTCTTGTCATGTAATGTTTTTGCTACTTTTTTAAATGAGTCAAAATCTTTTAACATTTCTTGTACTTTTACAGGATCGTCAGTGCCTAAATATTTTTTAGCAAGACTTCTTCTGTAGAAAACAGCACCAGGAGTTGCTTGATAGGCATAAGCTTTAGTTGTTCCGTCGAAAGAGCCTACATCTAATACAAAAGGGTATACTTCAATTTCTTTTGCTTTAGGAAGTAAATCATCAAGAGGTAGTAGAAAGTCTGATTCTACATAGTCTCTTACAAATGCAGCTTCTAATGCCATAACATCAGGTACATCTCTAGAGCTTATTGCAGCTTTAATTTTTGTTTGATATTCTCCGTTGGTCATTGGAATCATAGTGTATTCCACGTTAACTTCTGGATGAGCTTCTTGGTAAGCAATAGCCATAGTGTTAATTTCGTTTGTGAAAGACCAAATTTTTAAAGTTCCACCAATTTTGCCATCATCTTTAGTAGCTTCTTCTTGACCACTAGCAAATACTGATGTAATAGTCATGGAAATAATCAAAAATGATAATAGTATTTTTTTCATTTTTTTCTCCTTTTTTAATGAAATTGTTTATTGAAAATGTTTTCTATATATATACATTATCATATATATCTTGGTTGTCAATTACGAAACATTGAAACAGAGTTTTGAAAAATTATAATGCAATACTGGTTTATATATTTATTAATAGTCTAACATTTAATTAAAAATATTTTATATAAATCTTTATTATATATAGAATTAAATTATAAATAATTGTCGAGTATAAAATTTATTTAATTGAAATAGTTTTGAAGGTTTGTAGATTTTATCTGATTATGTGTTTAATTTTCTTTATCGAAACATATTTCTATTGGGGTTTCGAAACAATGTTTTATAAGAAAAACAGTCTATAATCTTATAAAATATTATTTTTATTTTAATCTTAATTTTTTATGATATACTGAAATATATGTTTACATATTATAATGTTTTACATTAAATATTATTATCCTAATTGGAGGATTTGATGAATGATTATTTAGCATTAGCTAATTCAAAAACAATATATTTAATAGTTGCTACTATTTTACTTTTTGTTTGTGTGTTTTGTTTTACTTTTATAGTTAGAAGTTATCGTGCAGGTATTAAAATGGGTATGGAAAAAACCTTATTAAAAAAAGCTGTAACCTCATCAGCCACTTTTACTGCTATTCCTAGTATTTCAATTTTATTAGGTGTTTTAGCTTTAGGTGGAAATTTAGGTGTTCCTTTAGCTTGGCTTAGATTATCTGTAATAGGTAATTTGCAATATGAGGCAACAGTAGCTCAGATTGCCGCACAGGGAATTGGAAAAACTTTAGATAGCGCTTTATTATCTATGGATGATCTTGTTACTATTTTATTAGTTATGACTGTGGGAATAATTTGGGGATGTCTTTTGACTATATTTACTTTAAAACAATATACTAAAAAGCTTTCACACAAATCTATACAAAATAAAAAGACAAATAGACCTTCTTTTGCCGGTATAGCAATGGTTGCGATGTTTATCGGTCTATGTGCTGCTTTCTTAGGTAATTATGTTGCAAACTTTATTGTAAATGGTGTTTCAATACCTGTATTAACAGCTTTAGTTTCAGCTTTTGTAATGGCTATTTTTGAGTATTTAATAAAAAAGAAAAATTTCAAAGTATTGGAATCATTTTCACTTGCTTTATCTATGATTATTGCAATGGTTTCAACTGTGTTCTTTTCGATGGTAATGTAGGGAGATAATATGAAAGATACTAATTTTGACTATGATAAATATATTGAAGACACTCATAAATATGGAAGATTTTTTCTTTCTGTAGGTGTTCTCGCTTTGTTAGGTGCTCCTTTTTTAATTGCAAGTCTTACAAATGCTCATATTAATTTTCCAGCATTTGTAACAGCCGTATCAAAGGTATTGTTGATATATATACCCTCTTGTATTGCAGAGTATTTAATTTATGTTCCACTTCTTGGAATAGGCGGGGTATATTTATCCTTTTTGACAGGAAATTTAACTAATTTAAAACTTCCTTGTGCTTTTAGCTCAAGAGAATTAGCAAAGACCACAGCAGGAACTCCAGAGGATGAAATAGTTATGACTTTAGCTATTGCTACTTCAGCCCTAACTACTATGCTTGTTATTGCTTTGGGTGTTTTGATGATAGTTCCATTAACTCCAATTTTACAAAATCCAGTTATTAAACCTGCTTTTGACAATGTTTTACCTGCTTTATTTGGAGCTTTAGGTTATCAATATTTTATTAAAGATTTGAAGCTTTCAACTTTTGCAATGGTTTCAATGGTTTTAATTGGCATTGGTTTCCCATTTTTAATTGGTGATACTGGGACTATGATAATAGTAATTGGAGCTCTCTCAATTGGCGCTGCATATTTATTATTTAGGCATAAAAATAAGGAGATTAAATAATGAAGCAAAGAGAAGATTTATACAGTTCTAAACTATCTAAAATGATACAGTGTGAAACTATTTCAATTTATAATGTTAAACAGAAAGAGAAATTTGAAAAGTTTCATATCTTGTTAGAAGAACTTTTTCCAAATGTATTTAAGACTTGTGAAGTTGTTAATATTGAAGGCTCTTTGTTATTTAAATGGGCAAGTAAAGATCCAAAATGTGAGCCCGTTTTATTTATGAGTCATCAAGATGTTGTTGAAGCAGGTGGCGTATGGACACATCCTCCCTTTAGTGGAAAAATAAAAGATGGTGTTATTTGGGGTAGAGGAACTGTTGATACAAAGGGTGCTTTATTTTGTATATTCCAATCTTTAGAAGAATTAATTGTTGATGGTTATATACCACCAACAGATGTTTATATAGCCTCCTCTTGTGGGGAAGAGGTTTTGGGTGATGGAGCAATTAAAACTTGCCAGTACTTAAAAGATAAAAATGTTCATCTTAGATTGATAATAGATGAAGGTGGGATGATTGTAGCCTCTCCTATGGCTGGAGCTACGGGTAAATATGCAATGATTGGTAGCCTTGAAAAGAGTACTGGTAATTTAAAGTTTATTGCAAAGTCTGCAGGTGGACATGCCTCTGCTCCTCCTAAAAATACTCCTATAGTAAGACTTTCAAAATTTATTAGTTATTTGGATAAACATGATCCTACAAAATCTAAAATGAACGATGTAACTGCTGAAATGCTAACAAGACTTGGAAAGACAACAAAAGGGCCTTTGGGGTTTCTAATGAGGCATGCACGTGGGTTTGCTCCTTTATTGTCTTTTATAATTCCAAAAGTAAATACTATGGGTGCTGCAATGTTTAAAACCACTATTGCTTTTACGACCTCTAAGGGCGCAAATGGTCTAAACGTTTTACCTCAAGAAGCTTTTGTTACAGCAAATGTTAGATATATAAATCATCAAGGGCCTAAACAAATACTAAGAATATTAAAAAATATAGCTAATAAATTTGAAGTTGAAGTTGAAGTTTTAACTGAGGCTGGAGAATGCCAAGTTGTAGATTACAAGAGCGATGAATTTAAATTGGTTGAAAGTGTTATTAAAGAAAATTGGAAGGGTGTTATACCATCGCCTTATACTTTGACAGGCGGAACTGATGCAAGACATTATACTCCAATTTGTGAAAATATATTAAGGTTTGCTCCCTTAGAAATTAATCATCAACAATTAAATTCAGTCCATGGCTTGGATGAAAATATTTTTACAAATACTTTACCTCCTGGTGTAGATTTCTATAAGAAAGTCTTAAATTCTTTATAGAGAATATCTAAATAATCTTACAATATTTTAGAATCTATTTTTTAAATTATTGTAAGATTCCTACTTTAATTGCTTTAATTAGCTATAATATAAAGAAATAAAAAAAACTTGTCAGAATTAAAAAACCGTGATATGTTTTATTTAAGAATTAAAAATAGTTCTTTTTTATTATAATTCAAAATTCCATTTGATATTTTTCACAGGACGGGAAGCCTGGCTAGGCTCCTCGGACGGGCGAGAAGTATCTTTTTTTTTCGACTACTACGTTAGGAGGTATGTTATGAAAAAAACAGTGGAAAACCTAAAAAGGTTAATAAGAGCAGGAAGAGGTCTTGTCCCCGCAACGACCGTTATTTCAAATGCAAAACTAGTTAATGTTATGTCTAATGAAGTTTACGCTGCTGAGGTTGCTATCTATGAAGATACCATAATAGCTATTGGAGATGTAAAAGATTACATTGGTAAAGATACTAAAGTTATTGATGCCAAAGGTAAATATTTGGTCCCAGGTTTAATTGATGGTCACATTCATAGTGAGTGCAGCAAATTAAGTATCACAAGTTATGCTAAAGCAGTCGTACCTCATGGTACAACTTCAATGATAAGCGGACTAGATGAGTACATTTCTGTTTCAGGACTAGAAGGACTTCAAGAAATTTTTGAAGAAATTGAAAAAAGTCCATTAAAAGTATTCTGGGGAGCCCCTCATCAAACTCCTTATACTTTCCCACAATCAACTATAAAATACAATTTTACAAAAGAAACTCACAAGATAGTTCAAAAGTGGCCTCAATGCTTTGGCGTTTGGGAAACTGTAAGAGAGTTTATCCAAGAAGAAGACGAAAACACTTTAGGTGCAATATCTTTAGCAGAAGAAAATAGACTTCCTGTTTTTGGTTGTGCTCCAATGGCTAGAGGAAAAGATTTAAACGGTTATCTTTGTGCAGGGATTAGATTAGATCATGAAAGTTATGATCATGAAGAAGTTGTTGAAAAACTAAGAAATGGTATGCATATGCTTATTAGAGAATCTGTTGTAACTCACTTTTTAGCAGAAAATATAAAAGCAATTACAGAAGTTAATCCTTATTTTTCAAGACGTACAAGTTTTTGTACAGATGATGTAACAGCCTCTGAAGTTATAGAATTAGGTCATCTAGATAACGTTGTTAGAAAAGCTATAAGAGCTGGTATTGCTCCTATTACTGCAATCCAAATGGCAACAATCAACAGTGCTGAAGCTTATAGAATTGATGATAAAATTGGCTCAATCACTCCCGGTAAAATAGCTGATATTTTATTTGTTGATGATTTAACTGAATTTAATGTGCTAGAGGTTATGACTGATGGTAAGTTAGTTGCAAAAGACTCTCATATTTCTTATGACTTAAAAGCTCCAAAAAGAAGCAATGTACTAACTTGTAAATTAGATTGTAAAGATGTTGTTAAATCAGATTTTGATTACAAAGTAGATATTAAAGATGGAAAGGCCAAAGTTCTTTCAATGAACGTTGTGGGTCCTTTCTTGAGAGAAAGAAAAGAAGTTGTACTAAATGTAGTTGATCATGTTGTTCAGCCTAGCATTGAGGACGATGTAACTCTTGTCTCTGTAATAGAGAGATTCGGTAAAAATGGAAACAAATCTTTAGCATTTTGTTCTGGCTGGAATTTAAAATCCGGTGCAATGGCTTCTTCAGCTGCTCCAGATGACAATAATATTGTTGTTTTAGGAACAAACCAAGAAGATATGGCTTTTGCAGTTAATTATTTAATTAAGCAAAAAGGTGGCCAGGTTGTTGTTAAAGATCAAAAAGTTTTAAGCTTTTTAAGTTTACCAGTAGGTGGTATTTGTAGTGATGAAGAACCAGAATATGTTGCTGCTAAGGAAAAAGAATTGAATAAAGCTGCTCAAGCTTTAGGCTGTGATTTACCGGAGCCTTTGATGTATATGTTCTTCTTACCAATTACTTGCTTGCCAGATTTTGCTCTAACCGATGTCGGTCCTATTGATACTAAAGCATTATGTGTTTTTGATCCAATATTATCTTTAGAAGAATAACAAAGGATTAAAAAATGAATAAATTAGAATTAGAGAGGCTACTTAGTGTAGCCTCAGGGCTCAGTGCACCTGATTTGGTTGTAACAAACTGTCAAGTTGTTGATGTTTATAATCATAAAATAATCAAATCTAATGTAGCTATTAGTGGCAAATATATTGCAGGAATTGGTGATTATATTTGTAGTAATATTATTGATGCACAAAATAAGTACATTGTTCCAGGTTTTATTGATAGCCATATTCATATTGAATCAAGCTATGTAACACCGGAAGAAATGGGACGACTTCTAGTCTCTCATGGAACTTCAACAATCATAGCTGATCCTCATGAAATAGTGAATGTCTGTGGTTTAGAGGGCTTTGAATATATGAGAGAAGCTTCGAAGAATACAGTTTTAGATATAAAATATATGCTTCCCTCTTGTGTACCTGCTACTCCTTTTGAAACTTCAGGTGCAGTAGTTAATTCAGGTGATATGGAAATTCCAATCAATGAAGAAAATGTTCTGGGCTTGGGTGAATTTATGAATTACCCAGGAATAATTAATGGTGATAGTGAAACTTTAGATAAAATTATGGTAGCTATAAACAATGACAAGCTTATTGATGGCCACAGTCCTGGTGTATTTGATAAACAATTAAATGCCTACACTTGTGCTCAAATAATAAGCGATCATGAATGCTCTTCAATTGAAGAAATGAATGATAGATTATCTAGAGGTTTGTATGTTTTATTAAGAGAAGGTTCAGCCTGTCATGATATTAGAACTCTTTTACCTGCAGTAAATCAATATAATTCAAGGCGTTGTTTGCTCTGCTCTGATGACAGACATCCAAAAACAATATTAGAAATTGGACATTTAGAAGAGCATTTAAGAATTTGTGTACAAATGAATATTGATCCAATTACTGCAATTCAGATGGCAACTATTAATGCAGCTGAGTGCTATAAATTGAAAGATCGTGGAGCTATTGCTCCTGGAAAGTTGGCTAGTTTTTCCATTATTGAGGATTTAGAATCTTTTAAAGTTGAAAAAATGTTTATCGAGGGCTTATTGGTTGCTGAAAATGGGGATTTTATACCAAAAGTTAATAGATATCCAATTGAAAAAGTTAAAGGATCTATGCATGTTAAAGATTTTACTAAAGACAAACTAAAATTAAAACTTAATACAAACAAGGCTATAACCATTTCATTATTGCCTGGAGGTGTACTCACTAAAAAGACTATCAATGAAGTTAAGTTAAATAAAGAAAATGAATTTATTTTTGACTCAAAAACAGATATATCAAAAGTAGCAGTTGTTGAAAGACATAACAATACAGGGAATGTTGCTGTTGGTTTATTAAAGGGTTACGGAATAAAAAAAGGCGCAATAGCACAATCTATTGCACACGATTCACATAATATTATTGTCGTTGGTACAAATGATGATGATATGTATATTGCAGTAAATGAGTTGATTAAACAACAAGGAGGAGTTATTGCAGTATTAAATGGTGAGGTTATTTCAAGTATTCCAATGCCTGTTGCCGGCTTGATGAGTGATCAAAGTGGTGAATGGGTTAGGGATAAATTAACAGAATTTAATTCAATAGCGTTCAATAAATTAAAAATTGATTCTAATGTAGAACCAATTATGACTTTGTGTTTTATGTCTTTAGCAGTAATTCCAGAAATAAAATTAACTGATAAAGGTTTATTTGATGTAACAAAGTTTGAATATATTGATATTAATCCAAGTTGTCAAAACATATAAGGAGGAAATATATGGAGAACAAAATTAAGGTACCTTTTTTTACAAAAGGTGATATTGGGGGTATGGCCTATCTTATTCCTAATAATATAGTAAACTATTTGATTGTAATTATTACACTTTCAAATGTATTAGGATGGCCAGATGATTTGGTCTACGGTAAAGTTATACCAGGAATGTCTATTGGTTTGATGTTAGGTTGTTTTTACTATGCTTATATGGCAAAAAAACTAGCAATAAAAGAAAATAGAACAGATGTAACGGCCCTTCCATCAGGGCTTTCAACCCCAGCAATGTTTATCATATTGTATGGTGTTATTACTCCTTTGCATTATGCATTAGGGGACCCCTATATAACTTGGGCTGCAGCCTTAGCTGCAACATTTATTGGTGGTGCAACTGAATTTGTTGGTGGATTTATTGGACCTTGGATGAAAAAGAAGTTGCCTAGAGCTGCTCTTTTAGGAACAGTTGCTGGAATTGGATTTATCTGGATGGCAACACAAGGTTTATTTGATATCTACAGTGATCCTCTTTTAGGTTTACCTATCTTTGGTATTGCAATGCTTGGTTTATTCGGTGGTTATTTGTTCCCTAAAAAAGTTCCCCCACTAGTAGTAGCTATTGTTGGTGGAATTATTTATGCCTTAGCTTTGGGCAAAGCATCTTTCGATTTCTCAGGTGTTGGATTTTATTTCCCAAATCCTGTAAATACTCTACAAGCTTTAGCTAGTGGATTTGCAGTTGTACTACCGTATTTAACTATCATTATTCCTATTGAAATTTATAACTTTATTGAAACTATGGATAATGTAGAAAGTGCAAATGCAGCAGGGGACAATTACAGTGTTCGTGAAGCTCAATTTGCAGATGGTATTTGTACAATGGTTGTAGCTTTATTTGGTGGTATTGTTCCTAATACTGTATGGTTAGGTCATGCTGGATTAAAGAAAACTAAAGCTGGTATTGGATACTCTGTTGTGTCAGGATTAATATTAGGTTTTGCTGGTATTTTTGGATTATTCTCATTCTTGAGTGCGTTAATTCCACAAGCAGTTTGTGCTATAACATTCCTTTGGTGTGCAATAGTTATGGTTGCTCAAGCTTTTAAAGCTACAAAGACTAGGCACTATGCAGCAGTAGCAATTGCAATGATTCCACCTGTAGCAGATTATATGTTTACTCAAATATCTGGTGCAATTAGTTTAACTAATACCTGGGCTGAAACTTTAGGTACTGGACTCACTGGCTATTCTCCTGAAATTACTCAGCAAATTTTAGATGCTGGTGTTATGTGGAATGGTGTTCCTGCAGTTAAAGCTGGTGCGATTCTTATTGGTATCATAATGGGTACTATGACTGTATTTATTATTGATCATGAATTAGATAAAGCCGCTATTACAATGTTAGTTGGTGCCTTATTATCTGCTACTGGATTTATCCACTTTGCTCAATTAGGTCTACATCTTACATCTCCCTTTACTATCGGATATGTAGTTGTTGCAGCCTTATTATATGTTTTCCATTTAGGTTCAAAAACTTGGTTTAAATATGACGAAGATTTTGAATATGTTTAAGTGATTGTTTTGTTTTATTACTCCCAAGTAAAATTGGGGGTTTTTTGTTTGCCCTGCATGGGCAATATCTAGGTGGTGAAAGTCCACTGTGGGTTTGGCACTATCATAAAAGATAAAACCACTAGCTAACGGCAAGTGCAACATTGTGAGGTGTTGTGTGAAGGAAG
>Ga0307990_1003453_pt1 | contig 12053 bp, 9 predicted proteins | sample EllFjometagen129_FD_203168 | JGI IMG/M metagenome (GOLD analysis project Ga0307990, IMG submission 203168) | Marine microbial communities from Ellis Fjord, Antarctic Ocean - #129 | ecosystem: Environmental > Aquatic > Marine > Unclassified | place: Southern Ocean | collected 2014-10-08
TCCTGTTCCAAGAGCAGACCAGTCAGTTCCATTCCACTTGGCAATATGATTTACTGTTATACCTCCGGCAGTAATAAAATAGCCACCTGCATACAAAAGATTATTTACTGTATCTGTTGTCAGCACAGTTACCTTATCATCCATTCCGCTTCCTACAGGATTCCAGCAACATACAGTTCCTGCAAAACTTGCTATATAATAAACTTCTTGCTGATTAATAGGATCGCCTCCTGCAGTACCAAAATCGCCTCCGGCATATAATTCTCCATTGTATGAAGATAGTATAAAAACTTCACTACCCATACCCCAGCCATCATTTCCTAATCCAGAGCCCACAGTAGTCCACTTACTGCCGTCCCATCTGCCTATAAAATTATAGTAATTGTCATCAGGAGTAAGTACAAAAAAACCGCCACCACCGGCATAAAAGTTATTACCATTACTGACACATAAGCTATATACAATTCCTCCTCCAAAAGTATTTGTTCCATTATTAAATGATGTCCAGATGGTATCTGATAATTTATATATCCCATCACTGCCGGCATATAAATTTCCATTATAAACGGCAAAGGTGTTTACCCCATAATCCAAACCTGAGCCAACTGCACTCCATGTTTATGCATTTGCACTTTTAATTATGCTTAGGCATAAGATGGCAGGCATAAGTAAAATAAATAATTTTGTTTTCATTTTTATCATAATTTAATTTTTTTTTAAATTAGATTGCAAATATAAGAATTAATTTTTAATACTGTTGCAAATTCAGTATAACATTGTTAAGCACAGGTTTGTAGAACAATATGATGATATTTTACAACATATTACTTAAAAAATAAGATGTTTTTTCTAAAGAAGTAATAATATCATATTCTTCAAGATGAATATTTGACGGGATTTTAAGAGGAATAGTTGTATAATTTAATATACCTTTAATTTTGGTATTAACCAAGATATCAGCAATTTTTTTGGCTGCTACAGGAGGAACTGTTAAAATGCAAATAGATATATTTTCTTTTTCTATAATTTTTGATAATTCATTTATATCATAACAAGGTATTCCAAGTATAGTTTTATTAATTTTTTTAATATTATTATCAAATGCTGCAACAATAAAAAAATTTGTTTGTTTTGATGAGTTAAAATAATTGATAAAAAATCTTCCCAAATTACCAATGCCAATAATAGATATCTTTTGTTTATTAATATTTAAAACATTTCCTATTGAATCTGTAAGATATTGAATATTATATCCTTTATTTTTACTTCCTGATAATCCTAATAGCATTAAATCTCTTCTTACATGAGAAGGGTTTATATGCATTAAGGATGCAAGTTCATACGAATAAACATTTTTTATACCTTTTGATAAACAATTCCCTTCCAGGCAGTGCATTAATATTCTTCTGTATTGAGTTAAACGTTCAATTGTTTTAGATGGAAGTTTTTTCATAAGATTTGTAAATTAAAAGTTTTATCCCGTAAGAAATATCCAACAGTGCAAAAATATTAAACATTATTATTATAAACGAATCATGCTATTTTTTTTGTCTCTCAAAATAATGTTTTGGGTCACCCCATTTTTTATATCCGATTATTTCTCCAATTTGGTTGATACTTTTTTCAAGAGAATACAAATATTCATCACTACCTTCATCTAAACATGGCTTGTTTTCATATAAAAAATAATCTTTTATATATTTTACAGGTGTTAAATCAGGCATAATAACATTTGCACCGGATATTAATGCTTTTTTTCTGCTATCAGGCATAATAGATTGTAGAGCTGTTGTAGAAGCTATGTTAATATCTTTCATCATAATTCTTAATACTGCAATCATACGCAATGTTAAATTAAAACGTTCTTTTTTTGACATAAGTAAATGCCTTAAATTATATAAAGGTGTATCAGGATGTTCAATATATGGTCCCATACCAACCATATCAATATCAATATTTTTAAAAAATAACAAATCATCAGCCAAATTTTCAATTGTTTGATATGGTAAACCTATCATAACACCAGTGCCTGTTTGATAGCCAATTTTTTTGAGATTTTTTAATGCTTTTAAACGGGTTTCAAAATTATGTATATTATTTTCAGGATGTATTTTATAATATAAATCTTTACTTGATGTTTCAATGCGTAAAAGGTATCTGTGGGCACCGGAATCATACCATTTTTCATAAGTTTTTTTAGTTTGTTCACCACAAGATAAAGTAATCCCAATTTTATTATTAGTAATGCGTTTTGTAGTTTTCAGAATATTATTCACTTGTTCAATAAATAAACTGTCATCTCTTTCGCCTGATTGAAAAATAACAGAGCCAAAATTATTTTTCAGGGCATAAGCAACTGATTTTTTTATTTGAGCATCAGGAATATTATATCTATGTAATTTTTTATTCCCTGATCTTATACCACAGTAATAACAATTTTTTTTACATAAATTTGAAAATTCTACTAATCCACGTAAATAGACTTTATTTCCAACATATTTTTTTTTAATATTATATGCTTTTTCATATAACTTATTTGCTTCTGTGGTATCAGTAGTAGATAAAAGATTTATAATATCTTTTTTACTAAAATTTTCTTTTAATAGAATTTGAGCAACTTCGGTTTTCATTCTTAAATATTACAATTAACAAATCATAATCTCAACATATTAGTGTGACATTATTATTTTTTTTTGTTATTAAAAATGAAGGCAATATAAAAACTATTAGAATATAAACCATTAAAATGGTTATTTATTTTTGGGGTTATATTTTAATCCCACTAAAATCGTGGGCTGATAGTCATTTTAAATTCACACTTTTAGCCAATAATTTTAATCGTGGATAAAATAATTGGCTAAAAAAATCTTCATTTACCCTGAATATTCAGATGTAATAAATTTTTTAACAATTGACAAAAGGATATATTGCCCGTTCATAAACACCATGTATATATGAAATTGTCATACCATAATTTGTTACTGGCACACCAGCATCAACAGCAGGTTTAAGGCGGTTGACAATTTGTTTTTTTGTTAAAACGCAACCTCCACATTGTATTACCATAGCATAATCATTAATATTTCGTGGAAGTTCACTCAATCCGGATACTACATCAAAATTAAGTTTTTTGCCTGAAAATTTACGAACCCAGTTTGGGATTTTTGTTCTTCCAATATCATCACAACTTACATAATGAGTGCAGGATTCTAAAATCAAAATTCTATCACCATCTTTTAATTCCGAAAGTTTTGGCGTGCCTTTAAGATAGTTTTGAAAATCTCCTTTATAATGAGCTAAAACAATACTAAAACTTGTTAATGGAATATCATTAGGGATAAAAGCATTGGATTTTTCAAAAACCTGGCTATCAGTAATTGCGAGTTTTGGTTTGAGTTTTGTTTTTTTCAAAAAATCAACAATTTCATTTTCTTTTAATACTATTGCTGTGCAATTATTATCAAGTATATCTCTAATAACCATTACTTCGGGTAATATCAGTCTTCCCTCTGGTGTTTCACTATCAATAGGAGTAATAAGCATTACAATATCACCTTTTGAAATAAGATTTCCTATTAAAGTTGAAGTATGATAAGCTGTTTCCGGTATAGTTTTTTTTATAAGTTCAATAACATCTTCAATATTATCAGGTTTGATTGTGCTAAAATCTATTATTTCAGATTTGGTATAAGTTTTTATTTTATTTATAGTTTCTTTTTTAAGATTTTCTAAATCAGATTTGTTATGGACAATAAAATAAGGCACTGAATATTTATTAAATTCTTTAATCAATTTTTTTTCATATTGAGCAAAGTCATTATTTGTAATCAGTAAAATTGCTAAATCAATAATTTTAACAATTTGCAGAGTTTTATCAACACGTTTTTTTCCTAATTCTCCATAATCATCAATTCCGGCAGTATCTATTATTATAGCAGGTCCAACGTCAAAAATTTCAATTGATTTTTTTACAGGGTCTGTTGTTGTTCCTGCCTTACCTGAAACAATTGCTATTTCCTGATTAACAATAATATTGATAAACGAACTTTTACCATTATTTCGTTTACCAAAAATGCCGATATGTGGTTTTTCATCTCTTCCTTTTGACATAGTTATTAATTTGTTTAAAATAATTTGAAAAAGTTGTTACAGATTACTCTGATTATTACAGATTTAATTTTTTTAAAAAGATCTGTAAATTTGTGGCTTTACTTGGGTTTTACGACTTTTAGAAAATGACTTAAATATTAAAATTTTAATTTTTTTCATTAGTGTCTGACTAAAAATAAAATTAGAATTTATAATAGTAGATTCCTCACTCCGTTCGGAATGACAACTTCATTATGTTGGGAGGGTGGGGGTAAGGACACGTTTTACGCGTCCTTACCCTCATCCTGAACTCTAAATAACACTGTCATTCCGAGTGATAGCGAGGAATCTCATAATATTTAGAAACTATTTTACCTAAATTTTTAAATTTAGTCGGACAATAGTGAAATTTTTTTTTATTTTTTTATATATATCATCTTCCAAATCAGTATCTTCAATTATTAATCCTATATTGTCAGAGATTTTTAATCGTTTTACAGATGATAAAATATCCTGAGAACCGACATAAAAAGACCAACGTTTGCCTATTATTTCACAAAAATATGATTTTACATTATAATTTTGATACAGCCATTGTGTTATATCATTTAATTTGACTTTTAAACTAGTATTATATCAATTTAATTATGAAACATTCTATTGTTTTATGGCTATATGGTTTTATGGTTAATTTCTTTTGGCAGTTTTTGGAACTCTCCAAGAAGCAGATACATCATTTATCTGTAAATATTTATTTTGCATATTTTTAACATTTTTAACCATAAAACCATTTAACCATTATATATCTGGAAACTATTCCATGCAATTATGTTCCGAAATTAAATTGTCAAGATACTAGCATTCCGCCTCAGGCGGATATATTTACAGGGTAAATATTTCTGATAATCTGAACAGATACATTATCTTTATTTTTTATTGTTCACAAATTTTTTATATTTACTGTTAAATTTATCAACACGGCCTGCTGTATCAACTAATTTTATTTTTCCTGTATAGAAAGGATGAGAAGTGTTTGATATCTCCAATTTTATTAATGGGTATTCTTTCCCATCTTCCCATGTTATTTTTTCTTTTGCTTTAATAGTTGATTTTGTTCTAAATGTATATCCATTAGATATATCTTTAAATATAACGAATCTATAATCTTTTGGGTGAATATTTTTTTTCATTTTAGTTTGATTTTTTTTAAAAATGCAAAGATAGTATTATTTTTTTAAATATTTTTTTCTGTGTTATAAAAAAATATTATAATTTTAACTTTTTTGTTGTTATACTGAAACAAGTTTAGCACAAGTTACTGAAACAACCCTGAAACAAGTTCAGGGTGACGTTATTCAGCACAAGTTTCATCTTGTTAAAAATGTTTATCCTGTTGATAAAATTATCTACGGGGTTTATATACAGATACTAAATAGATACAAAATGTTTAGAAAAATATTTATTATATTTATTGTTCAATTTTTTTTACTGACAAACATTTCATATCCAGGTCCGGTTAGTTTAGTTGAATCGGGTAAGTTAAAAGATACTACTGATTTTCCTTTTGTTTTGGGCATAAAGCAACATTATGGTTTTATTATTTTACATACAAAAGCTATTAGTCAGTTAAAAGGTTCATATCCATGGGCAATAGAAGCGGATTTCAGCTGGCATTTGGTTGGAAAAAAAGTATGGGAAGCTTATCATTTTTATCCAAGGATAGGTTTTTTTGTTTCTTATTTTAATTTTGATAATTCTTCAATTTTGGGTAGTGGCTGGTCTGTAATAGGATATACAGAGCCATTTTTTATGTCCCATAAAAAAATTAATTTCTCAATAAAAGGAGGTGCAGGACTTTCATACCTGACAAATCCTTATGATGAAATTGACAATCCTGATAATTTATCATATTGTCTTCCTCTAGGTGGATTTGTTATCCTTAATTTTGGCTTAAATTATAGAATCAATCAAAAGCTTAATCTCAATATTGCTGCAACATATAATCATATATCTAACGGAGGAGTTAAACAACCAAATAAAGGAATTAATTTTCCTACACTTACTGCCGGAATAGATTATACTTTTAATCCTGTGGAATTTAAAAAACGACCTAAAATAAAGCTTGGTAATACAGATACTATTAAAAAACGTATTGATTTCATACTTTTTGGCACAACTAAGGCAATAGGGACAGAATCCAAAAGATATCCTGTTTTTGGTGCTTGTGTGAAAGTAAGTAAACGAATTAAAAGGTTAAGCGCATTAACAATAGGTGCAGAATGGATTGTAAATGATTATTTAAAACAAATAATAAAAAAAAATAATGGTGATGATGACCACCAGAGAGCAAGTGTTTTGCTGGGTCATGAATTTTTGATGGGAAAATTTATATTTAGTCAGCAACTGGGAATATATGTTTATATACCTTTCAGAGATAATGACCCTGTATATCAAAGATATGGGCTGGCTTACAGGATTACTGACAGGATGTATGCAGGAATCAACATAAAAGCACACAGACACGTTGCAGATTTTACTGACATTAGAATAGGTTTTTGTTTTTAAACCCGTAAAAATCAGGTTTGCAAAATAACAAGATAATAAGATATTGAGTGTCAATTCGCCTTAGGCGGACATCAGTCAGGCGATTGACTTGACACCTGACCGAACTGCCTGATGACGTTATTCAGCGCATTGTGTGGAAATTTAAGAAGTAACAATTTAACAATTTAACAATTCAACAATTTAACAATTAGTAACTTTGTCTGATTATTTAATACTTTTTTCAATGTATGAATTCTTAGATATATTTTTTCTTTTTTTCCATTTATTTATTATTATATTCAATGTTTTTGGCTGGATATGGAAGAAGACAAGAAGAGCAAATTTAGTATTACTTTTGCTTACGGGATTTTCGTGGTTTTTTCTTGGAATATGGTTTGGTTTTGGATATTGTCCTGTAACAGATTGGCACTGGAAGGTATTACATCACTTAGGAAAATATAACCTGCCTAATTCATATATCAAATATCTGTTAGATAGAATTACAGGATTAAATTTTAATGCACATATTATAGACATTTTAGTAGTTATAATATTTTTATTAGCTTTATCAGTTTCAATTTATACAAATGTCAGGGATTTTAAACATCATAAAAAAATCTTCGGCATAACAAGATTATAAATAAAACTTTATAGAATCTAAAATTATATAAAAAATAATCAAATTTTATTTCTATGTTTGTAACCTGAATAATTCATAAACTAAAAAATTTAGACTTCTTAAAAATTTGGAGATACAAAAATAACAAAACCTTATAACATCCGTAATATCAAGTGATTATATTATATATAAAAAATAAAACTACTCATTCACACAATTTTATTTGTATTACATTCTTACATTTAAGTATAACTGTTTAAAATTGTATTAAAAATATTTTTCCTAAAGGGAAAAAATATGAATAACTCCGTATGAACTAAGCGAAGCGTCTTCACGAACACCTTAAAAATAAACAATTTTGTGAGTAAATGCGGAGTAAGTTAATAATAATCTACCAAACAACCCTTAAGGGTTGAATAAACGATTTGATATAATATCTGTGTATATGTTGCCATAATGATTGTTTTTTGTTCAATCCTTTTAGGATTGAAGATGAATACTACGTAGTTTGTAACCATAGGTTTCACCTATGGTTATTTACCCCGTTGGATATTATCCTACGGGGTGAAAATTAAATCCCTTTCGGGATTTTATAATTAAAACAAAATTAAAAAATATAAGAAAAATTTTCCAAAAATAATATACATTTTAGTTAAAAATTTAATAAGTCTAAAAATAAATTTATTTTTAAAAATTATTTTTTAATCATCACTTTGTTAATCTGTTGAATATGTGTAATTTACAAACTTTTTGGATGAATTTGTGAATTATTCAGGATAAAGTAAAATTTTTATATATAGCAAAAATATTCTTAATGGTAAACAAGGCATTAAATAAAATTATAAAAGGCAAAAAGATATTAATTCTTGGTTTTGGCAAAGAAGGACAGTCAACATACATAACTTTGCGTAAATATTTTCCAGAGCAGGATTATACAATATCTGACACAGATATATCTGTAAAAAATAATGAGTTAATAAAAGACGATAAGCATTTAAAATTTGTTTTAGGAGAGCATTATTTAGATTGCCTGAATGATTTTGATTTGATAATCAAGTCCCCAGGTATTTCTTTAAAAAATTTAATTCATCCAATATCTTTAAATAAAATTACTTCTCAATCTGATATTTTTATTAATTTGTTTTACAGTCAGATAATAGGCATTACAGGCACAAAAGGCAAAAGCACAACATCATGTTTAATTTATCATATAATTCATTTATTTACAGATAATAGTGTATTAGTTGGAAATATTGGAATACCTCCATTTGAAAAAATATCTTATATTAACAAAGATACAAAAATTGTTTATGAATTGTCATCTCATCAGTTAGAATATATTTCTTCATCACCACATATTTCTGTTTTGCTAAACCTGTTTCATGAACATCTTGATTATTACAAATCATTTAACGATTATCAACTTGCAAAGTTTAATATAACAAAATATCAAAACAAAAATGATTATCTTATTTACAATGCTGATGATAAACTCATAGAAAAACAAATAAACAAATTCGGATTTAAAAAAAAATATTTTAAATATTCCTTAAAGAACAAGGTTAAGCAAGGATGTTATATAGATAAAAATTCAATAAAATTTTGTTTTAATGATAAAAAAGAAAAAAATATTTATGATTTAGGCGAAAAAAGATTTTTAAAAGGAGAGCATAATATTATGAACATAATGGCAGCAATTAATGTTTGTAAGATAACAGGTATTCCAGACCATATAATTATTAAGGGAGTTTCAAATTTCAAAGGGCTTGAACACAGAATTGAGTATGTTGGAAAATATAATAATATATATTTTTATAATGATTCAATAGCAACTATACCGGAGGCAACAACAGAAGCAATAAAAACGCTTAAAAAAGTTGATACTATTATACTTGGTGGCTATGACAGAGGTATTGATTATACTGATTTAATAAAATTTATATCAAAATCTTCAGTAAGGAATTTGATTTTTATTGATAAAGCAGGCAAAAGAATGCTTAATGAATTAGGACAATATAAAAATAAAAACCAGAGATATTTTTATGTTTATAATCTTGAAGATGCAGTAAAAACAGCAAAAAAGAATACCAAAGAAAATTTTATCTGTTTGCTTTCACCGGCAGCAGCAAGTTATGGAATGTTTAAAAATTTTGAACAAAGAGGTAAAATATATAAAAAATTAGTAAAAATTGTATAAACAGAGTTGGTTTATACAATTTTTTAATTTTTAAAAACCGTTAAAACGGTTAAAGATTAATGTAAGTTACTATTAGCCCCTGACTTAAGTCAGGGGTTAATGAGATGCGATACAACTCAAACAACCGTTTTAACGGTTTTATCTGACTTTTGGTTATTTACCTTGTTAGATATTTAGTTTAAAACATTATTTTTCATTAATTTATTAATTATCTAACAGGATAAAAATTAAATCCCTTTCGGTTTTTTTTTAATTAAGATAAAAAAATAATTTAGCAAAATAATAATTCTTTTCATTTTAACATTTTTGACCAGTTTTTGATAATCATAAAATAATTCTTTGTGTCCAAAAAACGAAGTAGTGAGTTGCGTTCTTGCGACTTATTGAACATTACATGGCGTTAGCACCCCGCCGTCATTGCAACCATGAAAGTTAAAATAATCACCTGCGTTATATTGTATCCCGTCGATAATACATGATTCTCCAATTTTTCCACAAACAACACCACATCCCTCCATCTCAGTATTAATAAAACAATACCTATTGCCCCCCAACAATTTAATAAATACACTATTTCGGCACCATGGTTTTACATAGACATCATGAGAAAGCGTACCTCTACCCACATATCCGCTGTTTTCATAAAAATCAACAAATGAATTAGCAGCAAATGCAACATTTTTGAGAGGCCCTATTGGCAGATTTGTTTTTTTAACTATTATTCCACTAAACACATATCCTTCTGGACTCAAAGAAAGACTTTCGCAATAAAATTCATACATATTAATAGAAGATTTTATCGGCTTCATACATGTTTTGGTATTATCACTTGAGGAAGATTCGTAATTAGAATTGTTCTGACTATTGTTTTGATTTAATATATTATCAGAAGTTAACTCAGGATGACCTCTTTGAGTATTAAAATCATCCAATCTTTTTTGTGCTTCGTCCAGAGCAGAAAATGAATCGGATTTTTTTTGTTCAGTATTATTTGGAGTATTATCATAATCAATATGTGTATAAGTATCATTGATTGATTGATTGTCTATATTAAGGCTTATATCGTTGTAATAATTATTTACTTCATAATCGTAGGATCCTTTATATTTTTCAAATCGGAATTTTCTTTCATTTGTCAAAAGATGTCCAAATAAAATGGAAGAATCATCAAAACAATCACCTCCACTAAAACATATAAATAGATCTGCCCATACAGCCCCAAAAGATAAAGGCAGTTTAATACCAGTACGCCATAAGAAATACATTGTTCTAGTAAACTTACTGTAAGGTTTTGTTGCAATTTTAAAGTAAGCATAACTTTTTGTATAATCATCAGGTATAGTAAAGGCAAACTCAGTTCGCTTTAATGAACGTCCTGCATATCTGTAATTTGTTTTATAAATACGATGAACACGATATGGCGGATTAATTCTAATTTGCGTAGCATAGTTTGAAGGATATGCAGTAATTGTAATTATTTTTCCATCAGATTTTTTTTTAACTTGTGAATTTGCTGAAACAGCAACAAATAAAGTTATAATAATTAAAATAAATTTTTTCATAGTTATCAGATTTTAAAATTTATATTAAATTTATTTATGTCCAATGCTTTTTTTTTACTTTTGACTAAAAAAAAATGTAAAATTCGTTAATCATTTTTTTTTAATCAGCGCAAACATACAATAAATTTTTTACATTTTTTTTACATCTATTTATCTATCAATTGTTTAAATTTGTCCAGTTATAAATTACGATAATATTATACTACATTTGTATATTTAGTGTTTATCCATAAAGTCAAATATTTTGTCTCCACTTGAATATCCCCGTTTAATTTATTCCATTAAACTGGGGGAACATCAATTTTAAAATGCTGATTTTCAACCTTTTCTGAAATCATAAATCGTTAATTGATATTCATTATTCAAAATAACAGTAAACTTTAGTCCTTTGAGAAATCAAATATTTTGGGTTGTGTCAGTTCTAAATAATCCTTAACTGACATAATTATTGAATCTGTTGGAGAGCCGGCATTAAATGCTATTTTTTTATTATTAACAATTGTATTATCTACATATATTTCCAAATCAATTATTGGCTTTCCAAAAGGAGGAAAAGAGCCTGGTTTTAGACCAGTTAATTTTGTAAATTCATCTTTGTTAGCAAATCTGATTCTTTTTATGTTAAAATGTTTCTTAATGCTTGTAGAATCTAATTTTTTGCATGCACTAAGAACAAAGATTTTAAATGAGTCATTGATTTTTAAAATTAGTGCCTTCCCTCCTATTGAGATATCTTCGCCACGTGCTTTTGCTGATTCTTCTGATGTTCTTGTTGGTTTATGATGTATTTCTCTAAATTCTATTGATTTAGAGTTTAGCCAATTTTTAATTTTCTGAAACATATATTTCTGGTTCTACCACGAATTTAATGAAAAATTATAATTTAGCAGGAAAAACAATGATATATTTTTAGAACAATTTTTTTATCTGTATTTCTGTTATTTGTGTATATTGAATTTTGTTTTATATAAGTTTTATATCAATTTCTAATTGACCTAATTTCTAATTGACCTAATCAATACCCAAATCCTAATTTATAATG
>Ga0307990_1003454_pt1 | contig 12052 bp, 10 predicted proteins | sample EllFjometagen129_FD_203168 | JGI IMG/M metagenome (GOLD analysis project Ga0307990, IMG submission 203168) | Marine microbial communities from Ellis Fjord, Antarctic Ocean - #129 | ecosystem: Environmental > Aquatic > Marine > Unclassified | place: Southern Ocean | collected 2014-10-08
CGGGCACCCCTCCGGCGGAGGGGATCAGCGTGCTCGGCGAGCCCGCCCTACCTTCGCGGTCACAGCCCGCAGCTACTGTGGGATGCACAGGCAGGAATGCCTGCGCCACGGGGATGACTTCGTCGAGGCGCAGTAAAGGTACCCGTGCATGCATCTGTGCACAAAGCGCTACGCGCAGATTGTGTCATTATGGAGTGCGGTGGGCCGAAGGCTTTGAGTGCAACGAGAACTCGCGGTCGCTTCTTTTCGGGAATACGAAAAACACGTTCGGGATATCTCCGGCCCGAGCATGGCCTCTTCACTTCGTTCCGCTGCCGCCGCTGCGCGTCAGCCTCTCTCGCCTGCGGCTCGGGTGAAAAAAACCGGTTCCTTGCGCCTACCCCTGTGACCGGCCTTACCCGGGTTACTGTTCGATACGCAGCCTAATGAATTCCTTGTTCTTACCGTCGATGGGGATCCGAGTGGTTACCGTCATAAAGTCGCTGTTCGACGCCGGACCCATACCTGTTGTCACTGCATCCACGCAATTACTCCAGGGCTGATTCACCAGGGCCCGCGTCTGCTCAAGCGTGTAGGTAAGTCCGTGGTTGGCGTTGGTGCGCTGCAAATGGATGTATTCGACCCAGTTGGTTCCGTTGACCTGCTCAAAGCCCCCCAGGATCGGCCCTGTGCCGACACTGGAAGGATTGGTGGGGTTGCCGTCTAGGCTGTACTCCAGCAAATTGCTCCAGCGATCTAAATCATAGTCGTTGGTTGCCAACGCCAGAAGTCCGGTCATGCTGTAACTCAACCTCCATGCATCGTATCCGGACAGAGCTCCCGATGAAACAATCAAGACAGGGTTCTCTCCTATCGCAAGAGTAACAGAACCGTTTGACACAGGATATTCAGTAACGATAAAAGCAGTATTATAATCGGAAACATCCTTACCGAGTTCTACCCAGGGCACAACTTCGGTAACGAGTACCTTCGTTGTGGCAAGGCCGTTTAAAGTTATGGATTTTTTATCCCCTTCATTATAGCTAGATTCATCAAAATAATCCCACCAAGCGATCTGTATGGGTTGGTTATTTTTTTCGATGTTAAAAACATAAAGACAGTCGCTTTCTGTGCCATCTCGCAATTTTGTAATCGTTGACCAGTCGGCATCTTTTAATTGTTCGGTCATTTTTTTGTATGTATAATAAGAAAGTTTTTTGACTCCAAGACCCTGGTCATAGTCAAACTCACCATCATAGATCAGACCGGTATGATCGAAGTATCTATCATCATGCTCAAAGCCTTCCATTAATCCAAACGCTATGAAAATCTTATCTATGCCGCTTGATAATGAATAAATATACCGCTTAAAATAATCCATTGCCTGCTGCCGTTCGGTTTGAAATGGCTCCACGGCTGTGACACCCGAGTAGCTACCCATTTCAGTAATCCATATTGGCATATTGGTATCAAAACCATTATCCGCAAGAGTGCTACGAATAAAATCAACAACATCCTGGCCGGTACCTCCCCAATCTTTCAGTCGATAATGACCGGTAGCCTGTCCATACCAATGAAAATCCATCACATCAACATATTGACCCGCCAAATCAACGAGAATTGGCTTAAAATGAGCATTGAAAGACGATGTGTAACTGGCTCTTCTGGAATAGCCCTGCGGGCCGGCCAACAAAACTGTACACTCAGGACAAGCGTCTTTTATAGCCAGATAAGTAATACGCTGTAGGTCTGCAAAATCTGATTTGTAGAATACGCTTGGCTCGTTGCCCACTTGCCAATATTTAATAGGGTTCGTTAATCCTGGCATATCATTAACACCATCCCCATCGTATCGTTCAACGGTTGCCTTAACAAAGGCTACATATTTGGCTTCGTCAATAGGAAGAAATGAATTTGGCATACAGTAGCCCTCATCAACAGGTCCCTCCGGGCAAATATTTCCCAAAATATGCATGCTCGTTGGTATAGCTCCCCACTGATTGTCGTAAACATCAAAGTTATATACCGGTTCGTTAATGTCGGGTTGCACACGAAACCAAAAGGCATACATCCCCTCACGAGTCCATCCAACACCAATATTAGAAGCGTCCGCATAGCCACTGTCCGCATAGCCATCTCTGGCTACTTTTGCCGGATGGAAACCAAATGGCGAATTCAATAACGGTTCGTTTTCTGCATGTGCACATTGGACAATGCCTAAATTCATCAATAAAATGATGCTAAATAGTATTTTGCATACATTGATTGCGGGACAACGGTATCGGCAAACCTTCATAGCAAATCCTGAGTTAAAACTGACGATTATCTCTCTTACTATTTTATAGACGAACAGATTAGCTGATTTATTGCAAATTAGCCGTTTTTTTTGTAAAAGTACCGGTTTGCATATTTAGTCATTTTCCAATGGTTGGAAAAACCTCTGCGCTCTCTGGTGCGCCAAGCAAAGCTTGGAAGGGATAACAACTCGAAAGCACTTTGCCACTTCACCTTGTTGCGTTGCCGTCACAACAGCAGTAAAGGTACCCGTGCATGCATCTGTGCACAAAGCGCTACGCGCAGATTGTGTCATTATGGAGTGCGGTGGGCCGAAGGCTTTGAGTGCAACGAGAACTCGACCCCGCTTTAAAATTGATTTCGGAAGGGGCGATTTATCGAATGTCAGTCGAGCACTCATGAGAATGGAGCAGACGAGAGATCCAGAGGTAAGGACGTGGAAGATTCGAATCATTGATTATGCATCGATGCATGCACGGGTACCTTTTCGAGCGGAGGTTGTGATTTTTGTCTCTTCTCAGTTCTAATCCCATGATTCATCTCCCTGTTGAACGCAATGCGTTGTTATGTAACAAGGCGGGAAATCAAACGGGGCAAAGCCACACTTTTCGCCACACTTCCCGCGAATCAGAGATGTTCCTGAAAATAAAAAAAACCCAAGACATTGAATACCAAGGGGATAAAGTGGTCGGGGCGACAGGATTCGAACCTGCGACTTCTACACCCCCAGCGTAGCGCTCTACCAGGCTGAGCTACGCCCCGACATTTCTCAAAGCGCAAGAAGCTATCACGCACCCCCTAGGCGGTCAACGCGAGATTGCAAAGAAAGGCGCAAGTTGAAACTTGCAACCGAAAAGAATCCCCACTTAACTGCTCACGTTATGCAAATCAACGAAACAGCAAAAAAACTCGCAGGGCTTTATGCGACGGGTCACGAAGACCGTCCGAACAATGTTCTATGGAACTATCCGGCGGCCGATCAGATTGTCAGCGCACTTAAAACGCTGATCCATGTGATGTTCCCCGGCATTTACTCTTCGGAAGCCGAAGACCTTGAAGCCCTCTTCAACAAACAGCTCAAAGAGATCAGCGATCTGCTGCTTCCCGAAATCGAACGCGCCGTGCCCTACCGCTGGCTCGCCGCCGCCGAACAAGATGTGGAACCTATTAAGGATGTACGGGGCGAGGCCCAACGGATTCTCGACCAATTTATCGAGGCCCTTCCCGCCGTGCGCGAAATGGTGATCGACGATGTGGTTGCCGCCTATAACGGCGACCCGGCGGCGCTCAGCTACGCCGAAGTGAAACTCGCCTACCCCGGTTTGCTGGCGATCACCTCGCACCGCATGGCTCACCAACTCTACCAACTCCATGTGCCGATCATCCCGCGCATCATGAACGAGTGGACGCATGCCAAGGCGGGAATCGATATTCACCCCGGTGCGACCATCGGCCGCGGCTTCTTTATTGACCACGGAACCGGGGTCGTCATTGGTGAAACCACGAAAATTGGCAGCGGCGTAAAGATTTATCAGGGCGTGACCCTCGGGGCGAAAAGTTTCCCGCTCGACGAAAACGGGAACCCCATCAAGCACGTCCAGCGCCATCCAACCGTCGAAGACAACGTGGTCATCTATGCGAACACCACCGTGCTCGGCGGTAAAACGGTCCTCGGACACGACTCCATTATCGGCGGTAATGTTTTCCTGATGGAAAGCGTTCCTCCGAATAGTTTTGTCACCAAAGCCGAGACCAGCGCAACCATTCGAACCAAGGATACATCCGGCCTCTCCGGCCGCTCTTGACTCCCCTGTCAAAAAATTTCGAAAAGACTGGACTCAATCCCGACACAACCCTATATTTCTGCGCTTTTAAGAGAATTTTGAGGAGCAACCCATGCCAAAAATGAAAACCAAAAAGACTGCGGCCAAACGTTTCAAAAAAACGGCCACCGGAAAACTCAAGTTTTCCCACATGGGCGGCAGCCACATTCTGACCAATAAGAACCGCAAGCAGAAGCGCCGTCTCGGTAGCAAAAGCATTGTGAACAGTGCGGACCACAAGCGCATTGCGAAAACCATCCCCTACGCTTAATTTCTAAGGAGTAACCATGCCAAGAGCAACAAATGCACCGGCGTCCAAACGTCGCCACAAAAGCCGCCTCAAACTCGCTAAAGGGTTTCGCGGATCACGCAGTAAACTTTTCCGTCAAGCCACTGAGGCTGTCGACCGCGCGCAGGCCATGGCCTTTGTGCATCGCAAACAGAAAAAGCGCAACTTCCGTCGCCTCTGGACCGTCCGCATCAATGCGGCGTGCCGCGCCAACGGAATTGTCTACAGCCGCTTCATTGAAGGGCTGAGCAAATCCAACGTCACGATCAACCGGAAAATGCTTTCTGAGATTGCGATCTATGACGAAGCCGGCTTCGCCAAGCTCGTTGCAACGGCTCAAGCGGCTATCAGCTAACAACCCTCCGCTTGAATCGAAAAAGACCGATCTTCTGATCGGTCTTTTTTTATGCCTCTGAAGCCAATAAATGTTTTCCTCAGACCTAGGTCTTTGCCTTTCCTCTGCGAATGGTGAGGGGACCCGCACAACCCTGCGGATATTTGAGAGCCTTTTCGGGTTGCGGGGCGCGAGGCGGGTCTTTATATTCCGAGGCTAATTTTTCAGGATATTGTAACCAACCATTAAGGAGTAGACACTATGTCAGCTATTGTAGAAATTATTGGACGTGAGATTCTCGACTCTCGCGGAAACCCGACCATCGAAGTGGATGTAATCCTCGAGTCCGGCGCTGCCGGTCGTGCAGGCGTTCCGTCCGGAGCCTCCACCGGCGTAAACGAAGCGCTTGAACTGCGTGACGGCGACAAATCCCGTTACCTCGGTAAAGGTGTTTTGAAAGCCGTCGAAAACGTAAACGAAAAAATTGCTCCGGCCATCATCGGTATGGACGCAATGGATCAGGTCGGCATCGACAAATTCATGATCGGCCTCGACGGCACGAAAACCAAAAGCGAACTCGGCGCCAACGCTATGCTGGGTGTTTCACTGGCCTGCGCACACGCTGCTGCCGCTGAACTCGACATGCCGCTCTTCCGCTACATCGGCGGAACAAACGCTAAAGCCCTCCCCGTTCCGATGATGAACATCATCAACGGCGGTTCACACTCCGACGCTCCGATTGCGTTCCAGGAATTCATGATTCGTCCGATCGGCGCCTGCTGCTTCAAAGAAGGTCTGCGCTGCGGTGCGGAAGTTTTCCATGCGCTCAAAGCCATCATCAAAGGGAAAGGTCTTTCGACCGCCGTCGGTGACGAAGGTGGATTTGCTCCGAACTTTGCGGGCGGAACCGAGGAAGCCCTCGACGCCATCATGCAGGCGATCAAAGACGCTGGATACGAGCCGGGTACAGATGTGACCATCGGCCTCGACTGCGCGGCGTCTGAATTCTTTGAAGATGGCGTTTACAACTACGCGAAATTCGAAGGCGAAAACGGCGCCAAACGTTCTTCTAAGGAACAAAGCGACTACCTCGCTGATCTCATCTCCAAATACCCGATCGATTCCATCGAAGACGGCATGAACGAAGAAGACTGGGCTGGCTGGAAAATCCTCAACGACAACATTGGCGATCGATGCCAAATCGTAGGCGACGACCTGTTTGTGACTAACGTCGACTACCTGGCTCGCGGCATCAAAGAAGGCAGCGCCAACTCGATCCTCATCAAAGTGAATCAGATTGGAACACTGACCGAAACGCTCGACGCGATTGAAATGGCCCACAAAGCGGGTTACACCGCGGTTGTCTCGCATCGTTCTGGCGAAACCTCCGACAACACGATTGCCGACATCGCAGTCGCAACCAACGCCGGCCAGATCAAAACCGGCTCGCTGAGCCGCTCGGACCGTATTTCGAAATACAACCAGCTTCTTCGTATTGAAGAAATGCTCGGTACCGAAGCCCGCTACGGCGACTAGTCAGGCTAAGCCTGCACCCAAGTTTCCAACCATTGGAAACTGTAAACGCTCCGGAGATTTCTCCGGGGCGTTTTTTTCATCTCACGGCGTGCAGGTTACATCCCATTTCATAATTCACAATTCATCCTTCATATTTCATCGCTCTCTCCCCTATACTTCGCCCCGTGAGTCCTCAAAAATATTGGAATGTTATTTACCGCTACGCCGCACTCGCCGCAATCCTGCTCGCGCTAATCGGCGGGGTCTTCGCTTTTCTGCCGAAAGTGAACCAATTCAAGGACTATCGAGAAACCAAAACCACGTTAGAGGCTAAAATCCGCTCCGAGGAAGAGCACATCAAGGAGCTGCGCCTCAATCAGCAAAAATTCAGTACGGATAAACATTTTGTACAGAAAATCGCCCACGAAACCGGTTTTGCACACGAAGGCGAAGTGATCTTTCAATTTAACGATCCAGGGGACACCAACAATAAAACACAGAGTGGAGCGAAGAAGGACTGGCAAAATCATTAGGGGCAAAATCATTTTCACCATCCACTCCCATGATTTTGCCCATAAATGATTTTGCCAAAACTCTCTTTTACCCCATGGTTCAGAAATGATTTTGTTATCCATCATTTTGTAAAAATCTTTAACAAAAGGAGGCGTAATGACTAAACCCATCGTATGGACGGTAGCGGGTTCTGATTCCGGTGGCGGTGCAGGCACCCAAGCCGATGTAAAAGTGATGAACCTTCTAGGGGCACACGCCTGCTCGGTCATCACGGCTCTGACCGCACAAAACACTATTGGAACCGGTCGCCTCGAATGGGTCTCTCCAGAGATGCTCTCCGCCCAGCTCGACGCATTAAAAACAGATCTTCCGCCTGCAGCCGTTAAACTCGGAATGCTCGGTACCGTGGCGACCGTGGAGCTGATTGTGTCATTTCTAGAAACGCAAAAGATTCCCTTTACGGTCTGCGACCCAGTTCTCATCTCCTCGAGCGGAACCTTTTTGCTCGAAGCAGCAGCCTGGCCCCTGCTGACCAAACGGCTTTTTCCGGCGGTCGACCTGATCACCCCGAATATTCCGGAGGCTGAGCATCTACTGGGCATGGAAATCACCACCCCCGCCGATATCGAAGCCGCGGCCCGCAAGGCCCGCTCGCTCGGGGTAAAAGAGGTGCTGATCAAGGGCGGGCACGGCTCGCACGATACAGAGCTCTCCAGCGACTACTGGAGCAACGGAAAAGAGCACGCCTGGCTTTCAAGCCCGCGGATCAACACCAAAAATTCGCATGGCACGGGTTGCTTCCTCTCCTCGGCCATTGCCACCGCGCGTGCGATGGGCTGCAAACCGCTCGAAAGCATCGTATTAGCCAAGGCCTATCTAAATCAGGGACTGCGTATGGCCCCCGACCTCGGGAACGGGTTCGGCCCCCTCGCCTTCAATCCATGGGGGAAATCCAAAAAGGATCTGCCGCGGGTATCAAAGAAAGCGGATAAGCTCGGTCATCGCGCAAAAATGCCGAAGATCTAATTTTCGCAACTGCGTTGCATTTCAGTGCTTCGCACCGTGGGGTCGCATTTTTTCCAATGTTTGGAAGAGTTCCGATCAAAAGCTCCAAGGGTTGAAAAAACAAAAGCCGCAGTTTCCAAGGGTTGGAAAACGCGGCTTTTAAGGTGGTACACCCAGCAGGGTTCGAACCTGCAACCTCCTGGTTCGTAGCCAGGTACTCTATCCAGTTGAGCTATGGGTGCATCAGGAAAGCGCAGAATGTACTGCCTCGCTGAGTTGGAATCAATCGCAAAAGATGAACTATTTTGTAAGCGCTTGAAGCGCCTCCACTTTATCGGTTTTTTCCCAAGGGAAGACGGACCGACCAAAGTGTCCGTAGGCGGCAGTTTCACGATAGCTCCAGCCTTTCGGATCCAGTAATCCCAAGGCTTCAATCAACGCGGCGGGTCGGAAATCAAATAGACCACTGGTCTTAACGATCGACTCAAGCTGGCTATCCTTCATCGTCCCTGTGCCGTAGGTGTCGACATTGATACTGAGCGGCTCAGCCACTCCAATGGCGTAGGCCACCTGTACTTCGCATTTTTCGGCGAGGCCAGCCGCGACGATGTTCTTGGCGACATAGCGAGCATAGTAGGCGGCAGAGCGGTCGACTTTGGAGGGGTCTTTACCGGAGAAGGCACCGCCGCCATGGCTTCCGACACCGCCGTACGTGTCGACGATGATCTTTCGGCCCGTGAGCCCCGCATCGCCGTGCGGGCCGCCGATGACAAATTTACCGGTCGGGTTGATAAAGTATTCGACGTTCTCTTTGAGTAAGCCACTGGACGCCAGAACGTTTTCGGCTACGGCCTGCAAATCGGCCTGAACTTGTTCGAGCGGTACATCATCGGTCTGATGAGAAATAACGACTGCGGTGATGTGGTCGGGTTTCCCGTTTATATATTGAATGGAAACCTGCGACTTGGAGTCGGGACGCAGATACGGAATGGTTCCTGCTTTGCGAATTTTCTGAAGTTCGTCGAGCAACAGGTGGCTGTAGTAGACCGGTGCGGGCATGAGGGCTTCGGTTTCGTTAGACGCATAGCCGAACATCATTCCTTGATCGCCAGCCCCCTGCTCCTGATGGAGCCCTTCGCCTTCGCTCACGCCTTGTGAGATGTCGGGTGACTGTCCATGAAGGCGTCCAATGTATTCAAAGGTGTCAGCGCAAAATTTGAGATCTTCGTGGTCGTAGCCGATGCCACGTACCACGTCGCGTGCGATGGCTTCCGGATCGATCTGATCCCAGCCCGAACAGGCGATTTCGCCGGCGTTGACGACGAGGTTGGTGGTGACAAGCGTTTCGCAGGCAACACGGCTTTTGGAGTCCTTCTCGAGGCATGCATCGAGAATGGCGTCAGAAATCTGGTCGCACACTTTATCGGGATGACCCTCTGAAACCGATTCGGAGGTGAAAACATGGTCTACACTGATCTTGCTCATTGCACGGGCTCCTTGCTGTATATTCGTTTATCCGGATTAATGAATAAGGAAAGATACCCGCTTTAGCTAATGAGCTCAAGAATTTCCGGCGATCTTTTTGCCAGCAGCGCCCGGCATTCCTCGAGAATGCTTTCCGCTGTTCCAGAGCGAAGGGCCTCTTTGGCCAACGATTTACATTCCGAATATTTGAGATTTCGGATGACGTCTTTGATCATGGGAACCGAGGGGGGAGTAATGCTGAGGTCATCGACGCCCAACCCAATGAGTAATGGAACGAGTTCGGGGCTGGCAGCCATCTCCCCGCAGACCGAAACGGGGATTTTGCATGAATGCCCAGCATGAACCACTTGATGGATGAGCTTGAGAACGGCGGCGTGTGTAGGCAGGTAGAGGTGAGCCACATTCTCATTGCCGCGATCGACCGCGAGGGTGTACTGAATGAGATCATTGGTTCCAATACTGAAAAAATCAACGTGCGGAGCAATGAGATCGGCGGTGAGAGCCGCCGAAGGAATCTCAATCATGACCCCGACCGAAAGCGTTTCGGCATACGCAATCCCCTCTTCACGCAATTCGTTTCGACATTCTTCTAAAAGGGCATTGGCCTTGAGGACTTCGCTCAGACAGCTGATCATCGGATACATCATTGAAATATTCCGCCCAGCTCCTGCGCGCAAAACAGCGCGCAACTGCATCTTGAAAAAGTCGGGATGGGCCAGGCAGTACCGAATAGCCCGCCATCCGAGGAAGGGGTTGAGTTCAGGAGCCGTTCGGATGCCTGCGGCCAATTTGTCGCCCCCTAGGTCGAGGGTTCGAATGACGACACGCGCTGGAGCGCACTGATCTGCGACCTCGGCATAGACTCGAGTCTGCTCTTCTTCGTCCGGCAACTGATCTTCATTTAGAAACAGAAACTCCGTCCGAAACAGCCCGACCCCCTTGGCCCCATACTTTTGAACCCGATCCACTTCGCAGGGTAATTCGATGTTCGCAGCAATCGGAACGCAATGCCCATCTTTGGTTTTGGGACGCTTGTCCTTAAGGGTCCCGAGCTCACACAGAATGGTTTTGTACTCTTCGGCTTTCTGGGCATAAGTCAAAAGACGCTCGGATGTGGGGCGGATGACAACTCGCCCTTTGGTTCCGTCGATGAGAATTGTTTCTCCGGGGCTCAACTGTGCGGTGATATCATGCAGCCCAACCACGGCGGGCACCTCGAGTGCGCGAGCCATGATCGCAGCATGTGAGGTGGAACTTCCCTGATCGGTGGCAAACGCATGAACGATGGCGGGGTTCATGCCCGCAGTATCCGACGGGGAAAAATCCTGCGCGACGGCAATGCAGGGGCGATCAATCTGATCCATGCGGTCGATTACTTCGCCGACCAGATTTTTAATGATCCGACGGGTCACATCCCGTACGTCGACAGCACGCTCACGAAGGTAATCATCTTCGACGTTCGAAAGCATGGCAATGTAACGCCCGGCCACCTGATGGATGATGCTTTCGACATTCTTCTTTTTTTCGCGTACTTCGCGGATCACCTCATCAATGAAATAGCGGTCATCCACCACCAGCAGGTGCGCATCAAAAATGCCGGCATGCTCCTTGCCGAGTGCGCTATCCACCTTGCGCTGGATCTCGGAAATCTGGCGGCGGGTCTGGACAAGAGCTTCGTCGAAGCGGGAAATTTCAGAGGGGATATCCTCCTCGGCGATCGTTCGTTCAGGCACGGAGGAACCCTCATGAGCAAAAAGAACAACTTCCCCGACCGCCACACCGGGCGAAACGCCCAGCCCCTGAAGAACGATTTCTCCCAGAGGCTCTAGTTTTTCGTCGACCACATTTTAGTCCTCGAAGAATTTATTTTCGAACAAATCGGCGATTCCTGCCATGGCCTCTTCGGCATCCTCCCCCACGGTCTGAACGTAAAGCAGGGCGCCTTGATGACCCTCAATCGTCAACAGCCCCATGATGCTTTTTGCAGAAACCTCAGCCCCTTTTTTCCCAATCAAAATTTCACAGGTAAATTTTCCGGCAACCTTAACCAATAGGGCGGCCGGACGCGCGTGGATCCCATATTTGTTCTCCACCTTGAATTCACGAACTATGGTTTGTTCCGTTGTCATTACGCTCCTGTCCGATTCAAAAAGCTTCCGATCACTTTCTCGTCCAGTTCTTTAGCCGCATCGTGCCCTAGCATTTTCAGCTTATGGTTCAGTGCTGTTGTCTCCACCATATTGGCCATATCGCGACCTGGGCTGACGGGCAACCTATAATAGGGAAATTTAAGGCCCAGCACGTCAACCTCAGCGGGCAGGATTCCGGTGCGGTCCTCGTCCGCATCATTCACATAAGGGTGGAACTTGATCACAATATCCAGTTCGGCCTCGCGACGAATGGATCCCATTCCAAACAGACTGGGAACATGAACAATTCCGACCCCTCGGATTTCCATATGATAACGGGTCATCTCATTGGCAAACCCGAGAACCCGTCCTCGGCTATTTTTTACGACTTCGGTTACATCATCGGAAACCAGGCTATAGCCTTTGTCGATTAGGGATAAAGCTGTTTCGCTTTTCCCGATACCCGCCGCGCCCTGCAAGAGAACCCCAACGCCCATAATATCGAGCATCGTGCCCTGCATCCGTGCACGAGGCGCAGTAAGCTCCTCAATCAACACGGTGCTTTCGTTGATAAAATGGCTGGTGATCATCGTGGTTCGGAAAAGGGGCGTCTTATATTCCTCCGCCAGTGTAAGCAGTTCCGAAAGCGGATTCCGGTTGCGGGCGATGATGATGCCGGGGACAT
>Ga0307990_1003455_pt1 | contig 12052 bp, 11 predicted proteins | sample EllFjometagen129_FD_203168 | JGI IMG/M metagenome (GOLD analysis project Ga0307990, IMG submission 203168) | Marine microbial communities from Ellis Fjord, Antarctic Ocean - #129 | ecosystem: Environmental > Aquatic > Marine > Unclassified | place: Southern Ocean | collected 2014-10-08
GCCCCACATCACCTTTGCTTCTTCGAACCCAAAGAACGCATGCTCTTTGCCGGCGACGCGGCGGGTGCGTTTCGCAACGGGAAACTCTACTGCACCACCGCTCCACCGAGCTTCGACTTGGAACTGAACCTGGCAACGATCAAACGGCTCCGCTCTCTTCGCCCAAAGCGGATTTTCTACACCCACTTTGGTCCAGCAGATGATGCCGATAGGCTCCTGGCAAGCTATGCTGATCTACTCAAGCGCTGGACGGAGAAGATCGACGCACTACGTGAGAAGATCTCCGCTTCCGATCTTATCGATAGCGTACTTGCAGATCCCAGCCTAGTTCCACACGGATTCGATGAGGCTTTGCGCCCCGAGCTTGCCATGTCAGTGCGGGGAGTGCTGTATTACCTTGATAGAAGAGATCGCTGAGAAGTTGCAGTGTTCCTGCCTTACGCGTCTTCTTCCTTAAATAGTACGCGGATCAACTTCATTGACGTTCTCACAGCCGCTGACTGTCTGAGAAGTACATGGACCAATTGACTTGGCCATCTGTTACATGTGGGGCTTCATCACGAAGGAAGAGAGTGGCTTTCCGTGCTTAGCTCTTGCGGATATTCCTGAAGGTTTCGCTGAATAGAGGGCCTCAGAGCATCTTAGCTCTGCGATCCGTACTGTGGGGGAGGGAATGCGATTCACCGGTTGAATACACGCTGAAATATGGCTAAGATAGGCTGCAAGAGGAGTATAGCGAAGAGCATTATGATGAGGTTGGGACATGATATCAACAATAGAAAATAATCGTCTACAAGTCAGAGTAAAAACACTGGGTGCCGAACTAACAAGCCTGGAAACCATCGACAACGGCAGTGAGTATCTGTGGCAGGGCGACCCTCGGTATTGGGCCGGTCAGGCCCAAGTTCTTTTTCCTATAGTAGGGCGGGTGGAGAACGGTACGTGTCTTATTGAGAATGAGGAATACGAGCTCGGAGTTCACGGTTTCGCAAAGGAAAGGGAATTCCGATTGGTGGAACAAGAGCCAGAATCTCTCACCTACAGTTTGGAAAGTGATAAAGATAGTCTGCAAAATTATCCCTACCGATTTGCTCTAAAGGTGCAGTACAGTCTGAGCGGGAATGCACTGAGTGTCGGCTACAGGGTTCATAACATAGATACCCGGACACTGTATTTCTCTACGGGGGCACATCCCGGATTCAACTGTCCCTGGAATGAGGGTACATCCATGGAGGATTATTCGCTGGTTTTTGAGGAGCCTGAAACCGCTATTCGTATACTGCACAAGGAAGGCCTGTTGAACGGCGGAACTGAGCTATTCTTAAAGGGGGAGAATCGGATTAAGCTTTCCCATGAGCTCTTCGGTGGGGGTGCCATCATCTTAAAGGGACTCAAATCCCGGAATGTCACGCTCAAGTGTAGCAGGTCGAAGAGACAGGTCAGGGTCGATTTCGCGGGGTTTCCCTATCTGGTCATCTGGTCAGCCAAGGGAAATGCTCCCTTTGTGTGTATTGAGCCCTGGTATGGTGTTCCTTCAACCCGAGGTAAAAAGAGGGACCTCAGCAAAAAAGAAGGCATTATCTCCCTGGAGGCAGGAAGAATTTTTCAATGCCAGTATAGCATTATAGTAGAATAGGACGTCAAAGTTTCGCAGGCACGCTTCTTTGTGCTCACTGGGAGGGTGTGTGATTTCCTCCCTCATCTTGATGAGCTCTATCACAGGGCACCCCGCTAGGCTGCAATATTGCGTCGCTCCTCGCGGTGGGCGATCCCTGTTCAGAGAAAAACCTCCGAGAGGAGCGCAGGTTGGTTCGCGGAACCCTCGATCATCTCGTCCAGAAAGGGCTTGTCCAGGGGATCGTATCCTCTGGCCTATCGCACAAGAAGACACGGAAGGACCATCCTGGGTAAATGGACCAGTGGAAGCCCTTCCAGATGAAGGACGGGCCCCTTTCTTCTTGCGCGATCGCTGGAAGAGCTAAATTGCCCTCATTGAATTGATCCTCGCATCGGAAAAGAGTGTCCTCGTTCTGGAGACAATGGTAGCCTCACCTCCCTTTTCGAGTACGTTTCTCGTAAGGCAACGATAGGTTTGGAGTGCTTTTCTAGTGAGGGAATGCGTGGGCTTGACATTTCGGCAATGTCATGCTAGAATGATGTGGATCAGTTGTATAGTCCACTGGTGCGAAAAGGAAATATACCGCAAATGATACAACTTAGCAGGAGTAGCCCAGTACCGATCTATTATCAGCTTGCGGAGGCATTGCGCGAGCAGATCGAAAGCGGAGCTCTAAAGCCACACGAGCGGCTCCTTTCTGAGCGGGAGTTGAGCGAATCCTACAATATCAGCCGGATGACTGCGCGCCAGGCATTGTCGAAATTGGAAGTCGCAGGCTATATATACCGCCGGCAGGGTAGCGGTTCATTTGTAGCTGAGCCCAAAATTCGACAAGGCCTTCTGGGACTGTCGAGTTTTACTGAGGATATGCGACAACGGGGACTCTCTCCCGGAGCGCGGGTGTTAAGCATTGAGCTAGTTTCCACCAATGCCGACCTCATACGGCGATTTCAGGCTGAAGCCAACGAACAGTTCGTCAAGATTGAGCGTATTCGCTTGGCTAATGGAGAGCCCATGGCTCTGGAGTTCTGTTCCTTGAGGCACAAATTCTGCCCAGGCATCGAGGAACTAGACTTCACGGATCGCTCGATCTATGAAACTCTGCGGGAACGCTATAATATTTATCTTGGGCGCGCTGACCAAACGATCGAGGTCAAATCCGCCAGCGAATATGAAGCACAAGTGCTGAACGTTAAACAGGGTACCCCGATGTGGCAGATGGAGCGACTTACCTACCTAGAGGATACAAGGATTGTTATCGAGTATGTGCGATCCACATATCGAGGAGATCGGTATACGTTATATGCCGAGCTTGACCGCCGGGAGAGGTGATTGGATGAGTATAGAATAATTGCTGCTCATTAGATTGAGTATTTAGGGAGACATCCCAAAAAAGATGGATACGTTAGATTCTAAGATTGTGTATAGTTACTATTCGGGTCACTTAGACTGAAGTAATTCAAGAAGTAGGTCAAGGCGTAAAAGGAAGTGTAGTGAGAAACGCAGTTCGGTGCAGTCATCTTCCATCAGCTCAAGAGGTTGTCGACTGTAGGCCGAGCTCAGCGAAGGAGGAGGGATAGACTACGAGAATTGAGAACCGTTGAAGGTGCAGTAAAAGGGCACTCTGCACTGGCCACTAGGCGGCCTGCAGATGTGAAGCACTGAAGACTGTCTAGGTGTGTTCAATATGGAGGTAGAGATGAAATACAAAGCAAGGTTTACCAGGCTTGTAGTTTGCCTCATAGTAGCAACGCTTGCCGTATCAGTAATCGGAATAGTAGGACTAGCTCAGGAGAAGGTTACTCTGGAGATGTGGAGTTGGCGTCCAGAGGATGCTGACGTGTACCCAGAAATACTCGCAGCCTTCGAAAGCACCCACCCCAACATTGATGTGGTCTTCAAGCCGTTCAAGAATACCGAATACCCAAGCGTCCTCCTGACTTCCTTGGAGGCAGGAGAGGGACCGGACATAATGCAGCTGAAGTCCTATGGTGGTCTTCAGGCATATACCAAGTACTTGAAGGCGCTTGACGGCGACATTCCGGCCCTCGAAGGGTTCACGAAGAGTGCCCTTTCGGGCGCACGTGGGCGCGAGGATAACGTGATTTACGGAGTCCCATTCGCCACCCAAGGATTGGGAATATACTACAACACGAAGATCTTCGAACAGCATGGAATTTCCGAGCCGCGCACCTGGGACGAGTTCCTGGCGGTCTGTCAAGAACTCCAGGACAACGGGGTTATGCCCCTGGCAAATGGAGGCAAAGATGGCTGGACTCTGGAAGTCGTGTTTGCCGTTGTTGGACCCGCCTTCTATGGCGCTACTGACTTCTATAACGCGGTAACAGCGGGTGACACAACGTTCGAAGATCCTGCATTTGTGAGAGCCCTTGAGAAGACACTGGAACTAAAGCCGTACATGCCGCCTGGTTTCATGGGCGTCGGGTATCAGGATCAGCGTGCACTGTTCTACAACGAGCAAGCCGCCATGTGTCTCGCTGGGGCTTGGGAGATCGGCGGTTTCAAGAGAGAGAACCCCAACCTGGAATTCGGTATTTTCGCTGGCCCTCCGGAGGCTGAGGGGGAGATAGCTTACATCTCCAGTTTCACGGATGGATCCTATGGAATGAACAAGAACACGAGCCACCCTGCAGAAACGCTCGAATTCATGACGTTTTTGACATCCCTTGAGTTTGGCCAGCCTTTCACAGACTTATTGGCCCAGTTGTCATGCGTCCCCGGAATTGCGTGCAGCGACCCACAATTGAACACGTTCATAGAACTGTCTGCAAACGCCACACCATACATTACGCTGTGTGGCTTCAGATGGGAGATACCAAGTGGATCTGTAATCATACAGGGCAGGCTACAGGAGATGTTCCAAGGCAGTCTTTCGCCTGAAGAAGTCGCGTCGCAGTTACAGGAGGCTATGGAAGAATGGTATAAGCCCTTCCAAAATGGGAGCTAGAGCAGGGATAGGAGCCCTAGTCAGGTAAAACGGAGGGGGCTTCGCAGCCCCCTCGTTCTCTTGTCATGGAGGAATATGAGAATCGCACAACAGTTCTTCTACTCTAAACGGTTTGCTGTAGCTTGCTTCCTGATACCGGCGACTGTGCTATTTGCAGTATTTATCATTTATCCTTTTGTCAGTTCGTTCCTCTACAGCCTGTACGAATGGGATGGCTTGACAAGAATACGGTTCGTAGGCCTGCAGAACTTCAAGACACTGCTATTCGGCGGCCAAGAAATATGCCACAGGTTCTGGAATGCTGCAGAACACAACGCGTTTGCACTCGTATTCGTCACATCACTGCAGGTGTGTCTCGGCATGTCTATGGCTCTCTTGCTGTTTCAGAAGGTGAAAGGACGACGTTTCTTCCAGACCCTTTTCTTCCTACCTGTTGTCCTGTCTGTTGTCATAGTGGGCTTTCTATTCAACTTATTGCTTCACCCGATATGGGGCGTGTTCAATCAACTCATCCGGTTCCTTGGATTCACAGACTTCTACTTCCCTTGGCTTGGCAATCCGAAGACGGTTCTACCTGTTATTCTGCTCGTCAGCGTGTGGCGCTGGGCAGGGTTCTCCACAATGGTTTTTCTGGCGGGTCTAAGCGGGATTCCGAAGTCAATACTCGAGGCTGCGGATCTGGATGGAGCTAAAGGTCTTACGAAGCTGAGGACTATCACACTCCCGCTCTTGGTCCCTCAGATCTTGATCGTACTGATATTGACCATAACGGGTAATCTCATGATGTTCGACATGGTCTACGCTCTAGCTGGGCCAGCCGGCGAACCGCACTACAGCGCTGATGTTCTGGGAACACTGTTCTATAGAACCACTTTCGGCGGGAAGTATGGGCTGACTGACAAGGGTTTGGGGGCTGCGATCGCCGTAATCATGCTCATAACCATGGGTGTCATTTCGATTGTCGTCGTGAGAACCCTGCAAAGCAGGAGAGTGGAGCTGTGAGTCGCACGAAGAGATCTGAAAACGGGTGCTTGAGTCTATCGAACGCTCGAGGTAGGCGTATGCTTCTGTACCTTCCACTAATCCTATACTCGATAGTCCTTCTCTATCCGTTGTTCGTAATGGTTATTTCTTCCTTCAAGAGTACAGGAGAGATCTTTATGAACCCAGTGGGCTTGCCCCGCACAATAAACCTGCAGAACTACCGCGCAACCTTCGACAAGGTAAACTTCCTCCTTTACTTCAAGAACAGCGTCGTAGTCACGTCTCTGTCCACTGCTCTAAGCCTAACAGTGGGTACGTTTGCGGCCTATGCACTTGCCAGGTACCGTTTTCAAGGTAATAGACTTATATACTTCATCTTCATATCTGGTCTGATGGTGCCTTTGCCACTAGCTTCCTTTCCACTGTTTCTACTGATTAAGGCTCTAGGACTTCTTGATACACATGTGGCCCTGATACTCATATACGGGGGGTGGAGGGTTTCATTTACCGTACTTATTATGTCAGGCTTCTTCGCCTCACTGCCAAAAGGCTTGGAGGAAGCAGCCCGAGTAGACGGTTGTACAGAGTTTGGCGTCTTTCTAAGAGTGATGCTTCCTCTAGCAAGACCGGGACTTGTAATAGCGTTCATTTACAACGCGATCCCGATTTGGAACGATTTCTTCATTCCCCTAGTATTCTTGCGTTCAGATAGCTTGAGTACAATTCCTCTAGGGATATCTAGGTTCTTTGGTGAGTACGCAAGTGATTGGGGGGCTCTGTTTGCAAGTCTGAATCTCGCGATGCTTCCCATAGTTCTCGTGTATTTCCTCCTGTCTAGAAAGTTCGTTGAAAGCATGACAAGCGGAGCATTCAAGTAGGGTTAAGCAAGCCACGTGGGCCAGAATGGATACTGGCTAACAGATGGCGCTAGTAAGTGATTAAAAGGAGCGAAAATGTCAATAAAACAGGTGCTCTCTGGAGTGGATGTGCTTCTTGGTAGTGGTGCAGCGCAGCTCAAGAATAGAAAAATAGGACTAATAACGAATCATACAGGTGTTACAAGAGATCTGGAGACTACTAGCAAGGCGCTTTGCAAAGCTGGGATTACCGTCAAGGCCCTGTTTGCACCGGAACACGGGATTCATGGAGACGTGCAGGATGCGATTCATATACAGGATTCTGTTGACAAGACGCTGGGTGTGCCTGTCCACAGCATGTTTGGAAGAACATACAGTCCAACCATCAAAACTGCAGAGGATATTGACACGTTAGTCTACGATATACAAGACGTGGGAGCTCGGTCTTTCACATACATCTACAGTATGGCCTATGGTCTACAGTTTGCAGCAGAACACGACCTGCAGTTCGTTGTATTGGATCGACCTAACCCGATTACGGACGCGCACGCAGAGGGTGCCCCCGTGGATGCACGTTTCAGATCCTTTGTAGGCGATTATGGACTCCCTTTGCGCTATGGGCTGACTGTGGGTGAACTGGCCCTGTACCTCAATCGGACACAAGGCTGGAAAGCAGATCTCGACATAGTCCCTCTCTCCGGTTGGAAACGGGATCGCTGGTATGATGAGACAGACCTCCCCTGGACGATGCCTTCTCCCAATCTGCCGACGCTGGAAACGGCAGTGGTTTTTCCTGGAACAGTGCTTTTTGAGGGTACGAATATCTCAGAGGGACGAGGAACTACGAGACCCTTTGAACTCATAGGTGCTCCTTGGTTAGATGCGGCTAAGGTAACAGAAAAGATACGTGAGGAGTTGGAGAACGCAGGAATAACAGGCATTCTGGTTCGAGAAACTCTTTTCTCTCCCACTTTCAATAAGCACGCGGGCATTCCTTGCCGTGGTTTCCAACTGCACGTCACAGATCGGAACATCTACACTCCGGTTGCGGCTGGCATTGTATGTTTGAAGGTGCTTCATGACGAAGCTCCCGAGGCTTTCAAGTGGCTCCGCGATCCGAAAGCCCTACTACACGACCACCATGACCTTCCTCAGCCCAAAGATGATGAAACGTTCTATGTCGACAAGCTGGCTGGTACTGATGCAACGCGAAAGATGATTGATCAAGGTGCTTCTCTTGCCGAGGTCTTGGACAGAATGACGGAAGGTACGGCGGATTTCGGAAAGCAGAGCGAGTTTTGTCACCTCTATGACTGACTGTTTGGAGAAGCACAAGATGCGGGTGGTACAGCGCGTCATCGGTGTTGATGGCGGTGGAAGCAAGACAATTGCCTTGCTCACAGATATGCAAGGCAAAATCCTGGGCTCAGCCGACGCTGGTCCATCAAACTACCAGCTCTTGGGCCTGGAAGAGGCTGTTGCTAACATCACTGGTGCCATATCACCGCTCCTAGTGTCTACAGCAAGCAACAGAACAGCAGTACAGGTAGTGGTAGGCGTGGCTGGCGCTGGGCGCACTCAAGACAGGCGAAGACTAACGCGAATGCTGATACAGAGACTTGAGCAGACTGCGGGAGTCTACATCACCACTGACGCTCATATCGCGCTCGTTGCCGCAGTGGGGGAAAACTATGGTGTTGCCATCAATGCTGGCACAGGAGCTATCGCTGTCGGACTCAACATGAATGGCCAGTTTGCCAGAGCAGATGGCTGGGGATACATGCTGGGCGACGAAGGGAGCGGATACTGGATAGGATTAGAGGCAACAAGAGCTGCCCTCAGAGCATACGATGGGCGCGGAGGAAGTAGCGTTCTCGAGAAGATGGTAAGAGAGCACTATGGCATTGAGAAACTTTCTGACCTTGTCGAAGAAGCTCGTCAGCACAAGCTATCGCCGAGCAGAGTTTCCAAGCTAGTTCCGCACGTCTTTGAAGCAGCTAGGACAGGGGATGGAGTGGCTGCCAACATACTTGCCGAAGCTGGCCGCAGGCTGGCGAGATCTGCGAAGTCAGTCATCCAGCAGCTGAAGATGGAGAACGAAGAGTTCGGGCTCGCCCTTATAGGGGGAGTTTTTCGGAATGCGAACCTAGAGCCCTTGATGCAAGGTTTCGAAGGAACTATAGCAGAAGTGGCCCCCCGATGCCAAATGCTTAGCCCAAGATTTTCACCCGAGATAGGGGCCGTGCTACTTGGGCTATCTCAGTGTCAAGGGGAGATTTCAGATGAGGTTCTCGCAAACCTATCTGATTATGGAGGTAAGCGTTGTGAAGGCAATAACAGAGGCAATTAACCTGAATTCCACGAACGTGGACAGAGAGTCCATAGAGGGCATCCTGAAAATCATAAACACTGAGGATCAAAAGGTTGCTGAGGCGGTAGGACAGGTCATAGCCCAGATCGCTCTTGGCGTTGAGGCCTTTGTAGAAACCTACGCACAGGGAGGGCGAGTGTTCTACGTCGGAGCGGGAACGAGTGGTCGTCTGGGAGTGCTAGATGCTGCTGAATGCCCTCCAACATTCGGCATTCCTCCCACTTGCATCCAGGGGATCTTGGCGGGAGGCATGGAGGCTCTTTCCGAAGCACGTGAAGGCTACGAGGATGATCCAGCGGCCGGGAAGAAGGTAGCCGTGGACAAGGGATTCACCAACAAGGACTTCATTATCGGCATCACTGCGAGTGGGGAAACGCCATTTGTGCTTGGATGCATCGAGGAAGCAAGGAGAAGACAGTGCACGACTGGAGCGATCACCAACAATGCTGACTCCACAATTGTACATCTAGTTGACATCTCCATAGCCCCCGTGGTTGGTCCTGAGGTAATTGCGGGTTCGACTCGGATGAAGGCCGGCACAGCCCAGAAGCTGGTCCTGAACATGCTCAGTACGGCAAGCATGATACGTAGCGGCAGAGTATATGAGAATCTCATGATCGATCTTCAAGCACGGAATCACAAGCTGCAACTGAGAGCAGAGAGAATCCTGCAATTCCTTACGGATGAAGATCTGGACACAACTAGGGCGGCCTTGAGAGGGGCCAACTACGAGGTCAAACCAGCGCTGGTGATGCTGAAAGGCAAGTTGCTGTATGAGGAAGCAAAGCAGCTTCTCCAGGAACACAATGGGCATGCGCGTGAGGCCTTGGAGAAGATCGGCGTGAAGGAGTGAGTTCTAGGGCGGTGATCGGTTTTGACTGTCCTCTGCTAGAATGATGCCGGCTAGCACGATTCTCCAGCTTGAGCAGAATGAGCAAGGGAGTTCTGGTGGTGTTGTTTACTGGAAGAGATAGTGGACATTTACGGAAGCATCGAGACAACCAAAACATGTTTGGAAAAACTCAGTGAAGGTGGGCAGCTGGTGACTTCCGTGTTGTGCATTGGTCCCAATCAGTTTCAGGGGAGCAGATCCGTAGTTAGTCTCCATGAGATTGGAAATGCGCAAGTACTCTTAAGGAGATGACAATGAGCAAAGCTCTGTTAATTGAGAACGGTATACTAGTGCGGAATGACCGGGTTGAACAGGGCAATCTGTCAATAAGAAATGGACTAATTGAGCACGTACGAACTACACCCGGTGACAAACTGCCAATAGATTATACGATCATTGATGCTCAAGGGCTCTATGTCGCCCCAGGATTTATCGATCTTCAGGTGAATGGCGGCGGGGGTTACAACTTCGGCGATGCCTCGTCCGCACAGATCCGGAAGATCATTGCGTTTCACGCTAGGCACGGCACAATTGGACTCCTTCCCACCACTGTGACCGCACCAATCAAGGCGATCAGGAACGCCGCTCAGCGAATTCGCTTGCTGAATCACCCCATGGTGTTCGGCATGCACATCGAGGGGCCGTTCATTTCCGCGAAACAGAAAGGAGCGCAAAATCCTCAATACATTCTCAAGCCCTCGATTGAGGAATTTGAGAAACTGGTCAAAGGATACGAGGATTTCATTAAGATCGTTACCCTTGCCCCTGAGCTTCCCGGCGCTGACGGGCTGATAGCTCTCAGCAAGAAAATCGGTGCCATCCCGTCCCTAGGCCACTCTGATGCCACCTATGCCGAAGCGATCAAGGCTCTCGATCACGGGGTCGCTCTGTTCACCCACCTGTTCAACGCGATGCGTGAGTTTCACCATCGAGAGCCGGGAGCCGTCGGCGCCGCCTTGGGGTCCAACGAGATGGTGGAACTGATCGCCGATGGGGTTCATGTTCATCCCGCGGTTATCAAACTGCTCGCCAAGATTAAAGGGATTGATAAAATCTGTCTTATCACGGATAGCATCAGTGCCTCAGGCTTGGTGGATGGGGACTATTTGCTGGGAGGGTTGGAGGTCCTCGTCAAGGATCGGGAGGCCAGACTGAGGGATGGAACCCTCGCTGGCAGTACGCTGACCATGGACAAAGCGGTGAAGAACTTCATAGAATTCACAGGGGTATCCCTTCCCGAGGCGGTGCGGACCGCAACCTTGAATCCAGCAGAACTGTTGGCGATAACTGATAAAAAAGGGACTCTGGAGGTTGGAATGGACGCTGATATTGTGATCTTCGATAAGGATGTAACCATCTATTACACGATTATTGGAGGTGAAGCAGTCTACTCTCGAAATGAAACTAATCATTACGAATAACTATGCGGAGATGAGCTGTGAGGCAGCTCGCACTATAGCCCGTCAAATATTGGCTAAGGAAGACTCTGTCCTCGGCTTACCCACAGGCGATACCCCAATCGGGATGTATGAAGAGCTGGTCCAACTGGATAATCAAAGGCTTATTGATTTCTCTAAGGTCATCATCTTCAATCTAGATGAATATTGTAGCGTGCCGCCAGGCTATGGTGAAAGCTATCATCAATATATGAGAGAGAAGCTCTTTGATCATGTTAATATTCCAGAGATAAGTATTCATATCCCCAATGGGGTTGCTAAGAACATAGAGGACGAATGTATAAGATATGAAGAGCAGATCTCTCAGTATGGAGGTATAGATCTCCAAATACTAGGAATAGGAGCTAATGGCCACATTGGTTTCAACGAGCCCGGCTCAGACTGGAAAACGACTACAAGATTGGTGAAGCTCTCAGAGGAGACAAGGAAAAGGCAGTCAAAGCATTTTAGGGATCTTGCAGATGTTCCCACGCAAGCTATCACGATGGGGATCAAGACGATAATGAGCGCAACAACAATCCTGCTCCTAGCATATGGAGAGGATAAAGCAGAAATTACTTTCAAGGCGTTGAAAGGCCCAATAACGAGGCAGGTTCCGGCTTCCATTTTGCAATTGCACCCTATGGTTACTGTAATTCTGGACAGCGAAGCAGGGAGTTTATTCTAGCTACAAGATGTGAAACGGTAATCCCTTAAACATAGAACTTTGAGACGATTAACTTGATGGAGGAGTGATGTTAGAATGAACGTGCTTGTTTTGATCAAGCAAGTCCCAGCGACTGAGAACGTCAAGATGGATGAGAAGACGGGGACGATGGTGAGAACCGCCATGGAGGCGGTCATGAACCCGCTCGACCTCTACGCGGTGGAGGCGGCGGTCAGACTCAGAGAAGAAAACGAAGAGG
>Ga0307990_1003456_pt1 | contig 12047 bp, 10 predicted proteins | sample EllFjometagen129_FD_203168 | JGI IMG/M metagenome (GOLD analysis project Ga0307990, IMG submission 203168) | Marine microbial communities from Ellis Fjord, Antarctic Ocean - #129 | ecosystem: Environmental > Aquatic > Marine > Unclassified | place: Southern Ocean | collected 2014-10-08
AAAATGGTCCTTCAAGGGCGTGGACGTTTTGGAGCCTGATTTTGATATCTGTTTGGTCAAACTCTCGCGAGGTGGAGGCGATGCCATCGTGATTCGCGAATTCGACATTGAGAAAAAGGCCTTTGTTAAAGATGGGTTCGTGATGAAAGAAGCCAAGAGCCAAACCGCCTGGCTTAACCGAGATACATTGCTGGTCGGAACCGATTGCGGTGAAGGCTCCATGACTTCTTCTGGGTATCCACGGATCGTAAAAAAATGGAAACGAGGGACTCCACTGACGGATGCAGAATTGATCTACGAAGGAGAAACGGACGATGTCAGCGTGGGAGCCAATGTTCTACACTCCACCGATCGGTCCTACACAATGATCTATCGGGGCATCTCATTTTATGAATCGGAGTATTTTGCCTATGAGAAGGGAAAACTCGTTACGCTGGAACTCCCGAAGGACGCGGAGTTAAGCGGGATTTTTAAAGGCCACCTGCTGGTCAAACCGAAAAAAGAGTGGACCGTTGCCGGTCAGACCCTTTCCGGCGGAGCGTTGGTTGCGCTGGACTATGAGAAATTATTAAAGGGAACGCATGACGTAGCCCTGCTTTTCCAACCTTCGGAAAGTGACAGTCTCGGATCGGTTTCTATGACCAAAAATCAGCTGTTGGTCACCGTATTTAAAGGGGGACGCTATGATGAGCTCTTCCGCCTTACACTCGAGAAGAACGCGTGGGAAAAGAAGAAGATCACGACTCCGGAACACGGCACCCTTTCGATCATCAGTGCGAGTGATTATACCGACCAGTTTTTCCTAACCCATGAAAGCATGCTTGAACCCCGGGCCCTCTATTTTTGTGAAGCAATCGATTCACCTGTTGTAAAAATAAAGAGCCTTCCGGAATTCTTTACTGCCGATGCGTATCGCGTGGAATTTCATCAGGCGGTTTCCAAAGATGGAACAAAAATCCCCTACACCGTTGTGATGCCCAAGACGGCAAAACTCGATGGCAAGAACCCGACCCTGCTCTATGGCTATGGTGGCTTTGAAATTTCACTGCGCCCTACCTATTCACCCGTGATGGGCAGCTGCTGGCTGACGGAAGGCGGAATCTATGTTGTAGCCAACATCCGCGGGGGAGGCGAGTTCGGCCCGAAGTGGCACCAAGCCGCACTGAAAGAGAATCGTCAACGCTCGTATGATGATTTTATTGCCGTGTCTGAGGATCTCATCCAGCGCGGCTACTGCACCAACCAAACCCTTGGCATTCAAGGCGGCAGCAACGGCGGCTTACTGGTTGGCGTGGTGGCCACACAACGCCCCGACCTATATAACGCCGTAATTTGCGCGGTTCCTCTACTCGACATGAAACGGTTTAACAAGCTGTTGGCCGGCGCAAGTTGGATGGGTGAATACGGAAACCCGGATGAGCCTGCAGAGTGGGCCTACATCCGTAAATATTCGCCCTATCAGAATCTTTTCAAAAATCGAAAATACCCGAAGATTTTCTTTAAAACCAGCACCCGCGATGACCGGGTGCATCCGGGCCACGCCCGGAAAATGGCGGCAAAAATGGCATCCTACGGCCAACCCTTCTTCTATTATGAAAATACCGAAGGCGGTCATGGCGCAGGTGTAACCAACGAACAGCGCGCAATGATGGATAGCCTAGGCTATGCCTACCTGCTACAGATGTTGAAATAATAGAGGCGCGGGGCTCTTTTTTGACCCTTCAGGATGACCCTCTAAAAATGAAGCCATCAGGAACGAGTTTTTTTGACAGGATAACAGGATCGTTTCCTCTAATTCTAAGACATCCTCTTAATCCTGTTTATCCGGTAAAAAACTTGATCCGCACCGACTTTGAGTCTTAGTGGCAAACAAAAAAAGGCGCATCTTTCGAAACGCCCTGCTTGAAGCCACGTTTTATGAACTACGGCCTTTCTCCTCCACCCTTTCCTTTTCCGGACGGCGGGCCTTTGGGTGCTTCGTCTTCGCTAATGAAGCCGTCGTTGTTTTTATCCATGTGGGCAAAGGGTCCGGCCGGCCCGTTGAACTCGGCCTGCGAAACTTTGCCGTCGCCGTCCTTGTCAAACTGCTTGATGAAATCACCGCCCTGGGGCGGTTGCGGCCGAGTGCCGGCGTCGTTTTGCGCCATTGCGGTTCCTGCTATGAGCAGGGTAAGGATTGCTACCTGTGTCTTCATGATGCTCCTCCCTTTCTGCGGCTGTGCCGCATGTGATTATGCTGCTCGGGTATTCCCGGCAGCGTTAAAAACGAGTTCGAGTACCCGGTCGAACTGACTGGGAAGCAAGTCGGATGGTACGGCTTGGGAACCGACGGTTATAGAAATAAAACCGGCCGTTGATCTATCAGGAAAGCAAAACCCGCCGCGCTTCAATAGAGAAGAGGCGCAACGGGAATAGGAGTTTTTTTGTCTTTACCTAAACGGGCTTAATGGTGGTTGGGCTTTTTTATGGTTAGTCTTGTTCAGCTTGGGTTCTGAGATTACCGAGTAGCGTCAAGATTTCCGTTTCGTGCTTTTCTGGTGCCTCGACACACCCCCAGCCCTTCTGGCCTTGGAAGAGACCATCGTATGCAGAGTCATGATACGTCGTTATTACATGGGGAATGCCCTCCTCTTTGAGCATTGACTCCAACATCTGCGCCTGAACGATGTTTTCAAGCACTGCTATTTTTTTGATCTTATTCATTTTAAAACCCCTCATTCTATAAATCATCGACTGCCCCATTACTTTGATTCAAGATTCATTGGCTATCGGCTGTCGTCAAAGGTACCAGTCCTATCAAAAAAAAGGGTCAGCCAAAAAAAGGGTCAGCAAATGAATCCTGAATCCACTCTTTTTCCTTGATCCATTTTGTTGCGCACAGTTACTGCCTCTCAACTAATACCCCGAACAATATGCCGGTGATGGTACACGGATTTAAGAGAGTCTAAAAGAGGAAGGCTTGAAAAAGATGAGGGGGGACGGAGATGAAAGATGACAGATGAACTATGAAAGATGAAGGGGGAGACGAATGGGGAGAAAGAAAAGCCCTTAGGGTCCAATGATTGGAAAATTTGGAACCATCTTTTCCAATGGTTGGAAAATCGGCTCATAGATCGCATTCATCAAGCGGTAGTGAATCTGATCTCCAACGCCATACAGCACAATCCGCAGGGATGTGAAATTATGGTGCGTTTAAAGCAAGACGGAATCATTGAGATTGCCGATAACGGGATCGGAATTCCTGAAGAATCACTGCCTCATATTTTTGAGCGTTTCTACCGTGTCGACAAATCCCGCTCCCGCGAACAGGGCGGGGTCGGGCTTGGGCTTTCCATCGTTCAAAGCCTCGTTGAAGCGCACGGCGGAACCATCGCAGTTGCAAGCGTTCCAAACCTTGGAACCACCTTCACAATCACCTTGCCGCTGAAGTGATCGGAGCCTACAAAATCCGTTTATCCGGATTTTCGGATGAATTGGTTGCCAAACCCGATTGAAGCTGTTAGATTTCCGCCCATGAAAATCAAAGAAAAACTGAAAACCGGCCCGTTACTCCTCGATGGCGCAGGGGGTACCTGGTTGCAGGGACAGACCATCACCCCTGAACAGTGGGGAACCGTTGAGGGCTGTAACGAATGGTTGAATCTGTCCGCACCCGACATCATCCGCGGCCTGCATTCTGCCTACCTTGAAGCCGGAGCCGATGTGGTTGAAACCAACACCTTCGGCGCGTCGCCCGCCACGCTCGGCGAGTACGATTTGGCCGACCGCGCCTACGAAATCAATAAAGTCGGCGCCGCCCTCGCCCGTGAGTGCGCAGACAAATTTTCAACACCCGAACAGCCACGCTATGTCTTCGGCTCAATTGGCCCCGGAACCAAGCTACCTTCCCTCAGTCAAATCAGTTTTGATAAGCTCTGCGACGGTTACAAAATTCAAATTCAGGGTCTGCTCGACGGCGGAGTCGACGGACTGATGATTGAGACCTGTCAGGATCCCCTGCAGATTAAAGCCGCGCTGGCGGCGGCCGACGACCTTCTCGGGCCGGACAGCGACATTTTGCGCTACGTCTCCGTTACCGTTGAACCCACCGGCACCCTACTGGTCGGCACCAGCCCCGCCGCGGCGGCAACGATTTTGGCGCCCTATCCGATTGATGTGCTCGGCCTCAACTGCGCCACCGGCCCCGATGCGATGAAGCACCATCTCGATACGTTCTCTGAACTGTGGCCGGCACGCCTCGCCTGCATGCCCAACGCCGGAATGCCCGAAGCGCGCGTCGACGGAACCGTTGTCTATCCGCTTCAACCGGAAGAATTCGCTGAAAAAGTATACAAACTCGGCTGCGATCACGGACTCTCCATTGTTGGCGGATGCTGCGGCACCACGCCGGAACATATTGCTGAACTGAAAAAATACTTTTCCAATGCTTGGAAAAAAAATGGGGTGGAGGCTCAGCCTCCTTCCAAGGGTTGGAAACAACGCGAGCCCGCCGCCGGGCCGCAGCAGGCCGCCAGCCTCTTTAATGACGTCGACTTCACGCAGGACCCCGCCCCGCTCTATATCGGTGAACGCGCCAATGCGACCGGCTCGCGGAAATTCCGCGACACCCTGCTGGCCGATGATTACGAAAATGCCTTTCATATTCTAACCGAACAGGAAGAAACCGGCGCGCACATCCTTGACCTGAGTTGCGGCTATGCCGGACGCGACGAGCGCAAGGATATCGAGGTGCTCGTGCCGCGCATGGCGCGTGAGTGTCTGGCACCCATGATGATCGACTCCACCTCGGCCGATGTGATTGAGGATGCCCTCAAACTCTATGGCGGACGGGCGATGATCAACTCGATCAATTTTGAAGACGGCGGCGATCGCGCCGAACGGGTTGTGCCGATGGCGCGGCGCTACGGCGCGGCGCTGGTTGCGCTGACCATCGATGAAAAAGGCATGGCGATGAATGCCGAAGAAAAATTTGCCGTCGCCAAGCGGCTGGTCGATTTCTGCGTTGAGCGCGGGCTGAAAGCCACTGAGCTCTTCATCGATCCGCTCACCTTCACGATTTGCAGCGGCGATGACACGCTGCGCGATGCGGCGTTCCAAACCTTGGAAGCCATCCGGCGCATCAAGACCGAGCTGCCGGGCGTACGCACCATGCTCGGACTGTCGAACATCTCGTTCGGACTCAAACCCGCCCTGCGCAAAATCATCAATGCGGTCTTCCTGCATCAGGCGATCGACGCGGGAATGGATGCGTGCATCATCAATGTAGCGGCAATTGTCCCGCTCAACCAGATTCCGGAAGAACTTCGGAAAGGGGCCGAAGCCCTGCTGGCCAACGATCAGACCGACGGGGATCCGCTTGAAAACTACATCAACCTGTTTGAAACCATCAAAGAAGAACCCGAAGCAGAAATGATCGCCCGCCCCGCAGATGTGGTGCTGACGGATGCAATTATCCGCGGGAAAATTCCGTGGCTCGACCCGGCGGTACCGGATCTACTCAAAGAGCACGCGGCCGAACATATTCTCAATGAGCTTATGCTTCCGGCGATGAAAGAGGTGGGACGCCTCTTTAACGACGGCATTATGCAGCTTCCCTTCGTGCTCAAATCCGCCGAGGTGATGAAGCGCGCGGTGGATATGATCAAACCGTTTATGAAAAAGAGCGGGGCAAGCGAAAAGCCGCCGCTGTGCATTCTGGGGACTGTCGCGGGCGATGTGCACGACATCGGCAAGAACCTGGTCGGCATTATCCTATCGAACAATGGGTTCGATTGTGTGGATATCGGCATTAAAGCGCCCATTGAAAAAATGATGGAAGCGGTGAAAGAACACGAGGCCGATGTGCTGGGCATGAGCGGACTGCTGGTGAAGTCCACCGCCGTAATGGCCGAAAACATGAAGATTCTCGAAACGAACGGGTTTACAACACCGGTACTGCTCGGCGGCGCCGCGCTCTCTGAAGAATTTGTCGACCAGGCCTGCCGTCCGCACTACTCATCCGGCGTGCTCTACTGCAAAGATGCCTTTGCTGGCCTGGCCGCGATGCAAATGTTCAAAGAGACCGGAAAACTTCCTGAATATGTGGCGCCGACCCGCGACGGGCTCGGGTGCGATGTGCCGGAAACAACCGCGGAACCGGTCGTTACGGAGCCGATTGCCAAGGATGTGCCGGTGCCGGATGTTGAGTTCAACACATGGGTCCAAACCGATATCGATCTCGATGAAGTCTGGAACTATCTCGATATAGACGGGCTGATTACAGGCTCTTGGGGCTATAAGCAGGGAGTTCTTTCCGACGAAGAATATCAGAAGCTGCTCGATGAAGAGGTTTTTCCGAACCTTGAAAAAATCAAAGAGCAGGCCCGTGAGATTTTTAAGCCGAAAACCATTCACGGCTTTTTCAACTGCCGCGCAGAGGACGACACCTTCTATCTGACCGATCCGACCACGGGCGAAGAAACGCCGATGCTCTTCCCTCGACAGAATAAAGCCCCGTTCCACTGCCTGGCCGACTTTTTCCGCCCGGACGAAGATGTCTGCGCGCTGACCGCTGTGACCATCGGAAACAAGGTGATGGAAAAAGAGCAGGAGCTGCGCGATGCCGACAACTATCAGGATTACCTCCTGTTCCACGGCCTCGCCGTTATGACCGCCGAGGCGCTCAACGAGTATATGCACAAACAAGTGCGATTGAAGTGGGGCTCGGAGGAAGGCGACCTATCGCTCTCCGAAATCTGGGACCGCAAGCTCGACCAAAGCCGCTTCGGCTTCGGCTACGCAGCCTGCCCCGATCTGGAGATGAACGGAGTGGTGTGCGACCTGCTCGACACCGACCGAATTGACCTGAACGTGACCGAGCTGTTTATGGCCGACCCCGAGGTTTCCACTTTCGCGCTCATCACCCACCATCCGCAGTCGTACTACTTTGATTTGTAGGACACGCTTCTGCTGAGCAGAGCGTGTGCCACCGCTCACAGGCTCTCTGCATACAGAGAAGCCTGTCCAGAATGGCACTTCCTTAAGAGCTTTATTCATTGTAGGGCGGGAATGGTTGAAGACCTTCCCGCCGTGAACCTGAGGGTGAAACCTATAGATAAAGCGTTGAAAATTAAGAGTATGCCTAAACTATTCGACAAAGGCGGGAAGGTCTCGCAAGCTCAACCATTCCAGCCCTACAACCCTTAGGGAAGTACCATTCAAGCCTGTCCCCCAATTTTTCCAATGGTTGATGCTTTCGACAAAGTTAGAACTCTATATTTGTTCTAGATCTCATTTCTCCAGTAAATATTTATAAATCATTTAAGGTAATGTGTTTATGGAATTATATATCCCATACGTTTAAATGTACGGGATGCTTGTCAAAAAAATCATCCTAATCCATTGAAAGTAAATGGATTAACTCCCGTTTATTGGCTCTTCGTCACTTTGAATGAATAGAAACCAGCTGGAACAATTTTTCTGACCGGATAACTGGATGTTCTGGATATACTTCCGGTTCATCCCTTCCTGTTCAAACCAAAGATCCTGCGCAGTTAATCTGCGCCCAGTTGGGGCATCAACTGTAACCGGGCGTGCAGTTTATGTTGATGAATCTTAGCAAAGAAGGCTTTTTATGGCTCTTCTCGGATGTGCGTTTTTTTCACTCGCATCATGTCCCCGCACTCGGGGGAATAACATGGAAGTCCCACGGATGGCAGAGCCGGCCCACGGATCTTTTGCCGCTGCGCTTCTTTTGAACCACTTCCTACCGATCGTTATTTTACCTGCGGTGAAATTATCTATCGCTTCGCTTTCGGGAGGATACAAAAAGAATTTGCCACTCTACTGCGTTGCGTTGCCGTCGCGATAGCGCCAGCCAGTTGGCGGATACGCCTGTTCAGAACACCTCAGGTCTACCGATCAAATTCTCCGAAATAGATCAGGCAGACCTGAGACGCAGTCGAAAGTTGCTGTCGTAAACTCCAGCCCAGCTCGCAGGTTCGGCTCTGTCTGAAAATATATGCACCTGAACGGTTTTCTTTGTCTTTGATGGATGCAGGCAGGGGTTTCAACAGTCTGAGTCGGCTCTATGGGCCAATAGGTGAAGCGACATTTCAATTGTGAAACGCTCTGCCATCCGTGGGCCGGCTTTGCCATCCGTGGAACTGTTTTCCCATCTGTGGGACATGGTTGTTTCCAATAAAACGCAAATCTGAAATGAACCGTTTATTCGTACGATTTGTGTGGCGCTAGGCAAACGTAGGCGACTTTTGTCGGGCTCATCAATGGTTGAAAAATCAGTGGAAAATATTCCCAAGGATTGGAAGTCTACTGCATCCCCCTCCGCTAAAGCTTTGGAGGACAAGTCAGACGCGCACAGATTCTTTCAATGGTTGGAAACGCGAAGTTAAACGATGAAATTATTCGTATCGGCTCGTGATCATTCGTGGTTAAATATTTTAACGATGAATCAGAGAATCACAGTGCGCTATGAAGGCCGGGTGCAGGGAGTCGGGTTCCGGTTCACTGTGGTGAATCTGGCGAAGGAGCTAGATTTGACCGGCTGGGTGAAAAATGAATTCGACGGTAGTGTGTCGATGGTGGCCGAAGGCGAAGAAGATCAGCTGATGGCACTGCTACAGGCGGTGAAAAATTCGCATCTCGATCGGATCATCACCAACGAGCTTGTGCACCAGTCGGCGACGACGGGCGAGTTTGACCGGTTCGGCGTAATCTATTGATGCAGATTTACCAAGGCGTTGGCCCGTTCAAAGTCCTGCGCCGTCCGGATTCTCATGTTGGCTTCCGTTGAGACCACCAAATGAATCTCCTGCCGTGTTTTTTCGAGCAGAGCAGATTCGTCGTCGATCAGTTTGGTGCCGCTTTTTAGCATTTTTTCAAACACATCGCGCTTAAAGACCTGCGGGCTCTGCACAGCCCAGATCGTGCTCCGATCCAGCGCCTTGGAAGCTTTCTGTCCTTTTTCGGCCAGCTTGATTGCATCCGTGCTACGGACTGCCGCAACGGCCGCGCCGTAGCGTTTGCCAGCTTTAACCGTCTCCGTGATTACATCCGAAGCAACAAATGGCCGACAAACCCCATGCACCAAGACGGCAGAGGCATCATCTGGGAGCTGGTCACAGGCTTTTTTTAGATTACTGAGGCGACTGCCGCTTCCCGCCACGAGGCTTTTAACCTTATTGAGGCCGCAGGCCCGAATAATCTGCAGGACGTTATCAATCCGCTGTTTTTTAACCACAAGGATGATGCCATCAATGAGATCATTTTCCTGAAATTTACGTAAGGAGTGTGCAAGCACCGGAAGATCTCCGAGAGCCAAAAAAGCGACATCCAACCCGGATGCAATCTCCTGTTCTTTTCCACACGCTAAAACAATCGCCCATGCTGACATAATCCTGTTCCTTTCAACGCACCGCACCAAACACATCAAACACAACCCGCAGTGTAGCGCAATACTAGCAACGTTCTACAAAGCTGTCAAAGAGTTCAGCGCACGGTTTCATGAGTTCCAAACATTGCAAACTGGCGGAGTGCCGAAACGTTTGCTTATACTTCGGCCCGAACCCAACAGAAAAGGAATTCCCATGCTAAAAAGAGAAAATGCGGTGCTGGTTTTTATCGACGTACAGGGTCGGCTTTCCGAAATCGTTACGGACACTGAAACCCTTTTCGGCAACCTGCGCCGCCTGCTTCAGGGCATGATCGCGCTGGATGTGCCGATCATCGTGACCGAGCAGATCCCTAAAAAGCTCGGCCCCACCCGCGAGGAGTTTCAGAAATTCATCAGCGAGCCGGTGATCGCTAAAAGCAGTTTCGGCTGTTGCGGAGAGCCGGCATTTTTCCAAACCTTGGGAAAAACCGGACGCAAGCAGGTGATCCTCTGCGGAATCGAAACGCATGTCTGTGTGTATCAGACGGCCATCGAGCTGCTGGCAACCGGCCATAAAGTCTATGTGGTGGCCGATGCGGTTTCTTCACGTGATCCGGCCAATAAAATACTGGCGCTGCGCCGCATGGAAAACGAAGGCGTCCGGCTGACCGGAACCGAAATGGTTCTGTTTGAACTGCTCGGCGACGCCAAAGACCCGGCGTTCAAATCCATTCTGAAGATTGTGAAATAAACCATGCTCTACCTTTTTTTCGTTTCTCTACTCTGGGCCTTTTCGTTTGGACTGATTAAAGGTGGTCTGTCCGACCTGCCCTCCGCATCGGTCGCGTTTCTGCGCCTGCTAATTGCTTTCGCGGCCTTTGTGCCGTTTCTGCGAATCCGCCGGCTGCGGCCCGGCGGTGCGGCGCGCCTGCTGCTGACCGGCGCGATACAGTATGGTTTGATGTACGTGGCTTACATTCAGGCTTTTCAATACCTCAAGGCCTATGAAGTTGCACTGTTCACCGTTTTCACTCCCATCTATGTCACCCTGATCAACGATCTATTTAAGCGGCGTCTCAACCTGTCCGCACTCGGCGCGGTGGGTCTGGCCGTCGCCGGAGGCGTGGTTATTAAATATCAGCAGATCGATTCGCCGGAACTGTGGCGCGGCTTCGCGCTGATGCAGGCGGCCAACCTCTGCTTCGCGTTCGGACAGATTTTCTACCGCCGCACCATGGCTGCACTGCCGGACCGCCCGTCTGACCTGCACGTGTTCGGACTGCTCTATCTCGGCGCGGCACTGGCCGCCGCGCCGGCAACTCTCGGGTCTGACTGGACCGCATTCGAGCTCACGTTCAAACAAGGCGGCATTCTGCTTTACCTCGGCGTGGTCGCCTCCGGCCTCGGCTTTTTTCTATGGAATTTCGGTGCGCGACGGGTCAGCGCGGGGGCATTGGCGGTTTTTAACAACCTGAAAATACCGCTCGGCATTCTGGTGTCTGTGCTCGTTTTTGGGGAAAAGGCCGAATGGGTCCGGCTGTCCGTCGGAGGCGCTCTGATGGCCGCCGCGCTGATTATAAAGAAAAAAAGACCAGATAGCGGTGGACGCTCCGAGGGCTTTTCCTTATAGTCCAACGCTTCGATTTGAAAAAAGGAAGGCTTTTACAGCATGACGGACAAGTTAGTTATAGGATTACCCAAAGGCAGCCTGCAGGACTCGACCTACGCGCTCTTCGCGAAGGCCGGCTTTAACATTAAAGGCAACTCGCGCTCCTATTTTCCGACAATCGATGATGATGAGATTGAACTGCGCCTGCTCCGCTCGCAGGAGATGAGCCGTTATGTCGAACAGGGAATGCTCGACGCGGGGATCTCCGGCTTGGACTGGATTACCGCCAACGACTCCGATGTACAGATCATCTGCGACATGATCTATTCTAAGGTAAGCAAGCGTCCGGTGCGCTGGGTGCTGGCCGTTCCGCAAGACTCCGATATCCAATCGGTGAAAGATCTGGAAGGCAAACGGATTGCCACCGAGGGCGTTGCACTGGTCGAGCGCTGGCTCGAAAAAAACGGCGTGAAAGCCGAAGTCGAATTTTCCTGGGGCGCAACAGAAGTGAAAGTTCCGGAATTCGTAGACGCCATTGTGGACATTACCGAAACGGGCTCGTCGCTACGCGCACACAACCTGCGCATCGTAGATACGCTGATGGAGTCCTATACACAATTTTTTTGCAGCAAAGAGGCGTGGGCAGACGACTGGAAACGGACGAAGCTCGAAAAGGTCGCTTTGCTTCTGAAAGCAGCATTAAACGCAGCAGATAAAGTTCTGCTGAAGATGAATGTGGACGCGCAGAATCTGGAAGCAGTGAAGACCCTGCTGCCGGCTCTGAACGCTCCAACAGTCAGCGGCCTGTCCGACGACGGCTGGTACGCGATTGAAACCGTGGTGGAGGAATCCATCGTCCGCGAAATCATTCCCGAGCTAAAGGCTGCGGGCGCGGAAGGAATTATTGAAATTGGCTTAAACAAAGTGGTAGCATAGCTGCAACAAGGGGAAGATACACATGGGTACCATTAAAAAATGGCGTAAAACAAAAATGTCGAACCACAAACGGCGCAAACGCCGTCGCGCGGATCGCCATAAGAAGAAATAACGGGGATCTGGAATATTGGA
>Ga0307990_1003457_pt1 | contig 12044 bp, 23 predicted proteins | sample EllFjometagen129_FD_203168 | JGI IMG/M metagenome (GOLD analysis project Ga0307990, IMG submission 203168) | Marine microbial communities from Ellis Fjord, Antarctic Ocean - #129 | ecosystem: Environmental > Aquatic > Marine > Unclassified | place: Southern Ocean | collected 2014-10-08
ATTGACTCTTAATTGACCCTTAATGAAACCACTAAGTTATACACAATTTGTGTATAACTATCTATAAAGTTAGTTTTAAGTATTATAATAGAGCCCTAATAGGGCATAAATACAACAGTTTTGTATATATTTCATATGGAGATGTTAAGAAAGCTGTACTTATAAAATAATCGGATAACTCCGAATCAATATAAAGCCCGAGGAAACTCGGGCTTTTTCTTATTTATAATAGCATTGATAGCTGAATCAACTGTAACAATCAGCTTGTATTGATTAAACTTTTCATTTCCCGATATTTAATAGCCATTAACAAAGATGACAGCACTACGGTGTGTTAAAACGCTTTGAAAGGCAAGAATGAAGTGAATGGTTCCAACCTTAATAATGGTTGAGAGTGTTTTCTGATATTTACCTGCATCACAGTGAGCAAGGTGAGTTTGGAGCAAAGCTGATGTTAATGGTTGAGAAACACCCAACAACTCAGGAGAGTTGTTTTACGAATAAAAAAAATGCTACACCCGAGAGTGTAGCATTTTATAGATTAGACTAATTAACTATTATTTAGTTAACTCTTCTGTTTTAATAGTATCAACATCTGCAGAAGCTACTTCGCCTTCAACAAACTCGATGATGCCCATTAATGCGCAATCACCTTTACGAGTACCGTTTTTATAGATACGGGTATAACCACCGTTTCTATCGGTATAACGCGGAGCTATCTCATCGAAAAGCTTCTTTACAAGTGCTCTGTCCTGAAGGACTTTAAAGGCCATTCTTCTACCGTGAACAGAGTTCTTCTTACCATAGGTAATAAGACGCTCTACGAGAGAACGCATCTCTTTGGCACGAGCAATGGTTGTGTTTACTCTTTCATGTATAATGATAGATTTAGCGAGATTGTGAAGCATCGCTTTACGATGATCAGCTTCTCTACCAAATTTCCTTCCAGCTACACGATGTCTCATTTTCTATACCTTCTTCTTTGTAATAACACGATTTTTGGCTTCTTCAATTTGTTTGAGTTTTCCATCAACATCCATACCAAGACCAAGATCATACTTAACTAAGAGTTTGGTAATCTCATCAAGAGATTTCTTACCAAAGTTTCTATATTTAAGCATCTCAGGTTCAGTGCGGCAAACGAGATCGCCAATATTTTCTATTTTAGCAGCTGCGAGGCAGTTAGCTGAACGAACGGTGAGTTCAAGTTCTTTGACGCTCATGTTCAGCAACTTGTCAAGACGCTCTAATTCAGGATCCATCTGAACTTCTTCGATATACTCAGGTTCAACCTCGAAACGAGAAACCTTTGCATATAAATCTTTCAGAAGTTTAGCAGAAAGGAACAGAGAGTCACGAGGGCCTATAGCCCCATTACTGAAGATCTCCATAACGAGTTTGTCATAGTTCATCTTCTCTTTAACACGCATGTGCTCAATACTGAAATTAACTTTAGTGATAGGTGAGTAGATAGAGTCAATTGGGATAAACCCAATAGGTCTCTCTTCCATCTCCTGCTTATCGGATGGTACATAACCTCTTCCAATGCCTACCCAAAGCTCAACGCGGAAATCAACCGGTTCGGTAATCTCCAAGAGAACAAGGTCTTTATTCAAGATTTCGAAGTCAGAAATCTCTTGAATATCGCCAGCGGTAACTACGCATGGACCTTTCTTCTCTAATACAAGCTGAATCTCATTAATAGATTCAGTCCTGAAGACGAGCTTTTTAAGACGTAAGATGAGATCAATATAGTCAGAATCTGTACCAGGAATTGGGGCGAATTCATGGAATAAGCCTTCAATCCTGACGAACCTAACTGCAGCACCTTGAATTGATGAGAGCAATACGCGTCTCAAAGTATTACCGATAGTTGTCCCGTAACCAGGTTCAAGTGGTCCGATCTGAAACTTACCGTAAGTTGAGCTATAGCTCTTCTTCTCAAAATCAACGCTATCTGGCAGCTGAATGGGTTCAAGCAGCATCATAGTGAAATACTCCTTTATAGTTTGAAAACACTATTTGGAATAGAATTCAACGATTAAACGGACATCGACATTAATCTGGATCTCATCCGCAACTGGAACAGCTACGAATTCACCTCTAAATTTATCCTTTTCTACAGTAATCCAAGAGTATGGAGAGGTAAGAGAAGTAATGTCCATTGCGTCAGTGATAGCACTGCAAGTACGACTCTTTTCCTTAATCTCAATAACGTCACCTGGTTTGAGCAGATAAGAAGGTATATTTACGCGTTTTCCATTAACAGTACAATGCCCGTGATTAACGAACTGTCTTGACTGCATTCTGGTAACAGCAAATCCCATACGGTAGACTACATTATCTAATCTTCTTTCAAGAATTTGCAGAAGATTATTACCGGTAACACCGGGCATCTTCTCAGCTTTTGTGTAATAATTAAAGAACTGCTTCTCTAATAAACAATAGATGTGTCTAAGTTTTTGTTTCTCCAAGAGATGTATACCGTAATCAGACATCTTCTTCCTGAAGCGTCTACTATTACCATGCTGTCCCGGGAGATAATTCTTCTTTTCGAGAATACGATCGTACTTTGGGGTACCATAAATATTCTCTCCGAACTTGCGACAAATCTTTGCTTTGGGTCCTGTATATCTTGCCATTTAAACTTCCTCCGTTAGATTCTTCTTGTTTTAGGCGGACGACACCCATTGTGTGGAATCGGAGTAGCGTCATGGATTGCAGTAACCTGGAGACCAGCTGAATTCAAAGCGCGGATAGAAGATTCTCTACCGCCACCAGGGCCTCTTACAATTACTTGAACTTTTGCTATACCCATATCGATAGCAGCTTTAGCCACTTCTTCTGCCGCAATCTGTGCTGCATAAGGTGTGCTCTTCTTAGATCCTTTATAACCAACTTTACCACCACTTGACCAAACAAGAGTATTTCCGGCTTTATCGGAAATGGACACGATGGTATTGTTGAAGCTTGAATGAACGTGTGCCACGCCTTCATCGAAGGCAAGATGGGTACGCTTTTTCTTTACACGAGTCTTCTTTGCCATCTATAACTCCTATTTCTTTCTGTTCTTCTTAAGTGAACCAGGTTTTGGTCCCTTACGAGTTCTGGCGTTTGTTTTGGTTCTCTGACCACGCACCGGAAGACCTCTCTTATGACGAAGTCCACGATAGCTATTAATCTCCATGAGACGTTTAATATCCATGGCCACTTTGGTTCTTAATGAACCTTCTACTATAAGATCATTCTGAATGATGTCTCTGAGTAATTTCTCTTGTTCAAGTGTGAGATCTTTCACACGAGTACTTTCATCAATATTAGCTTTATCAAGAATCTTTTCAGAAGTTGTTCTTCCTATACCGAAGATATAGGTTAAACCGATTACGACTCTTTTATTTCTTGGTAATTCAATACCGGATATATGTGCCAAGCTAATCCTCCTTGTTAACCCTGACGTTGTTTGTGTTTAGGATTAGTTTTACAAATCACACGCACAACACCATGTCGCTTTATAACTTTACAGTCCTTACAAATCTTTTTTACAGATGCTCTGACTTTCATTGTTACTCCTATTTATAACGGTAAGTGATTCTACCTTTGGACAAGTCATAGGGCGATAGCTCTATTTTAACTTTGTCACCGGGAAGGATGCGTATTAAATGCATTCTCATCTTACCTGAGATATGAGCCAATATTCCATGCCCATTCTCTAACTCAACTTTAAAGGTGGTATTCGGTAACGATTCTTTTACGGTACCTTCTACTTCAATTACACCGGGTTTTGCCATTGTTTAACCTTTGTCTAAGACTTCTGGTCTATCAGCTTTAATGAGGATTGAATGCTCAAAGTGTGCAGACAAGGAATCATCCATAGTAAAATATTCCCAACCACGCTCATTAACGCGATTAGTGCCTATATTCACCATAGGTTCGATTGCTATTGTCATTCCACTCTTTAAACGAGCACCACGCCCTGGTTTGCCTATATTCGGAACCTGTGGGTCTTCATGCAACTGATAACCGACACCATGACCAGTTAAATCATCTGCACAATAATAACCATTTTCACGAACAAAGCTCTCTACTGCATGTGATATATCTCCAACTCTATTACCGGGTATTGCCTGGGCAATTCCAAGTTCTAGAGCCTTTTCAGTAATTTCAAGAAGCTTTTTAGCTTCATCAGAGATTTCACCAACTGCAAAAGTTCTTGCAGCATCACCATAGAAACCTTCATATACAGTTCCAACATCGACACCAATTATATCACCATCTTGTAGTACTACACTCTTTGATGGGATACCATGAACAATTCCTGAGTTAACAGATGTACAAAGCGTTCCTGGGAACGGCTGTAATCCGGGAATTGTGTAACCTTTAAACGCTGGTTTCGCTCCTCTTGACCGAATAAAATCTTCAGCAAGCTTATCAAGCTCCCATGTGTTTACACCCGGGATTATGTGTTTTTCAATCAGAGTGAATAAGTCAGCAATAATCTTATTGGCGACTCTCATCTTCTGTATGGCTTGTTCTGATTTTATTCTAATCATGCTAGCGACCTGATCTTCCTCTTAGTTTACCTTTTTTCATAAAACCGTCATAATGACGCATAACGAGGTGTGATTCAATTTGCTGGAGAGTGTCCAATGCAACACCGACTATAATGATAAGTCCTGTGCCACCAAAATTGAAATCAATCTTACCCCATTTGACCATAAAATCAGGCAATATTGCTATGAAAGCAAAAAAGATCGCTCCGGGTAATGTAATTCTAACAATTACATTATTAATATAATCTGAAGTCTTCTTCCCTGGTTTTTTACCCGGGATGAATCCTCCATATCGTTTCATATTCTCCGCCATCTCAACGGGATTCAAAACAATCGCTGTATAGAAGTATGCAAAGAAAACGATCAGAGTAACATAAATAAGAGTATAGAACCAATGACCCGGTGATAACCAGTTCGTAAGTCCAACCCAGAATGTTGAGCCACTGTCGCCTCCTGCAAACATAGCAATAGTTCTTGGGAACATAATCACTGAATTCGCAAAGATGATAGGAATAACACCCGCAGAGTTAACACGGAGCGGGATATAAGTACTGTGTCCACCGTACATTTTACGGCCGACGAAACGCTTTGCATATTGAACCGGTATTTTGCGAACTGCTTCAGTTACAAGAATAACTCCAGCTGTTACAACTACCATGAGAGCAACAAAGATAAGTGTACGGATGATCCCAGTTTCTCCAAGACGGACTTTCTGGAATAAATGCCAGAAGCCGGCTGGGTAACGGCCAATAATACCAGCAAAGATGATAAGGGAAATACCATTTCCAATACCCTTTTCTGTTATTTGTTCACCTAACCACATAATCATCATAGTACCGGTTACTAGAGTGATAACAGTTGATATGATAAAGAAGAGACCACTTACTGGCACAACTTGACCACCTGTTGACTCTAGATTCTGAAGGAAAAAGGCAATACTGATGGCATTGAATCCACCAATTATTACAGTACCGTAACGGGTTAACTGATTAATCTTTTTCTGTCCTTCAGCACCTTCTTTTCTGAGTTTCTCAAAATAAGGTACAATACTACCAAGCAACTGAATTACGATTGATGTCGTAATGTAAGGCATAATTCCAAGAGCAAAAACAGATGCCCTTTGAAAATTACCACCTACAAACAGATCATACAATCCAAACAAAGTCTGGTCAGTTCCGGGATTTGAGAAGAAAGCTTTCAACGCTACTACATTGACTCCGGGGACTGGTATGAAACTACCAAGTCTATATAGAACCAATATAAAGGTTGTAAAGAGTATCTTCTTCCTCAAATCGGGAATCTTGAAGATATTCGCTATAGTTTTAAACAAGTTAAACTACCTCCGCCTTACCGCCGTTAGCCTCAATAATTTCTTTAGCACTCTTAGAGAATGCATTAGCTTTGATGTTAACAGATTTTTTGAATTCAATTTCGGTATTAGCGAGAATCTTAACTTGTGATTTACCTTTCTTACCAGTGCTTGAAACTATTCCGAGCTCTTCGAATTTTGCAATATCAAAGTTGGTCTCATCAAGGTTAAGCAGTTGTTCAAGATTAACTATACGGAATTCAATCCTGTTCCAGTTCTTAAATCCACGTTTAGGGAGACGACGCTGAATTGGCATCTGACCACCCTCAAACCAAATAGGAACTTTCCCACCAGATCTGGATTTCTGACCTTTATGTCCTCTACCGGCTTGTTTACCATAACCGGTAGCCTGTCCTTTACCAAGTCGTTTGGTCTTCTTTTTTACATTGGGACGCTGTAGTTGACTAAGAGAATACATTTCGATCTCCTTTATTATTCCGCAACCGGTTCGACTTTCAATAAATAAGAAACCTTATTTATCATACCAAGTATGTTTGGTGTGTCATTATGAACTCGGTTCTTCCCAATTCGCCCTAAGCCAAGAGAAGCTAAAACTCTTCTATGAGTTTCTTTTCTTCCATTTGCACTTTTAATCTGTGTAACTTTTATTTTCATTCTTCCTCCCGACCTGTCAGTTCAGCAATGGTTTTGCCTCTTAACCTGGCGATATCACCAATAGTTCTGAGGTTTTTCAAACCATCGATAACTGCTTTCACAACATTTCCTGAGGTGTTAGAGCCTAGAGATTTGCAAAGAATGTTTTCAATTCCAACTACTTCGAGAATAGCACGAGCCGTTCCACCAGCAATAATTCCGGTACCCGGACGAGCTGGTTTCAAAAGAACTTTGCTAGCACCAAATCTTCCCAAAATTTCATGAGGGATTGTTCCGTTTACGATAGGTACGCGGAACAGATTCTGGTTAGCTTTGTCTTTAGCCTTACTAATCGCATTTACGATCTCGTTGGCTTTACCTTTACCAACTCCAACTTGTCCTGCTTTGTCGCCAATGACAACAATAGCACTGAAGCTGAAGTTTTTACCACCTTTAACAACTTTTGCAACTCGTTTGGTGGATACTATTTTTTCTGTGAATATTTGTTCGTTATCGTTATGGGCTTTGAAATCCTGTCTCAATTCATCCTCCCTTAGAATTCCAGTCCAGCTTTTCGGGCTCCATCTGCTAGAGCCTTCACGCGACCATGGTACTTGTAGCCGGAACGATCAAAACATACAGTTTTAATCCCTGCAGCGACTGCTTTTTCACCTAATTTAAGGCCGACCTGAAAACTCACATCAACCCTTTTACTTTTAGGTGCATCAAAATCCTTAGCGATGGTAGACATTGAAACAAGAGTTGTTCCAGTAGTGTCGTTTATAATCTGGGCATAAATGTTACTCAGACTGCGAAAAACTGCAAGTCTAGGTCTTTCTGTTGTACCTTGGAGTCTTTTGCGGATCGCCATTCTTCTGCGCGTTCTCATAGCTCTTCTGATTATATAATTTTTCTTAATCATTTCATCTCCAATTATGCGCCAGCTTTAACAGCTTTTATTGAAACGTGCTCATCATGATAACGAACACCTTTACCCTTGTAAACCTCTGGAGGTCTGCATTTTCTAATTTCAGCTGCGAATTTACCAACATCTTCTTTATTGATTCCCTTGATCGTAACGATACTATTAAGATCTTTAATAGCATTGCCACGCCCGATTTGTTGGGTAATAACTTCAATACCTTCAGGTATCTCTGCTAATATATCATGGGAATAACCCAAAGCAAGCTTTAACCATGGTCCAGTTTTATCTGCATTAAATCCGGTTCCAATAACCCACAAGATCTTTTCAAATCCTTGTGTTACGCCAACAACCATATTGTTGATAAGCGCTCTAGTTAAACCATGAAAGGCTTTCTGATCTCTTGAATCATCCGCTCTTGTTACGATAATTTCATTATCTACGATTTCCACTTTAATGGGTGGAATTGTATTATACTCTAATCTGCCGAGTTTTCCCTCAACAATAACCTGTACTCCGTCGAGTGTAATTTTAACACCTTCTGGAATCGGGATTGGGGATTTTCCTATTCTTGACATTATTTCCTCCTACCAGACCTTGCAGACGTATTCACCGCCTACTTTCGCTTTACGGGCAACACGATCAGCCATGACACCATGACTTGTTGAAATAATTGCAACGCCGGTATTATTGAAAACAGATGGCAGATGTATTGAGTTAACATAAACGCGTCTTCCAGGTGTAGATACTCTTTGAACGCCCTTAAGAACAGGGTCTCCGGTATTAGTGTAACGCAAGTATAAGGTAATTGTCTTGCGGCTCTTCTTTATCTCCGGATTTCTTTCGTTGACCTGGTAACTGTTGATGAAATTCTCTCCAGCTAAAATCTTTACAACATTTTCAATCAGTTTGTTATGATTCACAACAACCTGTTTATGACCGGCACGATATGCATTTCTTACTTTAGTTAATGCATCAGCTAACGGATCACTTATCATTATTCCTCCAACTTAATTTCTTACCAACTCGCTCTAGTGACACCAGGGATCTGGCCAATAGCAGCGTATTTACGGAAGCAGAGACGGCACATTCCAAAATCTCTCATATAGGCTCTGGAACGACCACACAACCTGCAGCGACTGTACTTGCGAACACCGAACTTAGGTTCTCTGCTCTGTTTTATGATCCAAGACTTTTTTGCCAAGCTTCCACTCCTTTATTTAGTTTCACTTTTTCTGAAAGGGAACCCTAGAAGGCGAAGCATCTCTTTGCCCTCTTCGTCTTTTTCAGCGCTAGTTACTATTGTAATGTTTAGCCCACGAATTGAATCGATTTTATCGAAATCAATTTCAGGGAAAACAGTATGCTCTTTGATTCCTAAAGAGTAACTTCCTCTACCGTCAAAAGAGTCTGCTGGGACACCTTTGAAATCTCTTATGCGTGGCATAACAATAGAGACAAGACGATCGTAAAATTCATACATGACTTCGCCACGTAAAGTTACTTTACAGCCAATAGGCATTCCTTCTCTAAGTTTGAAATTAGAGATAGCTTTCTTAGCTTTAGTAACAAGTGGTTTACGACCTGTGATAGCTGTAAGGTCTTTGACTGCATTGTCAAGGAGAGCCTTATTTTGGGTTGCTTTACCAACACCCATGCTAACAATTATCTTCTCCATTCTTGGAGCCATATTCACATTCTTATAATTGAAATGCTTCACAAGAGCTGGAATGACTTCTTCATTATATTTAACTTTCAAACGATTCATTTTCCGGCTCCTTATAACTCATCACCAGATTTCGCACAGACTCTGACTCTTTTACCATCAGCGCCTTTCTTGAAAACGGCTTTTGTTACATCATTAATTTTATCATTGTACAACATCACATTGGAAACATGAAAAGCAGCTTCCATCTGAATGATTCCACCCTGTGGATTTTGTTGAGAAGGTTTAGCATGTTTTTTCATCATGTTAACTTTTTCGACAATGATTCTTTTGGTCTTTGGAAAGGCTTTTAGTACTGTTCCCTTTACTCCCTTATCTTCTCCGGAAATAACGATTACAGTATCACCTTTTTTTATTCTCATTTTGTTCATTGCTTACTCCTATAATACTTCCGGCGCAAGAGAAAGAATTTTCATAAAATCATGATCTCTTAGCTCACGGGCTACCGGACCAAAAATACGAGTGCCTATTGGTTCGAATTTCTCATTAAGGATAACAGCTGCATTATCTTGGAATCTGATGTATGAACCATCAGTTCTTCTGATCTCTTTTGCAGTTCTGACTATTACAGCCTTCTGTACTGAACCCTTTTTTACCTTACCGGTTGGGGTAGCAGATTTGATAGCTACAACAATAATGTCACCCACGGACCCGTATTTTCTTCCCGAGCCCCCGAGAACTCTAATGCACATAGCTTTCTTTGCACCTGAGTTATCAGCAATATTGAGTACGGATTGAACTTGTATCATCTCTACTCCTTACTTGCTTACTTCTACAATCTGTTTAAGAGTCCATCTCTTGCGAGCACTCAGGGGACGAAATTCCTGAATCATTACGGTATCACCGATATGAGCTTCATTATTCTCGTCATGAGCCATGAACTTTTTATGCTTACGAACAGTTTTTTTATACAACGGATGCATAAACTGTCTTTCTGAGCGAACAACAATGGTCTTATCCATTTTGTCACTTACAACAACACCGACCTTCGTTAGCTTTCTTTCGTATGCCATCTTTTAAACCTCACTAAGCCTTTTTCTCTGTCAGAATGGTTAGAATACGAGCAATGTCTTTCTTTGCCTGACGAATCCGTAACGGGTTATCAAGAAGGTTTCTTGCAACCTGAAAGCGTAAGTTGAAAAGCTCAATTCTATTGTCTTCCATTTTGTGGGTCAATTCTTCAACTGTGAGTTCTCTTAACTCTATAGCCTTCATAACTCTACTCCTTCACGAGCAACCATCTTTGTTCCGACAGGAAGTTTGTGACCTGCAAGGCGCATTGCCTCTTTTGCGGTCTTAAGATCAACTCCCTGAATTTCGAATAATATGCGTCCGGGTTTAACTACTGCTACCCAATGGTCTGGAGCTCCTTTGCCCTTACCCATACGAGTCTCAGCAGGTTTTGAAGTAACTGGCTTGTCCGGATAAATTCTAATCCAAACTTTACCAATACGCTTCATTTGGCGTGTTATCGCGATACGTGCAGATTCGATTTGGCGACTGTTGAGCCATGCTGCGTCTAAAGATATAAGCGCATAATCACCAAAACTAACTTCTGAACCACGGTAGGCAAGACCTCGTCTTCTACCGCGCATTACCTTTCTATGTTTAACTTTCTTAGGTGCTAACATTTTTTCTCCTTCTCTTAGTCGAGAATATCCCCTCTATAGATCCAAACCTTGATGCCAATAACACCATAAGTAGTTTGAGCTTCTACGAGAGCATAATCAATGTCTGCACGAAGAGTGTGTAAAGGAGTTCTACCTTGTTTGTAACGCTCTGATCTTGCGATCTCTGCTCCACCAAGACGACCTGAACACTGAACTTTGATACCGAGGGCACCATCTGACATTGCTTTACGCATTGCCAATTTCATTGCGCGTCTAAATGAAACTCTTTCTACGAGCTGACGAGATATTTCCTTACCAACTAATTGTGCGTCTAACCAAGATTTTTGAATCTCGATAATGTTAATCATTACATTCTTATCTGCAGCATTGTTTTTATTAACAAGAAGGTTGATCTCATTTCTGAGTCTGTTAATGTCTTCACCCTTCTTACCGATCACGAGTCCCGGTTTTGCTGTATGAATATCTATATTGATAGAACTAGTCTTTCTTGAAATCTGGATGCGTGATACCATTTTTCTACTTAGACGTTTCTGGATATAGGTTCTGAGCTTGATATCTTCCAATAAACTGTCAACATAGGTTTCACCTTTGGCAAACCAAATTGATTCAGTCTGTTTGTTAATACCAATACGGTATAATATAGGATTAATTTTTTGTCCCATAGGTTCCTCCTATTCCTTTTCCCTTAATACTAAGGTGACATGACAGGTTCTGCGTCTGATTACAAATGCACGCCCTTGAGCCCGAGCTTGAAATCTCTTCATGATTGGACCGTCATCACCAAATGCATCGGCTACAACGAGTTGGCTCACATCGACTCTATTATCTTTCTGCTGGGCATTAGCCACTGCAGAATCAAGTAGTTTACCGATCGGAGCAGCGACTCTTTTAGTCGAGAACATCAGAATTTTCTGAGCTTCAGGAACTGCGACTCCGCGGATAAGATCCAGAATCAATCTGGCCTTTCTTACAGAACCACGGTGGTAGCGAAGTATTGCTCTTGCTTCCATTTCGTTACTCCTTATTTCTTCTTCTTGTCTTTGTGTCCGCGGAATGTTCTGGTTGGTGAAAATTCACCTAACTTATGACCAACCATATTCTCGGATACATAGACAGGTACAAATTTACGGCCATTGTGGATAGCAAAAGTATGACCAATGAACTCAGGAAGGATTGTAGAACGACGAGACCAAGTCTTTATAACAGTCTTCTTATCTGTTCTGTTCAATTCCACAACTTTCTTCTCCAAGTG
>Ga0307990_1003458_pt1 | contig 12041 bp, 12 predicted proteins | sample EllFjometagen129_FD_203168 | JGI IMG/M metagenome (GOLD analysis project Ga0307990, IMG submission 203168) | Marine microbial communities from Ellis Fjord, Antarctic Ocean - #129 | ecosystem: Environmental > Aquatic > Marine > Unclassified | place: Southern Ocean | collected 2014-10-08
GAGACGAACCCGGCGGATTTTTGTCAGCGGACCTCTACGCGGATATGGAACTTGTGCGGGGAAACCTCATCGTTGTTCCGCGCGCGAATTATTACTCCATAATCCTCAACCGGCGGCAGGTCAATGAGGATATGAACCGCAAGTTTTCCGGATCTTCACGGAAAAATTACGAGGCACAGGTCGTTTCCATATTGAAGCAATTGATATCGGAAAGTGATTGTCTGCTGAATCTTCATGACGGATCGGGATTCTACAGGGACACCTGGCAGAACGAGATGAAAAACCCCAAGAGGTACGGCCAGTCGATAATAATGGACTGCGAAAACTACAGCGATCCAGGCAGGGGGAATATAATAGCTCTCGGCAAGCTGGCAAGGAATGCCATTTCAAAAATCAATGAGCACATCGACAATCCCGACCACCTTTTTCACATCAACAATCATCGTACCAGGGCCAGCGATTCTCTGCACCCGGAACAGAGAAAATCGGCAACGTATTATGCCCTGTATGAGTGCGGCATACCGGCATTCGGCATTGAATCGAGTAAATCTCTTCCATTGGAAACGAGGATATACCATCACAATCTCGCAATCAACGCCTTCATGGAAATGTTCAACATTATACCGGAGGTACCGGGCATCGGCCTGAGTACGCCTCAGATGAAATATGCTGTGGTGAAGATTAATGACAGTTCACCCGTTGTTGTGGCCAACGGTGAGACACTGCATATCTATCCGAATGATACTATAAAAATCATCCATATAGAGGGGAATTATGCACGCGGATTCAGCGCCGACATAGAGGGATATGGATCGGTGAATGATGTGAATAAGCCATTTTCTCTGACCGGACCCACGCACGTTTTGATCAGAAAAGACCACATTCTCTGCGGCGCATTCAATATCTCATTCAGTGAGAAACCTCCTTCCGGTCATTCGGTAACTGTCAATCCCGGCGTTGTCTTTTTCAAGATCAAAATCAATGGGAAAGAAGGATATTATCCGAACGGTTCCCACGTGGATATAGTAAAGGGCGATCTCCTTGAACTGGTGGACGCGGAGACCAACCCCGGTTCTCTTGCCGGGGTGACATGCAACTTCAAGGGCTTTGTGGGGAATAGTCGCGTCAATACCGGTGAAGACAGGGGATATATAATCAACACGGCAACAGACCTGTGGGAAAGATATTCTCTTTATAAAAAGGGAAGGGTCTACCAGGTAATTGTCTCCAGAGACAAAGATATAATAGGACGTCTGTTCTTCGATATAAAGCCCCCTCTCTTCGAGTATATGCTGTTGTCTTTCAACGGAACCGACAAGAAATGGGTTTCCGATGGCGAAGTAATAAAACTGAAGCTGAGTGACTCGATGAAGATTATGGATATAAAGAACAATGTGGCTCCCGGCGGACTAACGATAGTTATCAGGGGAGAGAGCGAGTCTATTCCGATAAAAATGGGCGAACGTGTTGCCGGCACAAGGATCGCGACGCTTCTCGGGAGAAACCATGACGGATGCAATATCCGAGTCAGCCGTGGTAAAATCTCCCTTGCTTTGATGCCTGTTAATATTATAGATTACAAATCCACACCTGTTGATTGATGAGAGGCAAGGCGAAGGCGATTGAGGAGATCAGGAGTGAAAGATAAAGAGAAAGACAAGGATATCTCTATTATTAACAAGGGTTGCAGTCTTAATGGAACCCTGGATTTCAAGGAATATCTTATTGTGGAAGGCACTGTAGAAGGTGTCCTCAATGCCGAGTCAGTTATCACGGAAGAGGGAAGCTTCATCAAGGCCGATGTCACATCAGAGAAATTTACCATTGCCGGCAGATTTGAAGGGAACATCATTGTCGCAGGAACGTTGACGCTTCTTGGCACTTCGAATGTCCGGGGAACTATCCAGTGCGGTAATCTGGTTGTAGAAGAAGGGTGCATTCTGAACGGCAAGATTACACCCCCTGAGCTTTGCCATTGATGAACATCTAATGCCGCAGGCCACGATAGAATACAAAAATCCAGATGTTTTCCATTATAATGCCATAATATGGCACAGGGGAGCTTCAATTAGCGGAAAGAGCAGCCCTGTTTCTGTTCATGAGGTTGGTGATGAAGACGGCTGCAAGGACCAGGATTCCACCTGCTCCCTGGAGCAGGGTCAGACGCTCACCCAGAATTACCCAGGCACCCAGGGCTGTGACCACGGGTATACCGTTTATGAAGATAGACGCCCGCGAGGCCGGTATCCTGGTGAGGGCGTAGTTGTAGAGCAGGAAGGCGGCCACCGTGGCAAAGACCGTCAGGTAAAACAGCGCTACCAGTGATCGTGGGCTGATTGCCGCCCAGGAGAGGGTTGGAAAATCCAGGAAGAGGGCGGGCGCGAAGAAGACAGCCCCGTAAAAACACTGCATACTGGTGATCTCCCGTGACGAATACCGCATGCCGAGGTTCCGGGCACTGACAATATAGAAAGCCGCCGAGATCACGGCCCCGAAGACAATGAGATCACCCTTCAGAGATCCGCCCAGGCCCCAGACGAAATCGGGATCGCCGGTGACCAGGATGGCGATTCCCACAAGAGAGAGCAGGATGCCGATGATACCCAGGCGGTTCGTTTTCTCCTTCAGTATGATTGCCGAGAGGATCATGACGGCTATGGGGATGGTGGCGATTATGAGTGATACCTTGGCCGCCGAGGTGTACAAAAGTCCCTGGGTTTCGCAGAGAAAGTAGAGACCCGGCTCGAAGATCGCCATCGCAAAGAGCTTGACGTGGTCTTTCGGTGTGAAGGACGGTATGCCCTGACGGATCATCAAGGCGGCGAAGAAGAGGAATGCCAGCATAAAGCGGGCAAAGATGAGCGTAAAGGTGGGGATGGTTTCAAGGGCTACCTTGGTGGCCACAAAGGAAAGCCCCCAGAAGACGGTTGTCGCCACCAGTGCGCCATATGTTTTTAACTGTTCCCGCTCCGACATAGACCCTTTCCATTCGCTGAAAAAAAGAACGAAATGTTTACCATACCGGCGTCAATTTGTATATGAGGGAAAATAGGGTCAGACTCAATTAATTGGGCCTGACCCTATTATTATTCAGTAATTTCCGGTTAGGTTTTTGCATATGAATAAGTTATAAAATCAGCATATTAAGTCACTTTTTTACTTGGCATTTGGCTGGCAGTGTGGGCGCGCCCTTGATATTATACAGTAATATCAGGAGGTTAGCAACATGCCACACACTTTTTACCCACGAAGGAAAATTTATGCGCCATCCTTCAATACACTCTATAAACCGGTTCGCAATACAATGACAACCATGACGCCGCTTGAATCAAGAGGAGACAGACCGTTGCAGATGAGTTTGACGAACATCTCAGGGCATTGGTATTTTTTCACCTCGAAGAGCATACGTCAGCGCGACATCTGCTGCAGGTGCTTGAAGAAGACGAGTTTGCACGCAGTCAGATAGTACCCAAAGACGGCATCAAAAAGAGCAGTTTCTCAGAGGCCACCAATTCAAGAGGTATTGATCAGTTTATGCATGTTTTTAAAGCTCTGCAGGAACAGGCTGCAGGGATCCTGCCAAATCGTCATCCTGAACTCGGAAACCTTATCGCTATCGATGGTTCTCTGATCGACGCAACTCTTTCCATGTATTGGGCCGACTACAGAAAGGGATCCAGGAAAGCAAAGGCCCATGTTGGTTTCGATCTGAACCGGTGTATTCCGAGAAAGATCTTCTTTACTGAAGGTAATGGCGCTGAAAGGCCATTTGTAAACCAGATACTTTCTCCTGGAGATACAGGTGTTACTGATCGTGGATACCAGTGTCACAAGCGCTTTGATCTGTGGCAGGAAGAGAATAAATTCTTTATCTGCCGTATCAGGGCCAATACAAGGAAGACTGTCATAAGGACCAATCATGTAGATCCTGACAGTATTGTCTTTTATGATGCTGTTGTCAGGCTTGGCACTGCCGGAACAAATCAGACTGAGAAAGAACTTCGGCTTGTCGGTTATGAGATTGACAGCGTAAAATACTGGATTGCCACAAACCGATATGACCTATCAGCTGAGCAGATAGCAGAGGCGTACAAACTCAGATGGGATATAGAGAACTTTTTCGCATGGTGGAAAAGGCATCTTAAGGTTTATCACTTGATTGCCAGGAGCAGGCATGGCCTTATGGTTCAAATCCTTGCGGGCTTAATAACCTATCTGCTGCTTGCTATCTATTGTTACGACCAGCATAAAGAAAAGGTTTCCATCAAGAGGGTCCGGCAACTGCGCATTCAGATTCAGAATGAGCTGCGCGACTTGGCTTTCAGCACTGATTCCAATGCAGAGAGCTTACAAAATTTCAAAGAACAGAATGACTGGCGCTTATATGCAAAAACCGGTTCCTCGCTGTTTCATGTGGGTAGCCTGAATTCGAGTTTACCACCGATGAGGGAAATCATCGTTATCAGGTTTTTCGTTGTACGATATCCCCTGGCCTTGGCTTTGGCAGCTTGGATGAGACTGTTGATTCCCTCAAGGATGCCATTGTTGATCTTTGACGTAAACCATCTCAGGATGCCGTCCCAGTGACGTTTTATTGTGTATGCAGCTTTTTTCATTGGTTCCAGACGACTGTGGGTGGCCCAGAAGTACCACTTCTTCAGGAAGGCCTCCGCCTCCTGTAGAGGTTGATTCCAGAATTCTTGGAAGTTCAAACGGATGTGGTAGGCACGGGCCGTTTTCAGATTCAGCTTCTTGACCTGGAGAGTCTCCAAGGTCGATGCCTGTTTCTCCTTGAGATTCTCGGGGTTTTTTAACCAGATGTAGCGGGTTCTTTTTAACTCTGGACGATTTTGCTGCTCTTGGCGTCGTACTTCATCCACGGCCTCATTGATGATTTTAAGGACATGGAACTTATCGAAGGTCAGGCAGGCTTCTGGAAAGTGTTTTTCCACACCGCTGATAAAGGCCGGGGACATGTCGCAGCAAACCTCGCGGATATTAGAGGAATTACCATGATGTGCTCCCAAATCGGTCTTGAATCGCTCCAGGGTCGATGCATCCTTCCCCTCGGTGACAAACAGGACCTGCGATGACTTCATGTCCACAAACAGGCTTGCATAATTATGACCACGCTTACTGGATGTCTCATCGACACCAACTTGCGTCACAGCTGAAAAATCCGATTCCTGACGTGATTCATGAACATAGTGATTCAAGACCCGCCAGAGCCGGGTGTCATGCTCTTTGATAATATCGGCAATGGATTTTACCGGCATCGCCTTGGCCATCATCATAATGAGCGCCTCAAACAACAACGTAAAACCGCTTCCGGAACGAGCCCAGGGAACCTCGATGGTCTTGATACCACAATCCCCACAACTCACACGGGGAACACGGGCTGCCAGATAGGCCTCGTGTTGGAAGAAGTTCAAATGCCGCCACTCGTGCCGCTCTGTGTCGTATGCTCTGCATCCTTCTCTACCGCAAATGGGACAGGCAAACAGATTGCCCCGAGGAAAATCAATCTCAATGTCCAGACGATGTTTATCCGGATCAAACTCACATGACGCCACATGCCATGGCGGTGTCAAACCCAATGCCAACTGAAATAAATCCGTGTCTCTCATGATGATCCGTATCAACCTCCTTCATCTCTTGATGACGGATCTCTATCATGTCCTAAATCACATTACCCATACATTTTAGCGAGGAATCTAAAAGGTTGATTGAGGGATTCCATGAAATTTTATAAGCCTTCGTTTTGCAAATGACCAGAAGGATTCAATGCCATTGATATGGTTTTCCCCCTGGCAAATTCATCGTTACTGTGGTGTACACGATAGTGTTTTTTGTATCCCAAGTCAACCAGGCCGTTATAGCCTCTCCAACTATCCGAATGTATGACACTATGCAGTTCTATTTTGCCCCTGATAATGGCCTGCAATGTCTTTTTAGCGCAATCAGGGACGATCACATTGCCTTTTCTTTGTAGTATACCGAATACAGGAGTTTTTCTCCTAGCACCACGGCCCCGTTTCCCTTTGACCCGTTTTGCGCCAAAATAGGACTCGTCAACTTCGATCTCTCCCTGAAATGGGGATTCTTCTTCGCATAAACAGGCTATGCGTTGACGAATCAGAAGTAAATACCGATTCACCGTATTTCTATTTAATTTTGTTAAAAGGGCGATGGTTTGAGCATCCAAATCGAAGGCAAAATACTTCAAGAATTCTCTAAATTTTATCTCCGAAATTTTAGAATTTTTTACATACTTGTTAGTTACTGACATGACTAGACTTTTAGCACATTTCAGTGTGCTGTCCTAGTCAAGACCCTTTAATGATTTATTTGTGGCGGAATTGTGTATAATTATGGTATGAAAAAAAAGAGTTATGATTGGACGGGGATTGACATGTATATCGAAAATGTATAAGTATAGATATTAAGGATAAATATACATCATATGAGAGAAGATTCACCCGAATGGGCACTGGGATATAAGCTTAATAAGATGCGATTAGCAGAGGAGAAAACTCTGAAAGAGGCGGCGGAAGCGATAAAGGTGACGCCTCAGTTTATCAGCGCGTTCGAAAAAGGTCGGAGTGGAATCAGCTTCACCAACCTGAGGAAACTTCTCCGCTTTTATAATTCATCCTTTATGGAAATCTCGGATGAAAAGACGACAAGCGAAATAATTCATCTTGAAGATGCCGAGCCGTATGATTTGGGGGACAAGGATATATATGCTGCTTGTCTTTTCAAAGATTCGGACGGAAAGCAATTAGAACCTCTTTATTATCGTTTTAGTCCGGGCTCGAAAACGAGAAAACAGCAGCATGACGCCGCAGAATTCATTTTTATGTTAAGTGGATGTATCGATTGCACGTTGGAAGACCCTGTAACAGGAGTGTCTAAAGCCTATCATCTTGTTAAAGGAGATTCCTTGCACGTTGAAAAAATGTATATCCATCAAGTTACTTGCTCTGGAAGACAAATTGCGGAAGTTCTGGCGCTAGCCTATGACAGAGAGAAGATAAAATTTCTTAAGTAACAGCGATTGTATGTTTACCTGTCCTATCTAAAATAACTCCGGCCCTGAGTAACTTCAAGGCCGAGAGTGTCAGATAATCTGTGTAAATGAACTTTCCTCATCATCAGGGCATCCGGTAATATCCTGTCTCGCCTCCTGTCTGGTTTCATAACGACAGTGATGGAGCTGTTCATTTTTCAGTATGCCCCAGAAACTTTCCATTGGGGCGTTATCGTAACAATTCCCTTTCCGACTCATAGATGCGCTCATCCCAAATCGATCAAGCAATGATCCATATTCTTTGAGCACAATATTGGCTGCCACGATCTGAGTGGTGAATCAAACCCGTTCCAGGGCGTTTGGCAGTTACGGCCCTCAAGAGGGACTGGCTGACCAGATTTTTCGTCATGCGTTCTCCCATGGCATAGCCTATGACTTCTCCGGTAAAAAGATCCTTGTGGCCTGCAAGAGACAGCCAGCTTTCTAACGTGGGAATGTAAGTTATATCCGTCATCCAGATCTGGTTCGGAGCTGATGCCCCGAACTTCTGATCCAGCAGATTGTCCGCCAAGGGCAAAGAATGACGGGAGTCGGTCGTGACCTTGAAACGCCGTTTTTGCCAGCACCACAAAACGAGTTTCTTGCGAATCTGCTTGATTCGATGAACACCCACGATGATGCCGTTATCGGCCAAGTCCCTCTGTAGACGCGCAGGACCGTGCGTCAAGCGTGTCCGTTTATGAGCGGCACGTATCTACAATTCCAATCTCAGTTCTTCCCGCTCTCTGGAGGAAAGAGGACGCTTAGTCTTCCCTACGGCATCGAGACTCCCTGTCTTAGAAATTCTTATCCAATTTTCCAATGTTGACTTCGGAAACGATAAAAGTCTTGATATTTCCGGTACGGACAATCCACCTTCCGTTGCCATCTTCACTGCTTCTTCCCGAAATTCTTTCGTGTAACACCCGTTGGATACACTCTCCATATTTACCCGTCTTAGATTTTATCTAAACATTGGTGTCCATTTTTTTCAACATACTATTATTGTCTACAATCTCACCAACATGATTTGCGTGATATGTAGATTAATAAATTTTTTTCTTGACAATTAAAACCAAGAAGTTTAGTTTAATATCAAGTAACACATTCAATAGAAAGGAGGTTAACTAATATATTTGCAGAAAGTTCAAGGTCTGGCTTGGAGCCAAACTAACCATCTAAGAGTTAAGTAACCTCGGATGGTTTCTTAAGCTGCGGTTAAAGTTATTTTAACAAAACAAAATATTATTTGGAGGGATTAGAAATGTTTGAATTTCCTATAAGAACAGTTGCAGATGGAGTTCCTAATTATGGTGTGGATGTAACATTTCCTGTGCATTTGGAGAAGAAGCTGCCTACGATGGACAAAAAGCTGATTATTAATGCTGCACCGGTTGGGGCACTTATTTCAGCATCACAAAATCCCAGCATGCCTTTTAATGTTGAAGAGATTGCCAGAGATGCCATAGCTTCTTATAAAGAAGGGGCAGCCATTTTCCATGTACATACGAGAGTTGATGGTGCTTTTTCTTTCGATCCGCTGGTATATAAGAAATGCATGGATTTAGTCTTTAAAGAATGTCCGGATATGATTACTGATCTTTGTACCGTATCATCGTTTACTCATGAAGGCGTTGAGGGCAGGATGAAGCCCATGATCGCTCCCTTGCTCGAATTTGGGCATAAATATTCCGAAATTGCAGTTATTAATCCAGTCTCGAATGCCATCGGTGACTTTATTTTTGTCGCCACTCCTTCAGGGATAGAAGAAGAGACAGCATATTTGGAATCTGTTGGAGTGAAGCCCGAGTTGGCCGGTTATACCCAAACTGCAATAGGGGTTATTGTTGAGCACTTAATAGATAAGGGTATTGCAAAAGCACCATATCTTATAGATGTCGTTGCAGGCGTACATAACTGTACACCGGCCCGTCCGGATCCGGAAGCGTATGTTAATCTGATACAAATGATTCGCATGCTGCCACCCAATACAAGATGGCAAGCCATTATTGGCGGCCATAATTGGTTGCCTCTCTCTGTGTTTTGTATAATGGCCGGCTGCGATGTCGTCAGAGTTGGCATGGAAGATCAGGTGCACATATATCCTCATAAGGATGATCTTATCCCGAGTGCCGCTTCAATGGTTAAAAAAATAGCGGCGATCGCTAAAGAACTTGGACGTGAAATTGCCACGCCGGATGAGGCCAGAAAAATTCTTGGCTTACCGAAGCCATGATCGGCAAAGAATCTATGTCAGCTGGGTTAAGATATCGGTAACGCACCAAGCCAGCTCAGCATATTCTACGGTCTTCTCAACTGCAGGTGTATTGAAACCCGTGGTCGTTGCGGAGTTGCTCCTCCGCAGCGACCATCTCTTAAGGTAAAGCATGACATCTATTCCAACAAGTTGTTCAATAAATTCTACGGCGCTGCAATGGCAGAGTACGGAAACAATTTTCAAACATTGTTGAATATTGATCTGGATTGATTCCGGAAAAGTTCGAGTAGAGCAAATTATGGTCTTTGAGCACCCAGCATAAGATGCTGGCGCTCTGACGGAACGGATTGTAGCTACAAAAACAAGAGGATCGCTAAAGAGAAGGAGGATTTGATTTTGAAAATGAAAGACAAAATTATTATCACGGCGGCCATTACCGGCAGCATTCACACGCCGACGATGTCCAAATACTTACCGATCACCCCTCAGCAGATTGCCGATGATGCCGTCCTGGCCTGCGAGGCGGGTGCAGCTGTTTGTCACATCCACGTTCGCAATCCCGAGACAGGACAACCGGTCTCCGATATGAATCTTTTCAGGGAAACCATCAGCAGCATAAAGAAAAGATGTAATATGATTGTTTGCATTACAACCGGCGGCGGCCTTGGCATGACAGCCGAACAGCGTCTTATTCCCGTCTCCACATTCAGTCCTGAATTGGCCTCTTTTAATGCCGGTTCGGTGAATTTTGCCCTCTTTCACGCCCTCGATAAATTCAAGGAATTCAATTTCGACTGGGAAAGCAAGTATCTGGCCTTTACGGAAGATTTTACTTTTTCCAATACATTTAAATCCATGAAGGAATTTGCCCGTACCTTTAATGAGAACAATACCAAGCCGGAATTTGAAGTTTATGACGCCGGGATGATCAACAACATCGCTTTTATGATTGACCGGGGCTACGTCAAGAAGCCCGTGTACATCCAGTTTGTCATGGGCGTTCTGGGCGGAATCACCCCGAGTTCCGAGAACCTGTTGTTCCTGGTTGATTATGCGAAGAAGCTGATCAGCGATTTTGAATTTTCCGTCTGCGTAGCCGGGAGGGCTCAATTCCCCCTTTGCACCCAGTCGCTCTTGATTGGCGGCAACGTTCGGGTCGGGCTTGAGGACAATCTTTTCCTTGGAAAAGGGATCATGGCCAAAAGCAGCGCCGAACAGGTGACCAAAATAATGAGGATTGCCAGAGAACTGGGATTAGAGCCGGCTACGCCGGAAGAAGCACGAAGCATTCTCGGTCTGAAAGGACTAGCTAAAGTTAACTACTAAAAATATTGGTAACGTTCAAAAGTTGTGGCATCATGATATTTGAACTGATTCGATCTGGACATTAAAATAGCCTTTGATGCCAAGTTTTTCTTTCCAGTATTGTTTCCATTTATCCCGGGAGTACTGTCTTATCATGATCATTTTTGAAATATTGGTAACTGCTGCATCGGACCATTCCCATGCTATTTTTTTGAGACGACGACCAATTTCTCTGAATACTCTCTCCAGTAAAGAAGTTGTTTTGGGTGCGATCACCCCTGTCTCCAGCCAGATTTCTATGTTGGTAAATAGTTGACCGGAAAGTTTCTCAAGATAGGACGCACCATGCCTATACCCTTTTTCATAAAACGTATTTATCAGCTCCTTGATCTCTGTTTTACTGCTTTCATATTTGGATCTTACCGGGCCTTTGTCTTCTTCTTTGAGGATCTCAAAATCGCCTTCCGGCAGTTCTATTCCTATCAGCTGCTTGATCTTATCTGTTTCCGGCTGGCTATCTTTCTTCTTTAATCCAACATCCCAAATACCGTGGAAATGTGCCGGTATTCCTTGCGATAACCTCGCTTTCGTATCTTACGGCCTCGGCAAAACCGCTTTCCTGGATCACCTTTTCTAAGGTGTTGCCCCAGGCCTTTTCTTGCTTTGGTTGGGTAAATTTTTGTCTGGCTTAAACGCTCCGAAATGAGATCATCATAATCCCTTAGAAGCTCTTCCAATATCCGAAGCATTAAAGGACCTCTAAGCTCCTTTAATCTGTATGCTATCTCGTTTAAATTAACTTTTCCTGTTGTCAGATCATACTGAAGTGTTACAGTAATTTCTCTTTTCATCACGGGCTCTTTCTTTTATTGGTTTATGATGTCAACATAACCTTAGAAAGAGATCGTGATTTATTCAATTTATAAATATGCCACAATTTTTGAACGTTACCAAATACTTCGATCTGACAGGGAATTTCTTTTCCCGATTGGAGTATAGGAAAAGCGATCTTGTGAGTCAATGAGATAATGGCCGCAATATATGTTATAATGCGCTGAAGATCATGAAGGGAATATGTCCGGGGGATAAAGGGGTCAAGTCTACGTTTGACTCTTGTAGCTGATTGCCAATTGTAATCTACAGCGAACAAGCCAATTCGAGTTTTGTTTGTTTCAGGAAGTTACAAATGCCACCTGACCCCGAAAAACTCATGCTCATCACTGCACATTTCAACCTGTTATCATTGAGATGGCCCGATCAGTTTAGGTGAAGACTTGTATTTGAAAGAGTGGGTATTGTCTGCATCCGGTTTTGATTGACTACAGGAAGTAACCTTTGATTATCCTTCCCGAGATTTTCTCGGCGCATTTATCTTGATAATTGCCGGCTACATTTGCTATTTTTGGTTTTGGCTGGTTTAGAAAATGTAATAACTATAAGTAGAAGGTA
>Ga0307990_1003459_pt1 | contig 12035 bp, 8 predicted proteins | sample EllFjometagen129_FD_203168 | JGI IMG/M metagenome (GOLD analysis project Ga0307990, IMG submission 203168) | Marine microbial communities from Ellis Fjord, Antarctic Ocean - #129 | ecosystem: Environmental > Aquatic > Marine > Unclassified | place: Southern Ocean | collected 2014-10-08
CGAGCACGAGGAGTTGCGCTATCAGGAAGGGCTGGAAGCACTCGCTGAGTTCTATGCCCATGCGCAAGCGGAGGAAGCGATCCCGACTTATATCGAACAGCACTTCTCGTTTGTCGATGGCGGAGTGAAGATCGTTGGGATATTCGACCGCATAGACATCCCGAGTCTGGACCAGCCTCAGGACGGGCTGATCATCGACTATAAGACGTCACAGGTGAAGAACCAGGAGGACGCGGAGAAGAAGACCAAGAGCAGCCGGCAACTGGCGATCTATGCCCTCGCTTACCAGCACCTATTCAACGCACTCCCGGCAGCGCTCGAACTGCGTTTTCTTACGCCGAAGCTGTTCATCGGAAGAATTAAGCCGACTGAGAAGGCCCTCGACAAAGCGCGTACGGAGATTGAACGCGCGGCGGGAGGAATCCGCGCCGGGCGATTCCCTGCCGAACCCAGCTACTTTGCCTGCAGCTACTGCCCCTATCGCACCATCTGCCCGGCAAAGAAATAGCGAGCACAAACGTGGTCAGGTTTTGCAACCCAACACTCAAATATATTACCTGAAATTCTAGTGTTAGATTGCAAGACCTGACCCTAGCCACTGGAGGCGGTGTCATGTGGGCAGTAAGGTGTGACTTCGTGCTGTAGCAACACAATTGGTCATTTGAGACCCCAAGGATTAACGCTTGACAGGTAAGCCAAGAGCGATGTAAAATGATCGACGGTGATCAACTTGATAGTCAAGAGAACCGATGTAATTGTAGTTCTGGGAATCGCTGTCTTGGTGCTGCTGAGTGGATGCTCAGCAAGGAAGACCTCGAGGTTATCTCCCCCTTAGTGGATCATCGGTACGTGGTCCAACGGCATGAAATACACATTCAGCCCTGGGACCGTTGTGATGGGAGATTCACTTGATCTGAGAGATATGTATCGCACTAGGGCCGAACAGTTTCGGACGACAGCCGACATAAGTGACAGCGCAACCTCTACCTCTTACACTATCACCATAACCATTGTAACTAGAGATTTGAAGTTCACCTATGCATATCAATTCGTCAAGCTTACCCCGAATTCCCTGAACTGTTCAGAGAGTGGTTCTAGTGGGAATATGACGTATATTCTGTATCGGGAATAGCGAAGACTGAATCAAGAAGATGGGGCGGTTCAGCGTGCCGGTCCCAGCTGGTTGGTTTACTTCCAGAACTAGTATATCCAGCACCATGATTGTGTTGGCACTTTAGGCCTCTTTGGGAGGATGTTAATAGACATCACCCTAGAAGATCTCAGCGAGTGTGCGTCCTTTGGTTCTGTACCCCTTGATAGAGGCAGTGGAAGTTGTAGAACTCAAGGTACTTTTCCAGGGATATCTGTAGTTGGTGTCGTCTGCGGAGGTATCGGCGACGAAGGGCCATATGCCAGTGTTCACGCAGGATGGCCCCCTGGAGCCGCTCGACAAATCGGTTGGCCTATGCATGCCAAGGTCGCGTACATGTATGACGAATATCAAGTTGCTTGCACCCTTGTCGAAATTGGTCGTGAGCTCACTTCCTGTGCGTTGTTGGCAGGATAATCTTCGCCATTGCGTAGGAATTGGTTGCATTACAGGTCGTCAGATGCCACAGCTTCCCGACTCGTTTAAGTTTGCCCGACGTAGAACGTGTCGATCCACACCAACTCTTCGGACACTGCCGCCATCACATAGCGGACCTTCCTGCGTGCGAGATTCGCTTTATACGCTTAGTGAGAAATCCAGCGCGTCTTTGTTTGTCCACAGCCGAAGTTAAGGATTTCTGTGCCTTTCTCATTGTAGTTATCGAAGGATTGAGCGATCTTTGCAAAAGGATCGCCGCCGCAGGCGCGGCTCTCCCGATACAGCAACTCGTGTCACATCTTGCCGTGAGTAAGACGATAATTGACCAGCTGAGGGTCCCGCGGTAAACAAGCAGCTGGTGTAAACAGCTTAAATGGAACGAAAGACGATTGCAGTCTAGTACACTCCAATGTGTTCAGATCAATCTTGTGTTTTGGTTTTGCTGTTATGTATTGCTGTGCACCAACGGTGACAACAATGTCGCGGTCTCTTATCCACACCTAGGGAATGGCGGTCTTGATCGATTAGCGTTCCGCAGAGGGCTCAACTCCGGTTCCTTTCAGTTTTATCAGCCAGACATCACCTCCGGCACTTCCGGTGAGATCCGTGCCTACAGCAATGTAGCCACCGTCCTTTGTCTGCTCTACGAAAGCGCCCATGGCATTCTCACCGAAGATCTCACTCCATTGGGCGTTTCCTGAGCAGTCGGTCTTCAGCAGCCAGAGACCATTTACAGTCTCTCCGGCTCTGTATTCCTCTGACGTTGTGCAAATGACGTATCCACCGTCAACTGTTTGACAGACGCAACTGGGCGCTTGCTCAAAAACCCTGTCGAAGGTCTTATCCCATACTTTGTTACCAGAGGCATCAGTCTTTATCAACCAGAGATTGAAGCACCAATGTCCCTCATCCGCTTCTGTAGTCCCAACAATGATGTAACCACCATCCCGCGTTTGACGAACGTAACCAACCGATTCAATCGACTCTCCCCCAAAGAACCTCTCCCATTCCTTTCGGCCCAATTGATCCGTCTTAATTAACCAGATATCCTCATTCGCTCTTGACCCAGTTTCACGGAAGCTGAGACCACCAATGATATAACCACCATCGTCGGTTTGTTCAACAGACAACCCCCAATCTCTGGATTCTCCTGTGAAAGCTTTCTCCCATTCCTTTTGTCCCAAACGATCCGTCTTAAGCAGCCAGACATTGCCCCTTGTTTCACCAACGAAAACATATCCTCCATCGCCAGCCTCACAAACCATCGAGGGAGAGTCATCGTACCATTCCTCTGTTCCACCAAAGGTTCTCTCCCATTTGATATTAGCAGACTGATCAAGTTTGGCCAGCCACGCATCCGTTCCGGAGCCACCCTCTGGGGTTATAGGCTTTGTGCCCACAATTATGAAACCACCATCTTGTACTTGTTGAATAGACTCGCCAATAGCTTTGCCTTCGGAGAAGCGTCTATCCCATTGAGTACTACCGGACTTATCGGTTTTGATCAGCCACGTTATCGGAGGCACCCAATCGTCAGTATTGTCACTGTTCGTCTCCTGTGAAGTGAGGGCCAATACGACATATCCTCCATCACTCAGTTGCTGAACTTCTACGCCATAGTCCTCATCACCTGAGTCGAAGAACTTCTGCCACTCCACTTCTGGAGGCTGCCCACTAGGAGTGGTTGCTTCTGGCTCTGAAGAAGGTTTAGCAAGACTGACTTGCTGTTGGGTGGGCTCTTCGCGTGGCTCTCCTATCCAGATGTCCGTCCCGAATAAGCCAGTGAAGTAGAGACGGTTATCCAACACCGCTGCAAGTATCGATAGATCTGAAGTATCTCCTTGCAAGGTAACCGCGTGGTTATCTAAGTCCCACTCTCCTGACTCAGTCCACAGCTCGTCAAACATTTTTTCCGTCTTAGTATAGGTTCCATCCTCATTGAGCACGAGATACTCGTCGCGATGGTCTTTCCTTACATACTTTCCAGCCAGGTCCAGAATTCCTGGTGAACTTTTTGTTGCCTTCACCCAAACTACGGGAAGCATCCCAAAGCCATCAAGAAGGATAGCATCAATCTTTACCGTCCCTCTGAAGGTAGTACCGTCGGGAAAGATTAACGAGATTTCCGAACTATCTACCTTCCAACGGCCCGTAAGCCCCACGTTCATACCCATGATCTCCATGTAACATGTGCCGTCAGCGTTAATCTCCAGACAGTCATCAGGAATCAGTGGATCAATGTATTCTCCGACAGCGTCTTGTTGGCCAACAGAAGGTTCCTTGCGCACGGTTATGGATACATGGTCTGGGGGACTATCTAGTCTTCCATCATTGACAGTCAATCGGAAGTTGTAGGTCCCGGCTGTCTTGGGGATGAAAGTCACCTTTTGCAAGGTCGTATTGGAAAGCACCACAGATGGTCCACTACTCTGCGTCCATCTAAACGTCAGGGGATCATTATCAGGATCGTAACTGGCGGAACCGTCCAAGGTAACTGTATCTTCTACGTACACCGTTTGATCCGCGGCGGCGGCGGCAATTGGCGGCTCGTTTGGAATGCTCGGTTCAATCGTAATCGTGATGGTCTTGGTTGAAAACACACTGTGAGAGTCAGTGGCTGACAGCGTGATAGCATGAGTACCAGGTGACAAGTTGTCTCTAGTCACGGTGTGTCCAGGTCCAAGTACGCCATCAATACCAGACACCCAAATCAATGCACGATCTGCTAGAGGTCCGTCTTCAGGATCTATGGCCGACCCCGTAAAGAGAATAGAATCACCTTCTGCAAAAGTGGTGCCATCGGAAGGGCTAGCAATGGTAACTTCAGGGGGCATATTGGCAGCTGCCTGAACGGTTATCTCAATACTATCTTCGACAGTTTCCCCTTGCGAGTCTTTCGCAGCTAGAGAGATCTTGTGAGATCCCACGGCCAGGTTGCTCAGAGAGAGGGTCTCTCCATCATCTAATAGCATAGATGTTCCTGCAGTCTCAATTCTCCATGTTAAAGAAGGTCCAGTTAACAAGCCATCTTCGGGATCTACAGCCTTCCCTTCCAGGCTTACTACCTCGCCTACCGTAAAGACTGCTGCCTCAGAAGGAGACGTGATGTCGACTTGTGGTGATCGATTAGGCTCGACAGGCCGAATCGAGTGAATAAAGGCATCTTTGATGGACTCTATGTCCCGCTGCTTGTAGCTACCCGATAGTTTTGCATTCCAGACAAGTCTTCCAATTCTGAAAACGTCCTCTGGCTTGAACCGACCAGTTAAGCGTGGTCGCCATGGTGGACATCCCGTTCCAGTTGCAAGTAGCCAGCCCTCGTCGTCAACGAAACCAAATGTCTTCTGGATCTCCTCATCCGAGTAACCCTCGTTCCGATAGTAGAGGTAGGCACAGACTTGAGAGTTGAAGGCATTCTTGTCAACTTCCTTCACAAACCATTCCCCGCCTTTGTATGTGCCTTCTACGAACAACGCGAAAGGCCTAAGCCAGCCATACCCGGCGGCCTTCAAAGCTAGCCATGCCAGCCACTCTCCACCCGTGATCGCAGCTTTTCGATACTTTTCACTTTGGACCTGCTCAGCCATGGCTATGACGGTTAGGATACCACCGATTTCGTCTTTGAAGGGTATCCCGGTATTTGCATTCCACCGTGCTAGATCATCCACTACGGCAACAACGCCCCAAGAGTCGTTGATGTAGGTAAGGATCTGCTTGTCGGTTGCAGGGTCTTCTGTTTCCTGTTGATTCCACCATGAAAACAGGCTGAATAGGCTAAAATGATCGATCTCCGCGACAATGACGCTATTCTGCGTATCTACCTGGACTATGGGAACGTTTGTCCACTCATTCGTCGATAGATCATAGGTCTTTAGCAGAAGATCTTCTGGTGAAGTAACGTCTGTCCACGCGAGCATCTCATCGGAATAGGGGATCTTGACGATTATAGGTATCTGGAAAGCGAGGCCGTGTGGTTCCAAGCTGATGGGAAGTCCCACAGGGCGGAGGCCATTAGGAATGGGCGGGAAATCGTCCGTAACATCCCCGACGGTAATAACTGTCTCTTCTTCTAATGCTCCTGGAGGAATCGAGAGAGTGAATCCATTTGAGTAGATACTCTCTGCTTCGGTAATCACGATACTCCCGCCTTTGTCGGGAGATATGGTTGAGGATACCCTTTCTATTACGCGATGAGGACCTTGCCCTTCTTCAGCAATAGGAAGAGGGGTTGGTTCTTCGAGCGGGGAAAGGACGATATCTAGAATGACTTCTTGGTTCTCTTGTGCATCAATCTGTCGGTCGTAGGATTTGTAACCCTCCATGCGGACTGTGAGGGTATAGCTTCCAGGTGGAACCTTATCTAGATGGTAGTGACCATCAGATCCAGTCTTTGCGGTGTGTTCTTCAAGGGTGACGACGGCATCCCGTAGAGGGTTCCCTGACTCGCTGTCAGTAACTACACCAGTAATGGATGCTTGCCTTTCTCCACAGCCAAACAGCAAAAGGATCCCAAATCCTAGGATCGCAACGAGAGTAATACGTCTCATCAAGTACCCCCTACAATACTTAGGATGAACTCGATCCCTATTTTACCACCCTTTGTTGCTAAATGTAAGTTTTGAAACAGACAGATCAGGATGCTCTCTTTTCGGGGATATTTAGGAAAGATAACCCGGTGCCTGTACCATGAGAAAGTCAAACGGGAAGGGAGACTGGTCTTTGTGTCAACTATAATAAGGGTAGGAACCCTAAAGATGGCCGGTGCTATCATCGTGTTTGTTGCAAAGATTGGAAAGACTGGGGTCAGCCCTTCGGGTTTAGGATTCTATTGTCTCATGGATGCGTTTCGTAATTACGCTGGTCGTTGAGTACAACAACGCTATATGATCTCCCACTTCTCGAAGCGTGTAGTGATGGATTCGCACCGCCTGGTAGATCCGCTCGTTGCGCGCTGCTTTATCGGTAACATCGTTGAACAGTTCCTCTAAAGTCAGTTGTGCTACGAAACGCTCTCGTTTGCGATATTCTGGATCAAGTGGTTTCTCCTTGAGCACAGGGCGCAGGCTATTCACGAATCCATCGGTTCCCAACAGTGAGCCGGCTCTCAACTCATCCCACACATGGATCCCTCGGCCTTGTCGAATGAAACGGCGGTACTCCCGAATGGCGCGTTCCGGGGCTGCATCGAACTGAGACAGAATCCACGCGATCGTCAACAACTCAGGCGCCCCCGTCAGACCCGCAGTAGCGCGGTAGCTGTTCCACCGCCAATCACGCACATTTCTAACCATTTTTTGCACTAACGCGATTTAGCACTTGGGCTTTATTAGGCAAGGCAACTGTGTTATTGGGACAACTTTCTCGCTTGCACGATGAGAAAGTAAGGGAAGACTTGCGCAGCCTGCAAGTTTGGGTGCTGCAGCACGACCTCATCGCTTGGTCTCGGTTCGGCGAAGCGTTCGATGGTGAATCCGGCATCCATGGGCAGGTTCAACCACTCACTGAGAGTGCGCGTGAACATGGGCACCTTGAACTTCCGCACCTGCTCTTGCTGCTCCAGGGGCAAAGCGTCGAATGTCCACTCTTCCACTTCACCTTCCAGCTTCTGGAAGTAGCCGCTGATCTCGAACGCGTACGCTTTGCCCTCTTTGTCGCACAGCTTCTTGCGATGGGGCGTGTCAAAGCACGGATGAAGGATTGAAAACTGAAAGAATGCACCTGGCTTGAGGACGCGATACGCCTCGGAAACGGCGCGCTCGAACTCCGGGATGTCCATTAGGCTCATGAATGCTGTGGCAAAGTCGAATGTTTTCGCGGGATAGGGCAGATTAATCGCATTCGCCACACGGTAGGAAATCCACAGCGTCTCTCGCTCCTCTTCTGCACGCGCGTGCTCGATGAATCGTTCGGAAATATCGATACCGGTCATTCTTGCTCCGCGACGCGCCAGTAGGCGCGTGTTGTGTCCTTCACCACAGCCGATATCGAGCCCCTCAAGGTTGTTGATATGAGGAAGGATCTGAAGGAACGTAGGCGTATTGAATAGATCGCGGCAGACGTCATACCCGGCTCGACTCAGTTCCGTCCAAGCATTCGCGTTGTCGTTCCACATTCGTCCTGCTTCCACGCTATCCATCTTCCTCTCCGTTTCCGTAAGCACAATTCTAGCAGCATTCATGCAACATGGCCAGCGTCCTTGCGTTTGATGTCGCGTGTTCGTACCGTCTTGTCATGCTCAGAGAATGCATGGATGGATGTACGATATCCTTCCATCCTGCTGAGTAGTTGAAGTAGTGTTGCCGGAGGCAGGAAAAGGAGGATGTGAGTGATATCTGAAGTAGGACGGGAGAAGGTTCGGGATTGGGGGGATCGCAGGCGAAGTTTCTCGATATTCAAGTGTTCGGAGGCCAACGCAGAGGCAATTGCAGAGGTTCTTAGCGAGTCTGTTCCCGACTTAACGGCACTCGTCCCATCTGATTTAACGGATCTGCCTGAAAGCAATGGGCCGGTATTGCTGCACAGCATCAGCTCAGAAGAGGCCTGCAAGAACGCTGACTCCCTGCATCGTTTGATCGTTCGTTTGATTCGTTGGGAGAATCAGCCTATTTTCCTATTGAGCCCAGACAGTCGAGATGAATGGGAGAGAGGCAATCTGTGGTTGGGAGACGGCAAAATCGACAGTGATGGCCTCCGTCTAGATGCATTGACCAGTGTTCTTGGGCAGGACAGTGTTAGTATTCCAGACATGTCGATTCTTGATCTGGTTTCTGATCAACCGGAGATGACCTACATCGAGGATCTCATGGCGAAGGCCTTGAACGCAAAGGGGCTTTCTTTCACAGCGCAGGCCCTAATTGGCAAGTACCATGTTGACTTTCTTGTGGAGAAGAATGGCGTGCAGGTTGTCGTTGAGTGTGACGGCAGAGCATATCACTCAAGCGATGAAGCAAAGGCAAAGGACAAAGAGCGCGATTCGTACCTTCAAGAACGAGGTTATCTTGTGCTTCGTTTTACTGGTGGAGAGATCAATGGCAGTACCTCGTCGTGTGTAGAACAGATTGACCAGGCCTTGGATGAGTCGCAAGTGGAGAAATCGCAGGCTTTTCGAATGGACGACAACCTTGATGACTCTCAGCAGAAAGCAGTGTTCACCAGTCCAGGACAGGTCTGTGTTCTTGCCCCGGCGGGGTCCGGGAAGACGAAGGTCCTTACCAATCGAGGTATTCACCTTGTAAACGAAGGTTTCCGTGAGCATCAGATCTTAGCTTTGGCATTCAACAAGAAGGCAAGGGAAGAGATGCAGAAACGGCTTCGGAAGATGGGTTTCTTAGACGTCAAGAGGCATGTTCACACCTTCAATAGCTACGGAGTACAGTTACTTGGCCACAAACCGTATTCCTTAAGCGGCCATGATTTTCCTAAACATGAGGGCGACAGACGGTACAGTGAAACCTTCTTCGAGATCCTCCAAGGATACTTTGTGAACGAGCGGAAGCGTACGAAGAAGTTCAACACATATTCCAAAGAAGCTGTCAGAAAGACAAAGGGACAACTGACACCACCGGGCAAATTCCTTCAGTCTATGTGTCAGCATTACGTCTTGGGTGGGTGTCCAGAGGAGGGCGATCAGATCTGGTCTCAGATATTCGAGGAGTTCCTCCAGTGGCAAAAGGATAGTGACCACTTGACATTTGCTGATCAGGTTTACCTTGCTGTTCGAGAGCTCGCGGAAGATCCGGTTCTGAGGAGGCAAACGCAGATATCGATTGACGCGCTGTTGATCGATGAATTCCAAGATCTTGATGCAGCACAATTGATGCTTGTCGACATCCTGGCACTTGGACACGGGAATCTGTTTGTTGTCGGGGACGACGACCAGATGATCTATGGCTGGCGTGGGGCGGACATCGAGCGATTAAGGAACTTCTTGAAGGATCCTAATACCAGGAAGATTGCGTTGTCCACCAATTATCGTTCTTCACTGCTTGTAGTGCGCCACGCTGGGTATCTCATCAGTCATAACGGAGATCGCGAGCTGAAGAATGTTCGCCCGAAAGAGGAAGCATCTAGAGGCGAAGTCCAGTTGTTCATTGGCAATGATATCGCTCAAGAGTGCACGTATTTGGTAAACACTCTTAATAAGGCACGAGATGCAGGTTTCCAGTGGAAGGAGCTTGCGGTGCTTGTACGTTATAGGGAGCTTTATCGTACGGTTCTTGCTGCGCTAGATAAGGGAAGAATCCCTGTTGACTTCAAAGACGCCGCAGTTCTCTATTCCACGAGAGCGGGGCGTGCTGTAGTAGGGTACTTTACGGCTGTACTTTACTGGCCTTCACCCCCGAAGAGTGTCTGGAGTGACATTCTGAACGTACCGAATCGATTTCTCAGCCATGAATATGTAGATCACATAGGCAGCTGTGCTAATCCGATAGAAACTCTTCGCGCAGGGAAGAGTCTCAATGATATCCAACAGAAAAGGGTTTTGTCGTTGTTGAAGCAACTTGAGGGAGTGAATGACGCGCTGAGGCGTGAGGTCCATAACGCTCATGATCTCTTCCAAGTCATTGACACAACGTTTGGCTTGGCGCCTTACTTCAAGAAAGAGGCTGGAGTTTCTGATGACAACGATGCGGCAGACTACGGTCTTGTTGTCGATCAACTCCGGGAGGCATCAAAGCAGTTCTCGGATCCACCTGAATTCCTTGCCTATTGCAAGGCTGAGCAGGAGAAGGAAGAGAAGGAAGAGAAGGCCCAATTTGTGCAGGGGAAAGACACTACCAGTTCAGATAGTGATAAAGATGCCGTTGCACTCATGACAATTCACAAAGCCAAGGGAAAAGAGTGGCGTGGGGTGGTTCTCTTTCATCAGGAGTGGCGAAAACACAATTCTGTTGGGACCTTACCTGAGAAGGAAAAGAAACGTGAGGAAGAGGAGGAACGCCGGGTAGTCTATGTAGGAGCAACACGAGCAATTGAAGCACTATGGGTAACCGCTGAACGAGCGAAGAAGAGTCGTTTTGTCGACGAATTATTCAAGGATCCAAAGTTCGAGGATATAAATGTTCAACAAGAGATTCAAAACCAGAAAACACAATTGGATGTATTAGAACAAAGGATGGAGTGCCTATGGGACGAGAAAGGGAAAGAGCAAATCGTAGTTGACCGAGGCCAAGGGATGGAGCAGGTTCGTATGCAGCGGGAGATTAGTATAATAGAACAGCACATGAGTTTTATTCGGCGACTGTTATTGCGCTTAGGGCTTGTACCGTCTAGGCTCAAGCAACTGCGACACGATCTTGAAGTAGTGACCGAAGTAGGCAGAGCAAGACAGCGAATTGCAGAGATCGAGCATGAGATAGGTGCGAAAAATGCGACGATCGAAGAGGTTGAAGAAGCAATTGACAGCTTGGACAGAGAGGAGCAATTTCGAAGAGTTCTTTCCTATCGAGAAGAGGAAACCCAGGATAAGGATAAGGTTCCTTTTTGATTGGCAGGAGCATGCTAAGTAAGAACCCAATCGTCATCGCTGGATACTACGGATACGGGAACCTTGGGGATGAGGCAATCCGTGTTGCGCTACGCGATGCGCTTGATAAACGCGGTATAGATGCCATGTGGCTTACCGCTCGGCCGCAGGCGCAGGATGAGATCGATCGCAGGTCAGTGCTGCGTGTGTACCGCGCGTTGCGCCACAGCCGCGCGCTCGTCTTTGGAGGAGGAGGGCTGCTACAGAATAGGACGAGCAACCGCTCGCTCTTGTATTACCTTGGATTGATGGGGCTTTCGCGTATCGCAAGAAAGTATGTCCTTCTCCTCGGCCAAGGGATTGGTCCTATCCACGGGCGCTGTGCACGGCTGCTGACACGCATCGCACTGAAGCATGCAGCCTACATCGGTTGTCGCGATCAGCGAAGCGTGAGTTTCCTGCAAACCCTGGGCTTGAAAGCCATTCTCGATGCCGACCTGTTCTTCCTTCTTTCCCCGGTTGATGTTTTACCAGCGCGATCGTCGCAGGTTGCCAACATTATCCTGTCGCTCAAAGGGATGAATAACGAGGGTGAAATGGTCGAGAAGACCGTGCACATGCTCGATGAGGTCTCACGCAAAACTAAGATCTCCGTTACTCTTCTTTCATTCTTCCCCGCGCAGGATTTAGACCTCAGCGAGAAGATCGCTGAGCGTGCCAGCGTTCCCTGCCCGATTATGCGTGCGGATACGATAGACAATACGATGTACGTGCTCGAAAAGGCGGACCTCGTGATATCATCGCGCTTGCACGGGTTGGAGTTTGCGTTGCGCGCGGGAGTGCCGATGATCGCAATCAACGAAGATCAAAAGATCAATGCCTTCGTCGCTGAAGTGAAAGAGAGTAGTGGTCTAGAGATTCCGTGCATTGGTTTTCCTTCTTGCGAGCAGGTGCTGCGGGTTCTTGGCTCGCCGCCATCGC
>Ga0307990_1003461_pt1 | contig 12034 bp, 4 predicted proteins | sample EllFjometagen129_FD_203168 | JGI IMG/M metagenome (GOLD analysis project Ga0307990, IMG submission 203168) | Marine microbial communities from Ellis Fjord, Antarctic Ocean - #129 | ecosystem: Environmental > Aquatic > Marine > Unclassified | place: Southern Ocean | collected 2014-10-08
CATGTTTTTTGAATCTTTCCATTTTAGAGGCGCTGCGTATTCGAGATCCAGGGCGATTGTATAATTTTGTGGAACCAGCCGGGCGAATCCCAATCCTACGGTGAGAGGCGTTCGGTTTATCTTTTCGTACGTTACATAATTATCCACGCCCTCGCTGCCTTCCTCACGGTCGGAAAAATAATCCGTTATCGAATGTTTACCATCGCCCCAAAGATGCAGGTTCGTGGTTTTCACATTGAGGCCGATGTGAAAAGTACGGATCACGTATTTGGCGCCGATGCTCAGTAGAACCGATGCCGCGATTTGTTGCTGCTCTTCTTTTTCGATGAAAGTGATGTCTTCGTCAGTTCCCGAAAGATTCTTGCCGTCAAGCATTCCTTCACTGGACATTGAAACCTGGTCTTCATAATAAAGGCCGTAAAGCGTCGCCCCGATACCCAAAGAGGGAGTGACCCTATAGGCATAGGAAGGGCCGAACCAGTATGTTTGAAATTTCTCATTCAGGGTTTTTCGTACTTTTCCGTCGTCGATCTCGCTGATGGCCCGCCAGTATTCGTAGTCCGGGATAACGATGGAAAAACCCAGAGCATGCCGTGATTGTCCGTCTTTGCCGGAGCCGATTTTGTTGACTGTTCCGAAAAAAGACGGGACCGCCCAGTAATTTTTATAAACGAGGTCGGTTTCCTGCTTGCCGTATCTCATGCCGCCTTCGATCCGCCTGACATTATAGCCGTATAAGTTGCCGTTCATGCTGAACTCGTTGTCCACCGCGAAGACAAGCCCAGCCGGATTGTGATAGGTTCCGGACGCATCGTCGGACAGGGCGATGAAAGCGCCCCCCATACTGGCGGCGCGAGCGCCAATCTTATAAGCGTGAGCCACCGGTACGCAAAACATGAGCGCTGCCAAAAGAGCAAGGGGACAGATCACGAATCTCATTTTCCCGTGTATTGGAATGAAACATCTTTTCAGCCCTACAGTCATTATTTCCATAAAGTTTTTCACTTCCACTTTCGACGAGTTTGCCTTAGTCAATGTTGCCCCCAAATTGTAGAATTAAATTTCATGTTCGCCACTGTTCTTAAACAGATACGTAAAAGTTCTTTTCCTTCAATGGAATATTTTATGCAACTGCCTCATATTAAGAAACTAAATTAGTTTTCGCAAAATGCCGGCTGATCAACTGCCTAAAAAGGAAAGCGATTTGCTTCGTTTTCACCCGTCGGATCCCGCAACCCTGGCGGTGACCAGATGTTGATCCCTTACGTTTATGTGCGAATCATTGCCAGCGTCACTATGGAACCTTTAAGGTATCCTCTACTATAGTTGCGCGCTTTCACGACGCGGATGAGGAGAAACTAAAAAATGAAAAAATTATGCATCACCATTTTAGTCGCCGTCTTTTTTGTGGCGGGATTCGCCTTTGCCGGCGATGAATACGCCGTGAAATTAAAAACCCGCAGCTTCACTCCCGCCGCCACGCCGGATATCGGCAGCGCACTGGTCGAACTGTCGGGTCGGCACGTCCTTGTCCAGCTCAAAGAGACTCCCAATGCCCGGCAGCGTGAGTCGATGATGAAAAAGGGCGTCACGCTCCTTCATCCGATATCGGGCAGAACCTGGCTGGCGCGGATCAGTGACAATAGCGGCGACTGCGGATCAAAAATTCGGTGGGTCGGCGAACTGGCCGCTTCCGACAAAATTCAGGATTCCGTTAAGCGGCGCGAGTTTGCTTCCTTTTCCGCCTACGAAGACGGCTTGCGCGTTGTCGATGTGGGCATGCACAAGGATGTCGCCGAAGCGCAAGGGCGGCGCGCGCTGAAAAACGCCGGCGCCGTCATTTTGGAATATACGCATCTCACAAACTCATTTCTCGCGGCCATCGATCCGGCGAACATTAACACGCTCGCGGTTGATGACGGCGTCGTGTTCATATCCGAAGCCGGTCCGGCTTTGCGTCCGTTGATGGACCTGGCCAAACCCGCCGTCGGTGGCGACACCGCCAGTCAGCCGCCTTACTCGGTCACGGGTGCGGGCGTTACGGCTTTCGTGCTCGACGGCGGAACGGTTTCCGTCGGCAACAAAGTGCACACCGACCTGGAGGGGCGCGTAACCATCAGCGGTTTTCCGATGCCCGATGTCATCGGCCATCCCTCGCACGTTTCGTGCACCGTGGCGGGCAGCGGCGCGGCTTCCAACGGCCTGTACCAGGGAATGGCGCCGGAAGCGCACCTCGTTTCCTCATCCATCATCCCCGGCTTGCGCCTTCCGCCGATGTACAATTCGCCCAGCAACATCGCCGGCGCCTACCAGGCCGCCGTGCAGGAGCACGGCGCAACGGTCGCCAATAACTCCATAGGCTCCAACCTCGCGCAGTTCGGAGAACAGTATTGCGACAAAGAGGGGGATTACGAACGCTCCGCGCAGCTTATCGACCGGATCGTGGGCGAAGCCTACGGACGGATCACTATCATCTGGGCGAACGGCAATGAGCGCGGTTACGACAGTTGCGGAACGACTTATTTCACCACCGCTCCGCCCGCCACCGCAAAAAATGTCATCGCCGTGGGCGCTACGAACAAAGAAGACATGTCGATGACGAGTTTCTCCAGCTTTGGCCCCGTGGATGATGGCCGGATCAGGCCTGATATCAGCGCCCCGGGTTGCTCGACAACCTATCAGGATGGGGGCGGGATCGTGAGCTGCGGCTCTCCGCTCTTCGAGGCCTTTGGAGAGCATTACACGACATTTTGCGGCACCAGCATGGCGGCGCCTGTCGTCACCGGCTCGGTAGCGTTGGCGCAGGAATACTGGCGACGTCAGATCAGTGTAGAGGACGCGCGGGCTTCAACGATGAAAGCCCTTTTCATCCACGGCGCGGACGCGGTGGAGGAACCGGGACCGGATTTCAAATTCGGCTATGGAAACCTGAACATGCCGAAAGTCCTGGATCTCATCGACGACGCCCTCATTTACGAAGAAAGCCTGGATCAGGGCGAGAGCTTTAGCCTAAGTCTCGAAGCGACCGGCGACCCCGTGAAGGTCACGCTCGTTTGGACGGACCCGGAAGGGGAACTTTTGGCCGAGCGCGTATTGGTCAATGATCTGGACCTTAGCGTCGAAACATCCGAGGGCGTCGAACTGCCGTGGCTCCTGGATGCAGAGCATCCTTCGCTAGATGCGACGAAGGGCGTCAATACTCTGGACCCGGTGGAAATGGTCGAGTTCACAGCTTCCAATGCCGACGAATTATTCGAGGTGGTCGTGACGGGAAGCGATGTTCCCCTGGGGCCGCAGGTCTTCTCCCTAGTGATCACGGGTCTGGATCATCCGGCTGGCGATCCTGATGATGACGATTCGGCTCCGGAGTCGGATGACGATGACGATACAAACGTAGCAGCGGACGACGATGACGGGGGAGATGACGACGACGATTCCGACGGGGCGTGCGGCTGCTAGATCCTCCCGTTCTGATGCGCCGGTATTGCGCGATGCCCATCCAGGCAATGATGCCGACTGTGGCGGAAATGCTGATGAATTTCGCCAGAATCCTGATGGGCGTGTCTTCGAAAGACAGAATCATCTCATAATCGCCGGGCGGAACCGTGATAACGATTTCGCCTGTATTTTCACGCGCTTCCAGCGGCAGAGCCGTGCCCTTTTTCCAAGCCGTCCAGCCTGGAAAGTAAAAAGTATGGGCCAGAATCTGCGATGGCTGTTGAGCCTCAATGTGAACTCGACTCATGAAATCCTTATCTTGCTTCAATCGAATCTTCGCGTCGCCCGCAATGACTTCAAATTTTTCCGCATAATAAAACGAAGGTTTTTCCTTAACCCATTTCGGCAGGTAGTCGTCCATGGCCGTTGTCTTGCTTTCGCGAAATTCACGCAAAAGCTTGGGGCTAAGTAGTTCGTGCGCTTCGATAGCCAATCCCGTGGCCATAGCTTCTTTGGCGCGAGTTCTGGAAACCTTCAGGATTCGACCGGGATTGCTTTTGTCGTGAAGCAAATAGCGCGCCTGCGCATAGGGGCCGTAAATGACGACCGCGCCCAGGATCACCGCCATCGCCGCGCACCATCCCCATCGTGGACCGAATCTGTCGCCCACCAGAACTATCAGCGCCCCCGCAGCGCCGGTGAATCCCAGCGTTACGATCATCAGGAATCTGAACGGAAACTGCACGAATGGAAGAAGGGGCAAGAAATCCCACAGGGGTTTTGAGATATTGAGCGTGAAAAACAGGCCGATGGCGCCGAAGAGCAAAAAGGCGGCCGCTCCCCTTTTTCGCAAATCCCACCGGCGCCCGGAAAGCACGAACCACGCCAGCGCGGGCAAAAAAAGAATCCAATGAAGAATGCCAACCTGCCTGCTCATGCCGTCGCCATCGGGATTCATCGGAGAACCGAAACCCCAGGCCGTGTCGAATAAGGCCTTGATGGAAACAAAGTGGTTGCTGTAATGATAATCGCCCTGCGTGAGGTTGGCGGCGACATTGAGGTATTTTGTTTCGTACAACGCCGGCGCCCAGAAAAACGAGGACATGAGCAGTCCAAGACCGATGGCGACAAAAAGTTTTTTCCAGGAAGCTTTGTCCCGAATCAGAATCGCCCATATGATCAGAATGGGCGCGCCAATGAGGGCGGAAATGTTGTGAGACAGGCATAAAAGGGCTATGGCGGCGGCCGCGCGGGCCGCGTCATGCGTGGTGTTTGTTTTCGACTCCCGCAAAAGAAAGTACATCGCCAGCGGCAATAAAGCGAAACCGGCCAGCTCGGCCAACGCGCCGCGAACGTAGAGATCCACCAGAAGATAAGGAGCCAGAATATACATAACAGCGCTCGACAGGGCTGCGGGCAAATCCCATATCTCTCGGGCGAGGAAGTACATGGCGATCCCGGCAAGCATCACCGTCAGGATGTACATGATCTTGACGGCGTATAATGGAGCCAGGCCGAAAAAACAGAAAAATTCCCCGGCAATGTACATGAGCGGCGCGTAAAAATTGAAGATGGGTGAACCGCGACCGTAATAAAAATCGGCGATCCAACGCGGATAGACATAGCCGTCCCGAACCGCTTCGTTGACTTCGACTTGCCGTATCAGATCGATATGGGATGAATGACCGAAGTTCAGATGCGTGGACCAGACGCCTTGCGTCACGATGGCGGCGGCCACCAAAACGAATAGAATCGGCAGCATTCGGCGCCACAAACCCAATTTTTTTATCGGCGTTTCACGCTTAACCAAGATTTGCTCCCCATCGTGAGAGCATGTGCGTCTCGTCGGCTTTGTGTCAAGAGTTTGGGGTTGTTGCTTTTCATTCGCGCAATATTCGCGGTTGGAAACTGGCGCCCCTGTGCGGCGGTGAAACAGAGCCGCGAACGGCAAAATCGCCGTCAGGCGATGAGTGAGCGGGTGTTTGCTCGAAAACCGCTTGCCTCACGCGCATTCGTAGCCGCGCGGATTGTCAAAGAATACGTTCTTGCCGATGAGATGCATACCCGCTCATTGTCGCATCTTCAGCAAACGCTTCAGATGCGACTGGACATTCGCGGCTCGGAAATCGCGGTTACCGCTCCTGCAATCGTGGCGAATCGCGGTTGGAAACCGCTCCTACAATCGCGGTTGGAAACCGCTCCTACATTTAGCGGCTGGAAGCCGATCCTGTATCTTTGCTTGACCGAATTGCCGTGGCAATGATTAATGGATGTATGTTCGCACACGGCTTAAAACGTATTTGGCCTTACGTCTGCCTGCTTATCGTTGTTATCCTTGTCTCACGGGCGAATCTTACGCCTTATACGACCTTTGGGCATTCCGCGGGCTTGGACGCCACGCGCCTGTTTGAACTCGACCGGGGCGTGCGCGCCGGTGATCTTTATCCCCGGTGGTCGTCCGACATGTATTTCGGATACGGTTCTGCTTTGCTGTCCCTGTACGCGCCGCTGGCTTATTTTGTCGCCGAAGTATTTCACCTCATTGGCATCTCGATGACTTGGGCCATTAAGCTGTCTTACCTGATGGCGACGCTGCTGGCCGCCGGCGGAATGTTTCTTCTCGGACGGCATGAATACGAAACTCTCACCGACAACTCCCCGCCTTATCAAAGGAGCATCGCCGGAATCGTTGCGGCAACGTGCTACATTCTTGCGCCCTATTTCCTGGTGGATCTATATGTTCGGGCTGCTGTGGCGGAATTGTATGGATTCGGCCTGATACCCTGGGTCATTTATTTTCTGGCGGCCAGTCAGGACGGTGAGGACCGGCGCTGCCTGGGCGCTGCGGCCATCGCCTACGGTTTGTTGTGTTTTTCGCACAACATCAGCGCATTGCTCTACTCACCGGCGATCCTTGGCTGGATTCTGATACGCTATCCACGAAAGGCATGGGCGAAAGGCGGAATTGTGCTGGCCACGGGGCTGGCCATCGGAGCGTTCTTCTGGCTGCCGGCCCTGGTATTGAAAAACGCCGTCCAGTCGGAAGTTCATTTGACAACGGGCTATTTTTCCTTTGACAGGCATTTCATTGCCTTTGGCGATCTTTTCATCCCGCGCTGGGGGTATCAGCCTCCCGGCGGCGATATCGATATTATGTCTCTGCAACTCGGCCTGGCGCACTGGGCCCTTATAATTTTCGGTCTGGCAGGTACGGTATTGTTGAGAAAAAGGAGGATCGCTCCATATTTGCTGATGGTTTTGGTTTCCATCTGTTTCACGCAGCCCTTCACGCGCTTTGCGTGGCAATTCATCCCGCTTTTAAAATTCGTGCAGTTTCCGTGGCGCTTTCTTATGATCGCCACATTCGCCTCTTCGATATTGGTCGCATTCGTTTGCGCCGCGGCGAAAAATCGTTTTGGGAAATGGGCTTTTGCCTCGTGCGCCGCGCTTTTCCTGACGGCGTCGATAGTCCAATACCTTCCCTACGCCAAAGCGAAATATCTTTTTCTGAACACAAAACCACTTTCTTATCAGGAGGTTGCTCCCGAAGACCTTGCCGACGCCATGCAGAATCCTGAGTGGGTTTCTTTCGAGCAGTTCATGAAGGTCGGCAATGTCCTTCAGGCAGGAATCACGGGAATGGCCTCGGACGATTTTCTTCCCGTCGCCGTTTCCGCCAAGCCGCAAAAACCCGCCGAAAAGGCGCTGCGCATCATCGAAGGTTCGGGAAAAATCAGCGATGTTTCGCTAAAATTCAATGAATGCGCTGCGTCAGTGGAGGCCGAAACGCCGCTGACCATCGTCTATGAGACTTTTTACTTTCCGGGTTGGAAAGCTCGTTTGAATAATAAATCGCATCCCACTTACGTCAAAGCGAATGATGGAACAATCCTGCTTCGCCTGCCGCCGGGAAAACACGACCTGAAAATTTATTACGGGAACGATCCCATTCACACGGTCGCTGATATAATTTCTCTCCTCGGTTGTATTTTCGCCCTCGGCCTGATCCTGTATCCACGAAGACAACGAATGTTGACAGAGTAATTTTGGTGATGCCCTATTAAGCAATTCATCTTTTGCTCCGATGAAAATAATAAAAAACACGAAATCAAAAGGATAAAATAGTCGATGATAAACAGGGAAAAAATCAGGATCTTTTCTCGCCGGAGTGCAGGGCTGATCCTGGCCATTCTGGTCGTCGGCGGGCTGTCTGCCTTTTGGGTGATGCACAGGACCGACCGAAATATGCGTGGCGACCTGATCAAACAGGCTCGGCTTTTGGCGGCGGCAGTGAACATTGATCGTGTCCTGGCGCTCACGGGAACGGAGGCTGACCTGGATTCGTCGGACTATTTGCGAATCAAGGAACAATTAGCCAACGCCAGGCGGACCAACAAAAACTGTCGCTTCATCTACCTCATGGGCCGTTTGTCGGACGGACGTGTTTTCTTCTACGCGGATTCCGAACCCGTCGGTTCCGAAGACGAATCGCCGCCAGGGCAAGTCTTCGGCGAGATATCCACCGAGTATCTGCACGCCTATGACGCGGGGGCCGAACTGGTCGAAGGCCCGATCTCAGACCGCTGGGGCACATGGGTTTCGGCGCTTATCCCGATGACGGATCCGAAAACTGGTGATCTGATCGCGTTTTTTGGAATGGACATCACCGCCCGTTCCTGGAAATGGAGTGTCGCCGCCGCCGCGATCCTGCCCGTGGTTTTGACGCTCGTGCTGCTGATTCTGGTGATCTTTTGGATTGCCGCAGCGCAGGATCGGGCGATAGCTACGGCAGAATTAGCGAAAAGCGAGAAACGTTTCAGGATGATCTACGAGAATGCGCCAGTGCTCATCAACTCCTTCGATGTCAATGGGCGTTGCGTGCTTTGGAACAAGCATTGTCGCGGGACATTCGGCTGGTCTTTCGAGGAGATCAACGCGCACGACGATACGCTTTCGCTCTTATATCCTGATCCTGTCGTTCGAAAAGAGGTTATGCAATCAATCATTGCCGAGCCGGACGAGCGTTTCAAGCAACGGCATCCAAAAACAAAAGACGGGAAGACGCTCGTTACGCTGTGGGCGAATTTCCGTCTCCCCGATGGTTCAACCATAAGTCTGGGATACGACATCACCGACCACAAGCAGGCCGAGGAAGCATTGCGAAAAAGCGAAGGGAAGTTCCGGCTTCTCGCCGACAATGCATCCGATGTCATCTGGACAATGGATATGGAATGGAACTTTACTTTCGTCAGCCCATCTGTCGAGAGAGTATTCGGCTATTCGGTGAAACAGGCTCTGGGAAAACGCTTAGAAGATATAATGCCGCCGGAATCACTGGAAACAATTCTCAGCGGATTCCAGCAAGCAGCATCAAACGCCGACGGCGCGAGCGAGGTCTCCGCGCCATTGACTTTCGAAGTGCGGCAATATCGATCTGACGGCTCTCTTTTCTGGACGGAAGTCAATATTTCAATAATTAAGCAATCCCTGACAAGCAGTTATTACTTTCAAGGCGTCACTCGCGACATCAGTGAGCGCAAGCAGGCCGAGGAGGCCATGAGGGATAGCGAGGAGCGTTACCGGCTTCTAGCCGACAACGCTTCGGACAACATCTGGGTTCTTCGGCTGGAGGACCTGCGCTACACCTACATCAGTCCGTCGGCGACGAAAATATTCGGCTATACACACGAAGAATCAATGGCCAAAGAATTTCAGGAGCACGTGACCCCCAGTTCCTTGGATATCCTCCAAAAAGTTCTCGCCGAGGAACTCAAGAAAGACGGCGATCCCGGCGTGGACTCGAAACGATCCCGCGTGCTTGAGCTTGAACAATACGTCAAGGGCGGCGGTACAATCTGGACGGAAATATCCGCCACATTCATCCGGGACCAGGGCGGCGCGCCCATCGCAATTCTTGGCGTCACACGCGATATCACAGACCGCCTGAAGGCTAAGGAGACATTGCGTGATTCCGAGGAACATTACAAAACACTGGTCGATACGACCGGTGATGGCATGGCCATTTTACAAGACGGTTTCATCGTATATGTCAGCAATCGGTTTTGCGAAATTGTTGATCGTCTTTCCAGCGATATCGTTGGTTCACACTTTTCCATACTATTTGCGAAAGACAAACTTGCCCGAATTGACGAATTGCACGAGCTTTATATCTCAGGTGAGAGTGATCTTGGCGTCGTCGAAACAGAAATGATCAGTCCTGATGGTTCCAGTATTGGCGTTGAAATCAACGGCGCACGGTATATGTTTGAGGGACAAGAGTCGGTCTTGATAAGTCTTCGCGACATTACTGAGCGAAAGCGGGCTGAAGAGGCTCTACAGCAAAGCGAAGAAAAATACCGTCTGATGGCCGACAACGTGGCCGATACCATTTGGATTGTTGGGCTTTCCGATATGCGTTTTTCTTATATCAGCCCGGCAGTGGAAAAAATATTGAGCTATACGCCCGCAGAAGTGCTTGGCCTGGGGCTTTCAGCATTCATGACGCCTAAGTCAATGGGAAAAATAGCAACGACGATATCCGAGGAATTGGCCAGGGAAAACGAAGAGGGCGCTGTCCTCAACCGGACGCGTGTTGAAGAATTGGAGCAGGTTCACAAGGATGGCTCAATCATTTGGACGGAAATAACCGCCCGATTTTTACGAGACGGTGATGGCCGACCGGATAGAATTCTTGGAGTCACCCGCGACATCACCGAGCGCAAGCAGGCCGAAGAAAAACTGAGAGAGGCGAACCAAATAGTCAATACAAGTCCCGCCGTCGCATTTCTTTGGAAAAACGCCGAGGGCTGGCCCGTCGAGTTCGTTTCCGACAACGTGAAAAATGTGTTCGGTTACTCAACCGAAGATTTTGTTGCCGGTAAGGTCTCCTATACCGAGGTCGTTCATCCGGAAGACCTGGAATGGGTTAGCGAAGAGGTCGCCGGGTTTTCAAAAGAGGACGGACGCACGGATTTCGTACATGAACCATATCGCATTGTCGCCAAGAGCGGCCAAGTCAAGTGGATTGACGACTGGACAACAATTCGGAGAAATGAGAGCGGGGAAATAACCCACTACCAAGGCATTGTTTTGGACGTCACCGAGCGCAAGCAGGCAGAGGCTTTATTTCAAGTACGAGCTGACCTATTGGAGTTTTCGGTTTCGCATTCTCTGGATGAATTGCTTCAAAAAACTTTGGATGAAGTCTGCGCCTTGGTTAACAGCCCTGTCGGCTTCTACCATTTTGTGGACGCCGATCAGAAGACCCTGACCTTGCAAGCGTGGTCCGCGCGAACGGAAAAGGAATTCTGCAAGACAGACGGGAAGAAGATGCACTACGCAATTGACCAGGCCGGGGTCTGGGTGGACTGCGTCCGTGAAAGGCGACCCGTGATCCACAATGACTATGCGAGCCTGCCTTATAAAAAAGGAATGCTCGAGGGACATCTCAAAGTCGTCCGGGAACTCATCGTGCCGATCATGAGAGAGGACAATGTCGTCGCTATTTTGGGCGTGGGCAATAAACCGAACAATTATTTGGAAAAAGAAGTTGAAATCGTTTCCTACTTGGCGGATGTCGCATGGGAAATCACCGAGCGCAAGCAGGCTGAGGAGGCATTATGGAAGAGCGAAAGCAAGTTTCGCGCCGCATTCCACTCCACTCCTGACGCCATAAACATTAGTCGAATGTCAGATGGATTATATCTGGAAATTAATGAGAGGTTTCTTCAGGTAATGGGGTATGAGCGAGAGGATGTCATTGGCCTTACATCACAGGAGTTGAATATCTGGGACAATCCCAATGAACGTGAACAATTTGTGGAGATGTTGAAAACCGATGGCTATGTCGAAAATCTTGAAGCAGCGTTCCGCCGGAAAGATGGATCAATTTGTCACGGGATGATGTCTGCGCGTTTGATTGACTTTGAGGCTAAGCCAAGCATTCTTACTATTACACGCGACATCACCGACCAAAAGTGGGCCGAGGAGGCGCTGCGGGAGAGCGAGTTCAACCTTCGCCAGGCTCAGCATCTTGCTTTGCTGGGTCACTATGTTTTTAACATTGCTGACGGCACCTGGACATGCTCCGAAGTCCTCGAAGAAGTGTTCGGAATAGATGCTACTTATAGCAAAACCATTGCGGGGTGGCATCCGATCATTCATCCTGAGCACCAGAACGAAATGATGGAGTACATGCAAAACCACGTGGTTGGGAAAGGACTGCCATTTGACAAGGAATACAGAATCAAGAGGATCAGCGATGGGCAGGAGCGATGGGTGAAGGGGCTTGGAGAGCTGAAAATTGACATGGATGGCCACCCAGCTGAGATGTTTGGAACGATCCAGGACATCACCGACCGCAAAAAGGCCGAGGAGGAAAAAGAAAAGCTCGAAGACCAGCTTCGCCAGGCACAGAAGATGGATGCCGTCGGTCGCCTGGCGGGTGGCGTGGCGCATGACTTCAACAATATACTCACCGGCATCAACGGCTACGCGGAAATGATCCTCAATGGACTGGATGCGGATGATTCCCTTCGCCCCAACATGGAAGTGATTTTAAGCTCCGGGAAGCGGGCGGCTGGTTTGACCAACCAAC
>Ga0307990_1003462_pt1 | contig 12034 bp, 8 predicted proteins | sample EllFjometagen129_FD_203168 | JGI IMG/M metagenome (GOLD analysis project Ga0307990, IMG submission 203168) | Marine microbial communities from Ellis Fjord, Antarctic Ocean - #129 | ecosystem: Environmental > Aquatic > Marine > Unclassified | place: Southern Ocean | collected 2014-10-08
CGCAACTGAAAGACAAGGCACGCATCAAATCAGTCTCCATCAACCCCAAGACAGGACAGCTCGCCTATACCCAGGCCGAAGGCCAAAACTGGTGGACAGAACACATTCACTTTCTCAATCCATCCGCAGCTATCTCTCTCCCAAACGAACGCATTTACAAAGTCCGCTGGGACCATTAACAATCTGTGGAAGCCTATGGGTTTGCCTGCCTATTTCAGCGAACAGATCGCCTGATACAGATTGCTGAACAGAGGCTCCAGCTTATCAATGGGCGTGGACGAGAAGGCAACACGCAGCAACCCACTGGCCACAATCAAGCCCGTGCTGTAGTCTTTGAGCAGAACCTGGCGTACGGCTTCGGGATCTGCCCCCTTGAGGCGAACACACATGAAGTAGCCAGAGTTAAATGGCAAGGCCTCAAAGGCCTCTGAATATTCGGGATAGGCCTTGAGGATCGCGGTGAGCTTGGTACAGCGTGCCTTTAGGGTCGTGTATTTTTCGCGTTTCTGCGCGTCATATTCCGGATGCGTAAAGGCCTTCAGCAAAATTGCCTGAGAGATCGCCGGGGCATTGGAGATATTGCCGCGGATGGCACCGGCCGTCTTGGCCTCCAGGGCAGTATACAGTTCTTGGGTGCCTCCCTTTATAGCATAGGTGATGAAACCCACGCGAAATCCCCAGACATAATCTTCCTTGGTGGGACCGTCCAGCTTGACAGCCAGGATGTTTTCATGCAGATCGAACAAATCCACAAAAATCGACTCCTCGTATACGCCATCTTCGTACACCAGGCCAAAATAGGCGTCGTCAATCAGTACGGTCAGCTTGTTGCCGGCCTCAGCCGCCTTGAGTAGGGTTTCTCTCAGAGTTACCACCTCAGCCTTGGTCAAGGTATAGCCAGTGGGATTGTTGGGGAAATTCAGGAGCAAGACCTTTTTACCAGGGTCGCCAGCATTGACAGCCTCACCCAGGGCAGCCATGTCAAAACCGCCATCCTGGAAGGTATTGAAGGTTCGGATGCCAGCACGAAAGTGTTCCTTGAAAATCAGATTGTAGTTGCCCCAATAGAGGTCCGGCATGATGACCTCTTCTCCCTCATCCAGGAAGAGATAGCCAGCAATACTGAGAGCGTGTGTGAGTGCCTGCGTTACCACAGGCCGCCCAAAAGACTTGTCCACGAGGGAGGGGTTTTTCTTCTCCATCATGGATTTCCATGTATCACGCAGTGTGGGATTGCCATAACTGGGTGCATACAGCAGACCAACCGCAGGATCTACGTCCACCAGCTCTTTGACGCAGGACAGACACAGGGGGCTGCCATCGTCTTCCAGAGCCGTTCCAATGGTAGCATTGATTTCCTTGCCCTTGGCCTCAGCAGATTGCCCTAGAATTCCTTTGGCTGGAAAGAAAATCGACTGACCGCGCGCGGATAACATGTCCAACACCTGGGGATAGGCTGCAGAAATGGTCTCATTTAGCTCGGTTGCTTGTGCATTGATAGTGGACATCAAGTTGTCTCCTTGAACAGTATTAACTGAAGTTTTGAAAACTTCAAGTTTTCAGTTTTCAGTAGACAGTTTACAGCATAAAAAACGCGTTTTACTATAAACTGAAAACCAAAAACTATACACCACAGGGCTTTTTGCGAAAGTCCTGTATTATGTCAGCCATGCAAAGGCACTCAATATACGGGGTTTGTATCCGGTGTCAAGATTCAGCCATAAACTTTTACGGTCAAGGGCTTCGACAATGGGTAACTCGGCAAATCTAACCTCAGTGGGCCGTCTCTATAGCCCTGGCGTAATTGGAAATTCCCTTTGACACACTGAAACGCATGCAAACAAAGTGTGGCTACGTGCCATTATGATTATGCCATCGCCCTGACTGCGTCGAACATGGCCAGGATATTCTCGGGTTTGATGTCTGCCAGAATATTGTGCACCTGCTGAAATACAAAGCCTCCCTGCGGAGCCCAGATGGCGCATAGCTCACGCACATTTTCACGCACCTCATCAGGCGTACCATTGGGCAGAACATGGTGTGTGTCGCACCCACCACCCCAGAAGGTAAAGCGATCTCCGTAGGTTTGCTTGAGGTGCAGAGCATCCATGCCAACACAGGAGATCTGTACGGGGTTGACAGATTCCAGGCCTGCGTCAATGAGATCGCCCAATAGAGGCTCGATGCCGCCGCAGCAGTGCAGGTGAATATTGATGTGCGGGGCCAACTCCTTGGCTCGTGTCCACAGTTTTGCGTGCCAGGGTTTGAAAATGTCGCGGTACATGGCCGGTGAGATAAGGGGGCCATTCTGCCCACCCAGATCATCCCCAAAGAGGATCACATCAATATAGGGCCCCACCGCATCCAACCACTTTTCCAACCGAGCCAGGTAAACCTCACACAGTGCTTGAGACAAGCGTTTACAGGCCTCTGGATACAAACCAAGATGCGTCAGATAGTTATCCATACGATAGAGGAACTGCGGCACCTCGAAGAAGTTGCCGCCAAAGATGCCCAAAATGGCCCGATCAGTCGAGTTACGTAGCGTGCGTGCGCCTTGGGCCAGTTCACGACATCCCTCGTCCGTTAGGGGAATATGTCCACCAGGGCTAGCAACACTGGTCCACATACTCTGGGCAAAGGCCTCTTCTATGTCTGAGAAATCCTGATCTTCCGGATTTCTGTCGAGCCAGGGCCAGTACACCTGTTCAAAATAGAGACAACCGGGCTTCATGACACCCAAGTCCATACGGTCCTGAGACTGGAGAAACCAGCTTCCGTCACGCTTTTCCACGTTGACAAAGGCCGGGATCTTGCAGGGCGTACCATTGGGCAGGACCCAATCCTGCCAGTCCGCGTCTTTGCAGCAAAAGGCCCGGCCCAGTTCAATCACATCCACCCCCAAAGCGTCCAGCACTTCTGGCTCCACAATGGCCAACTGTTGGATCATGTCGTAGACATAGATGTCACCGGTGGTGATACCCAGGGCCTCCTTGAGTTTTTTATAGGCAATGGCTGCAATGCCACTGGAACGGTGGGCCCCAAAGTCGACAGCAATACGATCCGGCTGTTCATGATTTAAAGTGGCAAGTACACGTTCTCGTGAGTTCATTTTCTTCCTCACCAATTAAAAAGTAAAAACTAAACAAGGGTGGCTGTCTGTTTCATGGTTTGTCCCTTACTTGACAGAAAGGAGCTTTATATTCCATGTCACTATAATTCTCTGGTTTCTGTGTAAAAACATGAGCCTTCCCTTCCTATTTATCTTACGCCACGTTGGCGTCTGAACAAATCGAAAAAAGCGTCTTTCAGCACGTCTTCATTTTCTCGCACTGGAATCACGTAGGTGGGAATCTGACCTGGTGTCCAGGTCACCTCGCCAGCTTCCGTTAGTGGATACGAGAAGAACGATTTTATGGCAACCCGATGGGCCGGTGTTTTTCGTTTCTCGCCCTCTTTTATCAAAGCGTCCTCCAGCGTTGCCTTGACTTCTCGATCAGAACAATCTGTGGGCACTTCAATCTCTACGACGTATTGAGTGGACTGTCCAGTGGGCTCAACGACCTTCTTGACGACGTAGTTGCGAATGAATTCCTTGGCGAATTGCCGCTTCACCGCGTATGCCAGTTTTTCCAGGGCAGAGGCTTTGATCGTGGCAGTCTTTGCAACTGAATGCGTTGGATATTTTTTGGCCACGGCACGATAAGCGGAGATCACGTCCTGCGTTGGGCCGCGTTCAGCTTCCAGTACCTCTGCCAACAACAGCTCACATTCCGGCATGATGGCATGCTTTGGATGATTGCTGATGACCCAGTTCAAGGTCGTGCGTGCGTCGTTTGGTTTCTTGTAGTTACGCAGCTGCAGTACGGCCAAGTCATGCGCAGCGTCCGGTGCCAGTTTCGCTTTCGGATAGCCCGAGATAATATGTTTATATTGGGTTACGGCATCACTGTAATTTCCTGTTTTTTTGTACGAGCGGGCCGCCAGCATGGCAAACAGTGGCTTGCCGCTGAAATCCGAGTTTATTTCAATGTAGTCAACAAATGCCTTGGCCTTGCGAGCCATGGCCGTTTCGGAATAATGGGTGACAATCTTTCGGAGGGTTACCTTGGCGCCGACAATATTTTGCATATAGCTAAGCTGTATTTGCGCAATCCCGTACATCGCATCGGGTGCCTTTGCATGCTTTGGGGATTCAAATAAAAACCGTTTGAATTCAAGCATGGCAAATACTTCGTCACCCTCTTCCATCAACTGGTTTGCAAAGGCAAGTTGTTGATCAGGTGTGCTCGCATATGTAAGGGTGGACATCGATAGACTCAATAGCGTGAGTAGGCACATGATGGCTTTCATTTAGACTCCCTGGAGATTTCCTAATAAAATCATTCATCGTTTTCTTTTGCGATTAATGCAAAAGATTGTACTGCCAACACAAGACAAAGCAAGGGTAAAACGGCCCGTTCAAACCATAAACCAGTAACGCCTCCTCTCCAGTGGGGTATTTAACAACGTCCAGACCCAATTCATTTTCACGAAACAGTCCAATGTATCGCCAGCAAAACGGCCAAACTGACGAGATTTCATTGTTAAGCCGACCCAGGAACATTCCGAAAGGATAGCATATTGCGTCCTGGGCTGGCAGACTTTGCGTGGTCTACCTCAGTGCGCTCTGTTAAATCCGTAGCCCTTTCATTAATATGACAATTGACTTGAGAAAACAGTGAAAAGAATGATGAATACAATCAACTGGAATTAGCGGGTCGAGAGAGTGGGCGACGAGGAAACGGTTCGCGAACTGATGCCAACCTACACTAAGAATATTCAAGAACATTTTGACGCACTCTCTGAGGCGGTGAAAAATGGAAATTGTGAATCCATTGCTTTATATGCCCATGCCCTGAGGGGAGTCGGTAGAAATCTAGGCGTTGAATGTTTGTTCGATATTTGCAGTCAAATGGAAACGGCCGCCAGGCAGGATGATATAGAACCATGCACTTTGCTTTGGAACGACCTTAACCCTGAGGTTGATAAACTTGTGCGTTTTTTATCCCGGTGCGACTGGATTCAAAAGGCAAAAATGGCCTAGACTCTAGACCATAAAATTGTGGGGCGTACTTGCTTCCCATCCAGACCAGCAGCGTTAATCTCGACTTCCACCCCCTCTGCCAAACGGGCAGGCTATGTCAGCCAGTAAACCGGGATAACCAGGGATCGGCGAGCTGGAAGAGAATAATGAGAACGAGGCCCGGCGTAAAGTTGGCTGTTTTGATCGTCTTCAATTTCAGCAGATTGATCCCAATCATTATGATCAGCAAACCGCCCACAGCAGAAACCGCATTAATCATGGCTTGCTCTGCATAGGGTGCCACGACACTTGATAGAAGAGTCAAACTGCCCTGAACAATCAGGATTGAGACCGCAGAAAAGGCCACGCCCCACCCCATAACAGCGGCAAGGAGTATCGAGACAGAGCCGTCCATCACAGATTTTAGAAACAAGAGCTGATAGTCTTTTTCGATGCCAGCCTTGAAAGACCCTACAATGGTCATGGCCCCGACACAGAACAGGACCGTCGCATCCAGAAATCCCATGGCAAATTGCCCTTCCCCCACTGAGCCAGGCAGCTTGTTTTTCATCCAATCGCCAAACAGAAGAATTCTGTCTTCAATACGCAGCCAAGTTCCCAGGAGACCTCCCAGAACAAGAGAGAATACCATGTAGAGGGCATTGCAGGGTTCTTGAGCCATGGAAATGCCCAGGACCAATGTGAAGATGCCTAGCGCTGTAAAGACGGTATTTTCATATTGATAATGGATCTTTCCCTTTAGACCCATTCCGACCAGAGAACCGATCAGGACGGCCAGTGCGTTTATTATAGTTGCAATCATGATCGCATATTATCTGAAGTGACTATGGAATAAAAGCAATATCTGTTTCAGCTTGAGCGTAATGGCCCTTCTTGGCCATGGTAATTGCCGGGATACGATCAGAAAACGCGTTTTGTGGCCTGTTCTCTGAAATTTCATACCAACCAGTGCTTTGTAACAGGCACAGTAAACGGTAATCCTCCCATGCCAGAAGATCACATACAAGGAAGAGACCAAAGATCCCCCGGCACAAGCTAGGTTTTTAACAAGGCAAAAATGAGTTCTAGAGAATTCCATGGTAATACTCTATACTGACTTGTAAAGGAACACAGGTACTTCAAGTGTCTCAACTTCCAGTATGCGAAGGGCTGTATGCATCACCATTTATGGAGGAATAACAACAGTATGACCAGGCACAAATCGACGTTTATCACGCTCCTTATTTTGCTTCCCATGGTCATTACAACCAGCGGTCGAACCCCGGCTGCTGACGACGTATTTACCTATCTACGCCAACTGGGCAACGGATCCTATCTTTTCGGGCAAATGGCCACGTGGGTACATGATGAGAACCCTGACATGAATTATGCCAGCAATTGGCTCAAGAAAGTGTCAGATCATACCGGCAAGATGCCCCGGTATGGATGTGTTACCTATGATTTTCATGACGATCCTTTTCCTGATGCACAATGGAATCAAGGAGTCAAAAAGATGTGGGACCGTGGCATGATTGTCGGTGTCTATTCGTTTTATGCCAATCCCTCTGGAAAAACATGGAATGCGCCCCTTGATATCGATCCCATATTCGCGCCTGATGACAATCCAACAAAGAATCACTTCTATGCTCAGATGGACAGGATGGCTGGCAATCTGCAATGGTTGAAGGATCAGGGGATACCCGTCGTGTATACGCCATTCGTGGAAAGCGATGACAGGAACAAATGGCATGCCAAGGAAGGAAGCGAGCATGCCATAAAGCTCTACCGCCTGGTTCATGATTACTTTAAAAACACGAAGCATCTGGACAACCTCATCTGGGCCTATCATACGACACAGAATCACGGGGCACTGCAAAAATACTATCCGGGTGATGCCTATGTCGATGTGCTGGGTAAATCAGCCTATGGCACGGGGTTGCCCTTTTCGGAATATGCCTGGGCTGTTGAAAAGAAACGCGACGCAGGGAAGGTGATCTGGTGGGCGGAACTGGGAATCCGTGGATCTTCGAACCCCCCGAGAGATTGCATGGATGTGGTTAAAAAACTCGAGAATAGCTATCCCGAACTGGCCGGCTTTGTCTTCTGGAGTGACGATGGCCATTACAATGTGATTGGCAATGACAATGGGCCTGAACTTATGGCATCGCCCAAAATCATAACCCTTCAATGAGTGTTTTGACTGGAACGTACATACATGCACATGCCAATGCCAAACTCGCAAGCCGTCAGAGAAGCGATCCCCAGATTAATATTGAGTTCACGACCTGCCACAAGAATTGGTGGAAAAGATGTCCCCGCCGGAGAGTTCTCGGGCAGCATAGTCTTGACATCGACGATCGATCTCATACCGTTTGTCTAGATTGAAATAGTACGCCCGATCAAAGGTCACTTGGTGATGTTTGGCGAGCCAACCCTTGGATAACAAGCCTGTGCAGGATATCACCGATCAACTCTCCTTGGCAAAAATAGGGATCTTCGTTTTCCATTGGCCCCGTGTAAAATCAGGGACTTTGATTGCGGCACTGCCTGCTTCAACGGAGTGACCTGACAGGGGCACAATGCAGCTCATCAAGACCGCATCATACACATCCAGCGGCGTCTGAGTCTTGCTGCTAACAGCATCCACAAAGAGCTTCAGCTCAAGAAGATCGGTACCGCCATGCCCGCCTTCGTATTTTTGCTTCCACCACGTATGGTCATAACTTTTCTGGTAGGCATCAAAGGGTTCCCACTGATGGTAGGCAGGACTTTTGTCGGAAATATACACTGCATTCCTGGCTTCGTCGTAGATCCCCCGGGTCCCCTGGATTACCCAACGATTATCGTAGGGTCTTGGCAACTGCATGTCATAATTGATCACAATGCTCTTGCCCTTTTTCGTTTTCACGACCGTGGTTACGATATCCCCTTGGGCGTATGTTCGTTTGGCGCCAGGATGATCCGGACCGAATCGCCTGTTAAACATGTCATTAATGCCGGATGATCCCGTGGCCGTGGAGGTCAAGGTGTCAAGATAATCCCCGCAGCCAATATCCATCCAGCTGTAAACGGGCCCCACACTGTGGGTCGGATACTGGTCGCGGTTGTACTTGACAAGGTATTGGGCTGGCCAGCGATCCTGCCCGCTCTTTTTATCGAAAAACCAGTGGTCAATACAGTCGTGTGAATGGGCACAGTGACAATGCCGTGTCTCCCCAAGGAGGCCCTTTCGGATCATATTGAGCACAGCCAGGTTATCTCGACGAAAACTCCAATTCTCCAGCATCATACAGGGCATACCTGTCTTCTCAGACGTGTTGACAAGGGCCCAGCACTCATCAAGAGTCAATGCCGCTGGTACTTCCACACCCACATATTTGCCGGCTTCCATACAATAGACAGCCATGGGCGTATGCCACCGCCACGGCGTGGCAATGATCACCGCATCAAGATCATCTCTGTCCATGAGTGTCTTGAACGCATAGTCACCTTCGCAATAGGTATCTGGCTTGTGACCACGCTCTTTAGCGACCGCTTGTGCTGCCCCCTCCGCCGTACTGCGATTGATATCACAGATTGCCTTCACGTCCACATGGCTCATCTTCAGCAAAGTCTGTGTCAGACTTCGCCCCCTGCCACCCACACCCACAATACCCAGACGAACGCGCATGGCCGGTTTGGCAGGGACAGAAAAGCCCATTTTCTCTTGGGCCAGAACCAAGGCGGTGGCTGCACCTGCTGACTGAATGAATTGCCTTCTGCTCATACGACTCATACCGGTTCTCCCTATGAGTAAGTGATCGTGTTGCCAATGTTTCAAATATGTCGAAAACGACACTATGATTGAATGGCCATGCCCAGAAGACACGGCATCAATTGCCCCCTGAAAGGGGTTTCAATATAGAATCCGCTGGCGCGGGACCTGATTAAACAGATCCCTCGGCAAGCTCGGGATGACAAAGTCACCTCGAATACTTTATCACCGGTCGGATACGACTCTGTCACCCCGAAGAATTGAGGGGTCTATTAAACTAGCCCGCGAAGCGGATCAACTCTGACCATGGCCACAGGGCATGGTTTTACTGGCAGAACAAATCCAAACTGGATTCGGTGCATTTGTCAAGCACAAATGGGACGGTTAGAAAATCTGCCATCCTTTCAGCGGGAATTGGGCCACATAAAAACAAATAGTCATATCGTTTTTGCGCCCATACGTGGTATAATAATTTTAGTCTCCGACGCACTCCTAGATTTGTCTTTGCTTGGAAAGAATGACACATGGTCTCACCTGGAAACAAGAGCCTGACCTACAGCATACTCAGGTCGCTGAGTTACGGTATCTCTTCAGTACACATCACTGGAATACGAAGTGGATTCCAAACAACTGCCTTGTTGCTTGTCTTATTACTGGGTGCCATTGCCTGGAGCCAGAACACACCCCCCGCAGACGGATACAATCGGCTTAACCCGGAGGGTATGAAGCAGATTGACCGAATTCATGAAGCCCTGCATCAGACCGGCAGAATTTCCATGGTCGTAGGTTTGGCCTTGTTGGCTATTTTGGGATTAAGGATGCTGGCCCCCATGCGTTTTTTGGATGGTTTGAGGGAAAGACGGCTTTCAGATGCCATCGAGGATGTGCATGGACTCCTGGAGCATATTCGCATGGATGGAGAAACCACCTCTGCGGAGCCTGAAGAGCAAAACGAAGATGCCGGAATCCTGGCGGGAATGGCCGAGGTGACTGGATTGGATGAGGGCGAGGATGTACCTTCCTATGTGCTGACTGTCAATAACATCATGCTGGACAAGATTGCCATGACGCTGACGCGGCTGCGACGTATGCGAATGGCCAAAGCAGGACGGTATCGGAATTACATGTTTACAGTCATCGACGGCATCAAGACCATTACCGAACAATGCGAAACAACCGGAGCGGCTTCAAGCCTGGCGATCAGTGCACGGGACTATTTCGCGAATGATCGACGTAATCACCTCTGGAAGACGCTCTTGACTGCTTATGCCAAAAGGGGCGAATATCGGGAGGTTGCCAAAATCTTCTTACTCTTCATGAAGAACCTCAGAAGCGGCAAACGGTTGGCCATCACCCCGAGTGCCCCAACCTATGTTGACGTTGTGGCAGAGATGCCTGCGGAGAAAAACACGGAGATCCCGGAGATCCTGCTCGAAGAGTCCTTACCCTGCATTCAACAGGCCGCCATGGAAGAAGCCAAACATCTGATCACCCTTATTAAAACCGAACAGCCGACAACCACGACCGCGCCTCACGCCTGGCAGTTTGAATTGGTGGAAAGACAAGAGCAACTCCGCTTGAGAGATGAAGCCAAAAGAATATTGAGGCTCTTTTTACGGCACGAAATCAAAGCCCTCGAAAGCATCGCAAAAACAAAAATGCTCCCCTGCTTGACCTGGGACCAGATCCTCTACATGCTGGGCGTAGACAACACAGATCAACTCCATGACAGAGTTGAACACAAGCGGCTCACTGGCCAGGAGATCATCATCCTGGAAAAGGCCTTCCTACAAACATTTGCCAAACGCCAGGCCCTGCAACAGCTTTACGGACATGACACCAAGGGGGGTGTTTTGATGGATATCCATGTGCCCCAGATCCAGAGTGAGACACTGGCATTGCTTCGCCAAACCCATGAAACCGAAGAACAGAACCTTGATCTGGCCACGGAATCTCTCGATGACAAAGAAACCCCGCAACGTCACGAAGTGGCCCGATTGATCAAACACTTTGTCCATCACGGCCATCTCCCCCACAACCTAGAATCCAGTGGGGGCAACTCAGTCTCTCAGGCAAGGCAAGCCAGGCCAGGCACCAACCACTAAAACTCATGGCAGCCTTATCACACGAGAGACCAACCAGGATTGAATCATTTGGGCTTTTCGAAGGATCTTGAATGAAGAAGGACTAAAGCGTTCTTGTTTCATTAATTTTTGACCATGGAGGACATGGAGGCTGGCAGCGGATTTTGGATGTTTAGCTTTTGCGCAGGGCGCCGTCACTACACACTTCGTGTATCCCTCCCCGAGGGAGGTCGTCCTGCGGCAGTCCTTGCTTTGGTAAATAAATTCACCACACAAAGCCTGCCCCCCTCGGGGCTTTCAGCTTGGACTTGGGTGACGGCTTGAATTTGCTTGCCCATGGTCCTTCTCAGTTTGAAAGTGAATCAGTTGGGAGATACTTTTTTTACGACGCTGACGCGTTCGTCAATGGCCCTTTGTAATTTGAGTAAGCCGTTCTTTTAAGTGGGCGACCGAAGGAATGTCGACCAAGCTTGCACCTTGGGCATCTACGACTTGACAAGACAATCCTGACGAAGCACACGCGGTAAGCGCAGCTTACCTGGGACGGTGAACCTACAAATAAGCCCAACCGTAAGATTCCGGCGGCAGCCCATAGACTAGCCCACGCAGTGACTCAACAACTTAAAACTGAGAACTTAAAACTCAAAACTGAAGCGTATCTCCCAACCGAATAACAACAGAGCAGTCAAATAATTCGACAGCAAATGTCGCTTACAAACAATGTAACCCTCCCGATCTCGCGGCCGCACCCTGGGCATCTTCGACCTCCATGACCTCCATGGTAGAGATTTTATCCTTTTCAAGCGTAGCTTGAACCCTTTAGAAAAGCCATATCATTGTATCTCTTGCGGTCAAAAACGAAATGTTCGCCAACGTATTAGTATTGACTTGTGATGTTGATGAGCCCACCGGGCTTCGCAAGCGTTCAGTTCATAAAACTTGCTGTCATTGCGAAGAGGCACGACGCGGAAATTTTCCATTGTTTAGCATTCTAAGCGAGGGTGACCCAGGTGAGCGCCAGTGATTCCAACTCAATTTCGCCGCCGGCGGCGAAATCTTCTTACCCCAGATCATTTGTGATTATTGTGATGAATGGCAGAGGATAAAACAATCATAAGAACCGACCACGTC
>Ga0307990_1003463_pt1 | contig 12033 bp, 7 predicted proteins | sample EllFjometagen129_FD_203168 | JGI IMG/M metagenome (GOLD analysis project Ga0307990, IMG submission 203168) | Marine microbial communities from Ellis Fjord, Antarctic Ocean - #129 | ecosystem: Environmental > Aquatic > Marine > Unclassified | place: Southern Ocean | collected 2014-10-08
TTATTGTTAAAAGGAGAAACAAATGAAGAAAACCGTATTTCTATTATTATTTATAATTTTTTTATTTACTTCTAGTTTAGTTGCTCAAACGGGCAAAATTGCTGGAAGAGTTCTTGATAAACAAACCAGGAAAGCGATTGAAGCTGTTTCTGTATTTTTTGAAGATTTAAATACTGGAACTTATACTAAAACTAATGGAACATATATTTTACATGATATATCTGTTGGCGAACATTTATTATATGTTACAAAAATTGGTTACAAAAATGAAGAGCGAATAATCTTTGTGAAAGATGATCTTACCACAACAGCGAACTTTGAGTTGGAAGTTAAGGCAGTTCAAATTGAAGGAATAAAAGTTTCAGCGAACAGAGCTGTAAAAAGAGAAACTCCGATTGCTTTTACAGATATTGATGAAGAAACCATAAGCAATAAATATACAACTCAGGATATGCCGCAACTTCTAGAGGATGTTCCAGGGGTATTTTCTAATACAACTGGAATTGGAGATGCACAAATTACAATGCGTGGTTTTGAAGCAGATAAAATTCAGGTTATGATAAATGGAATCCCTGTGAATGATCCTGAAAGTCAAAAAGTATACTGGAGTAATTGGACTGGATTATCTTCAAATGTGAAGACTGTACAAGTTCAAAAAGGAGCTGGCTCGTCACTTTATGGTTCTGGTGCTTTTGGTGGCTCTTTGAATATTGAAACAATGGGTTCTACTCCGGAAAGTGAGATTACAATTCGTTCATCATATGGAACATTTACAACTGAAGGTGATGTTGCTGATGGTTTTGGAAGTATCACTGATTATGATCCTTATAATTATAATGTGATCGCACGCTATAATTCCGGGAATCTATTAGATGGAAAGATAAACTACAATTTGATGTTAGAAAGAAAAAGAGGAGATTATTATCTAGCAGGAACTAATTATGATGGTTATTCATTTGGTCTTGAATCTCAATTGAATTTTGAAATGCATAAGATAAATCTTAGTTTTATTGGAGCTCCACAAGAACATAATCAAGTTTATTTTAAATCTGATAGAGATCTTATGGAAACTTTAGGCAGAGAGTATAGTCGTAATAATCATAAATATCAGGAAAATTATTATTTCAAACCTCAATTCTCAGTTCGAGATGAATGGAAAATTACAGATAATCAACTTCTGATGACAAATGTATTTGTAACGACGGGTATTGGTGGAGGAAAGTATTTAAATAATGATAAATTTGATATTAATACTGGTGAGATAGACTTCCATGATGGTTTCCTTGATGAAAATGATCCAGCTACATATGAATGGAGTCAATTTGCTCGTCATGCCTTATATTTGTATGAAGAATATGATCTTATTGTAGAAGGTTTTAATCCAAATGATAGTATTTATATCCCAGCTTTTGATATTTGGATACCAGCAGTAACTTACCTGGATGAAAATGGTAATCCTGTACAAACCAGCGGACAGGGAGCGGATTTTTTTAGAAGCCGTTACGATTACAGTTGGCGTAATAATAGGATAAGTGATCACAAGCAATTTGGAATGAATACTTATTATCAATATGATATCAACAAAAATTACAAGTTGGTTATTGGCGGTGAGATGCGAAATTGGAATGCTGACCATATTGGGAAGAGAGAAAATTTTCGTCATTACAACCCAGAGTATCCGGACAGTGTGGAAACATATAAAGATTTCCAAACTACCTATGATTATACCAGTGATGTTCTAAACATGTCAACTTTTGCAAGATTTCAGATCAAGCCAACAGAAAAGATGAATATTTTATTGGATGGACAATATGCACGATACTCATCCCAAGTTGAAGAAAATCCAATAGAAATTTACGATCTGGGAACTGGTGAACCCACCGGATACTATTTCTATTCCACAAAAGAGATGACCGAAGTTGTTGAACAAGATACGATATTAAAATTTAATGAAGATGATTACAAAAAAGTTTTTAGTTTCTTCTCACCTAAATTCGGTATTAACTACAACTTATCTGAATACTTCAATATTATGGCAAATTACTCATTGGCTTATAAAGAGCCAAGAACAGGAGATTGGTATAGTGGATATGACGGTCCCGATGGAAACCAGATGTATATCAAGAATATTGTTTTACAGGATAGTGTTGGAAATTACTATAACCAAGATGAGGAACACTTTTATGGTGAACTTAAACCAGAGAAAATAAATACTATTGAATTTGGTATTGGATACGATGGAATATATTTTGATATTGATGCAAATTATTATATCAGTGAATATGAGGATAAGATTGAAAGTGTAAATCTTCCTGTAACAGAAGAATACTACCATGCTACAGAAGATTCTATCGGTATTAATGAATATGATGCAAGCTTGACACTTAATGCAGGAAAAGCACGGCATCAGGGTTTGGAATTAAGTACGAAACTCAAGTTTAATAATATAGATAGTTCAGCTTCATTAACTCTTTCAAAGAATAGATGGGTCAGCATGAATGTTGATGAAATTTTTGATGGAAGTGCAGAAGATATGATTGGAAAAGTTGTACCCAATTCACCTGAAACGATGGCAAATGCTTCGATAGGATACACATTCAAAGGGATGCCATTGAATGGTAAATTAAGAATTGGTATTACTGGAAAATACTGGGATGATTATTATGCAAACTATACAAATGAATATTATAGTAATTATATATTAGATGGATCGTATTATGTTGCCGATACAACCTCTGTAACTAGTTCCAAATTACCTTATTTTATGGAATTTGGTACAAACGTTAAATATTCGTTTAATATAGGTGGAACTGAAGCATTTATCAGGTTAGATGTGAATAATGTTTTAAATAGAGAGAACTATCTTTCTGCTAATGTTAGATCAGATTATAATCGTGGTTACAATGATGAATACGATGAATGGCAAGATGATTATTTAACAGGGAATGAATACATGTATGTGACACCTGCGCCACTGATAAATGTGTTCCTTACAATGGAAGTTAAGTTTTAAAAGACAAAAGAAAAGGGGAACCTACTGGTTCCCCTATTTTTTTTCTATAATTACTTGAGCAAAATCATTTTCTTCATTGATGTGAAGTCAGACGTCTGTAATTTATAGAAATAAATCCCACTGGAAACAGTTTTACCATTGTTGTCATCTCCATTCCAAGTTACTTCATGGTATCCTGCTTCGTGAACAACAGAATCTAGAGTCTTAACAAGTTGACCTCTAATGTTATATACTTGAAGATCAACTTTAGATTGTTCCGGTAAACCATACCGGATTGTTGTAGATGGATTAAATGGATTCGGATAATTTGGGAACATACAATACTCATCAGGGATGTTAAGCAGGTTGTTGTTTGTGCCTGTTGGTTCATCTGCTGGTTCTAATGTATTATTTATGATCTCTCTGTTAACTGCAATTAGGTTCCTTCCTCTTGACCCACCATCAATTTCATCATTGTTTATAGATCCATCGACACAGGCATGAAAGCTTGAACCGCTTTCGGCGCGGAAACCTGGCTTCAGGGTGATACTATTTGCAGAAGCAAAAGTTGAATTACTGCCATTTTCAAGTGTTAATGTGTTACTGCTTAGAGGGAATAAAATAGCATCCTCTTCACAATAATTATAAGTTTCTCCTTGAGCTGCAGAGCCAAAGATCTCTACTGTAAATTCTGATGTTAGAGTTGCAGATGGTGTAAAATGCAATATACCATAATTATATTGAACTACACCTTTCGCAAACAGCTTGGTCAGTTCATTTTCTAAGGGCAGGCTTATTATCGAAGTTGATGCATCAGTTGTTATGGGATTGATGGTGCAGGTACTGTTATCACTCAGTAGAACAGTTTGTTGAGGGATGTTAATTGTTCCGATACCTGTTTTGTATAGAACAACATCATATCTATTGTCGAGATCATTTATGCTTCTGTCGATAACGATTCCGGTATAATTTGTACCGCTGATTTCTGCGAAATTTGGATGATAGTCATAATCAAAAGGATAAGCAATGGTGAGGAATTTAGCAGTAGAAGAATTCTTGAACATACCAGTAACTGCATGATAACTCCATTTCTGCCAGGAAGTTTCATGTTGAACCCGGCAATTGTTAGTGTCTTCATAAACGGCAAACTGATCTGCTCCATCGCCTACAGTAGAGAATACTGCAATTCCTACATTGCTGCCGTTTTCTCTTTTCCAAATACCACCATTAGAACCAATTTGTTGGAAACTACCCCAATCATCTACTAGTTCTCCAAGATTGTTTGTATGACTATACTGACCTCCATTACCATGAAACAGCAGTTCATATTTTGATGCACTTGAGTTCACATCATCAGTTATCACGAAGTAACTCTTATCTACAAAAATAAAAGAGCGATTTATAATGAAATTGGGAATATCTTTCCATTCTGTGACAGTAACAGAAACCTGAGAGAAGTCACCACTTTCATATATATCACTGGTTGATGCATCAGTCCATCCACTATATGGTCCACTTAAGTAATTAGTTTTATCATAGGCAATGATCAAATTGTGATCAATAATCTCATTTACAAGTTCGCGATTTTCAAAATCGATATAACCGGGATCTAAAGCTAGGTTTTCACCTTTGTAATTGATCATATAGCTAGTATTGTCCCTATGAAAATGCGAATAATAAGTTATCGAATTATTCAGGTGTCGAGAATACTTATAGTTTTTTGCATAAGCATGTAAATATAGTGCATCAAGATCATCGCTACTTCTGAAAACAATATCTCCGGATACTGGATAAACCACTAAGTTTTCAGTATCAACACTCTGAGGTAATAAACCTGCTACTAAAAATTCAACGCGAGAATCTAATGAACTTAACAAACAAACCTGACTCGGATATTTATCATTTTCCCAGAGCAGATCATCTTGATCACTTGTAGATAATTCTAAGAAGTAATCTGTTAGAAAGCTATCCTGTAAAGGGGGAAGTTTACCATTGGGCATATGAATATCTTTAATCCACTGCAATGCACTATAAAAATCAGGTTGTGTATCATTAACTCTACCGAACCATTGGGTTCTTATTAGATTCGATGTTAAAACTGGTTCATCAAACGGATTGTAAGTGTAATATGTCTCAGTCCAATCACCCAACGGTTTCCCCGGATCATTTAAATTCAATTTCCTGCCAAAATTTTGCATTCCTCTAAAAAAAGGAAATAATGCGGTACAACTGAATTTAAAGTAATGTGTTCCTTCGAGATAACCACCATCACTAGTGATCAGGGGAGTTGTGGAATCAAATGCAGTATTATTGATTATATTCATTGCTAAGCCTATTTTATACAAAGGTTGGAAATGTTTACCTTTATAGTCATTTAAAGCTGATCCTTGGAATGGCAATACTAGTGCTGACGTTCCAATTGCTGAACCCAACATAAACCTATAGTTCTGTTTAGACAATAATGAATAATTATTGAGATACCAATATCTAATTGTATAATGACTGTAGAAGCTAAGGTTTCCAGAGAAATCATATAACTTTGATACTATGGTATTATAGTTGGACCAACTAGAGCAAGGTCTCATTAGATCAAAGGCTTGAAGATAATTAATCAATTCATATGATCTGTATAGTACATATTCAGCATCATCATTAGTATATCTATTAGTTAACCATACTTGGTCTTCTAATTCTGGATATCCAGCATTTACATCTTCCCAGGCTCTAGTATCTATTTCACATAAGAAAAAATCAACTCTTTCTTTCAGAATATTAAGTTCACTTGTTGTAAGATTAGTGCCATCAGGTCGAATCCCCATTCGATAAATAAAAGCACAATTTTTTGCAGCAGCAGCTCTTTTCTCAACTTCATCCATTCCGGATCTCGGACCTGGATCAAAAGTATTGCTTATTATTATACTCCCAAACAAGCTAGTGTAAATTTGATTGAATTCTGATCCTGGATCACAAATTCTTGATCTGGTTAAAGCTTCTTCATTTGAAATGCTGGGAGAATCCATAACTAAGAATCGCTGATCATCATCAGTGTTTATTTTCCACCAACCATAACCCGTATCTGTTGGATCATTCTTATCAATATTATTGATTAGGAATTCCTTTTTGTTACTTCTCTGTTTTGCTTCTAAAAATAAAGCTGAATATATAAAAAGTAGTATTATAAAAATCGTTCGTATTTTCATAGAAACTCCTTTAAGTTTAATTGAATTAAATTAAACAAATATAATTAATTCAAAATACTCATCTCATACAAATCCGTATCATGAGAATTTCTCATGATACGGATAGTTTTATATGTGTGTAGTAGCTATTTGAGTAACAACATTTTATTCAGGACTGATTTTTTTTCAGTAGTAACACGGTAAAAATATATACCTGACGAAACTAATTTCCCAAAATTATCATCTCCAGACCAGCTAAAACTATGATACCCAGCACTCAAATCTCTATTGATCAATGTTTTTATTTTCTGCCCTCTTGAATTAAAGATAGTAATGCTAACTTTTGAATTTTGCGGTAAAGCCAGCTCGATCTGTGTTTCCGGATTGAATGGATTAGGATGATTACTACATGATAATAATTCGGGTAGATTAACTAATTCATTTTCTTCAATCTCAGTTTCTTCAAATGTTTCTTCTTCATCTTCTTCTTCTTCTTGGTTTGTACTTCTAGCAGTAACTACATCATTTCTAGAAACCATTAGCGATTTTGCCAATTGAAGATCATTTGCTCTACTACGCATACCCTCATCTATAGAGGCTTGAAATTCCGAACCTGCTTTTGCATGAAATCCCTCATACAAAGTTATTGAGCTGCCTGCAGTTATGCTTAAATCACCTTCGCTTTCCACAAAAAGCATGGAGTAACCTTTAGCCAATTCAATAGTTTCAACTGCTGAATAATCTCTAGTGGTTGTTACTACTTGGTTTCGAATATCTAGAGATTCTGGATCTTCCAAAGTGAAAGTTAGTATTAAAGCATCAGATTCTACTGTTAGACTTGGCTCCCCCAAATTCTCAATGAGATAATCAGGAATTACATATCCAACAGACATGTTCAGAATTACTTCATCCACCGGAGTTTCAAATTTGTCCACAAAATCAATTTGAGTAAACCAATCTATCATCCATAAAAGAATATCATCTCCAACATCATCACCTTCAATATCATCTTCAGTTGTATAAGCATCTATTACTTCAAGTTTAAGTTCATAACCTTCATTCTCTGTCCATTCTAAGATAATATTACCACTTAGATAAAAAGTTACAGTTCCTTGTAATGATATCAACCCTCCGTATTGCCAATCGAACATAAGCTTTAAATCGAAGGTATTACTTGGATCAAATTCTAAATCAAAGAAGTAATCTAACTGAGCCTCATCCCCAGAACTGTTAATCGTTTCAACCACTTGAGTTTCTTCGATCAAATCGAAAAGCGGATCAAAAAACTCAGTTTTATTTATCTCAAGTTCAATTTCTGCTAAAGCAGATAAACTTGAAATAGTTATCACTATGACTAAAAACCATAATTTTTTCATCTTTTCTCCTTATGGAATATAGAATTCAGGGCGGTATTGGAAATCCCCACCATTAAAAAAGAATTTAATTGCTTCATACAATTCAAAATCATATGGACAACTAGAACAATCAACTTCATAAATATATCTATCTTGGGTAGTATTGTATGTTGGATCCAAGTTAATAACTGAATAATAACTTATTGGAGGAATTGTCCATCTTCTAACTTTCCACAGATGTAATGTGGTTTCAATATTTGATTTAATCGTGCATTCTTCATTTGAAACATCAAATGTCGGAGTCCAAAAGCGTTTTGTAGCTGTACAATCCATTATAAGATCTATGTCGACCTGGTTATTCATGAAGGTTGGTTCTATAGTAATTTCATTGCATACTATATCCATCTTACCTTTAACTTTTTCATTGATGTTTTCAATAAGGTTATAATCTATAATTTTTGCTTCATAGCTGTTCAAGCGGTTGATGATTGAATTTGTTAAGTTTTGACCGTATTGATTTAATCCATCTAAGCTATTAATGATATTTACAATTGATATAAAAACGGCTGATATGCCCGAATAATCATAAACTTCACATATTGCAATTGCTGCATCGAATGCAAAATAATCGTGTTCCCATGAACCGGTTGTATTCCAGCTAAGTGAAAGACCACAATGAAGCATAGCACCCTCAATATCAGAAAAACTAACGGTTACTGGTGCAAAACTTACATTGTATATATCATATTGCCATTCTATATAGTTCTGATTTTGGATAAGATAATTATTAACAAGCTCTTCAGTAAGTTTGATGTGCATGATAATATCTCTATCTATTGAAGAACGTGTATTATCATTATTGAAGATTTTTTTCTTAAGTTGCTCCATATCGAATTGGTCAAATGTGGTCGTTTCATCAAAATGCTTTTTGGTAAACTTATAACTTTTGTTTCCAGTTTCTGAAATTCCTTTTTTTGCTAACGATGTTGAATTCATTTTTTCATCAGCAATCAGTAATGTAAAAATTATTAACAGAAACGCGAGAAGAATTAATTTCAGTCGCATTTTATCCTCCCACTACTTACTTAGTAGTTTCAAGAGAGGAAATACGGTTTCTCAAGTTTTCATTTTCTTTTGTTAATTCGATCATATATAGAGTTAGTTCTTCTACTTTTTGCAGTAGTTTTACTTGTAATTCACCCATATTTTGTCCGTTCTGCATATCGGAAGAAGATGGTATTTCCGGAAGATGATTATGTTCAGAAATGTAGTTTTCTACATCTGAAAGATTTCTTAATTGATAGTTTTCTTCAAATACAAAATCTGCACCATCAAAGTTAACAATAACTTCTTGTGCTCGTATAGTACCTATTACATCCAGTTCATGTTCAGGTGAAGTTGTACCAATACCTACATTACCACCTATTACCTGTAATCCACCAGATCTAATTGCTAATCCATTATCTAATGTGCCACCACCGTACATAAATACTTCAGAATCGTAAGGACCAGCCCCTTCTGTACCAAAACTTGCATCACCATCTACAGTTATATCCCTTCCAACGGTTAAATTATGGTCAACATATCCACCACCAACTTTCATAGAACCAGCCACATCTAAAGCATATTGTCCATTTGGTTGTGTATTAATCCCTACGCACACGGGTCCACTGTCATTATTAAATGCAACAGCTCCTTGTGCATTAAATCCCTCACCTAGATATGTTCCCCAAGTACTAATATAATATCTTTCAGCTTGCGCATCCCCACTTACTGTTAGATCGTTACCAACGGATAAATTATTACCAACAATTGAGTTACCATTAACATGTAGTTTAGCTTCCGGTGAAGTGGTTCCAATCCCTACATTACCATTTTGTAAAATATGGAAACATGTTCTTTCACGAGAAAAACGAATTGAAAAATTATTGTGTGTATCTAGCATATCAAGATTCCACATATTTTGCTCACGAAAGTCAAAGCTACTAATTGTTAGATTATCGCTTTCTTCAAATTGTTGAAGTCTGATTAAATCTAAATCATTTGATGACTTGTATATATGAAGTGGAACTCGAGGTAAAAATTCCGAATTAAATATTCCAATACCAATATTTCCTCTTCTATATATTTCATCTAATGTATTATCAGGTCCATCCCACTGTAGTGCCCAAACCGATGTAGTTACAAACATAATCATTACTACTAATACAATTCTTCCTATACTGAGCTTTTTTATTATTACTCCTTTTGTTTAATAATTTTAAAATAAAATACTTATTTTTACGTTTCATGTTATGATAGAAATTAGTTTGAAATTCTTTGTGAGTTTATCTTGTAAAGAAATTGTAATTCTGAAAATTCATCAACCATAGAGTTTGTAAAAGTACATATTCACCTCCAATAAAAAATCGAACTCTAAAAATAATACGAACTGATTCTTTATTTATTATATGTATTTAAATAATTAATAATCTAATTAAAACTTTAGTGGAGGCTGTTCTATAAGGTTTCCTATAACTCATATTGGGAGGTAAGAAATCAATTTGAGCTATCTAACAAAATATTCGCTTAGAAGTGAAGAATTATTATGCTTTTAAGATAAATTGATATAAACGATGAAAGCTAATGTATTAAATATATTATTTTATGCAGGAGCTGAGATAAATCTCAGCTCCTTTTTTTTCTTATTTTATTACTTCTTATCTTTTGGTTTAGAAGTTTCTTTTAACTCTTCTATGAGTACTGTAATATTTTTTGCTTTGAAGATTGGATAAAAGTCAGTAACATAATCAGTTATTATCTCTTTTAACGTTTCATTTTTCTTTATCACAGCCTTACTATACTTAATAGTTATAGTAATTTTGTTAAACGCAGCTGTAATTGAAACAACGGGAATTTCACCTACAATATTCCCTAAATATTGAGGAAGTGTTTTATCTAATTCAATGAGACCTTTCAATAGTTGGTATATATTGTAAACTATATATCCAATCACTGATATCACTAAGAAATTAAAAATAAACTTCAAGACTTTCATCTAAATCTCCCTAATAAATCTGGTACTTAACAACAAATTATAGTTATTATTTTAACAAGATAACTTTTTTTACACTTGTATAATCACCGTTATCACAAACAATACCTGTTTCAAAGAAGTAAATTCCACTTGATACTTTTTTATGATTATTATCAGTTCCATTCCAGACAATATGATGCTCACCAACGGTAAGGTTCTCATTAATCAAAGTTCTGATCTTTTCACCTTTAATGTTATAAACATTTATTGAAACTTTGCTATCATTTTTCAAATTAAGATATGCTGTAGTTTGAGGATTAAATGGATTTGGATAGCAACCAATAAATTCTGAGCTTACATTAACAGTATTTTCATTTGAAGAGACAATAGGATTTATATCATCCCATCCTCTTGGGCAAACACAATAATTTTCCCTTGAATATGCAACAAATCCTTGTATTACATCGAAAGTGTCACCTATATTTACAATAAATTCTGGCACCCAGTTATCCCAATACAAATATAGATCATCAAATCCACAAATTCCTGTAACATCATTTCCAAACCATATCCCATTAACATCAGGTTCTTGTAAACATGTGATATCATTAACTTTAACAAGTACACCTTCATATTGTTCAGATGTTCCAATGACATCAGCTGTTAATTCAATAAAAGTAGGAATAGGAATTCCAGTATTTAGAATGGTTACTGTAACTTCTTCATCATTACCGGATAATTCTGTAAATCCATAATATTCATCAATATAACCTGTAACTTCTACTTCATCACCAATAGAAACTATAGGATTATTAGGATTAAGGTAATTAGCTCCGTAAACGTATAAAGCGCTCCATTCACCACCGTCAGGCATTGAAATTATGAAGTTACCTTCAGAGGTTCCAACTTCTATCACAGTAACAATACCTGTAGTTGTAACTTCCTGACCATCAAATAATGATGGATAATCTCCATCAGGACCTGCTTCCGTTGTGTATTGAATGTCATAAATTGTTGTAGCAAAAACAAGTGAAAGTACAAACGTAAAAATTAAAATTCCAAAAATCTTTTTCATAATATTCCTCCAAATATTTATCAATTATTAATCTTATAGAAAATTAAAATATATTATTATTATGTCAAGATTTAAATTACTATACATGATTATCAATAGCTAATTATGGAAGTTATAAAATTTCTTGACACTAGAAAGCTTACTATGAATCTTGTAAATGTAACTCATATAGAAATTATAAAGAATTGTATTTGAAAAACAATTGAGAGGAGATATTAATGAATAACGAAAATAATCGACAAAATCTATTTGAATTAAATATAAAACAACTGACGAAAATTGCAAAAGAGCTGGAGTTAGATGATATAAAAGGATTAAAGAAAAAAGAATTGATTCATAAAATATTTGAAATGGAAGCTACACAGGAAGGATTAGCATTTGTTTCCGGCTGTTTACAGATAGTAGATGATGGATAT
>Ga0307990_1003464_pt1 | contig 12032 bp, 9 predicted proteins | sample EllFjometagen129_FD_203168 | JGI IMG/M metagenome (GOLD analysis project Ga0307990, IMG submission 203168) | Marine microbial communities from Ellis Fjord, Antarctic Ocean - #129 | ecosystem: Environmental > Aquatic > Marine > Unclassified | place: Southern Ocean | collected 2014-10-08
TTATCCTGCTCAATGCCGATGCCGGTGTCGTGCACGATGAATTCGATCTCATGGCCGCCTTCTATCGGACGGGCGGTGACAGAAACGCCGATTTCGCCTTTATGGGTGAATTTGGATGCGTTGCTCAGCAGGTTGAGCAGGATCTGACGCAGGCGGCCTGCATCGCCGCGAATCACGGCGGGGACATTGCCGTCGAGGTCATAAACCAGTTCCACATCTTTTTCTGATGCCGTGGAAACCATCAAGTCCAGCGTGTTTTCCACGCATTGGCTCAGGTCGAAGTCCTGTTGCTCGAATTCTACTTTCCCGGCTTCGATTTTGGAGAAGTCGAGCACGTCGTTGATCAGTGCCAGCAGGGCCTCGCCGCTGACACGGATGATGTTGGCCGACTCAAGTTGTTCTGGGTCGAGGTCGGTTTCTATCAGCAGATCGGTCATGCCGATCACCGCATTCATCGGCGTGCGGATTTCGTGGCTCATGTTGGCCAGGAACGAACTTTTTGCCTGCGCGGCTCTTTCGGCGACGGCCCGGGCTACGTCCAGTTCTAAGTTCTTTCCTGCCAGCTCGTCAACCCGTTCCTGCAAATTGACGTTCAATTGGTGCTCTCTAAGATGATATCGAGTCAGTTTGCAGCTTCCGGCCAAGGCCAGTCCTAAAAGAAGCAGGGCGGCGGATCCCAGCAGAGTTTTCTGCCCTTTCAGTCCGGCGGTGTATTCCGTCGCAGGGAGAAACGAGACGGTTTTCCAAACATATTCCCGACTCTCAATCATGCTCCGGCTGGGTGCAAAGGCCTTGTTGCTCCCTGTGCTCGACTTTTCTCCCTCGACCAGCGGACAGACCGTATCAAATGTCCATAGTCCGGCGTCGGTCAAAAACTGTCCCTGTTCTTCGGTTGAAATTTTCTTCCAGGCTTGCGGATAGCGTTGGGTCATATTCAGATCATCGCGCTGCAGCATGAATCCCCATTCATCATCCGCAGAGGGGCCTTTGAGCCAGAAGCCATCTCGGTTGACCAGCCAGACGTGATGATTGGCGTTTTTTGTGTGGTCTTTGAACCCGCTAAAAAGTGCTGATCCGTAATAGTTCAGCATAACCACACCGCGTTTTGTGCCGTTTTGATCGACGATCGGGGTGCCGATCCGGATCATCGGCTTGTAGGGGGTTTCAATCTCCCCGTGCTCGATGTTCAAATCGAGTGGAGACACAAAAATTTCACCGGCATTCAGTTTGAACGCATCGGTGAAATAGTAGCGGTCCTTTTTGTTTTGGAGTTGGTCTTCGGGAACCACTTCGGCGCCGTTGGCTCGGTAGTTGATTCGAAGTTTCTCCATGCCGGTTTCGTCCAGAAAGCGAACCTGATCGTATATTCCCTTGATGTTCGAAAAATAAAGCCACTGGCGTGTCAGATGATCGGGGCTAATCTGCGGGTTCTGCGTATTGATCTCCCATTGACTGGCCAGATAAAGCAGATCTTCATTGATGTTCCGCAGGCTATTCTTCACATGGGCGCTTCCCATATCAATAGCGGCCCGCTCTTGAGTGGATCGCACCTTCTGTATACGAACGGTTTGTGTCCAGTGGATCAGAAACGTTCCGATAAGAATCAGCATCGCTACAGACAGAAAGAGGGTCAGATATTTGCGCATAAAAAAATCTCCACAGCTTAAAATCGCCCCAACGTAAGTGTTTTGTGCCTGAGGATCAAGGACTTGCGAAAAGAATTAAACAGGACTTTTTATGGAAAGGCTTGGCGCGGGAGGGCTTAGGTATTATCTTGCTGGTTCGTTTGGTAAGGAGATTTTTATGAAGGTTTTAGTCGCCGGCGGGGCCGGATACATTGGAAGCGTGACGACGGAGATGCTTTGCGACGCAGGGCATGAGGTGACCGTTTTCGATAATCTCGAGCGCGGCCATCGTGCCGCAATCGATCCGCGCGCCGAATTTATTGAGGGCGACCTGCGCAAACCCGACACCATCGCCGCCGCCCTTGCCTCAGCCAAACCCGAAGCCGTCATCCATTTTGCCGCCTATATTGAAGTCGGCGAGTCGATGGTCGACCCGCTTCCCTTCTTCGAAAACAACGTCTGTGGTTCTCTGAATTTGATGAAAGCCATGGTGGCTGCCGATTGCAAAAAACTGATCTTCTCCTCCACCTGTGCCACCTACGGCACGCCTGAAAAAATGCCGATGGACGAAACCCTTCCGCAGAAGCCCGAAAGCGTCTATGGGGAGTCCAAGCTGCTTTGCGAAAAAATCTTCCAGTGGGCCGAACAGATTCACGGCGTCGAGTGCGTCTTCCTGCGCTACTTCAACGCCAGTGGTGCCACCGAGCAGTATGGCGAGGATCACGCGCCCGAAACCCATTTGATTCCGCTCGTTTTACAAGTGCCGCTCGGCCAGCGCGAAAAAATCTTCATCTTTGGCGACGACTACGACACGCCCGACGGAACCTGCATTCGTGACTACATTCATATCCGCGACCTTGCGCAGGCCCATATCCTCGCCCTCAAGCCCGGTCTGTCCGGCGCGTTTAACCTCGGCAACGGCGACGGCTACTCCGTGAAAGAGGTTGTTGACATTGCCCGCGAAGTGACCGGCCATCCGATTCCGGCCGAGCTGCAGCCGCGCCGTGCCGGCGACTGCACCCGCCTGATATCCGACTCCACCAAGGCAAAAACCATTCTGGGCTGGAAACCAGAATATGCCGATTTGCGGACTATTGTCGAAAGTGCGTGGAACTGGCATCAGGCGCATCCCAATGGATATCCAGAATGCTGATTCTAAAAACGGACAGGCAGAAATGCCTGTCCGTTTAAGCCGTCATGCTGGCTTCGATCTTGGCTGGCTGGGTTAACTGCAAAAGCGTCGGCGAATGATCAGTGCAATGGCTCCTGTAACAGAAATCATGGCAATGCTTGTCGGCTCTGGAACTGCTGCCGAGATGCTGTTCAGTGTATAGTCCGAGCCCAAATCTGCGGAGCAGATATGAATCTGAAGTGCTAGCACATCATCCAGTGACGCATCGCCGAACGATGAAAAATCCATCGCAAAGGTTGCGGATTCACCGTCATTAAGATCGGTATAGTTCTCGGTCATCCACGTGTTGGCCGAGCCGTCTCCCTGATAGCCGACGTTGTATGAATAAGTATTATTTTCGCCGTTGTCATATTCCAGAAGAGTAATTCGGAAGTCGTTGAAGGTGACAGTTCCATCACCATCCTTTCCGTGAAAGGCATAAACAAAAGAGAAGTAGAACCGGTCATTCAGTCTGCCGTCAGTCAGGTCGATGGCGGAAGCAAAGGTTCCGTTAAAGCGATCGTTTTCCGGGTCTGCCGGCTGGCTCCAACCCTCTGTTCCGTCATACGAGAGGTATGTGCTCGGTCCAGCTTTCGGTTGTGCAGTGATTGCAAATGTTCCGTCGCCCACCCGAGCCTGAGACTGATTGTTGTCGGTTGATAGTTCACAACCGACGCTGCCGTCTCGAACTCCGCCGAGAATGTCTCCGCTGCTAGAACTGTCGGTCCACTGAACCTGTGTTTTGCTACTACTAGAATAGGTCGCTTGAGAAGTTGGTGAGGCGAATGTGTCGATGATGATTTCTGCGGCAAACGATTGGGCTGCGAAAAAAAGAAAAACCGCCCATAAAATCGTTGTTTTTTTTAGCTTAAGCATAATCAATCCTTTTGAATCAGTTTCGCATTAAAATATAATGCAGGTTGATTTTTGGTGCAATCTTTTTTCGGTCGGTTGGCGACTCGTTTCTGTGAATGTGTTAAATATTAGATTTAGGATGAATTTTAACATGAAACATGCAGTATTGTTTAGTTCTGTGCGCGTTATCGTTTGCTGGGTGGGCTCAGGAAGCTCCGTCAAACGGGCAGCGGAGCCGCAAGCTGACGGCTATGCTGAGTAATCGGGTGCAATAAAGCGAACGGTTCATCCGTTATACAGGGCTCGTCCGCAATGCGGTAAAGGGGAGAGGAAGTCCAATGAGAAAATATCTGTGTTTGATTCTGTGCACGGTTTCCTTTGCCGGGTGGGCTCAGGAAGCTCCGTCAAAGGGGCAACGGAACCGCCTGACGGCGAAAGAAATTGCCGCTTTTCAGGCAAAACGGGCGAAGGCGATGGAGGATGCGGCCGCCAAACCGGCTGAGAAGCAGAATCCGACCAATGGCGGGCAGGAGGATTTTGACCAGATTATGGGCAGTTTCTCCGAGCTGGCTCTGAAATTCTCCGAAGATGAAAAAGAGGCGCTCGATCTATTCGTCTACGAATGCCAATACATCAGCGCTGAGGCGTTTTCCAAAACGCTGGAGCCGTTCCTTTCAGTCAACGGCGAAATCTCCGACAGCGAGGACTCCGACCTAGTTGTGATTACCGATGAAAAAGAGCGGATCGAGCGCCTAAAGATAATCGCTGAAGCGATCGATCGTCCCGTGCGGCAGGTGCTCGTTAGCGCCAGCGTGGTCGCCTTTCAGATTACCGACGGCTTCGAAAAAGACATTAGTCTTCAGTACAACCAGTTCCAGAATATGAGCGAGCTGACAGGCGGGTTGGCATTAGGCGGAACAGCAGATATGGCCGACCGGGTCCTGAGCGCGGTTTTGCCTTCCGGTGGCAATCCCGCCTCGTTGAGCGGGCAGTCTTCATATGTCTATTATGATAAGGATTCTCAGGCGGTTCTATCCTCCTTCCTCACCTTCCTCGATAATAGCGGTAGCGCTCGAATTCTATCATCGCCTTCACTGATTATGCGCCGGGGCCATACCGGTAACATTCTTTCCGGTGAGGACATTCCAATCACCAAGTCGACTCAAAACTCGGCCGGGACCAACTATTCGGTCGACTACAAATCCGTCGGGATCAAGCTGCGGGTCACGCCGGAGTCTATCTTTGATGACCGCGTCGTGCTGGAAGTCAGCCCCGAGGTTTCCAATATTATTCGCTATGAGGAATCCGCCGCCGGCCGCAACCCCGTCATTGCCATCCGCAGTGCCAGCACCAAGTTGGAAATCAACGACGGACAGATGGTTTCGATCGGCGGGCTTCTTCGCGAAGAGCAGATCGAAACCAAAAAACAGGTTCCAATTCTTGGAAGAATCCCGATCCTGGGAATTCTGTTCCGTTCATCCAGCAGCGAAAAAATCCGGTCGCAACTGGTCATCTTTCTGACCGTGAATATCGTGGAGCCCGACGAGCTTTCGGCGGATACTATTCGTACGGACAAGGTTTCAGACGAGCTGCAGGAAAAAGTGGATGCTTCGCACGAGGCGTTTCCTCCGCAAAAATGGTCCCTGTGGGACGGGCTGAAAAAACTCTTCCGGTAAGATTATGCGCAAATGTATTCACCACTCAGTCATTTGCCTAGCCGCATTGCTACTCTTTAGCGGATGCGGGAAAAACAATGGTGGCGGCGACCAGCCCGATCAGATTTATGAAGTCGTCCGTGGCAACTTCAATATTATCATCTCAGCCAACGGCACCCTCGATGCCATTAAACGCTACCGGATCGAGTCGCCCCCAGCCGCCAAGTTTGGTCTGGATATCATCGAAGCCGTGCCCGACCAGACCCCGCTCAAAAAAGGCGATCTGATCGTTGCCTTCTCGGATGAAAAATATCAGGACCAGCTAGAGGAGCAGGGAATCAAAATCGAAGAGAGCGAAAAAAATCTGATGCTCCTGCAGCAGGACTACCAAATGGAGACTGCCGACAGCGTCAGTCAGATCAAACAAGCCAGCGATGCCCGTCGGGTCGGTGTGGAGGTGTTGGAAAAATATGTGAATGAAGACGCGCCGCTTCAGAAAAAAAATCTACAGCAGGATCTCGAGGCCGCTCGCCAGGATGTCGAAGATGAAAAAAATAATCTGGCTGCCCTGAAAGAGGACCTCTTGTCCGCCTCCATGGGCGACGAGGCCGCCCGCCTCCAGATCGAGGGGCAAGTTGAAGACAGCGAGGAGATGATTCGCAATCTGGAAAGCAAAGAGGAACGGGCCGCCTACAACCTCCGTATGTTCAAGCAGTATACCTATCCGCAGAAATCGCGTGAGGTCGAGCGCGATGTGGTGAAGACCGAAATGGACCTGCAGAAGCAGCTGGTTAACGCCGCGGCCAAACGGGTTCAACTTCAGAGTAAAATGGATACGCAGGAACGGACACTTCAGACCCAGCGGCGGCAGCGTGAGGAGCTGATCGAGAATATCAGTATGCTGCGCGTCACCGCGCCGGTCGATGGCGTCATCAGCTATGGAGACCCCGATCCGCGCCGCCGCGGCCGCGAGCAGAAAGACATCACCGTCGGTGCCTCCATGCGTCCCTCCGAGATTATCGGAAGCATCCCGGATCTGAGTCAGTTGATCGTCAACCTGGACGTTCCGGAATCCACCCGCCCCAAAATTGATGTGGGTATGCGCGCCGAAATGCGCATCAAAGCGCTTCCGAACCTGCGGCTGTCCGGCAAAATCAGTAAGATTTCCGACATGGCGTCCCATCTGACGTTCTGGGATCGCACTAGCCCCAAGATTTATCCGACCGTGATCTCACTCGATCAGGGAGATTTGGCGCTTCGTCCCGGCATGACCGTTGAAGTGGACATGGTTTCCGAAGAGGTTCGGGGCGTTATTTTTGTTCCGGTCGAAACCCTGTATTCCAAGGAAGGCTCCGTTTACTGCCGGGTCAAAAAAGTCGGCGGTTCGGAGGAGCGGAAGGTGAAAATCGCGCGCAGCTCCAGCAGCTTTGTTGAGATTCTGGACGGCCTGAAACCCGGAGAGAAGGTTCTGCTGAGCCGGGAGGAGCGGTAATTTGAGCTTGATCCAACTGCAGGGAATCAGCCGGGTTTACGGCAGCGGTCCCACCGCCGTGCATGCATTGCGTCCGGCTACGCTCCGTGTGGAGGAGGGCACCTTTGTTGCCATCTACGGCCCTTCCGGCTCCGGCAAATCTACCCTGCTCAACATGCTCGGTCTTCTCGATGAACCCACCGCCGGCGACTATTTTCTCGAGGGGCGCAATGTGGCGAAACTCTCCGATGTGGATCGTTCAAATATCCGCTGCCGAAAGGTCGGCATCATCTTCCAGTCCTTCAATCTCTTCTCCCATTTTTCCATTCTGGAAAATGTCTGCATGCCGATGCGGTTCGCCGGCATGGAGCGCCACGAGATGAAAGAACGTGCAGCTCAGCTTCTCGACCGGTTGGGGCTCGGGGCCCGCTTGCACCACAGTCCCTCGCAGCTCTCCGGCGGACAGTGCCAGCGCGTCGCCATCGCCCGTGCGCTCGCCAACGACCCCGCTGTCCTCCTCGGGGACGAACCGACCGGTAACCTTGATGAAAAAACCGGTGACGAGATCCTGGATATTTTTCATGAGCTGGTCGATGAGGGACGAACCGTCATCATGGTGACGCACAATCCCGAATACGAAAAACACGTGCAGCGAGTCATCGAGCTTCAGGACGGAAACGTGGTGCGCCAATGAGTTTAATCTACAACATTGAATCCACCTGGCTGAGCCTGAAGCACCATGCCTTCCGCTCCCTGCTCGCCATGCTCGGCGTCGTGCTGGGTGTCGCCGCCGTGGTCGGCATGCTGGCGGTTAGTGAGGGCGCCAAGCGCGAGTCCATCGAGCGCATTCAGCAGCAGGGGGTCGACAACATCATCTTGCATTCCGAAAAGCCGAAGTTGAACGCGTCCGGCGGAGAAAACATCTTTTTTTACGGAATTTCACAGGAAGATATCCGCCACTTCAGTTCTGTGTTCGAGAATGTCAAAACGGTTGTCCCCATTGTGGAACTTCGCAAAACCGTTTATGCCGCCGGCCTTCCCACCGATGTGATGCTCGTTGGAACCACCCCGGAGTTTCTGACGATTTCTCGATCCCGCAATGCCGACCCCCGCGGTCGCTGGCTCACCGATTCCGATTGCGAACTCTCCGAAATGGTCTGCTCGGTTGGTGTGGATGCCGCCCGTCAGCTGTTCGGGCTGGAGGATCCCATCGGCAAAAGCGTCACCGTGTATGGTGCGACCTTTCAGGTGGTTGGCCTGCTCGAAAATCCGCTCCGTTCCAAACTGGCCGGAAAACACGACATCAACAACATGGTCTTCACAGACTACGACACCCTGCTGTCGGTCTTCAACCGCGACTTCATGGAGGTTGAAGCGGACTATGTGTACGTACAGGTCGACGATTTGGCTTATCTCAAAAATACGGCCGATCGCCTTCGAACCTATCTGACTGAAACCCATGAGCTTCAGGATTACACCATCAGCGTTCCCTACGAACTGCTGCTCACCGAGCAGGCCACCCAGCACGTCTTCACCATCGTCATGGGCTCCATCGCAGCCATCTCTCTGCTCGTCGGCGGCATCGGCATCATGAACATCATGCTCGCTAACATTTACGAACGCACCAAAGAAATCGGCACGCTGCGTGCACTTGGCGCTCCCAAACAAACCATTCTTACCCAGTTCCTCTTTGAAGCCGTCACACTCACCTCGCTCGGTGGACTGCTCGGCGTCGGCATCGGCTTTTTGATCGCCGTGCTGATCAGGCATACCGCCGACATGCCGACCGTCGTCACGCCCGGCAGCGTCATCGTCGCGCTCACCGTTTCTATTTTAACCGGAATTGTTTTTGGAACCCACCCGGCATGGAAAGCCGCCAGCCTCAGCCCCATCGAAGCCCTGCGTCGGTAGAGAGAATTCTGAAACCTGAAACTTGAAATTTGTCATGCCTTCGGCAAATCCGCCGCAGGCGGAAAACGTTGAACTCGAAACTAGAAACTTGCCGCATGAACTCAGCCATAGAACTTATCTCAATCGGAACCGAGCTACTTAGCGGGCGCACACTCAACACCCATGCGCAGACGCTTGGCGCGGCGCTTTCCGTCATGGGCCTAAACGTGTCGCGCGACACCACCATCCCCGATAAAACCGACACCATCCAATCCGCCATCCGTGAAGCCTTTGAACGAACCGATATCGTCATCGTCAGCGGCGGACTTGGACCGACTTCCGACGATATCACCCGCGAGGCACTCTCCGAGCTCTTCGGACGGAAAATAGTCACGTCTGCCGCCGCGCTCGAGGAAATCAAAAAACGCTACGCCGTCCGCGGTCACACCATGAATCCCGCTTCCGAGCGCATGGCGCACATTCTTAATGGAGCCGAAGCGCTCCTCAACTCCGCTGGCGCGGCTGTTGCCCAGCGGTTGGACTTGCCGGGCGAAAAAGTGCTGTTTGTCGTGCCCGGTCCGCCCGGCGAATTTGCCGCCGTACTGTCCGACCATATCGTTCCATGGCTGATTCAACAGTTCCCGGACGCCACGCCGCTTGAGTTGCGCATACTCACCACACAGGGCATCGGCGAATCCGATATCGTCACCCGTCTGGAAGCCGCCGGTTTCCAACCATTGGAAACCGACATCGGATTTTATCCAGGGTGTGGAAAAGTTGAAATCCGCCTGACCGCCCCGAAGGAAAAAACCGCCATGCTCGACGAAGTCGAACGCACGCTGCGAGAATTGCTCCATGACCACCTCGCCGACTGAAACCATCCGCTTAAGGCTCCGGGGCCGACAGAAGAACAGCACTTCATGCTGTTCTTCAAAATTTGTTGGGCGGAATAAACAAATCAGTGTGCCTTGCAAAACGGATCATCACTCTTTAAACTCAAACAATGTTACCGCAATGGATCATTGAAAATAAACGTGACGGCGCTGAGCTTTCCAACGAAGAGATTTTTTTCATGATCCAGGGTCTTACCGACGGCTCCATCCCGGACTATCAAATTGCCGCCTTCGTCATGGCCGTTTACTTTCAGGGAATGACCCCTGCCGAAACCGCCGCACTAACCATTGAAATGATGCTTTCAGGTGAAACCATCGACCCGGCAAGTCTTCCGGGTATTAAGGCGGACAAACATTCGACCGGCGGCATCGGCGACAAAACCTCGCTGATTCTCGCCCCGCTTGCCGCAGCTTGCGGGTTGACCGTTCCGATGCTTTCCGGTCGTGGCCTCGGCATCACCGGCGGCACGCTTGACAAGCTCGAGTCGATTCCCGGCTACCGTACCGATCTCACCGGCAATGAGTTTTTCGACTGTTTGGAAAACGTGGGATGCATCATCACCGGTTCGACCGCTCAGCTCGCGCCGGCCGATAAAAAACTCTACGCCTTGCGCGATGTCACCGGCACCGTTCCCTCCATCCCGCTCATCACCGCATCGATTATGAGCAAAAAACTGGCGGAAGGTATCGATACGCTGGTGCTTGACGTCAAATGGGGCAAAGGCGCTTTCATGAAAACCAAAGAGCAGGCGCGTGAGTTGGCTGAAGCGATGGTCGAGGTCGGCACACACATGGAAAAAAAAGTGCGCGCGCTCATCACCGACATGAATGCGCCGCTCGGTCGCGCGGTGGGCAATGCACTTGAGGTGCAGGAATGCTTGGAGGTCTTAAACGGTGGCGGACCGGACGATCTGCGCGAATTGACCGTTGAGCTGACGGCGCATATGCTCGAGCTCTCCGGAGTTTTTCCAACCATTGGAAAAGCGAAGGATAAAATTTTAGACTGTTTGGGAAATGGAGAGGCCCTCAAAAAATTTGAAGCGATGGTAGCTGCGCAGGGCGGGTCGACGGACTGGAAATTTGCTGAGGCGTCCATTCAGGAGCCGCTCCTTGCGCCGGCTGACGGAATCGTTACGGCGGTGGATGCGGAATGGATCGGAAAAGGCTGCCTGATGCTCGGTGCGGCGCGGTGGAAAACGGATGACACCATCGATCACGCTGTCGGCATTTCGCAGATGAAAAAGCCGGGCGAATCGGTTAAAAAAGGAGAACCGTTGGCCGTCATTTTTTCCAATGACCGGAAAAAACTGAATGAGGCGTTCCCCCTATTTGGGAAAAGTTTTGAGATCGGCGATAGCGTTGTGCCGTCGCCGTTGGTGTGCGAAGTGATCGGGAGGGAAACCCAATGAAAATAAGTGCGAAGTATTTCGAGTTTCTAGTCGCTTCTATGATGGTGGTGATGGTGGTTCAGTATGCGTTGCTGACCGGCGTTTGGAGCCCAATTCGTTCCGTATTGATTGTTTTGCAGATTTTCTGCTATCTCCTGCTGGCGGTCGCTGTTTTTCGCGGGCTTCTTCAACGATCCCGGCTGGCCTGGCTGGTCGCTCAAATTATGCTTACGGCGATGTTCTCCTTTTCGCTGCTGTGCACCACCCTCAGTGTGATTTTTGCGCTGAAAACACAGGGGATCGGGAGTATTCTGATTGTGACGCTCTCATTGGCAATACTGGATGGATTACTGCTGGGGTTTTTGTTTTCGGTTCCGGTGTGCAACTACTTCAAGTCGGTTGAAGAGGAGGCGCAGTTGGTTTCGATTCCGCAGTGAATGCAGAAACTGGAACAGGGTTTTTAAAAAGCGCTTCGGGATGATGTCAATGACCAGCTCGATGATTTTGAGGAGGATCGGCAACGAGGCGACCACCAGCAGGTGTGAGGCAATGAGAGCCTGAATGGGATTGTCCTTTTAGTAGGGGGTGCGGTCTGCTTTGTCTTTCCACGCATTGAAGGCCTTTTGCGCCTCTGCGGCGAGCCCCTGTTCGGCGCTCAGCTCGCGGTTTTTCCAAGGTTTGGAAACTTCCTGATAGAGAAATTCGTCGTCAAAGCCTGCGGCGGCCGCGTCGGCGCGTGTGGCGGCATAATAGAGTTTATCGAGTCGCGCCCAGTAGATGGCGGCCAGACACATGGGGCAGGGTTCGCAACTGGTGTAGAGCTCGCATCCGGACAGATCGAAGGTGCCGAGTGCTTGGCAGGCATCGCGGATGGCCATCACCTCCGCGTGCGCGGTCGGGTCGTTCGACGACGTGACCCGGTTCCAACCGCGGCCGACCACCGCGCCGTCTTTCACTACGACGGCACCGAACGGACCGCCTTCACCCGCCTCCATTTTTTCGATGGAAAGTGCAATGGCCTCTCGCATAAATGCTTCGTTCATGGGCTTGATGCTACCCGCCGCCGTCCGTACTATCAAGCCCA
>Ga0307990_1003466_pt1 | contig 12031 bp, 3 predicted proteins | sample EllFjometagen129_FD_203168 | JGI IMG/M metagenome (GOLD analysis project Ga0307990, IMG submission 203168) | Marine microbial communities from Ellis Fjord, Antarctic Ocean - #129 | ecosystem: Environmental > Aquatic > Marine > Unclassified | place: Southern Ocean | collected 2014-10-08
GGAGCTTTCACGTAAAGGACCTCGCCGATGCGACGGCCAGAGCGGCGGCTTTCAAGATAAGCCCGACCGGCCTGATTCCCGGCCGGCGCATGAGAATCGCCGAAGGCGAGCCCGGCAAGATCGAACGAGACGTCATGGCCGGGCACAAGATCGACGCCAAGCTGTTCGAGCAAAGCCCCACCACAATGAAGTTGGGGGCGTCGCGGAGGCCTCTGCGATTCCGTCCCACCGATGTACAGGCCTCCGCCGGCAAGGATCACAATGGCACGTTCGTCGAGGTCGCCTTCACTGCCCCGTCCGGCTGCTACGCGACGGTGCTGCTGGAGGAGCTATGCAAGAACCGTCAGCCATACATGCGTTAATCGCATTCGCATTTGCTGACGGAAACATGCCCCCCATGTCATTGCACTTGGCCTGCGAGTTCGACGACTGAGGGCAGGATGGGCGATTGCTGCAAACGGCAAGCTCTGTGCGCCAATGGGAAGTTATGGTATCATAGTGTTTGTCCCGCGGCTTGGATGCGGGCAATTCGTGGTGCGGGAGGCACATGGCTGGAGACTCTTCGGCATGAAACGTGTGGATGATGGCTATCGGATGCTGGCGGGCCAGTGCCTGCGTAAACAGGCACGCAGGCTGGCCAGGCAGATCAAGCTGGTGGGTGCTCAGGACCAGATCGAGGTCATTCACCAGGCTCGCGTCGCGGCGCGCAGACTTGCGGCGGCATTTCGCGCGTTCGCGCGGCACTTGCCTCGAAAGAAGGCCAAGCGATGGCGCCGTGACATCCGCCGCACGCTGAAACAATTCGGTGCGGCCCGCGACAAAGATGTGCAGATCGAGTGCCTACGAACGACCCTCAAGCAGACCTCTGACCGGGCCCTGCGCCCAGGCATTCGCCGGCTGATGGTCCGCATGCGCCAGCAGCGCCAAGCCTTGCAGCCTAAGGTTGTAAAGGCAGCCAGGAAACTCCAGAAGTCCGGCACGCTCAAGGCCATCCGCCGCCGTGGTGATGCAATGCTCGCCGCGCTGCCGCCCGAGGGGGCGACCATACAGACCCCGGCCGTGTTCGCCGCGCGACACCAGATACTCAAGGCCCTGGACCGAGTGATTGCCTACGAGAGTTGCCTCTTCAACCCCGCCGGAATCGCCCAGCACCACGAGATGCGACTAGTCACGAAAGAGTTGCGGTACACAATGGAACTGTTCCGCCCGGCGTACGAGGGCGACCTGGACGCCCCGCTCGCGGCTACGAAGAAACTCCAGGACATGCTGGGCGATCTGCACGACTGCGATGTCTGGCTGGAGCTGCTGCCCGACTTCATCAAGAACGAACGAAAACGCGCCGAGGCCTACTTTGGCAAGGCCTCGCCCGTAAAGAGGCTCGAAGCCGGAATAGAGAGCCTCCAAACCACACGCCGCGACGACCGCGAGCGAATCTTCGCCGAACTGGGCGACTACTGGCACAAGCTCTCGACCGGTGGAACCTGGCAGTCGCTTACCACTATGCTAAACGAACGCTTCGCCCGGGCCGAGTCCGAAGCCGCCCAGGTCGTACAAGCGTCCAAGCAGGCGGCAAGGGACGCCGAAGAGGCCCAACAGGCCCAACGCCAGGCCGAGGCCCGGGCGGCCGAAGAGACCGAAGCCGCCGCGCGCCAAGCCGAAGCCGAGCCGGCGATTGCGGCGGAAGATACCTCGCTCTCCCCCGAAAACAAGCCGCAGCCTGCCCCACAGCCACCAGAGGCCCAAGACGAAGGTCCGGGACAGTATCAGACGGAACAGCCGAATCCAGAGATTCCCATCCCCGATCAGCGGGGCGACGTCGAACCCGAGGCCCCAGGCGGGCTTGCTTAGTCCCTAAGCCGCTCTGCGATGGTCTCGCAGACGGTCTCCAGCACCTTCACGCGCGCGTACCATTTGCAGTTGGACTCGACGATCGTCCACGGAGCGTGCGGGGTGGATGTGCGGAAGAGCATCTCCTCGATGGCCAGCTTGTAGGAGTCCCACTTCTCGCGATTTCGCAGGTCCTCATCCGTGATCTTCCACTGCTTGTAGGGCGTCGCCTTGCGGTCCTCGAAACGCCGCAACTGCTCATCCTTGTCGATATGAAGCCAGAACTTCAGCACCACCGCACCGAAGTTCGTCATGTGCTGCTCCATCTCGTTGATCTCGCGATAAGCCCGCTTCCACTCGGGCTCCGTGCAGAAACCCTCGATCCGCTCGACCATCACCCGCCCGTACCAGCTCCGGTCGAAGATCGTTATGTGACCGGCCTTGGGCATCTGCGTCCAGAACCGCCAGAGATAATGATGGGCCTTTTCGATGTCGTTGGGCACGCCAATCGGAACCACCTCGTAGCCGCGAGGATCAAGGTTCTGCACCAGCCTGCGGATGTTGCCCCCCTTGCCGGCCGCATCCCAGCCCTGGTAGATAATCACCACCGGCAGCCGACGAGTGTATATCTCATGCTCAAGTTCGCGAAGGCGAGACTGAGCCTTCTTCAGCCGCCGGTCGTACTCGGGCCTTTCCATCGCCACCGTAAGGTCCACCCCGTCGAGGATCGACGAGCTCAGCCCCGCCGGCAGTTCGCCCACCTCTCGCGGCTCGCTCACGGGCCGTTCCTGCCGCCGCTCGACTTCGGCGATCTTGGCCTCCATCGCACCGATGACGGCGCTGAATATTTTCATTGCCGCGAACCGCCGATCGGTGCTCTCGACGACGGTCCAGGGCGCGTGGTCGGTATCCGTCTCAGCCAGCATGTCCTCGACGGCTCCGATGTATTTGTCGTACCGCTTGTGGGCCTTGAGGTCGCCCTTGGTCACCCGCCAAGCCGTCGCGGCGTTCTTACCGAGCTTGCCAAACCGCCTGGCCTGCTCCTTCTTGGATATGTGCAGCCAGAGCTTCACAATCACATTGCCATCATCCGCCAGCGTCCGTTCGAAGTTGCGTATGTCCTCGAACGCCTGTTGAACCTGCTTGGTCTTGACCTGGCGGTTGACGCGGTCGGCCAGGACTCGCCGATACCACGACCGGTCATAGATCATCTGCCGCCCGCGCGCCGGCGTGCTCGTCCAATGCCGCCACAAGAACGGGCGAAGCTGCTCCTCCTCGTTCGGCTGGCCCGAGCTGCTGACGTTGAAGCCTCTCGGGTCCATCGGCAGGATCAACTCGTTGATCAGCGTGCCTTTGCCCGCAGCGCTCAGGCCCTCGAAGACCACGATTACAGGAATGTTCAGTTCCGTCGCCCGTCGCTGAAGGGCAGCGAGCCTGCGGCGAAGCTCATCCATCGCCTTCTTGTACTCTTCCTTGGGAACCTTGCGGGACAGGTCGATGTTCTCAAGCATGGCGGGACCTCTTTCATTGGTTGCTCGGATGTGCTCGTTAGATTGTAACGTCTTTTCTCGCCGTGTATAGACCCAAGGCGTGCGCCAATGGTAGTCTATCGGCAGTGTCGCCCAACCACTGAAGCACGAAAGCGTCGGGGCGGATGGCAGTGACAGGGAAGATCAGACGATGACTTACCGTACTAACAGTCAGACCCGTCGAGGCGGCGTGCAATTGGGGCGCGTGGTCAGTCTGGCCGGGGTGATCGCGTTGTGCGTGAGCTTCTTTCTGAACCAGTTGAACATCAAGGGGCCGGTCATCCCCTTCGAGTGCGTCCAATCGGTCGAAAGCGTCTGGTTCCTGCTCACGTTCTGCCTGCCGTTCACGGCGGCCATCCTGCTTCTACCGCTGCTGGCGTTTCGGGCAGTCCCACGAGTGGACGGCGTACCGGGCGTCGGGAAGTTCCTGGCCATAGCAGTCTGCGTGATTTGCCTGTCCGTTCTGTCCACCGGCCTGGCATGGATGGCTTACGCATTCTTGCCCGGCGGCCTCGGCCTCGGATGGGACATGCCCCTGATATATGCCTTGCCGGCCGTTGGGATCGTGTCGCTCGCGATAGCAATCGCCGCGACAGTGCGAAGCCGCCTGCCCCGAAAGGCCGCCGCCACTCAGTTCGCCCTGGGTGCTGATTGCCTGGCGTACCTTGCCTTTTTCACAACCGTGGGCACGGACGTATACGCGGGCCTGTGGGTCAGCATCGCCGGTAGCGGGCTGCTTGCCACGGGTGCCGCCATCGAGTGGTTCCAGACTCGTCACCAGCGCAAGGCCGACCTGGGCAACGAACAAAGCCAGCACGTCGGCAATCGCGGTTAAGCCGCCTCACGCACCAAACGCCGGGATCGGCCTTCGCGCGATCAGCAGGCGATGGAGCAGTTCGACGGGCACTACTATCGCACCGAAGAGAATCACGCCCATCAAAATGCTGACGCCGCCCGAGGCGATCAACCCGGCGATCACGGCCGCCAGGAGAAGCTCCGCCGCTACCAGTTGCGGCGCGGGCTCGTTGCGGTTGAACAACTGCCGGCCTACCTTCCACACCAGCCACGCCGCCAGCGCGATGATAAGCACGGCCGCAGTGCTGTGTGCGCCGTCGATCAGGCGTTCGTCCACGGCAAGGAGGCTCACCTCCGGCTTGTCGCCGGGTCCCTGGAAGTCCATCGCGACCCCGCCGGCAGGCAAACTCAACGGCAGCGAGAACGTACCATGCGCCCTCGCCAAAACGCCGTGAGCGTAGGACCAGCCGCCATCGCGACCATCACCAAAGGTCCCGCCACCCCCGCCGCCAGTTCCACCGGCCCTGCCGTAACTTTGCCCGCCGAGTTGCACCGTACCGGCAGATTGCCCCCCCATATGCACGATGCCAACGTCAGGAAGACCAGCGGCGTCTCGCTGAGGGTCGTTTGGGCTATCAGAAGCACGAACCACGGGTTGCAGGTCGACGGGGCGACCCGGCGGGTTAAGCCGCCGGTTGCTGCCACCCAGCACGCCAAAGGTACCGTTTGCAACGTCCCCGTCACTCGTGTACGAGTCCACACCGGAAGAGGTGAACTGCCTGCCAACCTCACGCTGGGCCATCTGCTGGGCTTGCGGCTGAGCCTGCGGGCCTCCGGCGTTGAGATTGTCGTAATACCGCTCCAGGCGGTTATTACCGAGTTGCGATAACTGCGACTTCAACTCCTGCTGGCGCTTGCCCTGGTTGCGGCGTTGCTCGCCCTCGAGCTTGCTCAGGACCTGGGCAACCTGTTTGGCACGCTCTTCGTCACCGTCGGCATGAAGAAGCTCTTTGACGGAAGTGCTGGCAGTCAAGCCCATAGGCATCTTGTTCAATTCATCCAACTTCTTGCCCTTGCCGCCCGTACCCGGCCGCACTGACTTTCCGTCGGTCACAGTGAATTTATCTCCCGGCTTGGCATTCAGTCGAGCCTCGTTGGAGACGATCTCATCCGTAATGTTCTTTATCTGATCCTTCGCCGCCGAGCGCACGAAGTCCGGCAGGGCGATCAATGCCCCGTTGCGGTCGATCTCGGACAAGCCGCCGTTGGGCGCGTCGTTGTTGAGATACGTGTTGACGTTGTTGTCCGCCTGACCGGCTGTCTTTTGCTCGGCCTTCCAGACGCCCAGCAATCCGTACTGCGAACTGCTCTGGTCCGTGAACTTCTGCTTCAACCGGTTGTAGTCCTTCGTCGAAAGGTTGCGGCGGTTGGCCTCGACCTGCCGCTGGCCTTCGGATATCTCGGCGGAAAGCTTCTTGTTGAAGGAGTACCAGTTGTCTTGTGCGACCTTCCTGCCTTTGCCGGATGTCAGGCCGACGTTCGACTTGGCGAACCGCACGGCCTGCTTCAGCAGCGTGTCGATGCGAACGCTCTGGCTCTCGATTTCTCCAACCACAGGCGAGAGGTTCCCGCCTGGGTTCATGTAGCGATAGCCCGTCGGCAGACGAAGCGACCACGTTGTGCGGGCCACGTCGATGCCCTCGACGGTAATCGCCGGCGGCTTGATCTTCGTGATCAGACCAAGCTTCCTGCCCGCCGGACCCGCAAGGTAAAGCTGCACGTCGTAAGGCAGGCCACCCGGTTCGGTCTTGACCAGCGGGATGAGAATCACGCCCGCCGGGGCGTTGGGGTCGGTCGCGGGTTTTACGGGCTGGCCGGCAACTATGGCGCTCCAAAGTCGAAGCTTGGTCGGCACCTTGATCCGCAGGAACTGGTGCTTGCGATTCTGTAGCGATATGCGAACGTCGTAGCGGCACTGGCCGGTGCGGTCCATGACCGTAGTAATCGCCATCAGGTCCACAACCGCCGCCGCCCTGGCTGCGGGCTTGGCGGGTTTGACCCGAAGGGCCGCCGACCAGTCATCGGTGAACGACTGGTAGACGAACTGGAGGTTCCTGCGAAGCGGCTCGGCCAGGAGCTTCGCCTGCTCGCTCTGGGCCAGCGATTCAAGTCGATCGGTCCGCGCCAGCGTCAGCTCGTGACGCGAGGCATTCTGCACAGCCAGGATCGCGCGATAGCCTTGAGGGGCTTCCGTCGATGGCCTGGGAATCTCCAGCGCCGTCGTGGCTGCGTCTATCGGCGTGGCGAAGTTCACCGTCACATCCAGCAGGCCGGTGACCTCGTTGACAAGCGCGACGGTCCACTCGGTGAGCGCCGCGTTGGGGTCGCCACCGACCGGGGCCTTGCTGACCGACCGCATGGCCGGGCTCGCCACGGCCACCAGGGGCGCATACCGCGTCGGCAGCGTGAACTTCACGCGATCGATCGGCGTGCCCTCGATCTGGTATCGCAGGCGATAACTGTACCATGCGCTGGTGGCCTGCACGGTCAGCCCGCCAAAGACCTCCACGCGAACCTTGGTCTTCTGCGGGCTGATCTTCAACCGCAGCGAGACCTTGGGCTTCTCGTAGCCGTAAGCAAACTGCACAGCCCGCACCTGCCGACTCGCCAGCCAGCCCGCCAACTGTCGCGGGGCGACGGGTCGGAGGTTCTCGCTGGAGATGGTCTGCGCCTCGAGCGAGGCCGCCACCTGAACCGCGAGCCGGCCGGCCTGATCGCTCAGTGGCGCGCCGGCGGCGTCCAGCACCGATACGGTCGGCACGGCAAGATCGTCGATATCCGCATCGCGCTTCACCAGCACCAGCGCCACGCTCGTGGACGCGACGCCCGAGCGGAAGTTCACGTGCAGCCGCCTGCCCGTCGGCGTGGTCTGCTCGTAGTGATCCTCGACCACCGGACCGATGGCGCTTAGGAGTTCGTACCCGTTCGGTAGGGCGAAGCTCGTGCCGTAAATCCTGCCCCGCTTCGTTAAAAGCCTCGCCTGGACGAGCAACTGCACCTGGTCGCGATCGACGCGGACGAGTTGGTCGGCCTGGACTTTCGGCTGGACGATGTGTCGCGAGAGCTGCGCCTTCAGCGCGAACGGCCTGTAAGGCCAGTAGTACCTCGCGACCATCGCCGCGCCACCTTTGCCTGCGGGCCTGGCCGAAGCGCCACTGGCCCGCCTGCCGCCGACGACGTCGCTGATCTTCATCGTCATCCCAGGCGCCGCGTGCAGCGTCACCGTGCCACTCTCACGCCCCACCTCAGCCGCCTGAGGCAGGACCAGTCGCGAGGCCTTGTCCATTTCCGGAAGCTTGCCGACCCACCGGGCAGTCAACTCGTAGGCCTTGCTGGCCGGGCGATGCAGACGGACTTCAATAACCTTCATCTTCGCGCCGCCAACATCCTTGACGCCCACCTCGCGATGGTCGCGCAGGTTCGCGCCCGTCAGGGCGGTCAGCGTCGCCTCGGCGGGCATGAGCAGACCGAAACGCTCATACTCGCCCGCGGAGAACGTGTAGCGGACCTTGCTGACGCCAACAAGCGCCCAGTGCAGCGCGTACACGTCGTGGGCGGCCGCGGCGGAGAGGGTCCGATCGGCGGCGCCCGCGCCGACCTTCGGCGACCACTGAAGCGTCAGCTTACGCTGCATACCGACGGGTACCGTCCATCGCAGACCCTTGCCGCCGGGTAGCGGCTTGCTTGCGGGCGCTGCCTCGGCTCCCGGGGCTTCCAACTGAAGCTCCGCATCCGGCAGGTCGAGCGTAAACACTGCCGCCGGCAGGGGCGGCAGCATAATGGAAATATTACCGCGCCGGCCCAGGACCTTCGGCGTGGTGAGGGCAGTAACTTTGAGTTCACCCGACGTCTCGCCGGGCAGCGTCAGCACCATGCCTCTGGAGCCGACCTGGAGGTCGGCCGGCTTGCCATCGAGCGTCGCGGACTGCACGGCCAAGTTACCCATCGGCATGGGCAGCGACACCCACCCCTTGCCGAAGGTCTTCACGCGTGCGGTGAGGACAACTTTCATCCGCTCGCCTTCAAGCGTGGCGGCGTATCGCACCCCGGCCAGTGAGACTTCCACCGGCCCGGCCGCCATTTCGATTCGCTCTTTGGGATTCGCGCGGTTCCAAAGTTCGACGTATCGCCGGTACGACACAAGGACCTTGTCCGCGTTGGCGTCCGCGTTGGTCGGGTCGCCATGGTACGGCAGGATGAGCGGCTCGACCTTGGCGGGGGCGGCGACCTTTGACGGGGCTGCCTTCCTGGACTGGCGCGACGCGCCACCGGCGAAGGCATTGGTCGCCGTCAGTGCAAGGATTGCGATCAGCATGGCTGCGGTCTTCCCCGCCGTCGAGGCAGTCGGCAGACACTTGGTGCCCATAAGGCGAAGCAGCACTTTCCAAACCCAGCCCAGCACTGCCAGGCCGAGGTAGATCGGAATCAGCCAGAGCGCGCCGTAGAACGCGCCGTTGGCGACGCGGGCCATGAACGGGCACCATATCGCCGTGACCGTCGCGGCGACCAGCACGATGGCAACGAAGCCCGCCTTGCGGGACACGCACGAGCGGACCATCAGGAAGCCCGCCAGCAGCACGGCAGCCATTCCGATCCAGTCCAGCGATTTCTGGTTGGTCTGGTTTCCGAGCGATATCTCCAACTCACCGGCACCCAGCGACCGGAAGCTCGCCATCGGCCCGGTGTTCACACCAGCCTGGAGTTCCACCGGCAAGGTGTATCGGCCAAGCTTGATGTAAGTGGTATCCGGCGCAGCCTTGCTCGGCGGCGCGGGCTCCGAGGTCGGCGGAGGCGTGATTGTCGTGGACGGTGCCTGGCGGAGGCGGGTGCCTAGGGGAAGATTCTTCGGCGTACCAGCGAACTTGGGCTTGGGTGCCTTTGGAGGCACAGGTACGGGTTCCTCGGCTTCCTTTTTTTCACCGTTCATCACTTCCCTGCGGGGAGCCGACTCTGACGGCGCACCTGGCACATACCGGTTACCGGCCGCGCTATGCTTATACGTTTGAGAATCACCCAACGTAATCGAGGTAGGGGCTCCCCGGATGCTTTCTTGGGCCATGTACTTGGCCTGGATTCCCAATGTTTGATCGAGCAGTGAGCCGAACGCCTTGACGGTTTCGATGAACTCCTCGCCAGCCAGCTTGGGGCGCACCAGATAGGCGGTTTCCATATCGGTGAACTGCTTTGCGACCTTGTACCCGGGCGGCGGGTAGACATTCCACGTCAGACGGTTGATGCGGACTCCGGGCAGCTCGGCCGGGCCGAGACGCAATCGCCCTGCCTTGGCGGCAGGCTTGGCGGCGTTGGGGTCCTGCCACGCGTAGACGACCTTCACCTCTCGCGGCTGGGTCGATCGTTCCATGGCCACGAGATAGTTTCCCGAGTCGGCCTGTCGCGGGCGTGCCTGCTTGCCCGCCACGCGGACAGACCACAGCTTGGCGCCCTTGGGCAGTCTAACCTCCAGGAATTGCAGGCCGACGTTGGCGACCTTGAAGACGGCCTCGGTCTGCTGCGAGCCGTTGGACCCGAGGTAGGTCGTGAATATCGCCTCGGTCGCCAGGGCGGAGGGAATCTCGTACTTTTCGTGAACCGTCGAGGCCAAACTGACTGCGGCAGCGGCGCCCGCTGGGGTCGTCGGAGCCTCCAGGCGCAGTGCCTGCAGAAGCCTGCTGGCCGGGGCGGGCAGCGGCGGCAGGTCGATCGCATCGACGTCCGAAGCCCCCGATGACGTCACGGTGACGGCCAGTTCCTCGCTGGCCTGGAGGGCGAGCATCTCGCTGACCTGACCCACACCCGCAGGCCGAACCAGCGGCACGGACGCTTTGGCGGCCGCGAGCGGGCGGTCATAGCGCACGTCGATGGTAACCGCGCCGATGGTCTGGCTATCCAGCGTAAGCTGCCAGAGGTCGTAGGCCTTGGCGAGTTCCGGCGAAAGCACAACCGTCTTGGCGCCGGGAGCGACGATATTCTTGCCCGCCAAGTGCCTGCCCGGCGCGATGATCGTCACGTTTCGGCCCAGCGACTTGTCGGCCAGCAGATACAGCGTTCGGGCGCGGGCCCGGGTGATATTGTATGTCAGCCGCCAGACGCCCAGCAGCTTGCTAGGCTGGGCGGTGACCAGGCCGATGCTCTCGGCGGAAATTCGCTCGGCGCGCCGGCTGGCACGGATGCGCAATTCGCCCTCGAAGCCCTTGTCGTATGTCCATGCAAGCTGAGCATTGCCGGGCAAACCCAACGCCGCCATTCGGCCTACGGTTACGGTCTTGAGGCCATTGGGGGCGGAGACTCCCGCCACGTCGAGATCGCCGGCCGGAGCTATGCTGATCTGTCCCGAGACGGTCTCGGTTCGGGCGTGAATCATCGGCAGGCTTACCTCGCGCGGCGGGCTGTCGGCCTGCCATGTCCACCCGGACGGGACTTGACGCATGGCGACCGCCACGCGCGCAACGCCCTCGGGCGCAATCGGCGAGGCCAGGAAAACCTTCAGGACCCGGCGCCGGCCTTGGGTGTCAACGCGGTACTCGAAGCCCTTGTCCGAGCCATTGACGGTAACGGACCGAAGATGCCACTGGCTTGCCTCGTCGGGCAAATCAAAGGCCATCTCAAACAACTCTCGCCCGATGGCGGTGATATCGAACTTGCTGAGCAGCACGAGTTCCTCGGGCGTCACCACGAGTTGCTGGCGGGCCTCGCAACTGGTCCGCAGCGCCACGCTCGCCAGGTCCAGCTTGACCTGCCAATTGCTCGACCAGTGGTAGTAGAGCCGGCCCTGGGTAGCGGCAAGCAGGCCGGGAATAACGTTGGCCCGGGCAAGGTCGCCGCGACGGGCGCTGAGCACGGACTCACCCCGCACGCGCAACTGCCCGCCGGTATCGACGAGCAGGTGCCCCTGCTCGAAGTCGGCGTCCACGAGGCGAACCGACGGGCTCATCCACGCCGAGGAGCTGCGGATGGCGGTCGCCTGGATGTTCATCGCCTTGGTGCCCCGACTGGCGGCGCGGAGGCGAACGATGAGCTTCTGGTCGGCCTGGCCGGACGGTGCGGGCACTACGTTCCACTTCACCAGGGCGGGGCAACTTACATCGGTAATCGTGTAGGCCGCGGGAACCAGCAGCGTAAGCTCGCGTACGCCGCGACGAAGGACCTCGACCGTATAGAGGCAGTTGAGAGTCTCGCTCGATGCCGTCAGTTGAACCGTCGTGGCGCTGCTGCCCAGCAGGATCGCACGCTGGTCCTCCTGCCTGCCGTTGCCCATGAGAACGATCGTCACGGCGCCCTGGCCACCAATGGCAAGCCGGGCGGTGGTCTTGTCGGACTTGCGGTCGTACTTCGTCTCGGTGACCGGGGACACCGAATGCACCTCGAGGTCGCCGGGGGCGGTCAACGTCATCTGCCCCGCGGTGGCGGTCGGCACGGACAGGCCGAACTTCATCCCCCCGCCGCGAAGCTCCGTAAGGCTCGTGGAGCCGACGACGGTGAGTTTGTGGGCGCCTCGGCCGGTGACTATCAGCACGAGCCTGCCGTTGGAATCGTAACCCAGCGGCGCATCCCTGGCGTCCAGACGAACCTCGGTCAGGCCGATCTGCCCGAAACCAAGCGCCACTGCCACCGGGCGGTCGCTCATCGAGACAACCGTCAGATCGCCCGTCACGCTCACTCGCTGGCCATCGACGACGGCCTTGTATGTCGCGGACGTCACCTGGCCGATCTCGATGGTCTCGTCGGCGCGCTTGTTCGCCTCGGCGGCAGCCATGAGTTTGGCGAAGGCTGCGCGGTCCATCAGAACAGCCTTGTCGGCCGGGTCGATCAGCGAGGGCAGG
>Ga0307990_1003467_pt1 | contig 12030 bp, 7 predicted proteins | sample EllFjometagen129_FD_203168 | JGI IMG/M metagenome (GOLD analysis project Ga0307990, IMG submission 203168) | Marine microbial communities from Ellis Fjord, Antarctic Ocean - #129 | ecosystem: Environmental > Aquatic > Marine > Unclassified | place: Southern Ocean | collected 2014-10-08
GGCGGAATATCCCGGAGGCTCCGGTGTCGAGTATCTTTTCCAGGGTGCTCTTTGGATCGGAGCTGTCGTTAGCGGGGACACGTTGGTCAGTGTCGGCGAGGACGGGTGGTTAACCGATATCAACGAAATATTCCCCGGATACGATCAGGCAACCGACACGATTATGGAGAAGTCCATACTTTTTGGGGATACTACGGCGATCAGCGAGCAGGATTATATTGCCATTATGACCGACACGGTAGAAAACCCGGATTTCGTTCCGGTCGAACACCGTCCGATCGGAATCGAAGTCAAACAGCGCTCCGTATCGTGGTCGTATAATTATGCCAAGAATTTCATTATAGTCGATTATTGGTTCAAGAATATTCGAGAGGATGAAGCGACTATTCACGATGTCTATCTCGGCATCTATATCGACGGCGATGTAGGACATATCGATAAGCCGGAATATTCACAGGACGATGTTACCGGATTTCTCGAGTATATTGTCGATGATATTACTGGCGCTACGACCTATGTCAACACGGCATGGCTTGCCGATAACGACGGCGATCCGACCGCAGACGGCCGTTTCGACGAGTTCTCTCCGACAGGCGCACTCGGTGTGGCTCTCTTGAGGGTTGGTATTACCCCGCTGGAAGAACTCGATTACTCGTTCAACTGGTGGGTTTCCAACACAAACGAGGACCTCGACTGGGGGCCGTATCTCAGAGATTATTCCTCATGGGGATGGGACGGCACACCGGAGTCCGACAAGATGAAGTATCAGGTGATGAGCAATCGCGAGTTCGATTATGATCAGACGGATATAATCAATATGACGGACGATCCGATTTACGCTCCACCTCCCACGGAGCCATTCGATCTCGCCGAGCTTATGCGTGGCGGTTACGACACGAGATTTCTTTTCTCTTTCGGGCCGTTCACTATCGAATCGGGACAGACCATTCCTGTTGCGATTGCGATCATGGTCGCCGAGGATTTTCATGTCGATCCGCGTAACGTAGGGATGCAGCCACCAAGCGGACCGATTCCTTCGTCGTGGGATCCAAGCAAGTTCCAGTTCGATCAGGTGGGTCGCTCCACGGATTGGGTTCGCACCGTATATGATTTCGCTCCTCCGGAGGACACAATCCCGGATTATCAAGGCCCCGTTCCACCTCCACGTCCGCCATTTACAATCGAGACTGCAGATAATGACATCGATGTCTTATGGGATCCCGATACATGTATGAATTTTTACGATGAAGTCACGTTCATGCACGATTTCGAGGGATTCCGCATCTATATCGGCGAGGCCAATATGGATTATTATTACACGCCGATCGTGGAGTTCGATAAGGTCGATTTCTTGGACTACAGTAGCTGGGGAAGCGAGACCAACTATCGAGTCGAGTGCATCGAGGCGCGAACCGACGAAGACGGTCTGCACAACGAGGTGCTCGACTGGAGCCTTTGTTTGGATTCCATTTCAGTCGATGGTACGACATGGAGTATCTTCCATCGCGAGCCCTATGGCACGAATTCAGGGCTTCCCTCGGACAGCGTCCTTATCGGCGGTGTGTGGAATTATAGATATACGATCACGAAACTAAGGGCTGGCGATGATATTTATATCGCGATGACCGCATACGATTATGGGCAGCCATCGCGCGATCTTCTCTCGCTCGAATCCTCCAAGATGACGAATTATCTTTGGATCGTTCCACGTGGTTCGGCGGAGGAAAGCGACGAGGTTTATGTCTTCCCGAATCCTTATAGAGTAAATGACGATTACGCCGGTCGAGCTGGCCTGGATTGGGAGACCCCGGTCGGTCGTGTATGGACGGAGTATTCGCGTAAGATCAGATTCGCAAACCTCTCCCCTGACTGTATAATTAGGATCTACACCCTCGATGGCGATTTGGTCAAGGAGGTCGATCATCTCGATCCGGTAGTTGGAACAACTACCGGGGAGAAGATGGTTGGCGCGGAGGACTGGGACCTTATCAACAGGAACGATCAGGCCATCGCGAGCGGTATCTATATGTTCAGCGTCGAGAATAACGAAACGGGAGATTACCAACTCGGAAAATTCGTCATTATCAAGTAATGAGGAGAATTATGGAACGATATCGATTTATCGGAGCTGTGCTTTTGCTTCTGCCAGCGCTCGTCTTTGGACAGGCCAAGGTAGGAACGGCGGCGGCGCAGTTTCTGGAGATACCTGTCAGCGCCCGAAGCGTGGGCATGGGCGATGCTTTTCTGGCAACGGCCAACGATGTATCGGCGGTTTATTATAACCCGGCCGGTCTCACAAATCTCACACGGCGCGAGGTCGGATTTACGCACAACATTTGGGTAGCCGGCATTTCCCATGATTTTGCCGCGTTTGCGTTGCCGGTTCGTAGGTTGGGCGGCGTGCTTGGAATTAGCGCCATCGCTTTGACTACCGGCGATATGGTCGAACGCACTATCGGACAGCCCGAAGGGACGGGGCGGACTTTTACCGCATCCGATCTGGCAGTCGGGATTACCTATTCGCGCAAGATGACCGACAGGTTCTCCGCCGGTATAACATGGAAATATATCGGAGAGTATTACGCCGATGTAAAGTCACACAGTTGGGCTGCCGATGTCGGTGCGCTATATGTTACGGACTTCAATGGTATGCGGATAGGGATGAATATGTCCAACTTCGGCCCGGATATCACGATGCTCAAGAATGCATATCCGCTGCCGATGGCTTTCAACGCCGGATTGGCAATGGAGGCGATAGAAAGCGGGCCTCACAAGCTCACCGTCGGTTGGAACTGGAGTCATCCGAACGATAATCTGGAGAAATTCCAGGTTGGAACGGAGTATTGGCTCGACGATATGTTCGCATTCCGTGTGGGATACAAATTCGGCGCATGGGATGCAGACCGTTTCTCAGTGGGAATCGGAACCAAAATCCCGGTTTCCACAACCACATTCAAGGTTGACTATGCCTTCAGCGAGATGCAGGAACTGCGTTTCGTTCATAGGTTTAGCCTCGGCGCGGAATTTTAGGAGGAACAATGGAGCGAAATTATAAAATGGCAATATTACTGTTCGTTCTGACTATCGGGTTGGCGATCTCTTTCGTGGGCTGTGGATATAGTGGCGAAAAGGATGCCAATCAACAACCGATAGTGATTCTTTACAATCATCCGATCGAGGGCGATACGCTCGGCGCCGCGCCGATTATATGTTGGCAGGGATTCGATGTCGATGGCAAGGTCTATGAATACGAATATATAGATATTCCAAAGCAGCAAGCAGGCTCCGACGGCGGAGTTCCCGATTCGATCTATCAGATGTATCGAGACGATCCGACGCTTTTGGATAATGCCGGTTTTGTGTTGACGCAGTCCGGCGACACCATCGACTGGGTCGAAACGGATAGGACATGCGATACGGTTTTTCTGTCCTTATTGGTCGAGGACGAGGTCACAGAACACTTCTTCTGTGTGCGTTCGCTGGATCAGGAATCAGAAAATAACGGGGTATCGGACCTCGAATGCGCGACATTTTATCGCAGCAATGTTCCGCCGGATACATGCGAGATTACCACCGAGGATTTCGAGGGAGCAGAATTCTGGTGTCTGGACGATACGATCTATAGCTGGGACGGAATCAAGGTTGGATGGCGTGCCACGGACCCGGACAATTCGATCCTGCTCGAATATAAATGGTTTATAAAGAATACATCTACAGGTGATGTCCCGTTGTCGTCGTTCGGTGAGGACAGTATCGGCGGTGTGAACTCCGGTTTGGACGAATATGACGGTTGGGTCCGTAATACATCTACAATGATGCGCGGCATGGTCCCAACAGGCGAGTATCGATTTATTGTGCAGGTCAGGGATGACGCTTTCTACGTCGGTGCGGCGGATACCGCGATTATCCAGATCGCTCATCCGGAATTCGATATTTCGAGGGAGAGCGTTCTCGAGCAATACGCCGATGGGACGTATCCAAATCATAAAGTGCTGCTTATCGATCAGAACGAAAGCTGGCTCTATATGTTCGACGATCTCGATAATGTTCGCAAATATTACGCCGGTGTCTTGGAAGAGCTTAAGGTAGATGGTGTGATAGCGGATTGGGATACGATGAAATCGGGATATTCCGATCTCGATATCGACAGGGCCACTCTTTCGGAATATAATATCCTGTATATTCTGGATCAGGACGGATCGTATAACTTCAAGTTGGGCGAGGATTTCCTTTTCGAGCTTATGGACTATATAAGTGTCGGCGGTAGGATCATAATCGACGGCCGTAACGCCTTTAACCGCGAGTCCAACTCCTGGGATTACGTTCCTTCCTACAATTACTTCGGTATCAAGGAGAATTTCAGTGGCACGGGACGTGAGATTTTCAAGACCGCTCTGCGCAATGAATACTTCCCGGAGAGCGAATATCCAGAGCTTACACTCGATGAAACTCTTGTTACTACCGGTCAATTGCCCTATGTGAACCGTCTCGGTTCGAGAACACCAGATTATGGTGGAAGTCCATATACTCAAATACTTTATAAATATGGATTAAGCCCTTCGACGAGTTCGGATGATTCCGTCGATTACGGTGGCGGCCCGATAGCGGTCCGCTTCGTGACTCCGAGTTTCCGGACGGCGTATTTCGGTTTCCCGTTATATCTGATGGACGACAGCGATGATCAGGTGAAGACGGTGATTCGTTCGACGATCGAATTCATCAAGCAACAGGTTTTGCCGCCCGAGGAAGAATAATAATCCCCGGTCGTTCGGATTAATTCGATAAAAGGCGTCCCGCCATTCGGCTGGGCGCTTTTTTCTTCTATTAACATCTATTTTACCGATTCGTGTAGTATTTTGTCGTTGTGCGGTTATTTTATTAAGGCGACGGATGTGGTTAATATTGTGGCGATGAAGGTAGTGCTAATAAAATAAATTTATCGAGGAGGTAAAGATGAAAATCGTGAAAATGGTCTTTATCGTTCTTGCGCTTAGCTCAGCCGTATTCGGTGCGGTCGGATGGTGCGGGAATATCTGGCCGAATTCGGATACCGACCAGCCGATGGGCGCTACGATCGAGGTTTATTTCCAGATTTGGAAGGACGGAGTTACAAATTCCGCCGGTCGCGGCGATAGTTTGGCCGCGACGCTATATTGGAAGCCTGCCGGAGTAATGAGCTGGCACGAGATCGAGATGAGCTATCTGAGAGATGCCGGCAACAACGACGAGTATAAGGGGACAATTCCCGCGCCGACATCGGTAGGCGACTTGAACTATTACTGCGAAGCCTTCGACTCTACTGATTTGTCCACAGCGACTGGCACCGACCAGAATAGCGTCGCGCTGAACGATAGCGCGCCGGGCATTCTGCATATCGTGGATGTTACATCGATCGATGTCACTGTGACTTTTCAGGTCGATATGACGCTCGAAGACGTTACCGGCGCTGTCGCAATCGGCGGCTCGTTCAATGCATGGAGCGCCGACGTCGATACATTGGACGATCCAGACATGGACGATGTTTATTCGAGTTCAATTATATTCCCCGCCGGGAGCAATCCACATCAAGAATACAAGTTTGTCAATAGCGGGACATGGGAGACACTCGGCAATCGCTCGTTCACGATAGACGATTCATCGCCGACGCAGATTCTTCCGGTCGTATATTTCGACGACCGCGACCCGGCGGATTACACCACCATGGATGTAACGGTCCGTTTCAGCGTCGATATGAGCGGCGAAACCGTTACATCGCCATATATCGCAGGAAGCATTTTCCCGCTTCGCTGGGGTTGGGACGCCGGCTGGAGCGATAGCCTTTTGCTTTACGACGACGGCGCTCACGACGATGGAATCGCCAGCGACGGGATTTATGGTGCGCATGTTTTGTTCCCGACCGGAAGCTATCGCCATGTCGACTATAAATATACCACCGACGGAACGGACAACGAACCGCTGCCAGCATTCGAGAACCATGCGTTTTCGCTAGGAGATTCGCCGACCCAGGTCCTACCGGTAGATACGTTCGGAGTGCTAAACGCAATAGGCGATGGACATCGTCCGTCCGGGTTCGATCTCTCCGTTTCGCCCAATCCGTTCAATTCCGCTGTTGCAATAGATGTCGAGCTTCCAACGGAAACGGAACTCGAAGTTTCGATCTACGATATAGGGGGCCGTCGGGTATCGACCCTTTTCAACGGGCGGGCGCCTATGGGTTCTATCGAGCTTAACTGGTCATCAAAATCTCCAAGCGGCATATATCTTCTGCGGGTCGATACCCCACGGCAAACCCGCGTGGTGAAGATATTTTTAGTTAGGTAAAATCGAAGTGCGGCGTAAGGTTCTATTCGAGATTGCGATTTTGTGCGGGTTTGCCGTAGCGAACTTATCGTTCGCGACGGCCCCCTATAATTCGCCGGTCATCGATGGCAATATCGGATCGGACTGGGGTGCCGACGAGCTATTGCTCGAAGACGCCGGCGATTCGCCATGGGACAGCAGCGATCTCACCGCGCTATGGTTGACATGGGATGCCGGAAATTTATATTTCGGCTTCGAGTATTCTATCTCCGTCAACGGCGTAGTATGTTATATCGATTGCGGAAGTGGCGGGAGCGTGTCTTTCCGCTCCGGCGACGGCTGGGCTGGCGCATGGCCGCGCGATGTCACCTCGGAACGCGACATCGAGGTTTTTATGGGCGCGTGGAACGGCTCGGCCTTCGAAGTCTATCGCGCAACACCGACATCTTCATCGTCGATCGGCGATTGTCTTTCGGCAACCGGAGGTTCGTTTGAGTCGGAAGTCGCTATTCCCTGGGCAAGTATCTTTTCATCGGGATTTCCAGTAGGCGCGGAGATAGCCGTCGCCGTTCTTCTTGTCGGAGAGGGCGGATATTTTGCCGGTGATGCCATTCCGAACCAGCCTACGGTCGGCGACGGCGAAGGCCCGGATAACATCGAGAATTTCGAGATTATCGCCCTCGATGCCGACAGCGACGGCGTCCCCGATTTCGATGGAACATATATTGGCGGAACGGTTCAATTCACCGATGTCGATTCACCGCCATATCCGATAGCGACTATCGAAGCCGGAGGTTTTTACGCGAATTCTTCGTCGGAAGACGGCTCATGGCGACTGTTCGGTTTCCATATAGGCGAGACGACCGGCTCGATAATCTTCACATCCCCCGGATACGATGGCGTCTATCACGGCTCCGTGCATGTTACCGATCCCCAGATCGATACGCTTACAGTAACGCTCGAACCCTTTACCGGCGCTATTTCGGGAACGATTATCCCCGCGTCTGAGTGTTCGCTTGTCGCTTTTTTTACTATTACAACGGATTCTGGAGAATATACGATTCCAAGCCTTAGCGACAGCATGGGCACATTCGTGGTAGATCATCTCGCTTCAACATATTGGAGCGTAACGGCCTTTCCGATCTCCCCCGATTATTCGGCGACGACCGTCGAATCGGTGTTGGTTATCGAACCGGACACCACGGAAATCGAGATTATCCTCGAAGCAGCATCCGTTTTACGCGAATGGAATGATACGACCGGCGACGACTACGGCCCCGGTAGCTATATATATCCGACCGATAATGCCTTCGTCGATGGATCGTTCGATATTATCGAGGTTCGAATCAAGGATTTTTCGGAGGCTGGGATAATCGAATTCGAGATCGTTATGGGCGACCTCGCACCTCGGGAAATCGTGGATTGGACGCCATATTATCCGCCACTGAATACTCAAAAGATAGATATTTATATCGACGCGCACGGTGGCGGTTCAAATCGTGGTCTTCCGAACAGGTTTGTGAATTTCGTCCCGACGGATTATTGGGACTGGGCGATCTCAGTCGATGGATGGTGGGTCGGCATGTTCGCATCCAACGACCAGAGCATCGAAGCCGGTTACACGCAAAATGTCACCGCCGTGAATGTCTCGGCAGATACATCGACCAATATTATCAGCGTCGAGATCGACAAGTCGGCGTTCGTCGATAATCTCGGCATAGCGAATTTCGACGAATTCGAGTTCTGGGATTTCATCGTCCTTTCGCTCGGCCACGATGGCGACGGCGTTGGCGGTGTTCGATGGGTAAATCCGGGCAGCGCCTCGCAATGGAACTTCGGCGGGGGCGCCGATGGCGAAATCGATCCGAATGTGATCGATATGAGCGTATCGGCGGGTCTCGACTCGATGACCGGTCTTCCAAAGGAACCGACCGATCCTCAGGAGTCGCAGCTCGATTGGAATATAAAAACACCTGTCGAACTTTCAGCGCACCGACCTGTGGACATAACTCCACCGTCGATCGTTTATGAAACCGATGATTCTTTGTTGCATCTTATGAATACGCTGCACCTTCTTATCAGAGCCGGGATCGAGGACGATATCTCTGTAGAAAATGCGATGCTGCACTATTCGACCGCAGCGGTATGGGATTCCGTGGAGATGGGCTTTAGCGGTGAAGGTAGTATCTGGTTCGGCGATATTGCCGTGGAAGGAAGGATCGATTCGATATCGCCGATCGCATCGTCGCTGGAATTCTATTTCACCGCAGAGGACCCATCCGGCAACATCGCATGGCTACCAGACGACGGAGATTCGACCGCACCGGACTACCCGTTCGCACTCAGCAGCGACAGCCTATCGAGGATAGTCGCGGCCCCTGCGACGGTCGATAGCTTTATCTGTGTGTTCGATACATCGTGTTCCTCCCGTGATTCATTGATCTTCGATCCTCCGTCCGGCGACCGCGTGGCTTTTGCCACAGCGGATTTGCCGAATTTTCCCACAGTTCCGGCGACGGTTATCGTGAAATACCCGGATATCACCGGCAGCGCGGGCGATCTGGCAGAGCTTTCAGCTGTTCGTCGCGATATCGAAATATCCGGAGCCAATGCCGATCTTCCAATCGACCTGCGCCTTCACTGGCTAGATTCGAGATTAGGGCAATGGGAGAGCGTTCGTCTCTCGCTTACCGAATTCGGCGGCGAAATAGCAACTCCACGTCCTTACGGCGGCACCTATTACCAAAAAGCCTCCGTGCTTTCCGGTTCGGTTCGGCTCGGATCTGGCTTATGGGCCGTCGGGCGCGACCTTCGCGCGCTCGAAGATAACGGCGTATTGCGGAATATCAAGTTTTCTCCGAATCCATTCTCACCCAACGGCGACGGCATTTACGACCGCGTGGCGATCTCGTGGGAGACCGGTGCGGACGGCAACATCGATATCGACATCTACAACCTGAACGGAGACCATATCGCACGCATTGCCCGCGATATAACCGTCCGCGAAGGCAAAAGCGACAATATCTGGTGGGATGGTAGCGATCTCTCCGGAGGATCCGCCCCCGCCGGTATCTATGCGGTGCGTTTCGAGCTGACATACATCTCCGCCGGCGTGGAGCTTCGTATTCGCGAGAATCGGCCACTGGTGGTTATAAAGTAGTAACAAATCAATTCTATATGAGCAGGAGTAAAAATGTTAAAAAAAATAACAATAAAAGGTTACAAAAGTTTCGAAAATAGCTCGATCTCTTTCGAAGATTTCACCGTTGTCGTTGGGAAAAACAATGTGGGTAAGAGCAATTTGTTCGACGCTCTCAGGCTTCTATCTAATATCGCTCAGATGCCTATAGCCTCCGCTTTCCAGCCGAAGAACCATAGAGGCGATCCTGTAGAATCGATATTGCCAAAGACAAACGAAATTGAAATAACCACAGAATTGGATTTAAGCAATAACCCGCATCCATATGAAAAGAACGAAAGACTATCACACCCTTATCTAAAATATTCTCTAAAGATACATTTTGATTTGGGTCTCCTCAAAGTCATTGACGAGGAATTAACCGGTCGAAAAACCTTTAGGCAGACGAAAGTTAAAACTTTTATGAAGATAGCACCGGCGGACGATAGAATATCGATAAAACGAGACGGGACCGGAGGTGGAAGAGGACGGATATTCCCAGTTCCATCACCGAGATCCGTTCTTACTTTTATTGACGATGCTCAATACTATCCGCATATCGTGGCCTTAAAGCGCGAATTATCATCTTGGAGATTCTTCCATTTCGAGCCGGAAGCTTTGCGGGAACCTTCCCCCGCTATGGATATTTTCGAACTGGAATCAAGCGGACGCGGACTGTCCAGTTTTTACGATACGTTAAAAAAGAATACGCCTAAAAGGTTCGAAGCTGCGGAAAGAGCCTTAAAATTAGGTATCCCAGAGGCCGACAAAATAGAAATCGTATCTACTGGTGATCGTAGGGTTTTGATAAAAGTCGGTCGTGCTAACGGCGATTCTTTCAGTGCACGCATCCTTTCCGACGGCACGTTGAGGTTTCTCGCATTATTGGCTTTACAATACGCTCCTAATTCCCCCGGTTTGGTTTGTTTTGAAGAACCGGAAAACGGAATCCATCCCGGCAGACTTGTATTTATTACAGATGTTTTAAGGCAAATAGGGAAGAAACCTACCTCGCAGGTAATTGTCAACTCGCATTCCCCTTATCTTGTCGATTGTCTCGAACCGGAAGAAATTAGATTTGCGACTTTTGTTAAAGACTCCAATATGACCCGTTTCAATAAATTCGAGAATGATTTATTCTTGAATAAACCCAATTTGAAAAAGACCCTCGAATCTGGAGAAATGACCATAGGCGAATTATGGTCTCAGGGGGGGATAGTCGATGAATCTTAAATTGGGTTATGCCTTGGAGGGTAATTCAGATTATGGGATTATTCCCGTTTTAACGGAGAGAATAATTGAAAAATACGATAATTCGATTACCTTAGAAAAACCATCGAAACGACGACCGAGACAGAAAGGGAACGGATTTATCAAGCATCTTCCAAAATTAGCGAAGAATTTAGTAGATGACGATGTAGATATTCTCGTTGCCGTCGTGGATGCGGACGTTAAATATGGAAGTGAACGGCGTAAGTTACTTTCGGAGGTGAAGGAAAAGTGCTCTGGCGATAATATTGCGCTGTGTATTGCGGATGGGCTTGCTATAAATGCATTAGAAGCCTGGCTTCTCGCGGACGAAAACGCCTTATTTAAGATATATGATGGATCGCTATCACCCCAAAAAACTAAAGACCCTGAGAAAGAACCAAACCCAAAAGAGGTATTAAGCAAAATTATTTTGAAATTAACCGAAGGCATAGAATCGAGTTATACCAGCAGGGCAAATGAACTCGCGAATGAAATCGATCTTCAAATATTAAAGGATAGATGCGGGAGTTTTGGCGCTTTTGCAACTAATATAATTAACTGTTTAAAGAAATTAAAAAGGGACTAACTTCTTCCGCGAAAGGAATCAACATGAAATACGTGATATCCGGGCTTATATGCCTCGTTATAGGCTTTCTCGTCGGCTTTATACCCATGTCCATGAAGAAGGCCGAGATGCAAAATCAGCTCGAAGGTTGCGGTGATAATCTTAAATCGGTCTATGAAAGATTGGAGTTGAACGAGCCGTATCGCATAGCTTTGAACGAGTTTATCGGAGCGTACGAAGGAGCCTCGAACAAGAATTTCGGTATTGCGAAAACCCGCGCCATCGCCGGTTTCGATCGTGCGCAATCACTTGCCGACAATGGAATTTCGCCGTTTGCAGAAGCGGCGTCGAAACGCGACGAGATCGTCGCGGCGCTTGCGAAGGGTGGAGAGGATGCCGAACCGACGATGAGGTTATTCCTTTTCTCGTTATTCAAGGGTGAATAATCTTTTCCAAAAGTCGTCATATACCCGATGAATAGATTTTTCATCATATTATTGTCGATTACGACCGCGTGTTTCGCATTATACGAGGAACAAGCCGAGCCTGCTCGCGTTCTCGGAATGGGAAGCGTGGTTGTGGCAGCAGGGGAGGGTGTTTCCGCAATCGCGTTCAATCCGGCTATCGCCGCTGGAATCGAGAGATATTCGATTGCCGGGACATATTCCTCACGATGGTCGCTCGATGGTTTTACCGAATACTCCGCCGCATTCGCAGTGCCGACGGATATTATTAA
>Ga0307990_1003469_pt1 | contig 12027 bp, 5 predicted proteins | sample EllFjometagen129_FD_203168 | JGI IMG/M metagenome (GOLD analysis project Ga0307990, IMG submission 203168) | Marine microbial communities from Ellis Fjord, Antarctic Ocean - #129 | ecosystem: Environmental > Aquatic > Marine > Unclassified | place: Southern Ocean | collected 2014-10-08
GGATTAACGAGCCAGCAGGCTACAAGCCCGCCCAGCCTAATGAGTTCAGAAAGTCGCCCAGCCACGCCATGCGGCGCAAAAGGACAATGAACAGTGATGCAACGGCGCAAATGAGTTGACAAAACGCCAATTTCGGTTACAATTAGGGTTGCATGGATCATGTTTGAGTGGGTATTTCCGCGCAGGCATTTCCGCGCAGGCATTTCCGTACCGTTGTATCCGTACACTTGATTTCGCGCAGGCTTTTGGGCGCGGGCTTTTCCGTACATGTGCTTTCGTACAGGCAAATCTTGTAAAAGGAGAGCAGCGATGAGAGGCAACATTTCTTTGCGAGCGGTCTTGGTCTTTTCACTGGCGGTAGCGGCGATGTTCGCCCTCCCGGCCGGGGCCCAAACGACGGAGAACTTCGATTCGTATACTGCCGGCGCCGTGATTCCAGCTGGCAATGGCTGGGTTGGCTGGGGTGGTGATACTGCCAACGGCATTGTCACGGCAGGGCCAGCTAACAGCTTGGAGAATTCACTGGCCGTCGTCGGTGGCGCTGGAACCGACCAAGTCTTGGAGTTCGGTTATGAACCGAAAACGGGCCTATGGGAGTTTTCGGTGATGACTTACCTCCCATCCGCGGGCAAAGCCGGTGAAACTTACTTTAATCTGATGAATAGATTTGACGAGGGTGGTGCGGGCACCCTTAATTGGAGTCTGGTCGGGATCCACTGGATGATGGACTCGGCTAATGCCAATGCTGATTTGGTCTATAACGATGGGGACGCGACCATCAAACTGCCGATCCAGTATGACACGTGGGTTGAAGTCAGTGCTCATATTGACTTGGATAACGACACCTGTGAAGCCTTTTACGGCGGCACCACTTTTGGTGCAACGACGTGGTCCAAACCGGCCGAAGAACTACACGGCATCGACGTCATGGATATTTACCCCACCTCGGGGGATGCTTCCGTCATGTACTATGACGACATCAGCTTGATTCCCGAATTCCAGCTGTTCTGGAACGGCGGCGCGGGCACAGAGGCCCCAGCCGACGGCGCCGGCACATGGAACGCGGCAAACGAGAATTGGTGGGACACCGCCTCCAGGACCTGGGCCGACAGTGCCATCGCCAGTTTCGGCGCCGGCAATGGCGCGGCCGGCGACGTGGCCGTCGTGGGCACGGTTAAGCCGGAAGCCATCGTATTCAACGCGGCCGGCAGCGGCACGTACAGGCTTACGCAAGGGACCGGCGGGGTAATTGACCTCAACGCCAACGTCGTCGACATCAGAACAAACGCGGACGCGGAGATCCAGACGGTAATTGACAATGGCGGCCTGAACAAGTTCGGCAGCGGCGCACTCACGCTCAGCGGGGCGAACACGTATACCGGCCCCACGACGGTCAACGCCGGCACGCTGACGGTGGACGGTTCGCTCGCCAGCGACGTCACCGTCAACCTCACCGGCACGTTGGCCGGCACCGGCGCGATCGCCGGGTCGGTGACCGTGAAAGAATTCGCCGCGCTGGCCCCCGGCGGCAGCGTCGGCGTGCTGACCACCGGCGACCTCACCATGGAAGCCAACTCCCTCTACGAGTGGGAGATCGGCCCCACGGCGGCGGACACGGTCGTCGTCGAGGGCGACCTGACCCTTACCGAAGGTTGGTCGGTCAAGCTGATCGACGCCGGCGGAACGCCCACCGGCGAGTACGATCTGTTCACCTACACCGGCTCGTTCACGGGCAGCGTTGACGCCATCATCGACGTGAAGGGCGACTATAGCGCCCAGCTCGGCCTCGATACGAGCGGTCAGCGTGTGTACATCACGAATGTTCTCGTGCAGCTGCCGACAAGCATCTACCAAGGCGACAACAATACCAATAACGACCGGTGGAATCTGACCGCGAGTTGGGATACCGGCGTTGTTCCAACCGGAGCGGTCAGTGTGGATATTCCCACCGGCAAACTCGTAAATGCGTGGAGTGCCAGCACGCCCACCTACACCGGGGATCTGACCATTCACGAAAACGCCACGGTGCAGCTTGGGTGGACGACGCAATATGTGGAGTCCTACAACGCGCTGGGCACGCCCGGATCCTCGACTATCTACATGTATGATGGTTCCAGGATCTACTCGAGATCAGGCAAGAGCCCCACCATCCCGGCCATTCAAATGATGGGCGATGCCGAATTCACGTTGGGAGCGTCAACGCAGGGAGGCGCAAAGGCGACCTTCGCCTATGGGATCAACGGCGATTACACGTTTACCCTTCGAGGCAAGGGTGACTGCTGGGCCAAGCTGACCGCTGCCAGCACCTTCGGCGAATTAGTTGCCGATGCACAGTGGGGAACTGATTTCGATATCTATGGCGACATAGCCGGCTCGCTTGGCGGCGATGTGACGATCAAGGCAAAACCCGCCAACAACGTTATTTCTGCGAACCTGATCATCAACGCCACGGATGCGATGGCCGACACCGCGACGCTAAGCCTGTTCGGTAGCGCCAGCACGACGAAACTTACGGCAAACTTCGACGATACCATCGCTAAGCTCTTTGTGGACGGTATTCAGCAGGCGGACGGCACGTATGGCACGACCGGCACGACCGGCGTGGACTATGAAGTGGACTGGTTGGCGGGCAGCGGCATCCTCACCGTAGCTGGCGTACCCTCGGCTTACTGGGACCTCAACGACGCCAACTCCGGCGCGGGTGGCCCCGAAGCAACTGGCACCTGGGGCACGGCAAACACTTGGAACGCCGCATCCGACGGCACCGGGACCACAGCCGCCTGGACGCCGGGCCAGACGGCCTACTTCGCCGCCGGCACGGACGCTAGCGGAACCTACACCGTTACGGTGGACGGCACGCAAGACATTGGCGGTCTGAGCTTCGCCCAAGGAGACGTCACGCTTTCCGGCGGGGCGCTGCAAATGTCGGCGGACTCGCTGATGAGAGTCGCTTCCGGGGCGGCCGCGACGGTCGCAACGAATATCTCTGAGGACGGTTCGGCCCGGGATCTGTCCAAGGGCGGCGACGGCGCGCTCGTGCTGAGCGGCTCGAACACCTACACCGGCGTGACCAAGGTCGAGGGCGGCACGCTGTCGGTATCGAGCCTCGCCAATGCCGGCGCGGCCAGCAACATCGGCCAGTACGCCTCAGCAGGTGCGGACGGACTGATTCTCGCAGGCGGTACGCTGCAGTACACCGGCGGCACGGCCACCACGGATCGCGGCTTCACTCTCAAGGGCGATAGCACCATTGACGTGACCACGCCCGGCGCCACATTGGCCCTGGGTGCGTCCGAGTCTTCTGATGCCAGCAGCACGCTCACTGTCACCGGCGGCACCGGCAGCAGTCTTGCCGTGGGCGACATCACGGTCGTAAAGGCGGCCAACATAACATTCATCCCGACCACAGCCAGTGTGACCGTGGCCTCGGTCCACAGTGCGAGCCTGTATGGCATCCCGACTGGAACTCTCACGCTCGACGGCACGGCCAGCGGCAATGTCATCACGGGCGGTATCACCAAAGGCTCGACCAAATGGGAACCGGGCATGAACCTTGTCAAGTCCAACACCGGCTCCTGGACAATCCTCGGCAACGTCAGTTCAAACGGCACGGTGACGGTCAATGACGGAACGCTGAAACTCGCCGGATCGAGCAGCTACAGCAACAACACAACCGTCAACGGCGGAACGTTGGAGGTCACCGGCTCGATCAGCAATAGCAGCGTGACGGTAAAGGTCGGCGGGGCGATTGCCGGCGGCGGCAGTGTTCAGAACCTGACCGTCAACGCCGGTGGCAGCTTCACCTGGAGCTACGGCGACGGTGAGGACCACACGATGGACACGGGCCACCTGACGCTCAACGACGCCTGGGTACTCAAGTTCGTTGACCTCGGCGACGACATGCTGGGCAGCGAGCAGTACGACCTGCTCAACTTCACCGGCAACTACAACGGCGAGGCCGTCACCGGCGCGATCACGCTGGTCGAGGGCGTTAACTACACGTTGGACACGATCTTAGCACCTGAGTGGAACTTCGACAACATCGAGGTCGTTGTGGACGAAGGGCTCACAGAGGGCTTCATGATCTCCGTTACCGGCATCACGGGCGCCGTGCCCGGCGACGCCAACGGCGATGGGGTGGTTGACTCGGCTGACTACATCATGGTCAAGACGCACTTCGGCGGCGCGCCCGCGGCCGGCACCGAGGGAACCGGTGGCGACTTCAACGGCAACGGCACGGTGGACTGGAACGACCTCCAAGAGTTGATGAGCGGCTTGAACAGCGGCACGGGCGGCGCACCGATCCCCGAGCCCGCGACCCTCGCCCTGCTGGCCGTCGGAGCCATGGCGCTGATCCGCCGCCGCAGGTCCTGAGCCCCGTCGAAGGGCCGCAGGTCCTGAGCCCAGCCGAAGGGCCGCAGGTCCTGAGCCCCGTCGAAGGGCCGCAGGTCCTGAGCCCAGCCGCAGGTCCTGAGCGTAGTCGAAGGGCCGGAAGGCATGATGTATCCAGGCCGGGAAAGCAAGCTGCCGGCCGGACTGTGAAAAAACCAGGGCAAGCTCGTTCGACGGAAGCTCACGACAAGCCGTATAGGGCTTCCGATGGGTGGCCGTGCAGGACGTATGTGTCTAAGTCAACCTGCTCCGAGAGATGCCTCTCTCTAGACACCGACACTACGGTTGTTCTGTACAGCTCCCGTCGGGAGCCCTTGTTTTTGCGCCGTCCCGGCCGGGCGCGGGCGGATTGTGTTGGCGATTGGTCATTTCGTCAGGTTTTCCATATTAACGAGCCAACAGGCGACAAGCCCTCCCAGCCTAATGAGTTCAGAAAGTCGCCCAGCCACGCCATGCGGCGCAAAAGGACAATGAACAGTGATGCAACGACGCAAATGAGTTGACAAATCGCCAATTGCGTTTACAATTAAAGCTGCATGGATCCTGTTTTGCGCGGGTATTTCCGCTCAGGCATTTCCGCGCAGGCATTTCCGTACCGTCGTATCCGTACATTTGTTTCCGCGCAGGTTTTTGGGCGCGGGCTTTTACGTACATGTGTTTCGGTACAGGCAAATCTGGAGAACAAGGAGAGCAGCGATGAGAGGCAACATTTCTTTGCGAGCGGTCTTGGTCTTTTCGATGGCGGTGATGGCGGTGTTCGCCCTCCCGGCCGGGGCGGCGGACCTGACCTGGGACACGGCCTCCGGCGACGCTGCTGTCACCGACGGTACCGGCACATGGCTCGACCCGGACAAGTGGACGGTGGATGGCGGCGCGACCAACGCGACGTGGAACAGCACCACGCCAGACAACGCGATCATCGGCAGCGGTGGGGACGGCGGCAACATCAGCCTCGGCACCGTCACCGCGGGCACCGTGTTGCTGGACAACTTCACCGGCACTTACTCGCTCAAAGGCGGCACTCTGGATCAGAGCGGCGGCATCACGATCGGCGCGAGTGCCGGCAATGTGAATCTTCCTCTGTCGATCAGCGGCGCCGGCGGCATCACCGTCAATGGCGCGGTTCGGGTCAATCTCAGGGACGGGGGCAAGACCTTCTCCGGCGACCTGGTTATCAACGCCGGCGAAGTGTTAGATTACCAGTTTGATGATCTGGGCACCGGGAATCTGAACATCAACGGCGGCGTACTCGTAGGTTACTGGGGAGAAACCATGTCCCGCACGCTCGGCTCGGGTCCAGGGCAGGTCCAGGTCCCCGGCGGCGTCAGCGGTTTCTGCGGCCAGGGCCGTAACGGTAGTTCCGTCAAGTTCAACAACGATGACAACTACGAAGTGGTCTGGGGCAGCGCGGAGTTCAATCCGTCGACGCTGGTTCTTCAATCGCCCTGGGCCAACTATAACGGCAAAATGACGTGGCGAAACAAGCTCGATCTCAACGGCGCCACGCGCACCATCGCGACCAACAAGGATCATGGTACTGAGGGTCTGAACGGCTATTCCCAGATGATCGGCGTGATCCGCAACAGCGACGGCAACACCCCGGCCGGCCTGACCAAAACAGGCCTTGGCAACCTGTTCCTCACCCAGGCCAACACCTACGACGGCCCGACTACGATCGAAGAGGGCCTGCTCAGGGCGAGTTCGCTTGCCGATGGCGGGGTCGCCAGTTCCATCGGCGCCTCGACGAATGCGGCCTCGAACCTGGTGTTGGGTAACGGAGCGACTCTCCTGTATGTGGGCGGCGCAGCCAGCACCGACCGCGCCTTCACGATCGGCGGCTCGGAAGCGACCATCGACATCTCCGGCAGCGGGGCGGTCAACTTTACCGGAACCGCCTCGCCGGCCTATGGGGCCGTCGATCAGGCACGCACCCTGAACCTCACTGGAACCAACGCGGGCAGCAACATGCTGGCGGCCAGCATTGGCGATAACGGCACAGGGGCGGTCTCAATCGCCAAGACCGGCACGAACTCCTGGGTGTTATCCGGCACGAATACGTACACCGGCGGCACCGACGCCAACTCCGGCGCTCTGGTGGCCGACACCCCCGCGGCCCTGCCGGGCTATGATTCCGCCGGCAACGTGGTATTCGACGGCGGAACGGTGGGCGTTATCCTGGGCAACTGGACCAACGCCGAGGTAGACACCCTCCTGGCCAATGCCACCAAGACCAGCGGCGCCCTCGGGCTCGACACCACGGTCAGCGGAAACGTCACGCAGCCGGCCATCTACACGCCGGCCACCCTCGGCGGGCTGGGTATCGCCAAGCTCGGCACCGGCACGCTCACGCTGGACCAGGCCAACACCTACACCGGCCCGACGACCGTCATGGCCGGCACGCTGGAACTGGCCCACGCCGACGCCGTTAGCTCCTCCTCCGCCCTGGTCCTGAACGGCGGCAACGTCGTGCTCGATACCGACGTCACGCTGGACGCGCTGAGATTTGATAAGAGTGGCTCGACCGTTTCGGGCTCGGCCCTGAACTTCACAGCCGGCGGCTCAATCACTGTGACCCCCAAGAACGCGACAGGCACGATCACCTCAGCGATCACCGGCAGCCCGACGGTGGGTATCCCTGACGGTACGGGATACGAAGGGATCACCTTCGCTCCGACGAGCGGCACCGTGACGCTGGGAACGTGCACTGTCCCCTACGAAAATGGTACAGGTGACAAGGCTGGTATTCGACTTGGCGGCACGACGATCGGCAATACGGTGGAATCCGTCATCAATACCGGCGGCCACTACGGCCGAGTAACAAAGGAAGGCACGGGCACCTGGACCGTGGGGGATATAGACAACATTGGAACGCTTTGGCTCGAAGGCGGGACACTGGTCCTCAACGGTCAGTATTTCAGCAAGTATGCGGGTATGAAGGCCATTCCCAGTGGCGCCAGGCTGAGCGGCGATTTCTCGTACCTCCAGAACGATTCGAGATCCGGGCATTTCACCGTGAATAGCGGCGGCATCGTAGCACCCGGTGATGATGGCATCTGGAAGGCAACCCTCAGCTACAATGGCAGTACCGAGGCCATATCACACTTCTACGACGGCTCGATCTACGAGTGGCAGATCGGCGGCGACGATGCCAACGGCAACCCCACGACGGATACCATCCACATCGCGAGAGTCGACAAGGCCAGGAGCCTGACCGTGGGCGATATGATACTCAAGATTCTCGACGCCGGAGGCGAGGTCGCCGACGGTGCCCAATTGGCGGTATTCACCTACGACGACGGCGTGACCATCGACATGAACGGCTTCGCCAACAACTTCGACACCTCGGAGCTTGGAGCTAGCTGGAGCGTCGACGCCCTGAGCCTTGTCGACGGCGGTGAAGGTATCGTCTACCTGACCGGCCTGTCGAACAGCATGCTCGGCGACGCCGACGGCGATGGCGATGTTGACTCGGCCGACTACATCATGGTTAAGAGGCACTTCGGCGGCCCGCCTGCGGCCGGCACGGGGGGAACCGGTGGCGATTTCAACGGCAACGGCACGGTGGATTGGGAAGACCTCCAGACGCTGATGAGCGGCATGAACAGCGGCGCGGCTGGCGCAACGATCCCCGAGCCCGCGACGCTCTTCATCATGCTGGCCGCAGGCCTTCCGGCTTTGTTGAAGCGCAGGCGAAGCCGGGGCTGAAATCCCGAGGATGAGGACGGGGGCATCGTTTGGCCCTGGCTCCTGACTACTGACTACGACTCAAGGGCGAGATGCCCGTACGGGAAATTGTGGCAAGTGTCTAATGCCTGCTCCGAGAGATGCCTCCTCTCTGGCTGACACACCAATGGTCCCGTGCGGCTCTCGCCCTCTTTTATGGAGTGCGCGTGGCGGAATCCCGAAGGGATGGACACACCGCTTTGGATCGAATGCGGCCAAGGCCAGCGCGCGGGGCCAACTGCAGTCCAACCTGCCTACCGGAAGGGATATCCAAAGCGGTGTCTGCGCCACCGCACTCCATAGTGGCGGCGTCTGCGCGGCCGCGCCATATAGGGGCCGGGACACGTTTTGCCCGGGATTCCACGAAATCTTCCGACTGTCGCGAGCGTTGTACATTGGGTATGTTGTCCGTGACAGCTTGGCAGATCGATAGGGAGCAGTCCCATGGTGAAACGTATCCGACGACGATCGTTCCTGAAGGCTTTGGGACTTGGCGTGGGGCTGGGAGCGGCTGGGACATCGCTGCCGCGCACTGTCCGGGCCGTCGCGGCCGGGGCGGCTTCGGCCGATGCACGAAGGCCCAATATCGTGTTCATCCTGATTGATGACATGGGCTGGCGCGACGTCGGTTTCATGGGCAGCAAGTTCTACCTGACGCCGAATATTGACCGGCTCGCCTCGCAGGGAATGGTCTTCACTCGGGCCTACGCCAACGCCCCAAACTGCGCCCCGACCCGCGCGTGCCTCATGAGCGGGCAGTATACGCCCCGGCACGGTGTGTATACGGTCAGCAGCAGCGCCCGGGGTTCGGCGAAGGGGCGGAAGCTCATTCCGATAGCGAACACCACGACGCTGAACCCGAAAATCGTCACGCTGGGCGAGAGCTTGCAGGCGGCTGGGTACGTCACAGCCTCCATGGGCAAGTGGCACCTCGGCGGCGACGAGAAAACCTGCCCCGAGGCACAGGGCTTCGACGTGAACGTCGGCGGCACGGAAGCGGGCCACCCCAAAAGCTACTTCAGCCCGTACCGCAATCCCAAGCTGCCCGATGGGCCAAAGGGCGAGTACCTCACCGACCGGCTGACTGATGAAGCCATAAAGTTCATCACCGCTAACCGCGCCGGCCGGAAACCGTTCTTCCTGTACCTTCCCCATTACGCCGTACACACGCCCCTTCAGGCCAAGGCGGAGAAGATCGCCAGGTACAAATCCCGCCCCGCCGACCGGGGCCAGCATAACGCGACGTACGCCGCGATGATCGAGAGCACCGACGAGGGCATCGGACGAATCGTCGCCACGCTCGATGAGTTGAAGATCGCCGATGACACGCTGGTGGTGTTCTTCTCCGATAACGGCGGATACGGCGGCGTCACATCCAACGCGCCGCTTCGAGGGGCAAAGGGCATGCTCTACGAGGGTGGCATCCGCGAGCCGATGATCGTCCGCTGGCCCGGCCGGGTGAAGCCCGGCGCCAAGTGCGACCAGGCCGTCATCGGAATCGACTTCTACCCGACGCTGCTCGAGGTCGCCGGCGCGCCCGCCCCGGCCGATCAGGTGCTCGACGGCGTGAGCATCGTAAAACTCATGACCAAGGGCCAGCCCATCGGGCGAAAGGCGATCTTCTGGCACTTCCCGTGCTATCTCCAGGGCAGCGGTCCGACCGGCTGGAGAACCACACCCGTCGGGGCAGTGCAGATGGGCGACTTCAAGCTCATCGAGTTCTTCGAAGACAGCCGGCTCGAGCTTTATAACATCGTCGATGACATCGGCGAGACAAGAGATCTCGCCACCGAAATGCCGGATAAGACTCGCGAATTGCAAAACGCCCTGGTTGCATGGCGAAAGAAGGTGAACGCCCCGGTTCCCACGGAACTGAACCCGAAGTACGACCCAGCCTGGAAACCCCGCAAGGGCAAAGGCAAGAGCGGAGCAAAGGCCAAAACCGCCAAGGAGAACAAATGAACCGACGTGAATTCCTAAAGTGCCTGGGTGCGGGCGCCGCAGCAGGGATGGCGGCGATTGCCCTGCCAGAAACACTCCAGGCCGGGGCAGCCTCGACGGACCGACCCAATGTCATCCTATGCATGGCCGACGACATGGGCTGGGGCGACACGGGCTATAACGGGCATCCGATCATCAAGACGCCCGCGCTGGATGAGATCGCCCGGACAGCGGTGAAGTTCGACCGCTTCTACGCCGGCGCGCCGGTTTGCAGCCCGACGCGCGGCAGTTGCATCACCGGCCGGCACCCGTTCCGCTACGGGATTTTCTTCGCCAACGTCGGGAGCATGCTCAAGGAGGAAGTCACGCTGGCTGAGGTGCTCGGTGGGCTCGGCTACGCGACGGGGCACTTCGGCAAGTGGCACCTGGGGACGCTGACCAAGACCGTCAGGGAATCCAATCGCGGCGGGCCAAAGGGCGTCAAGCACTACAGCCCGCCTTGGGAACACGGCTTCGATACGTGCTTCTCCACCGAAGCCAAGGTGCCCACGTACAACCCCATGAAAAGGCCCGGCTCGGAAAAGCCCTACGGCACGCACTACTGGTCCGGCCCCGGGCAAATGGTCACCGACAACCTCGAAGGCGACGACAGCCGCGTCATCATGGACCGCGCCGTACCATTCATCCGCCAGGCCGTCGGCGAGAAGAAGCCGTTCTTCGCCGTCGTATGGTTCCACGCACCGCACCTGCCCGTCCTGGCCGGGCCGGAACATCGCAAGCTCTACGCCGACCAGCCCGAGGGCGCACAGCATTACCTCGGCTGCATCAGCGCGATGGATGACCAGGTCGCCAGGCTGCGGAAGGAACTTCGAACGCGTGGCGTCGCCGATAACACCATGCTCTGGTTCTGCGCCGATAACGGCCCGGAAGGTCGGAAAAGGACCCCCACCAACGGTTCCGCCGGTTGCCTGCGAGGCCGCAAGCGAAGCCTCCACGAAGGCGGCATCCGCGTGCCGGGCCTGCTGGAATGGCCCGGGCGATTCAAACGCCCGACAACCGTGGCCACCCCGTGCGGCACGGAAGACTACTTCCCGACGGTACTGGCGGCGCTGGGTTACGAACTTAAAGCCGGCCAGGGCCAAAAAGTCCTGCCGAAGGACGGCGTGAACATCCTGCCGATCATGGAAGGCAAGCAGACCGCTCGCCCGCGCCCGATGGGCAGGCAGTCCAAAGGCCAGCTCGCCCTGATCGACAACCAGTACAAACTGATCCGCCCCACGCCCGGCAAGCCATGGCAGCTTTACGACATCCTCGCCGACACAGCCGAGGCCAAAGACCTGGCCGCGGACAAGCCGGACATAGTGGCGAAGATGGCCAAAACCGCCCTCACCTGGCAGGCATCATGCGCCCGCTCGCTGACCGGCGCAGATTACGCCAAGCACGGCGAAGAGTGATTGAAAGGACAACGGAACTTCTTTCACTTATTATGACGCCTCTATCACCACAACCGCAATAACTGCCATCGCGCCCGCTAACTGGGCGCGCCGCCAAATCAGCAGCGCCGCCCAACTGGCAATCGCCTGCAGTTCAAGGGGCACGTCGTCCATCAGGTCTACTAAACTCTCCTGGCTGAAGAACCCGGCCCGCTTCACTGTGCCAAGAAGGCGGGTGCCGGTGGACATGGTGAGAGATGGGCTCCAAAAGTCGGCGTCCAATCCGTAGGCGATCTGCTCATAAACCATCTCAAGGGATCGGGAAAAAGCCCCGACCTTCCTGATTGTGGCCAAGGCATGTCCATTCGATGAAACCTGCCAAGGCCCCCTCCAGCCGCTACGATGGATGGCTAATACCCTCCCGCCGATTTCGATCCTGTCGGACACGCCCCAACCACGATTGACTCCCATGCGAGCCACAATCTGCTCGCTATCGCCGCAGAGAAGATAATCTCGCCCCCACCATGTTGCCCGCTTG